>CEQG01138712.1_pt1 | contig 16077 bp, 22 predicted proteins | sample 350301 | NCBI WGS metagenome assembly CEQG01 (sample SAMEA2621242, study PRJEB7988) | marine metagenome | isolation source: saline water (ENVO:00002010), including | reverse complement strand
ACTGTGCATAAAAACCGCCCAGGTTGGTAAGCTCATCGCCCACTACCATGGCAAGCGATGCCTCTGCTGAGGTAAGTGCAAGCCCCGCATTAATTTCATTGGGCGTGTTAGGGTTGCGGTTAATATCCAGGTCTTCATCGCAGGATACAAACAGCCCTATAGTTGCTATTAATATTACTTTATATATACTTTTCATAGTTTTTTATTTTAAAAATTAGCTTTCAGGCTAAAGCCAAGGCTTCTTGTTGAAGGGTTTGCAGAGAACTCACCAAACTGTCCTGCCAGCTGTGTACCGAATGTAGAAACCTCAGGATCTATATACTGGTTGCTTGCCGGTGTCCACAGGAACAGGTTACGCCCAATTACAGAGCAGGTAAGCCCTTGTATAAATGTGCCTTCAAGATATTTTGTTGGGAACCTGTAGCTTAGCACTACTTCACGCAGTTTTATGAACGACTTATCTATTACCGTTGCCCTTGCCAGCGCATCTGCCCTGTAATAATCGTCCATATGCTCCCTGTCAACCGCAGTTGTATTTTGCGAGTAGCTTACTTCTCCCGTGCTTTCATCAATAACCCTCACAACAGAGTTTGGCACGATAAACGGCTGCCTGTCGTTATACATGGTGGTTATAGAGTTACCTGTAAACCTTGTAATATCGGCTGTACGCGAATACATAAGGCCACCCTGCCTTATATCAAAGGTAAAGCCAAGGCTTATCCCTTTCCATTCAAAGTTGTTGGTTATACCCATAGTATAATCATATTGTGTATCACCATATACTTCTTTAATAGGAGAAGCAATTGGCACACCATTGGCATCAACCACTATGTTTCCGTCAGGGTCTCTTTCCGGAACGTAACCCTGTATAAGGCCAACGGTCTGTCCCGGCTTGGCTATATACTCAAGGGTGCTTAAACCGCCAAGCTCTACCTGTTCGATCCTTGGGTCAAGTTCTTCAAGCTTAGTATCGTTAGTGGTAAAGTTTACCGAGGTATCCCAGTTAAAGCCATCCCTGTTTTTAAATATAGAGAAGTTAACCAATGCCTCTATACCTTTATTAGATATGGTACCAAGATTGGCAACTTGATTGGTATAACCGGTACTTGGCGCTAAAGGCAGCGGAAGTATCTGGTTTTCTACCCTTGCATCATAGTAAGTAGCATCAATGGTAATCCTGTTATCGAACAAAGAAAGCTCCATACCTACTTCAAACTCTTTTCTCCTTTCGGGTTTCAGGTCAAGGTTAGGAGCACGGTTACCTACTTCATAAGCATTTAAGCCGTTGATAGGGAAGGTAAGGTTACCAAATGTTCCTACGGCAGAACCCTGTACAAAATCGGCATATACCTGGTAAGGGTCAGTGTCGTTACCGCCTTCACCATAACCTACCCTTAACTTACCATAATTGATGATGTTGTTAATCTCCGGGAATGTCCTTGAAAATACCCAGCTTGCATTTGCACCCGCATATAGCGAAGACCTGTTTGCTTCCGGCAGGGTAGAGTACCAGTCGTTCCTTACATTTCCTGTTAAGAACAATTGTTCTTTATATGAGAACGTAGTGGTGTTGTAAAGACCGTATAGTTTTTGCAACGAACGTGTGTTAGCTACCGTTGGCACCTGCGAGCTGTTAGCAAGCGAGTAAAAGTCAGGAATGTCCTGGCTGCCCACATTAGCGGCAAGCTGCATGCCTTCGCGTGAATTAATGTTGAAACCAAAAGTAGAAACTACACCAAAGTTATCATCTATATCAAAATCAAGATTGTATAGCAAGTCGTGGTTAAGCTGCTTGAAGGTGCTGCTTGCCTCATAATAGCTGCCCGGATACTCTGTAGAAGAACCATCGTTAGGGCTTCCCGGAGCTGCATCTACGCGTGCTTCCCAAATTCTTGTTACATCGCTGTAGCTGTCTACACCAAACCTGTAAATAAAGTTAGACCAGTTATTTAAATCATAAGCAAGCTCTATAGAAGCATATACCCTCTCTTTATTGTAATCAGAACCATTTTCATTTAGCGTAAAGTATGGGTTAGTTACACCATAAGGCGTATAGTAGTTAGACACATTATGGAACGGATTATTATAGTCGGCAAACTCTGTAATAGGAATGTCGTTTGGTATCTGTAACAGGTTATTATACACTGTTAAGCCCTGGCCTGTAGCAACCGAGCTACCTTGTGTGTTTACATAGTTCATGCTCGCATTAATGGTAAACTTGTCGATTTTAGTGGTACCGGTAAGTGATACGGTATTCCTTTCGTAAGAGTCAGCATCGGTTGGGTAAATACCATCCTGTTGCGCATTGGAGTACGATAAGCGTACGCTGCTTTCTCCTGAACCGCCTGATACCGCGAAGTTGGTTAACTGCGAAACACCGGTATCAAAAAAGTTTCTAAGCTGGTCTTCCTGAAAAGAATAAGGCTTTAAAAGCTGGCTGTTGTTTACAACATTGCCCCAAACACGTGGCTGACCGTCAAAACGGGGACCCCATGAACCATTTTCGTTAAGGTAATGAACGCCATCCCATCCCTGTCCGTAGGTAGACTGGTACTTTGGTGTCCTTAATACCTGGGTAAAGAATGTTGTAGTGCTAAAGTCAACCGATAGCTTTCCTGCCTTACCTTTTTTGGTGGTAATAATAATAGCACCGTTTGCTGCCCTTGCGCCATAAAGCGCCGAAGCAGCAGCACCTTTAAGTATGGTCATGCTTTCAATGTCGTCCGGGTTAATGTCCGAAGAACCCCGCCCAAAGTCATAACCGCCATCAAGGTCGTCAGAGAAGTTTGTGTTGTTATTAATGGGTATACCATCAACTACATAAAGCGGTTGGTTATTTCCGCTTAAACTGCTGTATCCCCTTATAACAACACTAGAAGATGCTCCCGGGTCTGTAGAAGCATTAGATATTACAACACCTGCCACTTTTCCCTTAATCGCATCCGAAATGTTGTTTTGAGAACCTTCGTTAATCTCATCAGAACGAAGGGTGGTGGTTGCCGCACCCAGCGAAGATTTTTCCCTCCGGATACCTACAGCCGTTACCACAACCGTTTCCAGTTCGGTGGCAGAGTCCTCAAGCATCACATCAATAGTAGTGCTTGTTGCAGGGCGTTCTTCGGTAGTCATGCCAATATAGCTGAAAACCAGTACCTGGTTGGGCGCTGCCTGTATTTCATACTTACCGTCAAAATCGGTTTGTACACCTGTAGCAGAACCTTTAATCACTACATTGGCACCGGGTATAGGGAACCCGGTTTGGTCGGTAACAGTTCCTGTAACTGCCCTCTCCTGTGCAAATGAAATTTGCATCGTTAACGCTATGAGGAGCGTTAACAAACCATCAAGTTTTGTTTTCATTGAGTAATAGTTTTGAGATGTTAGTACTCAAATATCACATGATGGTTTTGGTAATGCAAAGCATTTAAGATTACGTTTTGTTAACTTTAATATTACTTTATGATAATATTTTACTATGCTTAACATTTTAACAAGGGATTGTTAAAACACGGCTTTAAAACTGAGGTGTACTATAGAGTTAGATAGTTTTATTGATTGGTTGCCTGTACTGCCATTTGCATATATTATATTGAACAGGCCGTTTTTTGTGAGCAGGCCAAAGCCAAAGCCAAGCCCCAGCAGGTTATCATTCAGGTTAGAGGTCTTATCCTGAAAATATCCGTAATCGGTAATCGAATAAATATACATATTGGGTGCCAATACATACCTGTATTCGGCAAGCAGGGCGGTGTAAAGGCTAGCCTGCAGGCTGTTCTCGTTAACCCCCCTTACCGAATTTATGCCGCCAAAACGGTAAAGCTCATTAATTATATAGGTGTCACTATCCAAGTAATAGCTTTCATTACGGATGGCAATAATATTGCGCTTGTTGAGGTACAGGTTATGCGAAACATCTGCCTGTAGAAAGAACTGGCCGGTATCAGTAGCCCTGCTATTGCGGCTGCCAACACCACCTTTAATCATTATGCGGGTTTTTTCGGGGAACAGGTAATCATCAAAAGTATAACCGGTATGCTCATAGGTTGAGGTCCAGAAGGTGCTGCTGTAGTCGCTCAGGGTGGTATTGTCAAGATTTTGTATATCTACCGACTGGGTGCGCCTGTAGCCCAGAAAGAGTTTGGAGTTATAACTAAAGTAGTATCCGGCATTAAGGTCTGTAACGGTATTCTGGAAGGTGCTGTCCTGCTTGAATATATTAAGGCTGCCTTTTAAGCCTATGGGACTTTTAAAAACATACGGTAGTTCTAATTGGGCGTTAAAGGTGGTTTGTTCATCGCCATTGTTTTTCCAGTAGAGGTTAAAGCGCTCTCCGGAGTTAAGCACGTTAACCAGCAGCAGGTCTAAGTAACCGTTAAAGCGTACTTTGCCTTCATCTTCATCATTACTGAAGCCTATAAAGCCGTCAAAGCTGTTTGGTTTTGCCTTCTCTAAATACACATATACTTTGGTAGAGTCTTCTTTAAACAGTATCTCAGGATACCGTATCTGACTTACAAATTTTATGGCATTAAAGTCGTTATACACCCTTTGCAGGTTTTCTCGGTTAAAGGTCTTGCCCTTGTATTTCTTTAAAATGCTCCTTCTTAACCCTTCCGGGAATTTTGTGTAGCCCTCAATCACCAGCCCGTCGAGCGTTCGTTTCTTTTCAATCTCTGCTTTTAAAGCTGCGGTTATACTATTTCCTTTTCTTTCGTGTCCCGTTAGCTGAAGGTTGCTCAGGCTGTATCCTTTTTTTTCAAGTAAGGCCGTACGGTTTTCCATATACTGCTTTACAGCGCCTGTTGCCAATACTATTGTGTCTTCTGTTATGTCGAGCAGTTGCTTCTCATTCTCGCTAAGCCCGGCTGTATATATATGTATGTAATCTGTTTTTGCGGCAAGTGAGAATACATATATAAAAGTGGTATCATTTACTTTTTCGTGCTTAACCTCCTGAGCTTCGAGGTAGCCTTTGCTTGACAGGTTTTGCAGTATATTTGCTGCTTCTGTTTCTACAGCTTTTGCATTCTCGTGGCTTCTCACATATCCTAAAGAATCAATAACAGCGGTTTCAGTAGCATTAGTGCCTTCGGCTTTAAGGTACAGGTTTTGTGCCCCGCACCAAAAACAGGAAAATAACAGCGTATATATGCAGAAAAGAAATCTCAATGCAGAAAAATGATGTTGGTAAAAGTAACGCAAAAAAAGCGGAAAAAATATTTGAGCCTGCTATGTTGAAGAATACGCTTGAAAATTAATGAATTATGATTTGTTTTATTAATTATAATTCCTACATTTGCAACCCCGAAAAAAGCGGGTTTTTTAATTTATAGAAATATTTAATAACAATTATGCCTACAATTCAACAATTAGTAAGAACAGGAAGGGCCCAGATAACTAAGAAGAGTAAATCGGCTGCTTTAGATTCTTGTCCTCAGAGGAGGGGTGTTTGTACACGTGTTTACACAACTACGCCTAAGAAACCGAATTCTGCAATGCGTAAAGTAGCAAGGGTTCGTTTAACAAACGGCAACGAGGTAAATGCTTACATCCCGGGTGAAGGACACAATCTGCAGGAGCACTCGATAGTATTAGTTAGGGGTGGAAGGGTTAAAGACTTGCCAGGTGTTAGATACCACATTGTTCGTGGAGCTCTGGATACTGCCGGTGTAAACGGAAGGTTACAGAGAAGGTCTAAGTACGGTGCAAAACGCCCTAAAGACAAAAAGTAATTTAAAGAGTTTTTAAAGAGAAGACATGAGAAAAAGACAGGCTAAAAAAAGACCTCTTTTACCGGATCCGAGGTTTAACGACCAGTTGGTAACACGTTTTGTAAACAACTTAATGTGGGACGGTAAAAAATCAACTGCTTTTAAAGTGTTTTATGATGCTATCGACATCGTAGAAACTAAGAAACAAGACGAAGAAAAATCTGCGCTTGAAATGTGGAAAGACGCCCTAACTAACGTTATGCCTCACGTAGAGGTTCGTAGCCGCAGGGTAGGTGGTGCAACTTTCCAGATACCAATGCAAATCAGGCCGGACAGGAAAATCTCTATGGCCATGAAGTGGCTTATACTTTATGCAAGGAAAAGAAATGAGAAATCTATGGCTCAAAGGTTAGCTTCAGAAATTTTGGCTGCTGCCAAAGAAGAAGGTGCTGCTGTTAAAAAGAGAATGGATACTCATAAAATGGCAGAGGCTAACAAAGCATTCTCTCACTTTAGATTCTAATTTCATAAAGAAAACAATACAATGGCAAGAGATTTAAAATATACAAGAAACATAGGGATTGCTGCTCATATTGATGCCGGTAAAACGACAACAACAGAGCGTATCCTTTTTTATACGGGTAAATCACACAAAATTGGTGAGGTACACGATGGTGCTGCTACCATGGACTGGATGGCGCAGGAGCAGGAAAGGGGTATTACCATTACCTCGGCTGCTACAACCTGTACCTGGAATTTCCCTACAGAGCAGGGTAAGCCGGTAGATAACACTACAGGTTACCACTTTAACATCATTGATACTCCCGGACACGTTGACTTTACTGTTGAGGTAAACCGTTCACTTAGGGTACTTGACGGACTTGTGTTCCTTTTTAGTGCTGTAGACGGTGTAGAGCCACAATCTGAAACAAACTGGAGGCTTGCAGATAACTACAGGGTTCCGCGTATGGGCTTTGTAAACAAGATGGACCGCCAGGGTTCTAACTTCCTTGCAGTATGCCAGCAGGTTAAAGACATGCTTAAAAGTAACGCTGTGCCAATTGTATTACCAATTGGTGACGAGGCTGACTTTAAAGGTGTTGTAGACCTTATCAAAAACCAGGCTATCGTTTGGCATGATGATACTCAGGGCGCTACTTTTGATGTTGTTCCTATTCCGGACGAGATGAAAGAAGAAGCACACCAGTATCGTGCACAGCTTATAGAAGAAGTTGCCGCTTATGATGAAAACCTTCTTGAGAAATTCATGGAAGATGAAGATTCTATCACAGAAGATGAAATCAACAACGCGCTTCGCAGGGCTACTATCGATATGGCTATCATACCGATGCTTTGCGGTTCTTCATTCAAAAACAAAGGAGTTCAGTTTATGCTTGACGCGGTTTGTAAATTCCTTCCTTCGCCACTTGATAAAGAAGCGATTGATGGTACAAACCCTGATACAGACGAGCCTATTTCGCGTAAGCCATCTGTAAGCGAGCCATTTGCTGCACTTGCGTTTAAAATTGCTACTGACCCTTACGTGGGCCGTTTAGCATTCTTCAGGGCTTACTCAGGACGCCTTGATGCAGGTTCTTACATCCTTAACACACGTTCAGGAAACAAAGAGCGTATCTCTCGTATCTACCAGATGCACGCTAACAAGCAAAATGCCATCGACTTTATTGAAGCAGGTGACATTGGTGCAGCGGTAGGTTTTAAAGATATTAAAACGGGTGACACACTATGTGATGAGAAACACCCGATTGTACTTGAAAGTATGAACTTCCCTGATCCGGTAATCGGTATCGCGGTAGAGCCTAAAACTAAGGCAGACGTTGATAAAATGGGTATGGCTCTTGCAAAACTTGCAGAAGAAGACCCAACGTTTACCGTAAGGACAGACCATGCTTCAGGACAAACCATCATCTCTGGTATGGGTGAGCTTCACCTTGATATTCTTGTTGACCGTCTTAAGCGTGAGTTTAAGGTAGAGGTTAACCAGGGTGAGCCACAGGTAGAGTACAAAGAGGCTATTACACGCAGCGCTAACCACAGGGAGGTTTACAAGAAACAGTCTGGTGGTCGCGGTAAATTTGCTGATATCGTATTCAAACTTGAGCCGGCTGACGAAGTTGACGGTAAAGCACCAATGGGGCTTCAGTTCGTTAATGAAGTTAAAGGTGGTAACGTACCAAAAGAATTTGTTCCTGCTGTAGAGAAAGGCTTTAGGGAAGCAATGAAACAAGGCCCTCTTGCAGGTTATGAAATGGACAGCATGAAGGTAACTCTTCTTGATGGTTCATTCCACCCGGTTGACTCTGATGCGCTTTCATTTGAACTTGCCGCAAAAATGGGTTATAAAGAAGCCGCTAAAGCTGCCGGTGCCGTAATCCTTGAGCCTATCATGAAGCTTGAAGTGCTTACTCCGGAAGAAAACATGGGTGATATTGTAGGTGACCTTAACCGTCGTCGTGGACAGATTAACAACATGGACGACAGGGCAGGTTCTAAAGTAGTTAAGGCAAGCGTTCCGCTATCTGAAATGTTTGGTTATGTAACTACACTAAGAACATTGTCTTCTGGTAGGGCAACATCTACAATGGAATTCTCTCACTATGCAGAGACACCTTCTAACATTGCGGATGAAGTAATTAAAAAAGCTAAAGGAAACGCTTAATTATTAAAGGAAAATGAGTCAGAAAATCAGAATAAAACTAAAATCATACGATCACAGCCTTGTAGACAAGTCTGCTGAAAAGATCGTTAAAACTGTAAAGAGCACCGGAGCAGTGGTTACAGGCCCAATTCCGTTGCCAACACACAAGAAGATCTTTACCGTTCTTCGCTCTCCGCACGTAAACAAAAAGAGCAGGGAGCAGTTTGAGGTAAGTTCATACAAGAGGCTTCTTGATATCTACAGCTCTTCGAGCAAAACCATTGATGCCCTAATGAAATTAGAGCTTCCAAGCGGTGTAGAAGTAGAGATAAAAGTGTGATAATAAAGAAAAGGGAATTTGAGGATTGAGTATAGAGTTTCTTCTCTTTACTCAATTCTCATATCTCATATCTAAGAAAAAGTATTTTATTTTTTAATTAATAATTATTTATATGTCTGGGTTAATTGGTAAAAAAATAGGCATGACCAGTATTTTCGATGAAAACGGTAAAAACATTCCGTGTACAGTAATTGAAGCTGGCCCATGCGTAGTTACCCAAGTCAGAACCAACGAGGTTGACGGGTATAAGGCGTTGCAACTTGGTTTCGATGACAAAACAGAAAAGCATGTAGTTAAAGCTGCCGAAGGGCACTTTAAAAAAGCAGGTACTTCTGGCAAGAAAAAGGTCGTTGAATTCAAGTATTTTGAAACAGAGCACAACTTAGGTGATGTGCTTACAGTAGACCTTTTTAAAGAAGGTGAATTTGTAGATGTTCAGGGAGTATCTAAAGGTAAAGGCTTTCAGGGTGTTGTTAAACGCCACGGCTTTGGCGGTGTTGGCCAGGCTACTCATGGTCAGCACAACCGTTTAAGGGCTCCGGGTTCTGTTGGTGCATCATCATATCCATCAAGGGTATTTAAAGGTATGCGTATGGCAGGAAGAACTGGTGGAGAGAAAGTAACAATACAAAACCTTGTAGTTTTAAAAGTTGTGGCAGAGAAAAACCTTCTTGTTATTAAAGGTGCTGTGCCCGGCCACAAAAACTCGTATGTAATCATTCAGAAGTAATGGAAGTAAAAGTATTAAACATAAACGGAAAAGAAACTGGCAGGACGGTAACCCTTTCTGATTCAGTATTCGCTATAGAGCCAAACAAGCACGCTGTATACCTTGATGTTAAACAATACCTGGCTAACCAAAGGCAGGGTACCCACAAAAGTAAAGAGCGTAACGAGGTAACCGGTAGTACCCGTAAAATTAAAAAACAAAAAGGTACCGGTACAGCCCGTGCAGGTAGCGTTAAGAACCCATTGTTTAAGGGTGGGGGTACAATTTTTGGCCCAAGGCCAAGAAGTTACTCTTTTAAGCTTAACAAAAACCTTAAGCGCCTTGCAAGAAAATCTGCCCTTGCATTAAAAGCAAAAGAGTCTAACCTGATAATTGTAGAAGACTTTAATTTTGATGCACCAAGCACTAAAAATTTCATTAACGTTTTGAAAGCTTTAGGGTTAGATAACAAAAAATCTTTATTTGTGTTGGGTGATACAAATAAAAACGTATATTTGTCGTCACGCAATTTAAAAGCGTCTTCTGTTGTAACTTCTTCAGAATTAAATACTTACGCGATAATGAACGCTAATAATTTAGTTCTTACAGAAGGCTCGGTAGAAGGAATTACAGAAAACTTAAGCAAATAAACAGGGATATGAGCATTATAATTAAGCCTATCATCACTGAAAAAGTAACCAAAGACGGTGAAGTTTTTAACCGTTTTGGTTTTGTTGTTGATAAAAGGGCCAACAAAATCCAGATAAAAAAAGCCGTTGAGGCTGCTTATGGGGTTTCTGTGGTTGAAGTTAACACAATGAACTACAGGGCTGATAGAACAGTTAAGTACACAAAAAGTGGACTGATAACAGGAAAGACAAGTGCATACAAAAAAGCAATTGTTCAAGTACAGGAAGGAGAAACAATAGATTTTTACAATAATATCTAATAGAAAATGTCAGTTAGAAAATTAAAACCTATTACCCCGGGCCAGCGTTTTAGAGTTGTAAATAGCTTTGACACTATTACAACTGATAAGCCGGAGCGTTCTCTTATCGCACCGAAAAAAAGCTCAGGAGGTAGAAATAGTCAAGGAAAAATGACCATGCGTTACACAGGCGGTGGTCACAAAAAAAGGTATCGTATTATAGATTTTAAAAGAGCTAAAACCGGCGTTAATGCAGAGGTTTTAACTATAGAGTACGATCCTAACCGTTCAGCATTTATATCCCTGGTACAATATACTGACGGAGAAAAGGCATACATTGTAGCCCCTAACGGGCTTCAGGTAGGCCAAACCATTGTTTCCGGAGAAAATGCAGCACCAGAAATTGGTAACGCACTTCCTTTAAGTAAAATTCCTCTGGGAACTGTTATATCTTGCATAGAACTACGTCCGGGACAAGGTGCTGTTATAGCACGTAGTGCCGGTACTTTTGCCCAGCTAATGGCTAGGGACGGAAAGTATGCTACTATTAAAATGCCAAGTGGTGAAACAAGGCTTATCCTTTTAACCTGCATGGCTACAATAGGAGCTGTTTCTAACTCAGACCACCAGCTTATCGTTAGCGGTAAAGCAGGTAGGAGCAGGTGGTTAGGCCGCAGGCCAAGAACAAGGCCGGTAGCTATGAACCCTGTAGATCACCCGATGGGTGGTGGTGAAGGACGCTCTTCAGGAGGTCACCCACGCTCTAGGAAAGGTCTTCCGGCTAAAGGTTACAGGACTCGTTCTAAAGTTAACCCGAGTAATAAGTATATCGTAGAACGTAGAAAGAAATAATAAGTAAGATATGGCACGTTCATTAAAAAAAGGACCTTACGTTCACTACAAACTGGAAAAGAAAGTTCTTGAAAATATAGAAAAAGGTAACAAAGGAGTTGTTAAGACATGGTCTCGCGCCTCTATGATTACCCCTGATTTTGTAGGACAGACTATAGCAGTGCACAACGGTCGTCAGTTTGTTCCTGTATATGTTACAGAGAACATGGTAGGTCATAAACTAGGAGAATTTTCGCCGACCCGCTCTTTCAGGGGCCACGCCGGTGCTAAAAATAAAGGAAAAAAATAATAAGCAATGGGAGTTCGTAAAAGACAGGCAGCAGATGCCAGAAAAGAGGCTAACAAGTCAGTTGCTTTTGCAAAGCTTAACAACTGCCCTACTTCTCCAAGGAAAATGCGTATTGTAGCAGACCTTGTAAGGGGACAAAAAGTAGAATTAGCACTTAATATATTGAAATTTAACAGCAAGGAGGCTTCCCGCAAACTTGAAAAACTTTTGCTTTCTGCCATTAACAACTGGCAGCAAAAGAACAGCGAGGAAAACCTGGAAGAAGCCGGCCTGTTTGTAAAAGAGATAAGGGTAGACGGTGGTACTATGTTAAAAAGGCTTAGGCCTGCACCTCAGGGCCGCGCCCACAGGATAAGGAAACGCTCTAACCATGTTACAATTGTACTTGGAGCTATTAATAATAACACACAAAGCAATTAATAAGCAGTATGGGACAAAAGACAAATCCAATAGGAAATCGCCTTGGTATCATCAGAGGCTGGGATTCTAACTGGTATGGTGGAAATGATTACGGCGATAAACTTGCCGAAGACCACAAGATCAGGAAATACATCCATGCGCGTTTATCAAAAGCAAGTGTGTCTAAAGTAATTATCGAAAGGACTCTTAAACTTGTAACCGTTACTATCACCACTGCCCGTCCCGGTATCATTATCGGTAAAGGTGGCCAGGAGGTAGACAAGCTAAAAGAGGAGCTTAAGAAGATTACTGACAAAGAGGTTCAAATCAACATCTTTGAAATTAAAAGACCGGAACTTGACGCTTACCTTGTAGCATCAAGCATTGCCCGCCAGATAGAAAGCAGGATTTCTTACAGGCGTGCTATTAAAATGGCTATTGCTGCTGCTATGCGTATGAACGCAGAAGGTATCAAAGTTATGATTTCCGGCCGTTTGAATGGTGCTGAAATGGCACGTTCAGAAATGTTTAAAGAAGGTAGGATCCCTCTTTCTACTTTCAGGGCGGACATTGATTATGCACTTGCAGAGGCTCATACTACTTATGGTAGGATGGGTATCAAAGTGTGGATCATGAAAGGTGAGGTTTATGGTAAGAGAGATCTTTCTCCGTTAGTAGGTATGGACAAAAAACAGTCTAAATCTGCAGGATCTCAAAAACCGGCCGGAGCAGGCAAACCGCGCAAAAGAAAGTAATTTTTTAAAAGAAAGAAAAAATGTTACAGCCTAAAAGAACGAAATACCGTAAGGTACAGAAAGGTAAAATGAAGGGCGTGTCTCAAAGAGGGCACGAACTTTCTAATGGTATGTTTGGCATAAAATCTTTAGATTCATCTTTTATTACTTCCCGTCAGATAGAGGCTGCGCGTATCGCTGCAACCCGTTTTATGAAAAGGGAAGGGCAATTATGGATTAAAATTTTCCCGGATAAGCCTATAACCAAAAAACCTCTAGAGGTAAGGATGGGTAAAGGTAAGGGTGCCGTAGAATATTGGGCAGCCGTTGTTAAACCGGGAAGGATAATGTTTGAAGTAGGTGGTGTGCCGCTTGCAGTAGCAAAAGAGGCTTTACGCCTTGCAGCACAAAAGCTTCCTGTTAAAACTAAGTTTATTGTTGCCAGAGATTTTGAAGCATAATCAACAATTATTATGAAACAATCAGAAATTAAAGATCTATCTGCAGCTGAGTTACAAAGTAAACTTGGTGAGCTAAGAAAGACATATGCCGACCTAAAATCAGCTCACGCTATCTCTCCAATCGAGAATCCGTTACAAATCAGGACCGTAAGAAGGTCTATTGCGAGAGTAGCTACTGAGTTAAGCAAAAGAGAGTTACAATAATTGTAGTCTAAGCTGAAAGATGGAAAAAAGAAATTTAAGAAAAGAACGAGTAGGTGTTGTAACCAGCAACAAAATGACAAAATCTATTGTTGTTTCTGAAACCAGGAAGGTTAAGCACCCGTTATATGGTAAGTTCGTGTTAAAAACTAAGAAATATGTTGCGCACGACGAAAAGAACGACTGTAACATTGGAGATACTGTAAGGATTATGGAAACACGTCCTTTAAGTAAAACTAAATGTTGGAGATTAGTAGAAATCATTGAAAGAGCGAAGTAATTATGGTACAGCAGGAATCCAGATTAAAAGTAGCAGATAACACGGGAGCTAAAGAAGTTTTAACTATTCGTGTTCTAGGAGGTACAAAAAGGCGTTACGCTTCTGTGGGCGATAAAATTGTAGTGGCTGTAAAAGATGCAACACCAAACGGTAACGTTAAAAAAGGTGCTGTTTCTACCGCTGTAGTTGTTCGTACCAAAAAAGAAGTAAGGAGAGCCGACGGTTCATACATCAGGTTTGACGATAACGCTTGCGTATTGTTAAATGCTGCCGGTGAAATGAGGGGAACCCGCGTTTTTGGCCCTGTAGCAAGAGAACTTCGTGAAAAACAATTCATGAAAATTGTATCATTGGCACCTGAAGTGCTTTAATTGATTTTAGAGATGATAAAGCTAAAGATAAAATCAGGAGACACAGTAAGGGTAATTGCCGGCGACCACAAAGGTAGCGAAGGTAAAGTGCTTCGTGTTCTTCGTGAAAAGAATAAAGCGGTAGTAGAGGGTGTAAACATGGTGAGCAAGCATACTAAGCCAAGCGCCAAAAACCCTCAGGGTGGTATCGTGAAGAAAGAAGCTCCTATCCATATTTCTAACATTGCACTTGTAGATCCTAAAACTAAGGAAACTACAAAAGTGGGTGTAAGGACAGAAGGAGATAAGAACGTGAGATTTTCAAAAAAATCTAATCAAGTATTATAGTAATGGCTTATATACCAAGATTAAAACAAGAATATAAGGACAGGGTTATAGCTGCCCTTAAAGAAGAGTTCGGTTACAAGAACGTGATGCAGGTTCCTAAACTTGAGAAAATCGTTCTTAGCCGTGGAGTTGGAGCCGCTGTATCAGACAAGAAACTTATTGACTATGCAGTTGAGGAATTAACTAAAATTACCGGCCAGAAAGCTGTTGCCACCATTTCTAAGAAAGACGTTGCTACGTTTAAACTAAGAAAAGGTATGCCAATTGGTGCTAAAGTAACACTTCGTGGCGAAAGGATGTATGAATTTCTTGACAGGCTAATTACATCAGCTTTACCACGCGTAAGGGACTTTGGTGGTATTAAGGCTACAGGTTTTGACGGAAGGGGTAATTATAACCTGGGTGTAACCGAGCAAATCATTTTCCCAGAAATTGATATTGACAAGGTTAACAAAATATCAGGTTTAGATATTACATTTGTAACTTCTGCAGAAACTGATAAAGAAGCAAAATCATTATTAGCAGAACTGGGTTTACCTTTTAAAAAGAATTAAGATATGGCTAAAGAATCAATGAAAGCCCGTGAGGCAAAAAGAGAGAAGCTGGTAGCTAAGTATGCCGAGAAAAGGAAGGCTTTATTAGAAGCCGGAGATTATGAAGGTTTACAAAAACTGCCTAAAAATGCTTCCCCTGTTCGCCTGCACAACCGTTGCAAACTAACAGGAAGGCCAAGAGGGTATATGCGTCAATTCGGTATTTCACGTGTTACATTCCGTGAAATGGCCAATAACGGATTGATACCGGGAGTTAAAAAGTCAAGTTGGTAATTAAGATTAAAAGGAAAAACAAATGTACACAGATCCTATAGCAGATTTTCTAACCAGGATTAGAAATGCAGTAAGGGCTAACCACAAAGTGGTTGAAATTCCTGCTTCTAACCTGAAAAAAGAAATCACAAAGATTTTATTCGATCAGGGATATATCTTAAGTTACAAATTTGATGACAACTCTGTACAGGGTACAATCAAAATAGCCCTTAAGTATGATAAAGATACTAAAGAGCCGGTAATAAAAGATATCCAGAGAATTAGTAAACCGGGTTTACGTAAATATGCAGGTTCATCTAACCTTCCAAGAATCCTTAACGGCCTTGGTATTGCTATTGTTTCTACATCTAAAGGACTGATGACAGGAAAACAGGCAAAGCAACTTAATGTTGGTGGTGAGGTAATTTGCTACGTATACTAATTAAAAGAGACTTATACAATGTCAAGAATAGGTAAAAATCCAATTACAATACCATCCGGCGTAACTGTAGAGGTTAACGGAGATGTTGTTAAGGTAAAAGGTAAAAGGGGCGAACTTACCCAAAACTTTTCTGATGTTACCGTAAAGGTAGAAGATGGCAAGGTTTTAGTTGAAAGGTCGTCTGATGATAAAGAACAGCGATCTAAGCACGGTTTATACAGGGCGCTTATCAACAATATGATTGTTGGCGTTTCTGAAGGCTTTACAAAACAGCTTGAACTTGTGGGTGTAGGTTACAGGGCTTCTAACCAGGGTCAAAAACTGGATATTGCGCTTGGTTTCTCTCACAACATAGTTCTTGATGTAGTGCCTGAAGTAACTGTAGAAACAGTATCTGAAAAAGGTAAAAACCCTATCATTAAACTAACTTCACACGACAAACAACTTGTGGGCCAGGTAGCGGCTAAAATCCGCTCTTTCCGCAAGCCTGAGCCTTACAAAGGTAAAGGTGTTAAGTTTGTTGGCGAAGTATTAAGAAGAAAAGCAGGTAAATCAGCTTAAAAATTAA
>CEQG01153524.1_pt1 | contig 16121 bp, 16 predicted proteins | sample 350301 | NCBI WGS metagenome assembly CEQG01 (sample SAMEA2621242, study PRJEB7988) | marine metagenome | isolation source: saline water (ENVO:00002010), including | reverse complement strand
AATTTTCCATAGAGAGGAAACCGCGTTTTACCATCTGCTCCAGCAGGGTAATAAGAGGGTCATAAAATCCGTTGATATTCAACAAACCTATAGGCTTTGAATGCAGGCCCAGCTGGCCCCAGGTGATGATCTCAAAAAGTTCTTCCATGGTGCCAAAACCTCCCGGAAGCGTAATAAACCCATCACTCATCTGCTGCATTTTAAGCTTGCGCTCATGCATGTTTTCAACCGTGATAAGTTCAGGCAGGCCCAGGTGCACCACTTCTTTTGTCTTCAAAAAACCGGGGATAATACCTATAACATTCCCTTTTTGGGCGAGGGCGGCATTGGCAAGTTTTCCCATTACTCCGCGCTTCGCGCCACCATATATCAAGGTAATGTTTTCGCTGGCAAGCGTTTTCCCTAATTCTTCGGCTTTAGTGATAATTTGGGGGTCGTTACCCTCACTGCTTCCGCAAAAAACACAAATAGACTTCATATATATTGTTAAACTGTTAGTAGTTATATGGTTACCCAACCCATAACCATTGGACATTCTCTAAATACTTAATTCTCATTTCTCAAACCTGGAGACAGCTTTTATCATCCGGTCATTGCCAAATATATCCTTGCGCAGTTCCACTTCAGCAAAGCCCAGTCCTGCAATCAATCTCACGGTCTCAACTCCTAGATATTGATTGATCTCATAATACAGCAATCCATCTTTCTTCAAAGCTTTTGTGGCAAATTCAGCAATGCTTTTATAAAATTTCAACGCATCTTCATCTGGTACAAAAAGTGCCGTGTGGGGTTCATTATCAAGTACATTGGGCTGTATTTCGGCTTTTTCCAGTTCACGCACGTATGGTGGGTTTGAAACCACTATGTCAAATTCAGCAAAGTCTGAATTTTTAAATAAGTCCTCAGGATTTAAAGCATCACCTTTAATAAAAGTGACCTCAACTTCATTCAGTTTGGCATTTTGCCTTGCGGTTTGTAACGCTTCCGCGGAAATATCAACGGCAAACACCTCAGCGTCGAGGCTTTTGGCCAGACTTATCGCAATACATCCAGAACCCGTCCCGATATCTAAAATCTTGAGCTTACTGCCCACTGCTATTGAAACCTGCCGACTGTCATTAATAATCCATTCCACCAGTTCTTCAGTCTCCGGCCGAGGGATCAAAACCGCAGGGTTTACTTTAAATGGCAGTCCATAAAACTCGGTTTCTCCCAGGATATACTGTAACGGCTCATGGGTTTTCAGCCTATCAAGGGCGTTTAAAACCCGTGTTTCTTGCTCTTTTGGCAACGAGTCATTACGGTTTAGCGAAACATCGATACGTGACATATCTGCGTAGCTTTCGCAGCAGCGATAAAAAAAATTGCGTGCTTCTTCCTCAGGATAATCAAGACGCAAATCATCAACAAACCGTTGTCGTAGCCCGTCTAAAGTCATCATAAACTTTTAAGCAAATGGACAGGGCAACTACAATGACCGGTGTCTCCCATGGGGCCATCAATGTACTCAAAACCGTTGCGGCGATAGAGTTTTTGGGCGGCTTCCATGTTTGGCATGGTCTCAATATACATCTTTTCAAACCCGTTTGCTTTCGCGAAAGCAATACAGGTATCCATCATTTTTTGTCCTACCCCCTTACCGCGGATGCCGTTGAGAAAGTACATTTTTTGCAGTTCGCAGACCGGCCCGTCATAATTGTCAAGTTGCGCGATGCCCGCACCGCCCAGGAGCCTGCCATTGTCCTCCACGATAAAATATTCGGCTTTTGACCTTTGGTAGGTTTCAAACATTTCGTCAAGGGCCTTGTCAGCATAAGCGGTTCCCACTTTTGGCACGTCCATCTCAAGAAGCACGGTACGGATGACCTTGGCTATTTCTTTATTGTCTGATTTTTTGATGGGTCTTATCTCCACGATTTGTGAATTTTTAAGGGTATTTTTGAGGCTGTGAAGATACATGAAAAATACATGAAGCGCTGCCTGCAACTCGCTAAAAACGGATTGGGAACAACCTATCCCAACCCCCTGGTGGGCAGTGTTATCGTGCATGACGACCTTATTATTGGTGAGGGCTGGCACCGCAAGGCCGGTGAACCACACGCCGAGGTAAATGCAGTAAACAGCGTTAAAAATCCTGAACTTCTCAAAGATTCAACCATCTATGTAAGCCTAGAGCCCTGCAGTCATTATGGCAAGACACCACCGTGTAGTGATTTGATCATTGCAAAGGGCATTAAAAAGGTCGTTGTGGGCACGGTCGACCCATTTGCTGAAGTCGCTGGCCGGGGCATAAAAAAACTGCTTGACGCCGGCCATGAGGTCATTGTGGGCATCCTCGATAAAGAATGCCAGGAAATCAACAAACGGTTTTTTACTTTTCACAAAAAAAAACGTCCGTACATTATTTTAAAATGGGCCGAAAGCGCTGATGGCCTTATCGCCCCGGCACCCATAACCCGAAAGAAAAAAGAACCGGTATGGATTACAAATCCCTATAGCCGTCAACTGGTGCATAAATGGCGCGCCCAGGAACAGGCAATCCTGGTGGGTACACAAACCGCCCTGGCGGACAACCCCAGCCTGACCACCCGGGAATGGGCCGGCCCCTCGCCTACCCGCATCGTCTTGGATAGAAAAGGTACGCTTCCGCGAAATCTACAACTCTTCAATCATGATGCACCTACCCTGGTTTTTACCGAAACCGAAAGCAAGGAAGTAGCAAACGTGAATTTTATACGGGTTGATTTTGGCGAAAGCCTCATAGAACAGATTCTAGATCACCTCCATACCAAGGGGTTGCAGTCACTTATCGTGGAGGGAGGGGCAAAAACCTTGCAAACCTTTATCGATAAAGGGCTCTGGGACGAAGCACGTATTTTTAAGGGAGAAACTTTCTTACAGCAAGGGATTGCCGCACCCATGTTAAATGCCCCTGAACAAGACGTTAGATTTATCTTAAAGGACAAGCTCACCATATTGCGTTGCGGCAATTAATCGTAACTTACGGGATAGCCTAATCAACCACTTATCTTCATGCAAAAAAATACGCTATGGGCACTCCTGCTCTGCTTGTTCAACATGCTGGGTCAAGCCCAAAAAACACCAGATACCACTGATGCAAGACCAGAATTCCCCTCAACGGATTCAACGGTCACGCAAAAAGGAAGATATGGTGTCAATGCCGTGCGCGAATACAATGAGGCGTATTATATTTTAAGCCGGTTGAATCAAAATATAGGGCTTCCGCCAAATAAATTCAACTTTCAGACCCCACAGGCCACACTTGAACATTTTATCAACAGCTGCCGCAACAAGCGTTTTGCCGATGCTGCGTATGCCCTTAACCTGAACCTCTTACCGGAAAACCTTACCCAGGATGAGGCTGCCGAACTTGCTGAGAAACTCTATTTTGTATTGAACCAGCGTGTAAAAATCGACTGGGGGAGCCTGCCAGATAGGCCTGATGGGCAGATAGACATCTATACGACCACAAACCAGGCCATTGCGGGAAGCCCACGGCGAAGCGTGGTTTTTGGAGAGGTTTTCCTGGGTGACCAGGACGTGGTCATGCGCCTGCAACGGGTGAAGTACAAGGATTTTGGCGCCTTCTGGATGATATCTGCCAACACGGTTGAAAACATTGATGCGCTGTACAGGGAGTATGGTCCCAGAAAGCTGGATCGCTCTATGCCAGAGTGGGCGCGCATACAGTTTTTGAGCATTCCCATCTGGAAGTTCGTGGGGGCCATCCTCTTGATTTTTCTTTCATATCTCCTGGGAAAATTCTGCACACGGGTATTTAAACATCTCTTTCAACGCTCAAAAAAGGCCTGGATGAGCACCATATCAAACCGGCTCGCGGTGCCAGCGGGATTTGCCGTAGGGGTGTTGTTTTTTTACGTGACGCTCAATTATTTGATTTCGTTTAACGGCAGTTTTGCCAGCACGCTCTATGCGGCACTGCTCATAGTCGTGGTCTGTGCGATAACCTGGTTCATCATGCGGTTTATAGATTCATTCATGATCTATGTTGCAGAAAATAAAATAGGCGATTCTGACCCTGAAGAAAACAGGGAGGCACGTATGATGATGACCTATATTTCTGTAGCGAGAAGGGTGTTGACCTTTATTGTCATCATCGTGGGCATTACCATTATCGTGTCACAGTTCAGGTCTTTTGAAAAGTTGGGTATTTCATTATTGGCTTCGGCTGGGCTGGCAACCGTTATTTTAGGTATTGCGGCCCAGAGCACCCTGGGCAATATCATTGCCGGGATACAGATAGCCATCACCAGGCCTGCTCAGATAGGCGATACGGTAATCATTGATGATGAATGGGGATATGTCGAGGATATCAGGTTTACCTATATGGTGGTGCGCACCTGGGACTGGCGCCGTCTCATCGTGCCCTTAAAGGATATTGTCTCAAACACGTTTGAAAACTGGTCCATGACCAGTGCTCATCAAATAAGGCCGGTAATCCTTTTTGCTGATTACAAGATCGATGTGCAAAAAGTAAGGGACCATTTTGAGAAAATCCTGAAATCTTCAGAACACTGGGATGAGCAACACCCGCCCGTGGTCCAGGTAGTCGATATGACTGAAAAATCAATCAAGATACGTTGCCTGTGCAGTGCAAAAGATGCCAGCAGCACGTGGGACCTGCATTGTGAACTGCGGGAAAAAATGGTGCGTTTTGTGGCTGACCTTGAAGATGGCAAGCACCTGGCGCAGGAGCGTATCAACTTTAAGAATTTGCAGCAATCAGATTTGAGTAGCTTTCGCGAAAGCGAAACAAAAAAGAACCGCACTAGAGACAATTAATGTATTGCTTTTTAAAGGGTATTGTTACTTTTGCAAACAAACACAATATTAATGCTCATTATAGGAATCGCAGGCGGAACCGGTAGCGGTAAAACGACCGTTGTAAAACAGATTGTAGATGAACTGCCCGTGGGCGAGGTGACCGTTATCTCGCAAGATTCCTACTATCGCGACACATCGCACCTCACCTATGAAGAAAGGGTCAAGATAAACTTTGACCATCCCAAATCAATTGATTTTGAGCTGCTTGAAAAACACCTCATTGCACTACGAGAAGGCTTGACCATCGAGCAGCCCGTATATTCTTTTAAAGAGCACAACCGCCTGGATGAAACGGTGAACACAAAACCCAGAAAAGTGGTCATTGTAGAGGGCATCCTCATACTTACCCATCCTGAAGTGCGCGAACTCTTTGACATCAAGATATTTGTACATGCAGATTCTGATGAACGCTTGATACGCAGGTTAAAGCGGGACATTGCAGAGCGTGGCCGTGACCTTGACGAGGTCCTCACCCGCTATCAGACCACGCTAAAACCCATGCACCAGCAATTTATAGAGCCCACAAAAGAGTTTGCTGACCTGATAATACCCAACAACAGGTATAATACCGTGGCCGTTGACATCGTTAGGACGATAATCAATCACCGTTTAGTTTAAAATCTTTATTTTTCAGGGGGAATGGTCAAAAAATTAAGAGAAAAGAGATGGTTTAGGATCTTGAGCAACAAATATGTGCTCATCCTGGTCATTTTTGCGATTTGGATGATTTTTTTTGACACAAATTCCTGGTTCATACACCATGAACTTGACAAGGAAATCGATAAGCTAGAGGGTAACAAAGAGTACTTTAAACGGGAGATGAAATCTGACAAGGAACAAATAAAAAACCTGAAGGACAGCGTTGAACTGGAGCGTTTTGCCCGTGAAGAATACAAGATGAAAAAGGACGGTGAGGAGATTTTCCTTATAGAATATGAGGACAGCATAGAAAACAAAACAGATGACCAGTAAGCTCTTTGAAGAATTTCAACCCGTATCAGCAAAGGCATTCAAGCAAAAGATCCAGTTTGACCTGGACGGTGCGGAGTATAACAAAACCCTGGTGTGGCATACCCCAGAAGGCATTGATGTAAAGCCCTTTTATCATCGTGAAGAGACCACCATGCTTGAGGTTCCCGCATTTCCCAAGACCTGGAAGATTGGTGAAGAAACCTACATCTCAAATACCGTAAAAACCGTTGAAAAGCTAAACGACCTGGCCGTGTACGGGGTTGAGGCCATCTGTTTAAAAGCCGATAAAAAATTTGATATCCCTGCTATCTTTTCGGCGATACCGGTGGATTTTCCTATCTATTTGAACCTCTCTTTTTTTGATACCGCTTTCGCGGAAGCGATACAGGCACAATCCATATTATCTGGACACCAGGTTTTTTTAAACATCGACCCCATAGGCCGTCTCGCCGCTGACGGGAACTGGTTTGACAAAATGGATAAAGACCTTGCAAATCTTGGTGATTTGCTTTCTAGCGAAAAAAAAACAAATACCATCTCCATCGATGTAGCCCTGTTTCAAAATGCGGGAGCGACCATCGTGCAACAGTTGGCATACGCTTTGGCACAAGCCAATGAATACCTAAACCGCTATGGGAAAAAAACGGGCAAACTGACCTTTACAGTTGCCGTGGGCTCAAATTATTTCTTTGAAATCGCAAAATTGCGGGCCCTGAGAATCCTTTATGCCACGCTTGCAAAAGAATACAATGCAGGAGAAAGTTGCCACATTGTAGCCCGGCCCACACTGCGCAACAAGACAATTTACGATTACAATACAAACCTGCTGCGCACCACGACAGAGTGCATGAGCGCAATTTTGGGCGGAGCAGACACCGTCTTGAATTTGCCATACGATTATATCTACCACAAGACCAATGACTTTGGACAGCGTATTTCTCGCAATCAGTTATTGATTCTAAAGGAAGAAAGCTATTTTGATACGCTGCAAACCCCGGCACGAGGTTCTTATTATATTGAGGGCCTAACGCAGCAGTTTGCTGATAGAGCCTTGGCTTTATTCAAGGAAATTGAAACCGGTGGTGGGTTTCTCGCCCAGCTCAAACCTGGGCTCATTCAAAAGAAAATCAAGGAAAGCGCGGCACACGAGCAACAGCTTTTTGATAAACAAGAGAAAGTATTGCTGGGCACTAACAAGCACCCCAACCCAGATGACCGGATGAAGGACAACCTGGAGCTCTACCCTTTCGTAAAAACGAAACCCAGAAAGACGTTGCTGGAACCCATTATCCCACGAAGACTAGCGGAGAATATTGAGAAACAAAGACTTGAAAAAGAAATATAATGCAGCGCAAAGACGTTCAACATATTAACCTCGATCCCTTTAAAAAATCAGCCGAATATCCTGAGGTTGAGCATCTGGATTTTGCTGCTGGTATTCCGCCATATTTGCGTGGTCCTTACAGCACAATGTACGTGCGCCACCCCTGGACCATCAGGCAGTATGCAGGTTTCTCAACCGCCGAAGAAAGCAACGCTTTTTATCGCCGCAATTTGGATGCCGGCCAAAAAGGGCTTTCCGTGGCTTTTGACCTTGCAACGCATCGCGGGTATGACAGCGACCATGAGCGCGTGGTGGGTGATGTGGGCAAAGCCGGCGTCGCCATTGACAGCGTCGAGGACATGAAAATCCTTTTTGATGGCATTCCGCTAGATAAAATGTCTGTTTCCATGACCATGAACGGCGCCGTGTTGCCCATCATGGCCTTTTATATCGTGGCGGCCGAGGAGCAGGGCGTCTCGCCAGAAAAATTGGATGGCACCATACAAAATGACATCCTCAAGGAGTTCATGGTGCGCAACACCTATATCTACCCGCCTACCCCGTCCATGCGCATCATTTCAGATATCTTTAAGTTCGCTTCCGCGAAAATGCCTCGTTTCAACTCCATTTCCATCTCTGGCTACCACATGCAAGAAGCCGGTGCAACCCCTGAAATTGAACTTGCATATACACTAGCAGATGGAAGGGAATACATAAAAACCGGCATCGCCGCCGGTATGGACGTAGATAAATTTGCGCCCAGGCTTTCCTTTTTCTGGGCCATTGGGATGGACCATTTTAGGGAAATCGCAAAAATGCGTGCCGCAAGGATGCTTTGGGCAAAAATCGTGGGCGAGTTCAACCCAAAAAACCAAAAATCACTTTCCTTAAGAACGCATTGCCAGACCAGTGGATGGAGCCTTACCGAGCAAGACCCGTTCAACAATGTTGCGCGCACCACCATTGAAGCGGCCGCGGCCGCCTTTGGGGGAACCCAAAGTCTGCACACAAACGCGCTGGACGAAGCCATTGCCCTGCCCACGGATTTTTCAGCAAGGATTGCCAGGAACACACAAATCTACCTTCAGGAAGAAACTGAAATCACCAGAACGGTCGACCCGTGGGCAGGAAGTCTTTTCGTTGAAAAACTAACCGAAGAAATCGCCCAAAGGGCGTGGGAGCTTATCAAAGAAGTCGAAGAACTGGGTGGAATGACCAAGGCCATTGAAAAAGGCATCCCAAAACTGCGTATCGAGGAGGCTGCCGCCAAAAAGCAAGCACGTATAGACAGCGGTCAGGACATTATCGTGGGGGTGAATAAATTTCGCGCCCCAGCAGAAGAACCGTTACAATTCATGGAGGTTGACAATGCACAGGTGCGCCGTTCACAAATTGAAAGACTCAGCAATATCAAGGCCTCGCGTGATCCTAAAAGAGTTGGTGCAACGTTAAAAGCCTTGACGGAAGGCGTAAAGAATAACAAAAATTTATTGGAACTAGCCGTGGAGGCTGCCCGTGAAAGGGCTACCTTAGGGGAAATTTCAGATGCTCTGGAGGAGGTTTTTGGCAGGCATAAAGCCGAAGTAAAATCCTTTAGTGGCGTGTACAGCAAAGAAGTGAAAGACGATAAATCGTTTCAAAAAGCAAGGGAATTAGCAGATAAATTTGCCGAACTCGATGGTCGCAGACCCCGCATCATGATTGCAAAAATGGGTCAGGATGGTCACGACCGGGGTGCAAAAGTGGTCGCCACCGGTTATGCTGATGTGGGCTTTGATGTAGATATTGGTCCGCTGTTTCAAACACCGGCAGAGGCCGCGCGGCAAGCCACTGAAAATGATGTGCATATCCTAGGTGTTTCATCGCAAGCTGCCGGTCATAAAACCTTGGTTCCCCAAGTGATTGCAGAGCTTAAAAGGCTGGGCCGTGATGACATCATGGTGATTGTGGGAGGTGTGATCCCACAGCAGGATTATGAATTTTTATTTGATGCGGGCGCTGTGGCTGTTTTTGGCCCAGGAACCAAGATAAGTGATGCCGCGATTGCTGTTTTAGAAATATTGATACAAACCGTAGATTAAAATATACCTTATGAACTATAAAGAAGGAATGTTAAGAGAAGATGCCCTTGTGGGTAAAGTTATTGTGATCACCGGCGGTGGTAGCGGCCTGGGAAAAGCCATGACAAAATATTTCCTTGAGCTGGGCGCCAAAGTAGCCATAACCTCAAGAAACCTTGAAAAATTAAAAGGAACTGCCGAGGAACTGGAAAAAGAAACCGGCGGAAAGGTATTGCCCGTGCAATGCGACGTGCGTCATTATGACCAGGTGGAAGCCATGCTAAAAGCCTGCCTTGATGAATATGGACAAGTGGATGGTTTGCTCAACAACGCAGCGGGAAATTTCATTTCGCCTACGGAGCGACTTTCAGCAAATGCATTTGATACCATTATTGACATTGTTTTAAAAGGTTCAAAAAACTGTACGCTGGCTTTTGGGAAACACTGGATTGATACCAAACAGGAAACCAGCACCATCCTGAACATTGTGACCACCTATGCATGGACGGGTTCTGCATATGTGGTGCCAAGTGCCACGGCAAAAGCCGGTGTGCTGGCCATGACGCGTTCGCTGGCTGTTGAGTGGGCAAAATATGGTATTCGTTCTAACGCCATTGCTCCTGGCCCCTTCCCTACTAAAGGCGCGTGGGACAGGTTGTTGCCCGGCGAGTTGAAGGACAAGTTTGATCTGGCCAAAAAAGTCCCGCTAAAACGTGTGGGCGACCATCAGGAACTGGCCAACCTGGCGGCTTATCTAATGTCAGATTTTTCAGCTTATATAAATGGCGAAGTGGTAACCATTGACGGTGGTGAATGGCTGGAAGGTGCCGGACAGTTCAATATTTTAAAGCATATCCCAGAAGAAATGTGGGATCAGCTGGAAGCGATGATCAGGGCTAAAAAGAGTAATTAGATGTTAGTATTGAGATGTTAGACTCATCATATGCAGGTTAGCTAATTTGCTCATTAACCCATTTGCTAATTGATAAAAAAACCAACCCTTGATTAAGAACATCATCTTTGATTTTGGTGATATTTTCATCAACCTCGATAAGAAAGCGCCTGAAATAGCCCTGCAAAAATCTGGTATAGAGGAAATTGATGAAAAAATGCAGCAAATCAATGACTGCTATGAAAAAGGCCTCATTTCTGATGAGGAACTGATAGCCTATTACACGGAGCGGTTTACATCCTTGACACCCGTTGCATTTACACTTGCGTGGAATTCAATCATCCTCGATTTCCCGGAGCACCGATTACAATGGATCGAGGCGCTTTCGCGAAAGCGTGAATACCGGCTTTTCCTACTGAGCAACACAAATGACCTGCACATTGAGCAGGTCATTAAAAATATGGGAGCTGTGCGATTTGCCCGTTTTCAGCAGTGTTTTGAGCAGTTTTACCTGTCCCAGAACATGAAGATGCGCAAGCCAGACCTGGAGATTTTTGATTTCGTTTTAAACGAAAACAAGCTTAGGCCAGAAGAAACCCTTTTTATTGACGACACGCTGGTCAACACCATGGGCGCGGCCTCGCTGGGCATGCACACCTGGCATCTTAGCGTGGGGCAAGAAGACATCACGGACCTATTCTCCATTAAAGTTGACCTGTTTTGATTTACCTTATTTGCAGCGTCCTCGCCTCAACCCTGATTTTTATTGCGTTTAAACTGTTTGCAAAGTTTAGGGTAGATACCTTTCAGGCCATTGTGGTCAATTATTTATTTGCCTGTATTTCTGGGATTGTTGCGTTTAAAGGAGATGTTGTGCCCGGCAAAATCATACAGCAACCCTGGATCTATGGCTGTCTGGGGCTGGGCGTTTTGTTTATCATCATTTTTAACCTCATGGCGTTGACCACACAGCGCAGCGGGATATCTGTGGTGAGTGTTGCCACAAAGATGAGCGTGGTCATACCTATTGCATTTGGCATCTTCTATTATAGCGAAGACCTGGGTATTTCAAAAGGCGTGGGCATTGTCCTCGCACTTATTGCCGTTTATCTCGCATCCATCAAAGAATCAGACGGTTTAAGGATTGAGCCCAAAAACCTTATCTTTCCCGTTCTCGTATTTTTGGGCAGTGGAGTCATTGACCTGAGCATCAAATATCTTGAAGACAGCTATGTCACAGAAAGTGATATCCCCATCTTCTCTGCAACAATCTTTGCTACAGCCTTTGTGGTGGGAGTTTGTGTACTGCTCTTTCAGGTGGTCCAGGGGAAGTTCAGGTTTCAATTAAAGAACCTACTGGGGGGGATTGGCCTGGGGATACCTAATTATTTCTCGATTTATTTTTTGGTAAAGGCATTGCGTGCCAATGGGCTTGACAGCAGCACGGTGTTCACAATAAACAACGTGGCCATCGTCATGGTCTCCACGCTGGTGGGTATTGCGCTCTTTGGCGAAAGCCTATCAAAGAAAAACTGGGCCGGCATTGTCCTGGCCGTTTTAAGCATCATCCTTGTAACGCTCTCTTTTTAAGATATGGCAGAAGAAGGTGTGTACAAAACCTTGGCAAAAGCCAGTGAAGAAACCCTGTTTACAGAAAAAGGCAGCAAATTTATGGGATATGCCTTTCCCGTTGCCACGGAAGAAGAAATCAAGGAAAAGCTGGAAGACCTGTGGGCGCAACATGCCAAAGCAACACACATCTGCTATGCCTGGCAGCTGGGCGTAGATTATGGGCATTACCGTGCCAATGACGATGGCGAGCCCCCAAACAGCGCCGGTATGCCCATTTATGGTCAAATACAAAGCTTTGAGGTCACCAATGTACTTGTCGCGAGCGTACGTTATTATGGGGGCACCAAGCTGGGTGTGGGTGGATTGATCACGGCATATAAGACCAGTGCAAAACTCGCCCTGGAAGCTTCAAGAATAATCACAAGGCAGGTCATGGTTACCTTAAAGCTCCACTTTACCTACGATAAGATAAGCGCCGTGGAGCGTACCCTTGAGCAAAATCAAATCTCCGTACTTGACCGCAGGATGGAAATGGATTGTACTTTTCTTGTGATAATACCGTTAAGGAACAAGAAGGATATACTTGAAATTTTTAACTCAATTTATGGAGTATCGTGGGAGCTTGTCTGAGATTTTATTTTTAACTTCTCCAGAATATAATCAGGGCAACGGGTAGGCCTTTTTGTCTCCATGTTCACAAAGACCAACCTTGTGGATGCAGTGGTAAGCAAGATATCCTTTTCGTTATGGATTTTATAAGTAAATTCTATGGTTGAACGGGGGATATCAACAAGTGAAGTATGAACCTTTAAAGTATCATCAAAATATGCCGGTTTATGATAAGAAATCGTCATTTCATGAACAGGTAGCATGATACCATTATTTTCCATACTTTTATATGAAATTCCCAATTCTTCCAACCAGCTTATTCTTGCAAGTTCCAGATATTGAGCGTAGTTACCATGATGTACTACCCCCATCTGATCTGTTTCTGCATAACGCACCTTTACAAAAGTTTTGCTTTCTAGCATAGATTATTAACAATTAAAATGAATATTAAAAAGGTATAGGATTATGCAAAAAAAAATCTAGAAAACCAATGTGATAATTTTTTTTATTTACAAATTTTGTTCACATATTTGCCATGTGCTGATTGAAACGAAAAACCCTACATTTTCTCACTTTTCAGTGCCCTTAGCCTTTAACTAACTAAATAAAATTCGACCTTTAAAATGAGTGTGACTGCGCAATCGGTTTGGGATAACTGTCTATTATTTATTCGTGACAATATTACCCCGCAGGCATACAAAACCTGGTTTGAACCCATCAAAGCCGTAAAGTTAACTGATAATGCCCTAAGCATTCAAGTCCCCAGTAAATTCTTTTATGAATGGCTAGAAGAGCATTATGTCAAGTTACTTAAAGTATCACTTACACGTGAGCTGGGCGAGGGTGCAAAACTGGTGTATGTGATAAAGATGGAGAATACCTATGGTAATCGCCAGCCTTTTACAGAAAAGATACCCAGTTCAAACAGGACCAACTCCATGAAGCCCCAGGATGTTGATGCTCCTTTAAAGAACAAGAGCCCCGAGCTTAGGAACCCATTTGTGATTCCTGGAATACGCAACCTGGAGATTGAATCACAGCTTAACCCCAACTATAACTTTGATAATTTTCTAGAAGGAGACTCAAACCGTCTTGCACGTTCTGCGGGGCTGGCCGTGGCAAACAAGCCCGGTGGTACTTCTTTTAACCCGTTGCTCATCTTTGGCGGCGTGGGTCTTGGCAAGACACACCTTGCACATGCCATAGGGGTACAGATCAAGGATAAATATCCCGAGAAGACCGTACTCTATATTTCAGCTGAAAAATTCACTCAGCAATACATAGAATCCGTCAAAAAGAACAATCGCAACGATTTCATCCATTTTTACCAGATAATCGATGTATTGATTGTTGATGATATTCAATTGCTTTCGGGCAAGGCGGGTACACAGGATGTCTTTTTCCACATATTCAACCATTTACATCAAAACGGCAAGCAGGTTGTGCTGACAAGTGACAAGGCACCGGTTGACATGCAGGATATTGAACAGCGCCTGCTGTCCCGTTTTAAATGGGGATTGAGTGCTGAACTGCAACAACCAGGATTTGAGACCAGGATTTCAATCATCAAGAACAAGCTGTACCAAGATGGGGTGGAGATGCCAGAGGATATCATTGAATTCCTGGCCAATAACATCAAGACCAATATACGCGAGCTTGAGGGAGCAATTATTTCGCTTATAGCGCACTCTTCTTTTAACCGAAAGGAGATCACGCTGGACCTTGCCAAGAAGATTGTTGAAAACTATGTAAAACAGACCAAGCGCGAGGTCTCTATAGATTATATACAGAAAGTGGTAAGTGACTACTTCCAGATGGATGTGGAAACATTACAGTCTAAAACCAGGAAAAGACACATTGTACAGGCAAGACAACTGGCCATGTTCTTTGCCAAGAGATTGACCAAGGCTTCCCTGGCAAGCATAGGCTCTCAAATAGGCAAGAGGGACCATGCCACGGTATTGCATGCCTGTAAAACCGTCGACAACCTATCATCAACTGACAAGCAGTTTCGCAAATATGTTGAAGACCTGAACAAAAAACTGACGATGTAGCTTGCAAGCCTTTACATTTAATTATTTTTGAGCAAGCTAACCAACCCCAATAAAAATGAAAACCAAGATACTGATGGTATGCTTGGGCAATATTTGCAGGTCCCCACTTGCAGAAGGCCTTCTTAAGTCAAAACTTGATCCTCGTAAGTTTACCGTTGATTCTGCAGGGACGGGCCACTGGCACGTGGGCAATTCTCCTGACCCCAGGAGCGTGGAAGTTGCAAAAAAAAACGGGATTGATATATCTGCACAGCGTGGCATGCAGTTTAAACCAACCTTTTTTGAGGCCTATGACCACATATTTGTCATGGACAATTCAAATTATCGGGATGTCATGCAGCTGGCAAAAAGCCAGGCAGATAAGGATAAGGTGAGCCTTATTCTTGACGAGGTATTCCCCATGGAAAATGTTGATGTCCCAGACCCCTACCACGGTGGTGTTGATGGTTTTGACAATGTCTTTGCCATGCTGGACGAGGCCACCACGATCATTGCAGATAGAATATCTTAAGGCAAGAACAACATGAGCAAAAATCTGGGCAAACTGTACATGATTCCCACTACCCTGGGCGATGTTGACCCCTTGGCCGTATTGCCCATCACGGTAAAAGATACAATTGAAAACCTTGATGAATTTATTGTAGAGAATGAAAAAACAGCCCGCAGGTTCATAAAATCAATCTTGCCAAGCAAACAACAATCAAGCCTCAGGCTTCATGCCCTCAACAAGTTCACAGACCCCATGGAAGTTCCAGGATTTTTAAATGCCTGCCTTGACGGCGAAAGCGTGGGGATGCTATCTGAAGCTGGCGTACCTGGAATCGCAGATCCCGGTGCAGACGTTGCCAAGATAGCCCATGAAAAAGGAATACAGGTCGTACCGCTCGTGGGCCCATCATCCATCCTGCTTGCAATGATGGCCAGCGGTCTAAACGGCCAGAGCTTTGCCTTTAACGGTTACCTGCCCATCGACAACAAAGAAAGGCGAAATACCATCAAAAAACTGGAAAAACTCTCAGGCGATATAGGGCAATCACAGGCTTTTATCGAGACCCCGTACAGAAACAACAAAATGTTTGATGAACTGTGCAATACCTTGTCTCCAGGCACCCAGCTATGTGTGGCATGCGACATAACCCTACCCACTGAATTTATAAAAACGGCACCTGTTACCATCTGGCAAAGGTCTAGACCAGACCTTCATAAAAGGCCGGCCATCTTTATAATCCAAAAATAAAAAAGGTGGTCAACGACCACCTTTTATCAAACTTTATCCAACTAACTTATCAATCGTTTAGCGCAAGGCCCTCAATGTTGACCTTGGCATTGCGGTCAGCCTCAATGAAGGATACATCATACCCTGCAAATTTTTTAAGATAGCTGCGTATGGAGGTTCCAAAAGCATCCCTGAAACCTTCTACCCCACCTGACCTAAGGTATCTTTTTACACTTCCGGGCCCAGCGAGGTGAGCTGCGGCAAGTATACCAGACTCGGTGATCTTTACCCCGTTGATGGTCCTGCCAGTATATCGCTTGATGTCCCTGCGCAAGACCCATTTGTTTCTTTTGGCATTAGCCAAAAATGTCCTTTCCTGAAGAATGGGGTTATTTAAAAATTCATCTGTATCAGTAACTCCCAGCAACCTTAATGTACTCCTGCCAAATTGATACTTACCCAGATAACCGTATTTGTTTATCTTACTGTAGTCGTTTTGGGATTCTTTAAACCCCAGTGCCTGCTTAAAACCGGTGAATGAATTACCGGTAGCGGC
>CEQG01047072.1_pt1 | contig 16121 bp, 9 predicted proteins | sample 350301 | NCBI WGS metagenome assembly CEQG01 (sample SAMEA2621242, study PRJEB7988) | marine metagenome | isolation source: saline water (ENVO:00002010), including | reverse complement strand
GTTCTGTGGCGTACACGTTGCCGATGCCGGCCAGATTGGCTTGATCGAGCACCGCGACGAAGACCGGAACCTCAGGGCGCGCGGCGAGGCGCGCGGCGGCCTCGACGGTGTGCTCCTGTCCCCAGGCGGGGTCGAGCAGATCGGGACCGAGTCGCTCCCGCACGGTGTGCTCCTCGGTGCGCAGCATCACGTCGAGGGTTCCCAGCTCGAATCCGACCGACTCCAAAGACTCGGTGCGCAGCACGGCGCGCGCGAGGTGCGCGGGGCGGTCCCAGTGGGCATCCGCGTCCGCCCAGCGCGGATACAGCTGCCAGGAGCCCTCCATCCTGAGATGCGAGTGGATGCTGTACTCGCCCACGCGGTGGAACAGGTGCTTGCCGAACGCGACGACCTCGTCGACCGTCTCGCCGGTGAGGTCGAGCGTGGCGAATCGCGGCACGCGGAAGTCGGTTCCCGTGAGCACGGAGCCCGCGAGCGCGGCGTGCTGACCGCGCGCAGTTCGGTGAACGGTGTCGCCTTCGGGCATGGCGGAAGGCTACGCCACCGGTCGTCGAACCGCCCTGACGCGCCGAAGTTCGGGAACCGCCCGACGATCGAGGGCACGAGTCCGTCGGAGTCACCGCGGCGCGCTCGCGCCGCGCGAGGCGCCCACGTGAACTCTGGTCGCACCGCAGGGAAACCCGAGGTGACGGGTCGACGAACTCGCGGTGGCGAAGCGGACCGGGCGTCGCCCGGGCTTTACCGTGGCCACCGTTGCCGTTGCCGTTCGCACCGTCGGGGTGTTCACATGCCGTCGTCACGATGAGGTCGTCCCGCTGTTCACCCACATTTCTGGAGACCCACTCATGAACCGAATCGTTCGACCCGCTGGTGCGCTGCTCGCGCTCGCCACCGTGACCGCGCTTGCCGCGTGCGCCCCGGACCCCGACGTCGACGTCGTCGCCGCATCCGCTCTCGACTCGGCGAGCTGCGAGGCCGAGGAGGGCGCGCTGCGCGTCTACCTGAACCCGTTCGGCGCGACCCTCAGCGATCAGTTCAGCGCTGACACCGGCCTCGAGACCGAGATCGCCGACCTGGGCGGCGGCGAGATCCTCGCGAGGATCGCCGCGGAGGCCAACAACCCGCAGTGGGACGTCGTCGTTCTCGATGGGCACGGGAGCCTGCAGGCTCTCGCCGACCAGGGCCAGCTGCTCACCGGGCTGGAGCCCGCGAATCTGTCCAACCTCACCGACGACGGCCGTGCACTTCTGCCGGACGACGCGTCGTGGTTCCCGTTCAGCCAGCACGCCGCGGCGGTGCTCGCCTACAACACCGAACTCCTGAGCGCGGCGACCGCGCCGGCCGAGTGGGACGCGCTTGCGGACCCGGCGTACGCGCCGATCGGCATCGCCGACCCGGCCGTTGCGGCACCCGCGTACCCGGTCGTGTCGTACTTCTTCGAAGCTCTCGGTTCGGACGACGCCGAGGAGTACTTCACGACCCTGATCGAGAACGGGCTGAACACCTACGAGAAGAACGGTCCCGTCGGCGAGGCCCTGATCTCCGGCGAGGTCGCCGTCGCGGCCCTGCAGGAGCAGAACGTGTACGGACTGATGGAGGCGGGCGAGCCCGTCGACTTCGTGTGGCCGGACGAGGGCGCTCCGGGTGTCGTGCGCGCGATCGCGGTGAGCGCGGAGACGCCCCGACCGTGTGCCGCGTCGAAACTCGTCGACTGGATGCTCGACCCGGTCAATGTTCAGTACCTGATGGAGAACGGCGGCAACGACGGCATCTTCACCCCGTTCGTCGCCGACGTCGACACGTCGTCGCTCCCGGATGCGCGTCCCGTCGACGGACGCCTTCTCCTCACCGACGCGCACTTCGCGGCGGAGAACGAGGTCACCATCAAGGACTGGTTCGCGAACCAGCAGGTCGGCTAGGAACCCGTTCGTGACGATCACCGAAGCGCGGCGCGGGGAGGAGCTTCCCCGCGCCGCGCGCGCTCGCCGTCTCCCCGCCGGTGACGTTCTCGGGTGGGTGCTTCTGGGCATTCTGCTCGTTCTCGTCGGTCTGCCGCTTGTCTTCGTGCTGCTCCAGTCGGTGTTTCCGGGCATCGGCTTGACACGCGAGTGGGGCTTTCAGCCGGAGCTGTTGGCCGAGATCGTCAATCGACCGCTGTGGCAGCGCTCGTTGACGAACTCCCTGCTGCTGGCATCGGGGGCCATGCTTCTCGGCGGAGGTCTGGGGTTCGGCCTCGCGCTTCTGCGGCACACGGTCCGCTTTCCCGGCGCGCGCCTGCTCGATGTGGCGGCGTGGGTTCTGCTGGTCAGCCCCTCGTTCATCCTCGCCCAGGGGTGGGTCATGTTCGCCTCGCCGTCGGGGGTCGCAGCCCACAGCCTCGGCATGCCGTGGGTCGCCGATCTGGTCCTCTCGCCGGGCGGCCTCATCGTCGTCATGAGCCTGACGCAGTACCCGCTTGCCTACCTCGCCGTCAGTGCCGCGCTGCACTGGGACGACCCCAACTATCGACACGCGGCCGCCCTCAGCGGCGCGAGCGGGTGGACGATCCTGCGCACGATTCGGATGCCGCTGCTCGCGCCAGCGGCCCTCAGCGGCGCGGTGCTGGTGTTCGTCGATGTCATCGGCGACTTCGGTCTTCCGGCGGCGCTGTCGGCGTCGTACAACTTCCCGACGCTGCCCTACTCGATCTACGCCTCGGTGCGACAGAGCCCGGTTCGGTTCGAGCTCGGCGGCGTCCTCTCGTTCTACCTGGTGCTCATCCTGGCGGCGGCGATCATCGCGTACATGCGAATCCTGCGTCGAAGCCGTTTCGACTTCCTCACCGGTCAGGCCACCGCGAGCACCCCGCCGGCGGCCCGACGACCGCGGGTCTGGACGGGGGTGACCGTTCTCGTGTTCCTCGTGACGCTCGGCATCCCGCTCAGCTCGTCCCTGCAGGTCTCGCTCTCGCGCTCGATCTCCGGCGGCTTGACCCCCGACAACTTCACTCTCGAGCACTACGCGGCGATCCTGGGGGCGGGTTCGCGCATGATCGAAGGCGCGGGCAACAGCCTCGGAATCGCGGTGGTCGTGGCGATCGGAACGACGATCCTCGGATTCCTGATCGGCGTCGTGCTGACGTTCACCAGCTTCCGGGGACGGGTGGTGATCGACGTCGCCGGCACGATCGCCCTCGCGATTCCCGGAATCGTCTTGGCCGTCGGCTACATCTTCGTCTGGAATCAGCCGTTCCTATCGAAGATCGGGCTGGGGCTCTACGGGCAGCCTGTGCTGCTCGTTCTCGCCGGGATCGCCACCGCCGTTCCGGTCGCGGTTCGGCTTCAACTCGGCGCGCTGGCTCAGATTCCCGCCAATTTCCTGCAGGCCGCGGCGCTGTCCGGGGCTTCGCTGCTGACCCGGCTGCGCACGATCCTCGCGCCCCTCGTGGCGCCGGCGCTGCTGTCGGCGCTGGTCGCGATCTTCGCGTCGAGCGTGTTCGACCTGGCCGCGACGACGATGCTCGCGCCGCCCAACTTCGTCACTCTCCCCGTCGAGATCCTTCTCGAATACGACCGCGGCAAGTACGGCTACTCGACCGCAGGCGCCATCTTCACGGCAGGCGTGGTGATCGCGCTCGCCGCCATCTCAACCGCAGTCGGACGGCGTCTCATTCGCCGCACCCATACCCGAACGGAGAACACCTGATGCGATCGAACGCCGCCGACCTCGTCATCGACAGCGTCGTGAAGAGCTATCCCGGACGCAGCGGGCGCGCTCCCGCACTCAGCGACGTGTCCGTCTCCGTCCCGGCCGGAACCACGCTGGGCGTGCTCGGGCCGAGCGGATGCGGCAAGTCGACCCTGCTACGGCTGATCTCGGGAATCGAGTCGCCCGATGCGGGGCGCATCCTGCTCGGGGGCACCGAGCTGTCCCGGCCGGGATTCGCCCTCGACGCGGATCGTCGCGGAGTGAACATGGTGTTCCAGAACTACGCGCTCTGGCCGCACCTGAGGGTGCGCGACATCATCGGCTACGGTCTCACGCACGGCCGCCAGCGCGTTGATCGCGCTGCTCGTGAAGCGCGCGTCGCGGAGCTGGTCGAGCTGCTGCAGCTCGGCGGCCTCGAGGATCGTCGACCGGCCGAGATCTCGGGAGGTCAGCAGCAGCGCGTCGCGATCGCGCGGGCGCTGGCCACGCAGCCGAGTCTGCTGCTGTTCGACGAGCCGCTGTCCAACCTCGATGTGCAGCTGCGCGCGACGATGCGGACGGAACTCGCGTCGCTTCTCGGCCGCCTCAACACGACCGTCGTCTATGTGACGCATGACGTGACCGAAGCGCTCGCGCTGGCCGACCGGATCCTCGTGCTCGATCAGGGGCGTGCGGTGCAGCTCGATACGGCGCGTGCGGTGTTCTCGCGGCCCGCGACCCCGTGGGTCGCCGCGATGGCGGGGTTCAGCTCACGGCTCGTCCCGCAGGTGGTCCGCCACGACGAGTCGACCGCGCACGCGACGTTCGGGGGAGAGTCACTTCGCGGCCAGGCCTGCGGGGAGGGGCCGGACGGCGAGCCGCACGTCTTCATCCACCCCGATGCGGTCACCCTCGCCGAGGGGCTCCATGCCGTCGAGGAGGGCACCGTCAGCGGTGTCGTGCAATCGTGCGTGTACGAGGGGCGCGGCTATCGCGTCACGGTTCACGTCGCCGATGCCGGACAGGTGACGGTCATGTCCCCGCGGGCGCTCGAGGTCGCAACGACGGTCGCGCTGGCGATCGACCCCGAGGGGGTGCTGGTCTTTGGCCGGGCGGCGTAGGCCCGTCGGGGACGCCTCGGCGCGGTCACGGCACGAGGGGGCTCGGCGCCCGTGAGCGGGATCGTCATGCTGTTCGTCGGCGAGGGCTGGGGCAAGAGCGCCGCCGCGTACGGCTACGCGAACCGCAGCATCGGTCGTGGCTGGCGCACACTTGTCGTCCAGTTCGTCAAGGGCGCCGCCTGGAATCCCTCCGAGCGAGAGGCGGCGCGCACGCTCGGGATCGAATGGCCCACCTTCACGCGGGGACTGACCTGGGCGCAGGCCCATCCGGAGCGGCTGGGTGCCGAAGCATGGGGACTCGGCCGCGACGCAATTCGTGACGGGAGCTACGGACTCGTCGTGCTGGATGAGATCACGCACGCGATCGCCTCCGGCTGGGTGGATGAGCGTGAGGTGGTGGACGCGTTGACCGCACGCGCCGCCACGACGAGCGTGATTCTGACGGGTAGGACGGCGTCGCGCCGAGTGCGCGCGGCCGCCGACACCGTCACCAAATTCGAGCTCGCGAAGCATCGCGAGAAGCGGGGAATCCTTGGCTGATCTTGCAGAACCGAACATCGTTCACGCGGCGGGCGGGATCCTCGTTCGCGGCGGACCCGACCCCCGCACCACCACCACGGTGGTCATTCACCGGCCTCGGCACGACGACTGGTCGTTCCCCAAAGGCAAGCTCGACCCGGGTGAGACCGCCGAAGAGGCTGCGCTCCGCGAGGTGTACGAGGAGACCGCGGTCCGGTGCGAGCTCGTCCTGCCGCTCGGCGTCGTGCGCTACCCCCTGGCCGCCGGAGCCGTCAAGCACACCGAGTACTGGATCATGCGCCCCGTGCACGACGACGGCTTCATCGCCGGCGACGAGGTGGATGGTCTGCGCTGGCTCCGGCTGGACGAAGCGGTGGATGTGGTCACGAGTCCGCTCGACCGAGAGCTGGCCGTGCGCGCACAGAGGGCCGTCGCCATGTCGAGCTGATCGTTCCTGGCGAAGCTCACGAGCTATCGCGAGGAGCATTCCCCCCACATGCCGAGCCCCGCCAGGGCGGCGTCGCGCTCCGCGGCCAGCAGCGTCTCATAGTGCAGGTCGTTCGGCGCGACACGGATCGCCTCGGCGAAGCCGCCCTCGACGAGGCTCAGGTTGATGAACTCGCCGTCGTTCGTCCAGAGGTAGAACAGGCGTCGGTCGTAGTCGTCCCAGCTGTCCTCATCGGGGGCCACCCAGAGCGTCGATCCGAGCGGCGCGAGGCGTGCGAGCTCGTCTTCGGCCTCGGTGCCGTAGCACTCCAGCTGGGGATACACCTCGGGGGTGTCGATTCCGATCAGGCGCACGGCGATCGGGCGGGTCGTGGTGACCAGGTCGCCGGGCTGATCGGTCGAGAGCTTCAGGGTGTCGCCGTCGGTGATGGACTCGACGCGCATCGGGATGGCGTCGGCAGGAACGGGGATGATCTCCGCCGGGTCGTTGTCGCTCGCCGCGGGCGCGGTGGGCTGTGCGGCATCCGGCCACTCGAGGTCGACATCGCTCAGCGCGACGAACAGCAGTGCCGCCAGGCCGACGGCGATGACAAGGGCGATGATGCGCTTCACGCCTCCAGGCTAGGCGGTGCGAGGCGGCGGCCGGCCGGTCAGCCGCGCAGGCGCATCCCCTGCGGAGTCGCCGCGAAGCCCGCCTCTTCCAGCAGTCGGCCGAACTCGGTTCCGACGCTGAACACGCCGTCGACCTTCTCGACGCGGAGGCGTCCGCCGGTGGCGCGGATCGTCTCGGCGAGCGATCGGGCGGCGGCACCCAGGAAGGCGCTCCGCGACTCCGCGTCGTCCGCCTCCGCGCTCGGATCGGCGAAGGTCAGGACGGTCTTGCCGCCGCGTTCGACGTAGAGGGCGAGCCCGCCGTCGACCAGCACGACCAGGGCGCCGGCCTTGCGGCCCGGTCGGTGCCCGGTGGCCTCCGGCCACGGCAGGGCGGCTCCGTAGGCGTTCGCCGGGTCGGTCGCGGCCAGGGTGAGCGCGGACGGGTCGGCTGCGGCGCCGGAGCGCGCGCGGTCGTCGGCGTGCGTGCGCAGTCGATCCACGGTCGCGGGGGTGGCGAACTGCGCGGCGCCGAGCCCGTCGATGAAGTAGCCGCGCCGGGTGCGCCCGGTCTCCTCCAGCTTGCTGAGCACGCGGTAGGCGAGGGCGAAGCCGCCCACGACGCCCTCCGACTGCACGGCGCCGCGGGTGGCCACGCCGTGCCGTTCCAGCAGGTTCTCGGCGAGGGCGCTCGCACGGCGGGTGGCGTCGGCGGAGGGTTCGGGCAGCAGGCTCCATCGCCCGGCGAGCGTCGGCGGGCTCGACATCGCGAGCGACGCGGCGACGCGGGCCCGCGATCGCGCGGGGCGGCCGCGCGGAGTGGCTCGCGTGCGCGTCGTCGTGGCGCCGAGTCGGGCGCGCACGGGCGCCAGAGTGTCGTTGCCGACGATGCCCGCCCAGGCCAGCTCCCACAGCGCCTCGGCGAGCTCCTTCTCCGGCATCGGCGTGCCGCTGGGCTCCGCGGTCGCGGTCTGCAGCTGCCGGAAGAAGAAGGCGCCGCCACCGGCGAGGGCGGCGAGGATGCGGGCCTGCACGTCGTTCGGCTTGGTGCGGATCGCGAGCGCCGCAGGCGACTCGGCGAGCGTGAGCGGGGCGAGATCGGCGAGGTGCAGCGAGAGCCAGCCGTCGCCGCCGCTCAGCTCCCCGCCGCCGGCCCAGAGCACCTCCCCGCTCGTCGTCAGCTCGTCGAGCATGGCGGGGCTGAAGTCGCGCACGCGGGCGGGCAGCACGAGGGTCTCCCAGGCGGAGGCGGGAAGGGCTACCCCGGCAAGCTGCTCGATCGCGGCGAGCGCCCCGTCGATGCCGCGCAGCCCGCCGCGGCCGGGGGCGGCGACCTGCTGCCATTCAGGCAGGAAGCGAGCGAGGGCACGCTGCGGCACCGGCTCGACCTCGTGACGCAGCGCCGCGAGCGAGCGGCTGCGCAGGCGCCGCAGCACCTCGGTGTCGACCCACTCGCCGCCGCTCGCCCCGGGCCGGAACTCGCCTTCGACCGCGCGCCGGTCGGCGGCCAGCCGCTTCAGCACATCGGTGACCACGGCGACGCCGAGCCCGAACCGGGCGGCGACATCGCCGGCGGTGAACGGGCCGTGGGTGCGCACGAAGCGGCTGATGAGGTCGCCGACCGGATCCTCGACCGGGTCGAGGAACACGGTCGGCACGCCGATCGGCAGCGGCACCCCGAGCGCGTCGCGCAGACGGCTCGCGTCCTCGACGGTCGCCCAGCGGGGCTCGCCCGCGACGCTCGCCCGAATGATACGGTTCGCGCGAGCGAGCGCCTCCAAGCTGCCGGCGACGTCGACGCCGGATTCGGTGCGCTCGCCGAGTTCGGCGACCGAGAGCGGACCGAGGAGGCGCAGCAGGTCGACCAGACCCTCGGCATCCTTCGCGTGCCGGTCCGGGGCGAGCCGCTGCAGCTCGCGCTCGGTCTGCGCGATCACCCCGGGGTCGAGCAGCTCGCGCAGCTCGGCGCGGCCGAGCAGCTCGGCGAGCAGCCCCGGGTCGAGGGAGAGCGCCGCCGCACGGCGCTCCGCAAGCGGGGAGTCTCCTTCGTACATGAACGCAGCGACATATCCGAAGAGGAGGGTGCTAGCGAACGGGGACGGGACGTCCGTCTCCACCTCGACCAGGCGCACCCGGCGCTGCTGGATGCGCTGGGTGAGGGCGGTCAGGGCCGGCAGGTCGTAGACGTCCTGCAGTACCTCGCGCACCGTCTCGAGGATGATCGGAAAGCTCGGGTACTTGCGCGCCACCTCGAGCAGCTGGGCACTGCGCTGCCGCTGCTGCCAGAGCGGGGAGCGCCGACCCGGGTTGCGGCGCGGCAGCAGCAGGGCGCGGGCGGCGCACTCGCGGAAGCGCGACGCGAACAGCGCGGAGGAGCCGACCTCCTCGGTGACGAGCGCGTCGAGCTCCTCGGGTTCGAACTGGAACAGCTCGGCGCCGGGCGGCTCGGCGTCGGTCTCGGGCAGCCGCACGACGATGCCGTCGTCGCCCGCCATTGCGGCCGATTCGACGCCGTGGCGTTCGCGGATGCGCGCGTTGACCGCGAGCGCCCACGGCGCGTGCACCGGCATGCCGTACGGGGAATGCAAGACGAGGCGCCAGTCGCCGAGCTCGTCGCGGAAGCGCTCGACGAGCAGGGTGGTGTCGCTCGGCACGGTGCCGGTGGCCTGCTTCTGGTCGGCGACGAACCCGAGCAGGTTGTCGACCGCCCACGAGTCGAGACCGGCCTGATCGAGGCGCTCGCGGATGGCGGACTTCGCGCCTCGGGCGTTCGCGAGTTCGTTTGCGAAGGCGCCGATCGCCTCGCCGAGTTCGGCGGGACGACCCAGCCCGTCGCCCTTCCAGAACGGCACGCGCCCCGGCTGCCCGAAGGCGGGGCTGACCAGCACGCGATCGGAGGTGATCTCCTCGATGCGCCAGCTGGTGGCGCCGAGCGCGAAGATGTCGCCGACGCGCGACTCGTAGACCATCTCCTCGTCGAGCTCGCCGACGCGTCGCCCGCCGCCTGAGGTGGTTGAGCCTGTCGAAATCTCCGACCCGACGATGAACACCCCGAACAGCCCGCGGTCGGGAATCGTTCCGCCGCTTGTCACCGCGAGTCGCTGCGCCCCGGGGCGCCCGGCGAGGGTGCCGGCAACGCGGTCCCAGACGATGCGCGGGCGCAGCTCGGCGAACTCGTCGCTCGGGTAGCGCCCCGAGAGCAGGTCGAGGGTGGCCTCGAACGCCGAGCGAGGGAGGGTCGAGAACGGCGCGCTGCGGCGCACCGTTTCGAACCAGTCGTCCACCGTGAGCGGGCCGCCCGGGTTCTCGAGCGCGACAGCGGCGACCGTCTGCTGGGCGAGGATGTCGAGAGGGTTCGCGGGAACCTTCAGCGCCTCGATGAGGCCGGTGCGCATCCGCTCGCTCGCGACGGTGGTGTGCAGCAGGTCGGCGCGGTGCTTCGGGTAGAGCACGCCCTTCGAGATCTCGCCCACCTGGTGACCGGCGCGGCCGACGCGCTGCAGGGCGCTCGCGACGCTCGGCGGCGCCTCGACCTGGATGACGAGGTCGACCGCGCCCATGTCGATGCCGAGTTCGAGTGAACTGGTGGCGACGACGCAGCGCAGGCGGCCCGACTTGAGGTCGTCCTCGATGATCGCGCGCTGCTCCTTGCTGACGCTGCCGTGGTGGGCGCGGGCGAGCACGGGATCGGCTCCGGCAGTCTGCCCGGATGCCCCCATCACCTCGGCGGGCGGAGCCTGTCGAGGAGGCGACGGGGTCGCCGGGTCGAGGCGCTGGGCGTAGACCTCGTTGAGTCGCGCGGTGAGCCGCTCGGCGAGCCGTCGCGAGTTGGCGAACACGATCGTGGAGCGATGCTTCAGCACCTCGTCGACGATCGACTCGTCGACGTGCGGCCAGATCGAGCCGGCGCTCTGCAGTCCGGTCTCGCCCTCGACCGCCGCATCGCTGCGGCGCACCCCCAGCTCGCGCATGTCCTCGACCGGCACGACGACGCGCAGCTCGAAGGTCTTCTGCGCGGGCGGGTTGACGATCGTGACGGGCGCGCGCCCGCCGAGGAAGCGCGCCACCTCGTCGAGCGGGCGCACGGTCGCCGAGAGGCCGATGCGCTGCGCCGGACGCTCCAGCAGCGCATCCAGTCGCTCCAGCGACACCGCCAGGTGGGCACCGCGCTTGGTGGCGGCGACCGCGTGGATCTCGTCGATGATGACCGTCTCCACGTTGACGAGGCTCTCGCGCGCCGAGCTGGTGAGCATCAGGAACAGCGATTCGGGCGTGGTGATGAGAATGTCGGGGGGCTCGCGCTGCAGCAGGCGTCGGTCGGCGCTCGAGGTGTCGCCGGAGCGCACGCCGACCTGGATCGGCGGCGCGTCGACGCCCAGCCGACGTGCGGTCTGGGTGATGCCGACCAGCGGCGAGCGGAGGTTGCGCTCCACATCGACGCCGAGCGCCTTCAGTGGCGAGATGTAGAGCACGCGGGTGCGGGCCCGACGCTGCTCGGGCGGCGGAGTCGTGGCCAGCCGGTCGAGGCTCCACAGGAACGCCGAGAGGGTCTTGCCGGATCCGGTGGGCGCAACGACGAGGGCGTGGCCGCCCGCGCTGATCGCCTCCCAGGCCCCGACCTGCGCCGCGGTGGGTTCGGGGAACGCGCCGGAGAACCACTCCCGCGTGGCGGGAGAGAAACGCTCGAGCGCGGCGTGCATCCCCCTATTGTCGTCGGAGCCGCCGTCAGAGTCGCGCGCGCAGGAAGGCGACGATGTCGCCGAGCTCGTCCTCCGAGATCGAATGCGCGAGCCCGGGGTAGGCGCGCACGGTCGCGTCGGTGCTCTCGGCGAGCCAGCCGGCCGTGTATTCGAACATCCGCTGCGGCACGATCATGTCGTCGAGGCCGTAGCCGAAGAAGACCGGCGGGCGCTGCGAGGCGAGAGCGGCGTCCGCCGGTTCGGGGCGCGGGAAGGCGCCGCCGGAGAGGGCGACCGCGAAGTCGACGAGACCGGGATGACGCCGCATCGTCAGCAGCGAGACCATCGCGCCCTGCGAGAACCCGAGCACCCCGACACTCGAGGCTTCCGCGGAGGCCCCGCGGAGCCACGCGGCGAACGCGTCGGCGCCCGCTGCGGCGCTCTCCACCCGCTCCTCGAGCGGCAGCGTCTCGTGCCGTGGGAACCAGGCGAAGCCGGGGGGCTCGGGCAGCGGCGCGCGCACCGCCGCGATCGTGAACTCAGTCGGCAGATACGGCGAGAGCGCGAACAGGTCGCCCTCGTGGCTGCCGAGGCCGTGCAGCAGCACGAGCAGCGGCCGGCCCGCCCGCTCCGCTTCAGGGCGAGACCAGATGACCGCGTCGGAGTCGAGTTGCATGCCTCCACGGTAGACAATGGATCATGGCCTCCGTTGGAACCCCGGACCCGACTCCCGACCGCGATCGCGACCCCGAGCCGAACTCGGCCTGGCTGAGCGAGCAGGAGCTCGCGGAGGTGCGCCGCCGCATGCCTCTCCTCTACGTGGAGGCGGTGCCGGTGCGCCTCGACGGCATGGGCATCGTCAAAGAGGTCGGCATTCTGCTGCGGGCGAACCCGCACGGTGCGATCTCCCGCACGCTCGTCAGCGGCCGGGTGATGTACGGCGAGACGCTGCGCGACGCGCTGTACCGCCACCTGGAGAAGGACCTCGGTCCGATGGCCTTTCCGCAGCTGCCGGCGAGCCCGGTTCCCTTTCACGTCGCCGAGTACTTCCCCATTCCGGGGCTCTCGGCCTACCTCGACGAGCGGCAGCACGCGGTCTCGCTCGCCTACGTCGTTCCGGTCACCGGCACCTGCGACCCGCGCCAGGATGCGCTCGAGCTCACCTGGATGACCCCCGCTGAGGCCTCGAGCGCGGCGGTTCACTCCGAGATGGAGGGCGGCCGCGGCACGCTGCTCCGAGCCGCGTTGGCATCGGTCGGCGTGCTCGGCTGAGTCCCCCAAACGGAGGGGCAGGCTGTCCCCCGTGCTGGGGCTCACGCCGCGCAGCGTGAGGTCGTACCGTCAGTAGTGGCGGTCTTCCCGTCCTGGGGTGCCCGTCCGGGCCCCGGGGGCCGCCGTACTGGGGGGAACCTGCGTGTCCATTACTCTGCGTCGTCGTCGGCGCCCTGCGTCGTTCGCGCTCCTCACCGGGGCGCTCCTGGGTCTGATGAGCAGCTTCGTCGTTGCCGCTCCGGCTGCCGCGGCCGATGCCGAGCCCGCCTACGTGACGCTCGTCAAGACGGCGACGCCCGCGGCTCCGACCGCGCTGGAGCCAGGTGACGCCGTCACCTTCGGGTTCAGCATCAACTGCTCTTCCGACGTCTCCGACTGTGTCGGCCTCCAGGTGACGGACGCCATTCCTGAGCCGCTCGAGCTTCAGAACGCCTCGATCTCGAGTTCGTCCGGCGTCGGCTCGGCCGAGGGATCCTTCGAGATCGTCGGCAACGAGTTCGTGCTCACGTTCACCAACGATCTCGGCGGCGACCGCATCGGTCTGCCCGATGGGTACAGCGTCGATTTCATCGCGACCGCCCGCGTGCCCGCCGATGCGCCGGCGGACTTCGACGGCGTGACGGTCGAGAACGTCGCCTACGCGACTCTCGACTATGAGGCGAGCAACACGTCCGACAACGCGTTCGTGCTGCTGTCGATTCCGACCCGACTCGATGCGAGCATCGAGAAGTCGGCAGCGCCCACGAGCGTCGCAGCGCTGGAAGGCACCCGAGTCGACTACCGTCTGCAGGCCGAGAACACGTCGAACACGGCCGTCGACACTTTGGTCATCCAGGACCCCTCGTCGACGTCTGCAGATCCTTTCGAATACCTCGCCCCTGTCGATGTCAGCATCGACGCGTGGCCGGCCGGCGCCGACCAGGTTCAGATCGACTGGTTCGATGGGGCCGATTGGCAGCTCGGCTCGCCGACGGCCGCGCCGAGCCTGCCCGAACCCGGCAGCGGCGAGCAGATCGGCGGACTCCGGTTCATTTTCAGCAGCAGCACCGGAGGCGCCATCGAGCGCGGCGCCACCGCGGACGTCGCGTTGGAGACGGCGCTGCGTGACAACGTGAGCGAGATCGATACGTCGGAGCTGGTGGAGAACACCGCCTCGTCCTGGGTCGAATCGGATGCGGATGCGAGCGTGCCGCGCACCTCGGCGGCGTCGGTCAGGCTCAACGAGGTCTCGGTCAGTCCGGTGGCCGCCAAGTCGTTCACGCCCAACAGTGTCGTCGGCGGTCGAGATGTCGAGGTCGAGCTGCGCGGTGAGAACGGCGGCGACTTCGACTTGTCGCGGCTGACGATTCAGGAGCCGGCCGAGGGGGAGCCGGATTTGCTCGATCAGGGCCTGGAGTTCGACAGCTGGCTCGCCGCCGACATCGAGTGGCCGGTCGGGGCGACGAGCGCCGAGGTGAGCTACTGGTACGACGGCGATGCGGACTTCTCGTCGCCGACCACCGTCGCGCCGGCGGACGCCTTGCCTGCACCGGATGCCGGTGACGTGCGCGGCGTTCGTGTGAGCTTCGTGGGCGAGATCGGCCAGGGCGAGTACGCAGTTCTCGCCTACACCGCTGGCACGGCCTCGGTTGCGGCCGACGTGACGACGACCAACACGATCTCGGTCGAGGCGGTCACGACAGGCGCTGACCCTCTGACAGATTCGACGACGGCGGCCGACGATCTGACGCGTCGATCCGCGCGAGTGAACCCGGTGATCTCCAAGACGGCGAGCCCGTCGCGGCTGTACGCGCTGGCGGGCTCAACCAGCGTCATCTCGGTGTCGGCGGGCGTCGCCTCGGCCCCGACCACCGCATCGGACACGGGCGGCTCGACGATCGGCGCCACCCGTCTGGTGGTCACGGACCCGGTAGGCGCAGGAGCCGACTTCTGGACGAGCTTCGAGCTCGAGCGCGTGCTCGCCACCGACATCCCTGCAGGATCGCAGCTCACGGTCGAGTACCTCGACACGAGCGGAACGCCCACGTGGACCGTCCTGAGCCCGGCCCAGAGCGGACCTGCGCTGTACTCGCGGGTTCTCACTGCGGGCGAGCGCGCTGATCTCGGAGCCATCCGGTTCGTCTACGAGCCGGTCGGGCAGCCTGAGCTTCCGCCGGGTTTCAGCGTGCAGATCAACCTGCGCGTCGCCCTGCTCGAGGAGGGCATCGATGACGAGACCTTGAGCGACTACGCCATCGGCAACGTCGCCGAGGCGACCGTGGAGAACGCCGCGGCGAGCCCGAGCTCCGTGGCGTCGATCGACGACGCGAGCATCACGCTGCGTCCCGTCGACGGCTCCTCGGGCGGCGGCCCCGGCGGCGACGTTCCGCTGACCGACAAGCTGTGGCTCGAGGACGAGGTCAACGGGTTCGCCGTCAACGCCCGTTCCGGCGAGCAGGCGACGGCGACGATCCGCTGGGGCACCGGCGGGCTCGGATTCGACTCGGTCGTGATCGCGGACTCCGCCATCGACCCGGATGATGCGGGCTACGACGTCGCGACGACGGTCTTCGACGCATTCGATCTGGTGGAGATTCCGCGGATCACCCCGTCGATGGATGCGTTGCTGCGCTACGACGAGATCGTCGCGCTCGAGCTCTACATCCCCGGATCGGGGTGGGTCGCGACCGAGACCGACCCGTGCGCCGCCGGCGCCTGTGACGGTGCGTTCCCCGGCTACGTCCTGTCGACCTCCGAGCGCGAGCTCGCCGAAGGCGTGCGCTTCATCCTCGAGGAGAGCTCCACGCGCGAGGAGCGCACGGATGAGTCGGATGCGACCGCACCTCCGGTCGGCAGCGGAGTCGCTGCCACCGTCGACTTCGATCGTGAGATCGACCTGGTGTTCCAGGTTCGCGATGAGCGGCGGTCGACGGGCGACCCGGTGCTGGGCAGCAGCCGTGGCGCGGTCTACAACTCCCCGGACGCCGGCTGGGTCGAGAACTCGGCTCTCGTCCAGATGCGCGATGCCGTGGGCGACGTGGTCTACGACGACGTTGCCGAGGATCAGATCCAGATTCTCGATCGCCCGCTGAATGTCACGGTTGCGAAGTCGTGGAGCGGCGGCCCCTTGGGCGTTCCGCCGACAGGCACGGCCGCAGAGCTCTTCCCGGAGTCGCGCGTCACGATCACCGCGACGAACGCCACCGTCGCTCGCGTGGACTCGCTCACGGTGGTGGAACCGGGCATCGACGGCGCAGGAACCGTGCCGGATCCGTTCGACGTCGTCGACCTGATCGACATCGTCAGCATCACGATCCCGAACGGCGCGACGGCGAGCACCGTGACCCTCGAACCGGCGAGTGACTACCCCACCTCGTTCACGGTCGCCGAGGCGCTTGCGCTCACGACGGCCGAACTGGCCGCTGCGACGGCGATTCATGTTGAGCACGAAGGTCGCATCGACGCGGGAGCGTCGACGCGTATCGTGCTCGACACACGGCTGCGCGAGTTCCACCGCAGTGCGTCGCTGACCCGCGTCGACGGCAGCGCGAGCCCGGTTCTGAACTCCGCTCTCGGCACGGTGAGCGACCTCGGCGGGACGGTCGCGGGAGCCACGCCGGAGCCGGGCGACGTGCTCAGCGTGAGCGACGCGGATGAGGCCCAGGTGACGATCGAGGCGTTCGACGCCGGCGTGGTCGCGACGAAGAGCATCTCGGCCGACACGGATGCGACCGAGAGCTCGCCCGCGGTGCAGTACGACGGTTCGAGCACGACCGCTACGGTCACGCTGCAGGGTCGGCCGACCGGGAATGTCCGGTACACCGACATGATCATCGAAGACACCTCG
>CEQG01153625.1_pt1 | contig 16206 bp, 11 predicted proteins | sample 350301 | NCBI WGS metagenome assembly CEQG01 (sample SAMEA2621242, study PRJEB7988) | marine metagenome | isolation source: saline water (ENVO:00002010), including | reverse complement strand
TTGTTGTTTGCTAATAATTTATTTCTTCTTTAATGCCGATATATACTTATGGGAATATCATACAATATTTAATTCAAACTTGCACTACATCTGGTTAATAGTAATCCCATCAGTTATATTTATTTTATTTCATTTTATATCATTTATATCTCCTGTAAAACCTTTAAAAAAAGAAATATTGCCTGAATATTGTCTAATTCACGACAACCCCAAGGTAAAGGAGGAAAAGGATATTCTTAAGTATGATAGAGTTGTAGACAAACTCTTCAATATTCTTACCAATCAAGAAAGTACAAAGTCTTTGACAATTGGACTGGTAGGGCCATGGGGGAATGGCAAATCTAGTGTGATACAAATGCTTCTGGATAGATTCGTTATCCAATTAACACATACAGAAAAGGTCAAACAATTTTTTACAAAAGAAAAAATTAAAGGCCTATTTAAGAGAGGTGTAACTGAGGAATATTTAATTATTCATTTTTTGCCCTATCTCAATCATAATGATCAGGATTTAATTACAGAATTTTTTAGAGGCTTAAGTAGTAAGCTAAAGCCTTATAATGGAAAGCTTTCTAATTTAGTTTTGGAATATTCTAAAAGACTTGTAGATCTTTATAAGAGTAAGATTAATCTCAACTTTTTTGAAAAACATATTTCTTCTTTCGAAAAGACATCTGCTAAAGAGATGTATGATGACATCAATGCGCGTTTAAAAGAAACGGACAAAAAAATAATAGTGTTTGTAGACGATCTTGATCGTTTAAATGCTAGAGAAATACTTCAGGTTTTAAAGCTTATTAGAAATAGTGCTGATTTTTCAAATGTAATATTTTTAGTGGCCATGGATAAAAATTATGTAGTTAACCTACTAACTGATAAAAGAGAAATTTTAAATGCTCGATTTATAGATAAATTCTTCCAACTAGAGGTTTATTTACCAGCAATTAGAAAAGAAAATTTAAGGGCAATCTTTAAAAATATTATCATAGAAAGTACAATCAATTTTAATAGTGAATTTACTTCACAATTAGAAAAGGCCCTTAATGATGAAGGAAATTTATTTGATGATTATATTCATAATTTACGCGATGTTAAAAGAACAGTGAATCAGATAGTTTTTGAATATTCTTATACTGGTGGTGCTATCAATCTTAAAGATTTTTTCAATTTTATCTATTTTAAGTTAAAATACCCTCAGTTTGTAAAAATACTTAGTGAGCAAAGGGTGGATTTATTGAAGAATGATATGGGGTCTGAGATACTTGAATTGAAAACAGAAAGTAAGCCTAACAATCATAATGAATTAATAAGTTGGGATGTTAACTATTATGATTATAAAAATTTAGAACGCTACAGCATATTTAAAGATTTTTTTAAAGAAGATAGGAGGACTGAATCGCCAAAATATTCGGAATATACATTTGATGACAGAGTTTTAGTTCTTAAGACTTTGGCGTACCTTTTTGGAGAGGAAAATAGAATTGAAGATACTAAAAGTATTAAAAGGCTATCTAATTTTAATATGCTTATTGAGCAAAGAATATTTGAGAACTATTTTAGTGATATAGATTTTGAGAATTTATTTGATGCAAGTGGGGAGTCATTAGCTAATTCGATTGACAAACTTTTCTTTCAAGATAAATTATCACAACTCATTGACAGAATTGAGTTATTTAATGCTTCTTCAGAAAGCGAGATAAAAACTTTAACTGAAATTCTTATAATAATTTATAATGAACGTTCAAAATATAATCAATATGAAGCTCAAATCCTTAAAATACTAAATAACAAGCTGATTCGTGTATTTGAAGATTCAAGGTTTGAGAAAACCGAGGTTATATCATCAATTAAAGACTCGATATTTGATAATAACTATATAAGTGCTGAATCAAAGCTTCGTATAATAACAGAACTATGGGAAGAAAAGTATAATAGTAAATTATGGGGTTTAGAAAAGGAGTATTTGGTAAATAAAGCCGTTGAACTATATGATGATTTTTTAAATGGTATAGATGATATGCTATGGCCTTTCGACAATTATACTTTTGATTATATAGGTCGAAAATTAAGCCAAATTGAAAGTATAAAAGTAGAGATTGCAAAGTCAACTAAAGAATTTTGGGCTTCAAAAGATATTGAACTTTTATGTGTACAAAGTATAAATATCGAGCCTTGGTCTATTAAAGGTTTTACTTTATCAGATGTCGTGGAATATGCTTTTAATAGTAAGAAGGAATTTGTGAAATTTGTCACTAAGCACAATAGTGGAGCTAAGGCTACATTAAGTGAATTTCAAAAGTTCTTTGATTTATATAGACGTAGAGAATACCGTGGTGTAATATTCTTCACTTTTGAAAAATCGGAGTTGATGAAAAAGAAAATTGAAAGACAGAGAAATGACCCCAGTTATAGATACGATGAAAATAATGGCAAAAAACAACTCTTCTTTGAAACAGATTGCCTAGATCTTCAGAATGACTGGCAAGAAAATCATTCTTTATATACACAAGAAGATTTTCTAAATCTACAATTTACTATTGTAGATGATAAGTTGAGCATTTTTATGGCTACAACAGAAGAAGGTATTGAGCATTTGAAAAATCAGAGGTTACCATTTTTACTTGATAGAATAAGGATATTAGAGAAAAAAGAATACAACCTTGATTTCAAAAGGAAAGACTTTAAAGAAGATAATAATTTATTACCGGAAGAATCTGAATACTACTTCAAATTAATCTCAGAACAACCCAAAAACTAATGCCCCAAAACTGGAAAACATATAAACTAGGTGAGCTGGCTAAACTGAGAAAAAAGAATTTGAAGCCATCAGAGTTTAGTGACGAAAAATATATTGGATTAGAGCATATTGGTCAAGGTGATTTTTTACTTAATGGTATTGGCAAAGCTAGTGATGCAACAAGCAATAAATCAATATTTAAAAAGGGAGATATCTTATATGGGAAAATAAGACCCTATTTTCAAAAAGTGGTTAGGCCTGATTTTTCAGGAATATGCTCGACAGATATTTTAGTAATTCAGACTAAAGATGAAAATAAAATTACACAGTCTTTTTTACATCAGATAATTAAATCAAATGATTTTACCCAGAAAGCAACTGAAACAAGTTCAGGTACTAAAATGCCAAGAGCAGACTGGAAAAGTTTAGAAAATCTTGATTACAACCTCCCACCCCTCCCAGAACAAAAAGCCATAGCCAACATCCTTTCGGTTATAGATGCCAAAATAGAAAACAACCTAGCCATCAATAAAACTTTAGAAGAAATGGGGATGGCGCTGTATAAAGAATGGTTTGTTGACTTTGGGCCCTTCCAAGACGGGAAGTTTATAGAAAGCGAACTCGGGATGATTCCTGAGGGTTGGGAGGTGAAGCGATTGGATGAAGTATGCGAGAAGATTTTTTCTGGAGGAACACCAAGTACGAAGAATAAAGAATATTGGGGAGGTGACATACCTTGGCTTTCTTCGGGCGAAACTCGTGAGGGTTTTGTAATAAAAACTGATAAGATGATTACTTCTTTAGGTCTAAAAAGCTCCAGCGCAAAAATGGCTGAAGTTAATGATGTGGTTATTGCTTCAGCAGGACAAGGAAAGACAAGGGGACAAACAAGTCTTCTCTTTATTAATACTTCAATAAATCAATCAGTTTTGGTCTTAAGGGCAAATAGCAAGGTAATTCTACCTGAAACTCTGTATATAGATTTAGCCATGAGATATGAAGAGTTTAGAATGATATCAGATTCCTATAGTACCAGAGGCAGCCTAACTAAAGATTTGATAAGCAATCAAATTAAGTTGGCATTATCAAATATTGAAATTATGGATAGTTTTAACGATTTAATTAAGCCATTTTTTAATAAAATAAGGTCTAATCTTTTTCAAAATGAAAACTTAACTCAACTCCGCGATACCCTACTCCCTAAACTCATCAGTGGGGAAGTACGTTTAAAGGAGTTTGACCTAGAGGCGGTATTAGAATGATACTTTAAAAATAAATGAACCCAGGGTAAGGATTCCGCCATAGCGGTAAAAGAAACACATGACTACAGAAGCAAACATAGAGCAGGCGTGTATAGACTGGTTAGAAGATTTGGGGTACACCCATAAGCTGGGAACTACCTTGCCGCAAAACAACATAAGCGTTGTGCTTAGGGAGGAGTTGGCTGCTTTTATCGCTAAGCAATATGCCCATATCCCGCAAGAGATACAGGATGCTGCTGTAGCTTCATTTACACATAATGTGGGGGCAGACCTCGATCACCGCAACCGGGACTTTCATCTTAAGCTTACAAAGGGTGTAGAGTTTCCTTATGATGATGCTAGCGGTGCAGAAAAAGCCGTGCATATCTACCCCATAGATTTTGAAAATCCAGAGAATAACAGCTTCTGGGCGGTGAATCAGTTTAGTATCACGGGTAAAAACAAACGCAGGCCAGATATCATTATCTACATCAATGGCTTGCCACTAGTAGTCTTTGAACTTAAGAATTGGTATGATGAGCATACTAATATCAAAGAAGCGCATAACCAGATACAACATTATAAAAAGGATATTCCCTTACTCTTTGAATATAACGCGCTCACGGTAATAAGTGATGGTAATGAGGCGCAGCACGGTATGTATAGCAGCGGGCAGGAGTGGTTTGCAGCCTGGAAGAGTATTGATGGTAAGCAAACCTTTAATGATGAAGATTTGCAGGTGCATACGATGTTATTTGGATTATTCCCTAAAGACCGTCTGCTCAATTACATAAAGAACTTCATCTTTCATGAAGACCATAACGGCACCTTGATAAAAAAGGGTGCAAAATATCATCAGTATTTTGGGGTTACCTATGCCGTTGCGGCAGCCCAAAAGGCTGTTCGCCCTGTGGGCAATGGCCGCATAGGTGTAGTTTGGCATACGCAGGGCTCTGGTAAGAGTATATTTATGGCCATCTATACTGGCATACTGCGTAGCATGAAGCAGTTTAAGAACCCTACGATAGTGGTGCAGGTAGACCGTAGCGATCTAGACTTTCAGCTGTATGAAAATTTTGTATTGGCTAAAGATCTGGTGGGTGATGTGCAACACGCAGACACTACAGAAGACCTGCGCAAGATGCTTAGTGCGGGAGCAGGTGGTGTGATCTTTACGACTATTGAGAAATTTCGCTTAAAGCAAGGCAATGAAGAAACCCTTAGAGAAATAGAGCACCCAGTATTAAGCTTACGCGAAAACGTGATTGTCATGGCAGATGAGGCGCACCGCACACAGTACGGTCTGCTGGACGGGTTTGCCAGTAACATGCGCAAAGCCTTGCCCAATGCTTCTTTTATAGGTTTTACCGGTACACCGGTAGATAGCAAGGATGCAGATACTCAGGAGGTTTTTGGAGACCTGATACATATTTATGACATCAAGCAAGCTGAAGAAGACAATGCAACAGTAAAGATCTACTACGAGCCCCGTCTTGCCAAATTACATTTATGGAATGAGGATATAGATGCTGAAGTAGACGCCATTAGCGAGGGTGATGAAGATAACCCCAATCTCAAATGGGCAGCTGTTGAAGATGCAGCAGGTAGTGCAGACCGTGTTTCTAAAATAGCCAATGATATACTTACACATTATACTAAGCGTATAAATACGCTAGATGGAAAGGCAATGATCGTATGTATGAGCAGGCGCAACTGTGTGAAAATGTATGATGCCCTTACACAGCTTGAAGGGTGTCCAGAAATAGCGGTGGTGATGACAGGAAACATAAGTAAAGACCCCGTAGCATGGAATCCGCACTTGCGTACCAAGCAAAGCACAGAAGCGCTTAAAAAGCGCTTTAAAAATCCAGAAGACCCTTTAAAGATGGTTATCGTTAGGGATATGTGGTTAACAGGTTTTGACGCTCCTTGTGTACATACCATGTATGTGGATAAAATAATGAAAGGGCATAATCTAATGCAGGCCATCACTCGTACAAACAGGGTGTTTAGAGATAAGAAAAATGGAGTGATAGTAGATTACATAGGTATAGGAGATAACTTAAAGTCTGCTACCTCAAAATATACAGGAAGTGGAGGTAAAGGTAAGCCTACGGTAGATATGGCACAGGCACTGGAGATGTTCTTTGACCAGTTGCAAAGCTGTATTGCCTACCTACCAGAACATGTAGATTACCATAACTGGAAAGCCTTGCGAGAAGGCGATAAAATGCTTTTGGTAAAAGCTGCCCTAAACCACATTATCAAAGATGATGAAGCTGCAATGGATTTTATGAAAGCGGAAAAAACAATGTCTGGATTGCTTTCTATTGTAAAAAGTCAGCAAGCCATACAGCATACCGTTGTAGATGTTTTATTTGTACAACACGTTAGTAAGGCAGTACGCAATGCCAAGAGCGTGACCACTACTAGAGGAGAACAAAAGGAAAAGGTAAAGGAGTTAATAAGTCAAAGTATAGACAGTGAAGATATCGTAGATGTGTTTGCGATGGCAGGTATAGAACGCCCTGATATTTCTATACTTGATGAGACATTCTTACTAGGAGCCAAGCAAGAGAAAGATGGGAATGCACTTAAAATAGAGTTGATCAAGAATATCTTGAAAGATGAGATCAAGCTGCGTCTGCATAAAAACATAAAGAAATATACCAGCCTTAAAGAAGAATTAGAAAAGGTTATAGACCGTTATCACAACAATGCTTTAGACAGTTATGCAACTATAGCAGAACTAGTAGAACGCGCAAAAGACCTACAGAAGGAAGACACCCGTATTGCGGAGTTAGGTTTAAGCGAAGAAGAGTTGGCTTTTTATGATATTCTGGCAGCAAAAAAGGAAATCATTAAGGAGGAAGGCCCCATACAGGATATTGTACATGGCGTGGTAAATGCGGTTAAGAATAACCTACAGCTGGACTGGACCAAAAAAGAGAACGCGAAAGCTAGCATACGCCTAGCTGTTAAAAAAGAACTTAGAGGAAAAATAAGCATTACAAAACTCAATGAAATACTTCAGGACATTATGGAACAAGCTGAAGGCCAGTTTGGGGAGTGGAGTGCTTGATAAGCTATTAATAGTAGACAGTGAATTTTGTATGAACGAGATAGTAGAGAAATCATTAGGACGAGCAAAAAGTACAATAGAAAAAGCTCATAAGAGATTTTGTGAACAAGAAAATAATAATTTCATTGAGCTGAATTCCAATTATTTTCATAAGGATTATTGTAAAGAATGCGATATAACTACTTGCAAAGAACACTCGAATATTTTTCAAAAATTGAAAAATATAAAGAAGCCGGTTTTATATTGGTTTGAATTAGAATCATCCGATAGGAATGTAGCAATAAGGGAAAAATACGAATGTTATGTTCGTGGTATAAAAGGTAAATATACAGATCCAAACTATAGAAACACCGCATCATTTAAAAAGTCATTTTCTAATGAAAGTACAACACTATATGTAGGTAAGGTACAAACTTATTTTTGGGGAAGATTGGTAACACATTTAGGCTATTCTTTGAGTGAAAAAACGGCAAGTATGCAATTATTTCACTGGTATAATACAACTAAATTTGGTAATCTTAAAGTGAAGTATATTGTATTTGATAATGATATGAAATATTTAATTGCAGCCCTTGAAAAAGAATTGGCACTTGAACTAAAGCCTCTAATAGGACGCTATTAGTTAATGTAGCTTAAGCATAATTTAAGAATAAAACATATATCTCAATGCCCATACCCAAACACGACGAAATACGCGTACCGGCACTACAAATGCTACAGCAGCATGGTACCTTAAAGCTTAAAGATTTTGTAGAATTACTGGCCAGGCATTTTCAACTCACGGACGAGGAAGTGGCTGAGATGTACCCCTCGGGCAATGGGCATATCTTTTATGATAGGGTAACCTGGGCCTTGAGCTATATGCACCTGGCAGACCTGGTGACCAAGCCCAGACGGGGTTATTATGAAATCAATACAGCAGGTCTCGCCATGCTCAACAAGCCAGAGGAAGTCAATAGGTATATTGATGCCAAACTAAGTGAGCGGGAACCTACGCGACAAAAAGAAACCACCAAGCTTGTTGATACAACGCCAAGTAAGGACCTTACCCCCGCAGAAGAACTCTATAATTCTTTTGAGAGTATTAAAGCTGCCCGTAAGGCCGAGATTTTAAATACCATACTGGCCAAGTCGCCTTACGAGTTTGAAGCGCTAGTTGTAAAATTATTACAAGCCATGGGGTATGGTGGTGAAATAAAAGAATCAGGCTTGGTAACACAAGCCTCCAACGATGGGGGGATTGATGGGATTATCAAAGAAGATGTTCTGGGATTGGGTAGGATTTATATACAGGCTAAATGTTATGACCCAAAAAACTGTATCTCGAGGCCAGATGTGCAAAAGTTTGTGGGGGCATTATCAGGCACTGCCCATAGCAAAGGGGTTTTTATAACGACTTCCTATTTCTCCCAGGAAGCCGTGAATTATGCAAATAGTGCGCACGCAACCGTGATATTGATAGACGGGAATCAGTTGGCTGATTATATCTATGAATACGGGCTGGGCATGCAAACGGTACAGACCATTGAAATCAAGAAGCTGGATACCGACTTTTGGGATGTGATGAATGATTGTTGAAAGGTATATTAGGATTAGAAAAAGAATTTGTCTAAAGTCTCAGACTTCTTTAGTTTAGCCCTCGCATAAAATACTTACCAAATTTATAATGAGTGAATTTCTTACTGGTGATGCTTTAATTGATGCTGTTGATGATATTATCTGGGAGGCGCAAAAGACATTAATAATTGCGTGCCCTTACATAAAACTAGATTCCCATTTTAAGAAGATATTTGAGCATAATCTCTATAAGCGGGATTTGCATGTGCTGCTCATCTTTGGCAAGAATGAAGGTGCTACCTACAAAAGTTTAAGTAAGAGAGATTTAGAGTTCTTTACACAGTTCTTAAATATAAGCATTGTGTATGTGCCTCAACTACATGCGAAATACTATGCGAATGAGCAAAAGGGGGTTGTGACGTCTATAAATCTTTATAGTCATTCGTTTGAAAATAATATAGAGTTTGGTGTGCTATTTCATTCTGATAACTCAAAAACAGTAAATGCTGATGCAGGGATTAAAGCCTTGCGCACGTGTATCAAAATTGCTCAAGAAAATATAGCTATCTATATTAAAAGACCTGCCTATTTTGAAAGTTCGGCTAATGGAACCAAGGAGTATTTGCACTCAGAAGTTTTATTGGACAAAACAGATAAGTACTATAAGTATTCAAAGCTTAAACCAGGGGATAAGGATTTTAGTACAGTGCAGGATTTTCCTTCAGAGATATTTATAGATCCTAATGCTCTAGAAAGACCTAAAAGAAAAACCAAGGTTGCCGCTAAAAAGGAAAAGGAAAAGAATGACAAGGGATACTGTATTCGTACAGGGGAGCGTATACCCTTTAACCCAAATAGGCCTATGACCTATGATTCTTACAGTACATGGGCAGCCTTTGAAAATTGGGATTTCCCGGAGAAGTATTGCCATAAGACTGGGAAACCTTCTAACGGGAAGACCAGTATGCGTAAACCAGTTTTATAAAGCTGTTATGTTGTTACACGGGTAGATGGTTATCCACCTATCTAGGCATACCCTATTAAGACTATCACTTGATAACAATAATACTCAATACGCAATACATTAATACTTTACACTCCATCTAGACTTTTAATACATCACTAACCCATACGCTGTAAGCGCGAAGATTACATGGGCGAGGACCAACTGGATATAAAAGGCAGCAAAGTCAATTTTTGGGGGATTGTCGTGCGTGCTGAACATAATCATCCATCCTGCTACCCCAGAGAGACCCGCCAGGATTCCATAAAGGATAGCATATAGGATACCGTTGGCCAGCATAGTGATAAACCCTAGATACCCCAAATAATACAGCACCCCCAGAAGATAGTGCACTATCCATCCAAAGGATTTCTGAAAAAATCTGGGCATATGCCGGGCATACAGATCATTTAAAAGGTGTGGTTCAGAAAACCGTTTGTTGCATATCAATGACAGTATATGACTGCATAGGGTCATGGTCGCTACACAAAGGGCTGTATAGAATAGTATTTTCATAGATTCCTGATAGTTGTTAAAGCAATTGATAGGGGGGCGCCCTAGAACTTGGCCACGGGGCATATGGTCACGTCGTGAATCTTCCAGTGGAACTCCTTAAGGCGTACCATACCCTCCTGAATGTGAGACTCGATGTCAAGCGTTTCATGCGCAATGACATATACCTCACCAAAATAGACCTGCCCGCTTTCGCGGAAGCGTACCTGGGCATCCCGTACCCATTGCCATGATTTTACTTCCTTCTCCATATGCTCCACCAGTTCATCAAAATCCTTTGTGCCCACTTTTTTAGGATATTCATCCATCAGGCTCATGGTGGCATTCTTCAGGTTCTTGAACCCATCCTTTATCACCGAGAAGGAAATAAATATGGCCGCCACGGAGTCTGCCCACCATAGCCCAGCACCTACGCCCAGTATGCCCAGCATCGCGGCAAAGGCGGTCATGTAATCAGCCTTCTGGGTATCAGCATCAGTAAAGAGTATCTTGTTGTGCAGTTTTTTTGCCAGGGGTAGCTTCTTGTAGCCCAGTATCATGGCCGGAAGCGCACTATAGAGCAGTGCCACGAGCATGAGCCACCCCAACCAAATGGTATGCCCAGCCATGGATATGCTGCCTATGGTAGGGTGCTCTGCCTGGATGAGGGATATGCTGGAATCTATAATAAGAAAAATACCCATGGCAAACAGTGCCACGGCACCGGTGAGGTAGGCAATGCTGTAAACCCTGTGATACCCGTAAGGAAACTTCTGGGAAGGTGGCCTATCATAGATTCCCGAAGCTATCAAAAACGCAATGCCCGGAAGCATCCCCAGGGCATCTTCAAGCCAAGCGGTCTTCATGGCCTGTGAAGACCCCATCACGAGGTACATGACGACCACCACGGTAATGAGGTAGGCTATGGTGATCCACTCCAGCTTTTTGGCCTTCTTGAGCGCCTCCTGCAACCGGGGTGGCAGTTCGTATCGTTTAGTCAGTATCATTGTGCGGTATGTTTTTGCATAAATGCTTCCAGCGCTACGGCCAGTTTGTTTTCCCCTTTTGGGATGAGCAGTACATGTTCTTTATCATACGGGCGGGTGAGGCCGGCCTCTTCTTTCCACAAGGTGTTCTTGGTAAAACCGCCACATACGATGGCCAGTTCATACTGCTTGAGCAGCTCAATTAGGTGGGTCTCACTGTCTTCTACAAAGGTGAGCTGCATGGTATTCGCTTTCGCGAAAGCGACGAGCATGGCCTTCTCCCGGTCTATGCTTGCCCTGTCTTGAGGGGTACTCACGACCCCCACGCGTAGGCCTTTATGTCTTGCCTGCTCAAAGGTGTCTTCAGGATCTTTGGGCCAGGAGCAGCTCATCACAAATAAGCAGCAAAGGATGGTGATGGTTTTTTTCATATCGGTAAATTTATGCGCCTATCAGTTCGCCCCCATTGACATGTATGAATTGGCCGGTGATGTAACTGGCGTCAGCACTTGCCAAGAACACATAGGCAGGGGCCACCTCACTGGGTTGGCCGGCACGTCCCAGCGGGACATCCTGTCCAAACTCATGTACCTCATCAAAGGTAGCTGGGATAAGGGGCGTCCATATAGGGCCGGGGGCCACGCCGTTAACACGTATCTTCTTAGGCGCGAGGTTGAGCGATAGAGACCGGGTAAAGCTCACGATTGCCCCTTTTGTGCTGGAGTAGTCAATAAGGTGTGCGCTGCCGCGGTAGGCGGTGACCGAGCTGGTGTTGATTATACAATCTCCTGCCGAAAGGTGCTCCAGGGCCAGCTTGCTGAGGTAGAAAAATGGAAAGATATTGGTGCCAAAGGTTTCTTCTATTTGTTCCTTGCTGATTTCTTCCAGGGTATCCTTGGGAAATTGTACGGCAGCATTGTTTACAAGGATGTTGAGTTTGCCATGAAAGCTCACGCAAGCCTCCAGTGCCTTTTTACAAAACTTCTTGCTCTTGATGTCGCCAGGGATGATTTGACATGTTCTTCCTTCTTTTTCCACAAGGGCACGGGTATCCTTGGCATCCTGGTCTTCCTTGCGATAAACAATGGTGACATCAGCCCCTTCACGTGCAAAATGTACTGCCACACTGCGGCCAATACCGCTATCGCCGCCTGAGATAAAGGCAACCTTGTCCTTGAGTTTGTCAGCACCCTTATAATCGTGCCTAATGATCAGGGGCTTGGGATGCATTTTATGCTCATCGCCAGGCTGTGATTGTGACTGTTCTGGAAATTGGGTTGGTTTTTTCATGGTGATTTCTTTTTTGGTTGTTTATTATTCCCTTATGCTTCTAGGTTTAGGAGTGCTTTTTCCATATCCATTGCTTTACCCAGGACAGGTTTAAATATATCGTGTGCCTGTTCCATATGTTGGGGCACGGTCTTGATATCATATTCCTCGATTTTAAAACCCTGCATGACCTTGTTCCAGGTAACGGGCATGGATACCGTAGCACCGGGTTTAGGACGCAGGCTATAGGGCGCGGCAATGGTTTGCCCACGACGGTTCTGTAAATAGTCCAGGTAAATCCTTCCGTTCCTTTTTTTTAGGGAGCGTTCCAGGGTGGTGAGGGAGGATAGCCCTTGCTGTACAAAATGACATAACAGTTTGATAAAATTGCGAACTTCCTCGTAAGAATATTCATTTGCCATGGGGATGTAGATATGTAGCCCTCTAGATCCAGAGGTCTTACAGTATCCCTCTATTTTTGCCCTATCCAGTATCTCCTTGACCTTCCTAGCCGTTTGCAGTACTTCATCAAACGAATTGTGGGGGGATGGGTCCAGGTCAATCACGCCATATGTGGGATGATTGAGGTCGTCCACGGTAGAATTCCATGGGTTCAGCTCTATACATCCCAGGTTTGCCAGATGGATAAGCGTGGCCTCATTGTTACAAAGGATGTACTCAATATTCCTTTGGGCAGATTTAGAATAAATGGTCGTGCTTTGCGCAAAAGAGGGTATGTTTTCTTGATCTTTATGATAAAAGCCCTTTTTTTCTATTCCATCAGGGTGGCGATGCAGGTTTTGCGGACGGTTAGCAAGGTAGGGAAGTATATGGTCGGCCATTTGTATGTAATAATCAATCAAATCAAATTTCCGGTATCCCGCTTGGGGCCAAAAAACCTTGTCCAGGTTTGAGAGCTTGACCTCTTGGTCTTCAATCTTCAAGATAGAAGATGAATCCGTATGGGAGGCGGTGGTTTTGTGTTCCGTAGGTTGTGCACGGGTATTGACTTCCTGAAGTAACTTATCATCCCGCAAGCCTTTGTAAACAGGATGTCTCAGATGTTGTTTGTCAGTCCATTCAGCATATTTAACTTCACAGATAAAATTGGGGGACACCCAGATGGCAGTGCGCCCTTTTAAGGAGGGTTTTTTATTGAAAGGATTGTCTTTTATGACAAGCGGCTGTAGCAAGCGTACGAGGTCTTTTTGTTCATCACTATTGAAGCCCGTCCCGCAGTTGCCTATATAGACCAGGGAATCCTTGTGGTACATCCCCAGGATAAGTGACCCAAACGGCCTGCTATCAGATTCAGTATATCCACAGATAATGGCCTCAAGGGTATTGATGCCCTTTATCTTCAACCAATTTTCTGACCGATTCCCAGGGAAGTACCGTGAACTTGCCTTTTTGGCCATGATGCCCTCCAGACCGCTGTCTATGGCCTTGTTGAAAAATGCCTTGCCCAAGGTCTCGATATGATCACAATACACTATATTTTCAAGCCCTTCCAATATCTCTGGAAGCAGGCTTTTGCGTTCTAGAAGCGTGAGTTGTGTAGTGTCATGCCCATTAAGGTGCAACAGGTCAAACACATAGTACCGTAATTGTCCCGTGGTATGGTCAGGATCAAAGTTTTGTAACTGTTGAAATACCGGTAATCCCTTTGTATCCAGTACCACGATCTCACCATCCAGGATAAGGTCATGTGGCAAGCTTTCCAGTTCCCTGGCAATCCCGGGGAATTTTTTTCTATAAGCTATCCCGTTACGGGAATAGAGATGTGCTTCCCCATCTATTACGGATGATAAGATGCGGTATCCGTCCCATTTGATTTCAAATATCCACTCAGGATCATTAAATGCCTTCTCTCCCTGAGTGGCAAGCATGGGCCTTATAGGCCTGTCAATAGGTAGTTTTTTTACCTTTGTGGGGATGTTTGCGTCCTTGCCCCGGTCAACATACATCTCCGCATCGTAGGGCAACCCTATGGCATAATCATCTTTTTTCTTTATCAATAGCCATTGCTCTTGATTACCCCCATGTGTTTTTACCAAAGTGAATTTACCCTTTATCTTTTGCCCTTTAAAGTGTATTTTAAGTTCGCCATTTGACCATTGTTCACTTGCGTTTCCCCTATGGTCTTTTTCATATACCTCATACATACCTTGATCCCATATTGTCATTTCCCCGGCGCCGTAGTTTCCCTTTGGGATAGTGCCTTCAAAAAAAAGGTATTTGGTAGGATGATCTTCGGTTTGGATAGCCAATCTCTTTTCACCGGCGTTCATGGAGGGACCCTTGGGCACGGCCCAGCTCTTTAAGACCCCGTTCATTTCCAATCTTACATCATAATGGAGGTGAGATGCCTGATGTCTTTGAATTACAAAGCGGTTCAGGGATGTATCCTCCAACACTGCTTCTGGCTCTGGAGTTTTATCAAAACTTCTCTTTTTGATATATTGCTCTAGGCTCATTTTATGAAGCTTTAGCTTTTTTTCTTTTTTCTAGGCTTGCCTTCAACTGTGCCATGAGGTCAGTTGCCGCAGTAGGGGTACTCTCAACTTTCTTGGGCTTTTTAAACTTCCCGGTAGCCTTTTGTTTAATGATTTTTAGCAATTGTGCATTATATACATCTTTAAAGGCAGATAATTTAAATGGCTCCGTATAGTTTTCGATAAGGTTTTCCGCCATGTCCACTTCTTTTTTAGAGACTTTTGTTTTTGTGACCTTCAGCTCTTTGGGATCACGCATTTCGTCTTCAAAACGTATTTGATGTAGCACCAGGATATTTTTATAGACCCCTATAAGGCTTAGGTGTTCCTTTTCACGCATTACAAATGTGGCAACACCCAATTTACCCGTTTTCTCCAGGGCATCCCGTAGCAGGTTATATGATTTGCCACCTCCTTTTTGCGGTTCTATAAAATAAGGTTTCTTGAAGAGGACATCTTCTATTTGCGTTTCTTCCACAAAAGATTCAATCTCAATGGTCCTGGTTTTCTTCATGTTTGCCATTTCAAAATCTTCCTTCTCCAGGATGACATACTCCTCCTCATCACTTTCCCTGTAGCCTTTTACGATATTCTTCCAGGCCACTTCCTTGCCGGTGTTTTCATTGACCCTTTTATACCGAATGCGGGCATGGTCTTTTTTATCAAGCATATCCAGGTCAATACGACGGTCCTCTGACCCTGAATACAGTTTGATGGGTATGGTTACCAGTCCAAAATTTATTGATCCATTCCAAATTGATCTCATGATTGAAAATTATGATTGATTGGTTTTAACTAAAAGTAACTCAAATATGACTTAAGAAAATGTTGTGGATACGTTAAGCAATGTGAAATGAGGGGCTTAACCCCTTTGTTGCATGTTTCAGGTTACTTTGTTCTTATAAAATTAAATGATTTACCGCATCAGGTATATTATTTAAGATTATTTTAATCTATTGAAAGAAATACTTTAACCTTTCTTTTTCATAGTTGAATCTCCCGTTCCTTAATTTTAGTAACAACTAACAAAAAACGTTTCAACACCTATGACCAAGCAATCAAAAACCCCAGATAAGGGGACCAAGAAAATTGAGCAATTATCCCACAGTACAAAAGCCTATAAAGACCAGCCGCTCACTACAAACCAAGGTCTCAAGGTAAATGACACAAATAATTCACTTAAGTCTGGCGAACGGGGTTCAACCTTGCTTGAAGATTTTTTGCTTCGCGAAAAGATTACCAGTTTTGACCATGAGCGCATACCCGAGCGCATAGTCCATGCCCGTGGGAGTGCCGCCCATGGTTATTTTGAACTTTACAAGAGTATCGGGAAATACAGCAAGG
>CEQG01031482.1_pt1 | contig 16251 bp, 13 predicted proteins | sample 350301 | NCBI WGS metagenome assembly CEQG01 (sample SAMEA2621242, study PRJEB7988) | marine metagenome | isolation source: saline water (ENVO:00002010), including | reverse complement strand
CGACGACCAGCATGCGCACCATCAATTCCGGGTCAATCGAGGGGCGTCCGATGGGACTATAGAAGTCCGCCAGGTAGGCGCGCAGATCACTAAGATCCAGGCACTGGTCGATGCTGCGCAGGAGGTGTTGAGCCGGGACGTGATCTTCTAGGTTGAACGAGTAGAACAGGCGCTGCTGTCCTCCCGGTAACTGTCCCATCATGCTGTTCGCCCCCACACTCGCTGACAAAGCAATTTTGCCAAGGGCATGGGGAGGCCGCTACTTTTTCAACAGAATCGGCCAATAGCAGCCAGTGAGCAACCGACAAAATAGATATTTCATAATTCATCACATTCCCTTAAAACAATCGCTGTCGCCGTTGGCTGGACTTAGACACTTCTCGAGCAGACACACACGACCTTGGTTGCCAGTGTGCCGCTCAGCGCAAACGGCTGGCTGCCGATGGCGGAAGGCGAAATGGTTGCGCTGCGCGATGCTGTAGTGGTCGAGACCTTATTGCTCGACAGGGGTAGTGTTCATTCATCAGGGATCAGCGAGCGCTGATCAAGACATCGAGGTAGAACCATAGATGGCACATGATCACGCGCAACACGCTCATGGCCCCAAACAGTTCGACCGTGCCTTTGCCATTGGCATTGCCCTGAACCTTGGGTTTGTTGTGGTCGAGGCTTTCTACGGTTGGCAAGTGAACTCCCTGGCCTTGCTGGCAGATGCCGGACATAACCTGAGCGATGTCGGTGGGTTGATCTTGGCTTGGGCGGCGCTGGCCGCTACCCGGTTACTACCAAATGACCGGCATACCTACGGTTGGCGACGCGGTTCGATTCTCGCCAGTTTTATCAATTCCGTGATACTGCTGGTGGCCATGGGCTTGCTCGGTTGGGAGTCGCTCCAACGCTTGCAAACGCCCGTGCCCATAGTAGGCCAGACCGTAATGCTTGTGGCCGGGGTGGGTGTGCTGGTAAATGCCGTTACCGCCTGGTTATTCCTCTCCGGCAGCCGCACTGACCTCAACCTGCGCGGTGCCTTCCTGCATATGGCCGCCGACGCACTGGTCTCAGTCGGCGTGGTGCTGGCCGGGGCTCTGTATCTGTGGCGCGGCTGGAGCTGGATCGACCCGGTCGTCAGCCTGATGATTGCTTTGGTGATCGTGATCGGTACCTGGTCACTGTTTCGTAAGTCTTTGCATTTGTTATTCGATGGGGTGCCCGAGCAGGTTGACCTGCCGGCGGTGCGTCAGTTTCTCCTGAGCCAGCCTGGCGTCTGTGATGTACACGACCTCCATGTCTGGGCCATGAGCACCGCCGAAGTGGCGCTCACCGTGCATATGCGCATGACGCCGCTGCCGGATGACGACCAGTTTCTACTGGCAACGAGCGAAGCACTGCGTGAGCATTTCGATATAGCCCACAGCACCTTGCAACTGGAGCACGACGTCGGCTACCAGCAAGGCTGCGGGATGCCAATAGCAGGCTGAGTTCGACACGCGTTCGCTACCCAGATATGACCGTATGCGCCAGACCGTTCGGGTTCTCCATTCACTGCTCGACTACGCCCCTGGGGCCGTACCCGCGATCAGGAACACCGGCGCCTCATCCTGCGGCTTCAGTGCAAGCTCGGCATCGCTGAGCCGTGCATAGACCTCGATCAGAGTGCCGTCCGGGTCTTTCAACCACAGCTCATGCAGGGGTGTGCCCTTCCAGGTTGTGCGCGGCGGTTTCTCGATGTGGGCATCAAAACTGAGCGCTCGCGCATAAGCCTCAATTACAGCCTGGCGATCGCCTACGCCAATGCCCAGGTGATAAAGGGTGTCGTGATGCAGGCTGTGTTCGTCGGCGACCAGCAGGACGAAGTTTAAGTTCAGATCCGGCCGGATAAATGTGGCATATCGGTGGGTCCACTCCTTGGGCCAGGTATTCAGCAGCCAGGCATAAAAACGCACGCTATCAGGCAGGCTAGTGACCCGGATGCTGCCGTGAAACTCCCTTGACTGCGGCCCTTCTGGCAGATCGAGCAGACCCGCCAGAACCTCGATACGCATCTTGATCTGATCGCGCGCCTGGCGAAAACGCGCCTGGATCTGTTCCTCGCTCAGTTCGGCATGCTCACCGGCCGGGTCGGCGATGGGCCAATGCAGGCGTTTCACCTTTCCCGGCAGAATCGGGCAGACTTCCTCGGCGCAGAGGGTCACCACCAGATCGATGCTGGCCGGTTCGATGGCATCCACCGACTTCGATGTCTGCCGGCTGATATCGATGCCGGCATCCGCCATGGCGGCGATGGCATGAGGGTTTACCCGGGTCGGCTGGGAGCCTGCACTCAGTACCTCGACCTGAGGCCCCAGCAACTGGCGCGCCAGTCCTTCGGCCATCTGGCTGCGCGATGAATTGGCGACACATAAAAACAGGATTTTGCTTGTCACAACGCGCGCTCCGATTATTTCAGGGAACCATCAACACCGGTCGCCCGGCGATTTCACAGAGGCTCGCAGCGGCACTGGCGATCAGCACGCAGGCAAGCCGGAATGGTCTGCGCGGCTGGCGACACATCGAGTGCGATCAGTGCTTTCTCAAACATGGCGCTGCTTTCCTTTGGCAGGGGCTGGCGAGGCGGTGGGTGTCCTTTTCACGGCTTCCTTCGGAAACCAGCCCTGGGTGCGGTTGGCAAAGGCCACCAGCGACAGCATCACCGGCACTTCCACTAATACCCCGACCACGGTGACCAGTGCAGCCCCGGAATTGAGGCCGAACAAACCAATGGCTACCGCCACTGCCAGCTCGAAAAAATTCGAAGTGCCGATCAGGGCGCAGGGGGCCGCCACATTGAACGGCACGTTCCAGAGCCTCGCCGCCGCGTAAGCGATGGCGAAAATGCCGTAGGACTGAATCAGTAACGGCACGGCAATCAGGGCAATCAGCAGCGGCTTATCGAGAATGATCTGTCCCTGAAAACCGAACAGCAACACCACGGTGCCCAGCAGGCCGAGCACCGACAGAGGTTTTACCCGGGCGTTGAACCGGCTGACCGCATGCTCGGCCTCGACTGCGCTGCGGGCCGAGGCGCTGAGCTTGATGCGGGTGAACACCCCGGCGATCAACGGAATCAACATATAGAGCCCGACGGACAGAATCAGGGTTGCCCAGGGCACCTCGATATCGGTAACCCCGAGCAACAGGGCGACCAGGGGGGCGAAGGCGAAGATCATGATCACATCATTCAGCGCCACCTGGGCAAGGGTGTAGGTGGCGTCGCCGCGGGTCAGCTGTGACCAGACGAATACCATAGCGGTACAGGGCGCGGCACCCAGCAGGATCAGGCCGGCAATGTACTGGCTGGCATCGGTCGGATCGATCAGGTCGATAAAGAAGTAATGGAAGAACAACACCCCCAGGCCGGCCATAGTGAATGGCTTGATCAGCCAGTTGACCACCAGTGTGATGATCAGCCCCTTGGGACGCTCGTGAATGCGCTTGAGGCTTGAGAAGTCCACCGACACCATCATCGGGTAAACCATCAACCAGATCAGCATCGCGACGATGAAGTTAACCGAGCCGTACTCATAGCTGGCCAGGGTCTGGAACACCTGTGGGAACAGGCTGCCCAGGCCAATCCCGGAGGCGATACAGAGCGCGACCCAGACCGACAGGTAGCGCTCGAAAAAGCCGATTGGCTGGGTAGCGCTCATGCGCTGATCTCTTCTCTATGCGCCAGCGCGCGCAGGTTCTGCAGGCCTACCGGCTCGAGCTTGAGCAGCGGTACCAGCGCATAGCGCTGAGCGTGCAGAGTAGCTACGGCCTCAATCTCGCGGCGTTCGTTGAGGGCGCGTTGCAGCAACAATGGGGAACGGGTGCGTGCAGCGGCGATGCTGTTATTGATCACCCATGCCCAGGGTTCGATACCGGCACGGCGCAGATCGTCCTGAAGATTGGCCGCCTCCAGCACCGGCGTGGTTTCGGCCAGGGTCACCAGTAGCACCTTGGTTTGTTTGGGGTCCTGCAGCTGCATCATCGGCGTGGTGAAATGCACACCTTTGTCGTTCATCTGCCGGGCAATGTCCCGGTGATAGGCACCGGTGGCGTCGAGCAACAGCAGGGTGTGCCCGGTCGGCGCGGTATCCATCACCACGAACCGCTTGCCGGCTTCGCGAATGACCCGAGAAAAGGCCTGAAACACGGCGATTTCTTCAGTACAGGGAGAGCGAAGATCTTCCTCAAGCATGGCCCGGCCTTGGGCGTCGAGCTGGGCACCTTTGCTCTCCAACACCTGCTTACGGTAGCGCTCGGTTTCCGCGTGGGGGTCGATACGACTGACACGTAAGTTGTCCAGCGCCTCGCTGAGCGTTTCGCTCAGATGCGCGGCCGGGTCCGAGGTAGTGAGGTGCACCGGCAGCCCGCGTTGCGCAAGCTCGACCGCAACCGCTGCAGCCAGTGTGGTCTTGCCCACGCCGCCTTTGCCCATGACCATGATCAGGCCATGACCATCGGCGGCGATTTCATCAACGAGAGCCGCGAGCGTTGGTGCATCCAGCGCTTGTGGTTGTTCTCGGCTGGCGGCGGCGATCTGCGGCGTGTCGTTGTCCAGCAGGTGCTGTAGCGCGTCGAGCCCCACGAGATTGAAAGCCTTGAGTGCGATCTGATCGCGCGGTAGTGCCTGCAACACGGCAGGAATTGCGGTGATAACCGCCTGCTCGCGAGCGTAAATCGCCGCAGCCAGCTCATCCTCTGCCGCCTCGGCGGCCGGCAGAACGCCATTGATTACAAGGTACTGCTGACGCAAGCCTATCGCGGCGAGTTCCTCATGAGTGCGCGCGGCCTCGCGTAGAGTTGAGGCCTGTGCGCGGGCAACCAGTATCAGTCGGGTACGAAGCGGATCCGCTAAAGCATCGACTGCCGCTCGGTACTGGCTGCGCTGTTTTTCCAAACCAGCCAGCGGGCCCAGGCAGGACGCATCGCCTTTGCCGTCGTCTAGGAAACCACTCCAAGCCCCGGGCAATTGCAGGAGGCGGATGGTATGCCCGGTGGGCGCGGTGTCGAAGATAATGTGTCTGTAGTCCTGGGTCAGTGCAGAATCGACCAGCAGCCCTGTGAACTCGTCGAATGCGGCAATTTCCGTAGTGCATGCGCCGGATAGCTGCTCCTCAATGCTCTTGACCACAGCCTCCGGCAGCACGCCGCGTACTGGCCCGACGATGCGGTCGCGGTACAGCTGCGCGGCGGCCTGGGGATCAATTTCCAGCGCCGACAGGTTTGCTACCGCAGGAATTTGGACGATTCGGTTACCGATGCTGACACCGAACACCTGGCCAACGTTAGAAGCTGGGTCCGTACTCACCAGAAGCACGGACTTGCCTTCGGCAGCCAGACGCACAGCAGTGGCACAGGCGATCGAGGTCTTGCCCACACCGCCCTTGCCTGTGAAGAATAAAAAGCGTGGCGGTTCATCGAGAAATTTCATGCGGTTCTCCTGAGCTCAGCTACAGCGGTTGCCGGAGCAGCAAGTATTTTGCGGTTTGAGTTCGGCAGGCTCGGCAAAGCCCAGCCATCGGGCTAATTCGGCCCGACTCGGATAACGCCCAGCCAGGGCTACTTCGCCATCGAGCAGAAATAACGGCAGTGCCTCCTGACCGGAACGTTGCAGAAAGTCCTTGGCCGTGGCGTTCTCAGCAAACATCAGCGGCTGCTGGGCTAAGTTGAATCGTTCGATCTTGGCATCTTGCTGGCGTGCCCACTCAACATCAGCGGCGAAGCTGATCAACGCTTGTTCGACATCAATGCCGCACACTCCGGTGCTGCAGCAAAGGGGGGGATCAAAAACCTGAATGTTTTTCACTTCAACTCTCCAACAATTATTGAATCGTTGAGCAGCAGTTAAGCACATCTATCTGCGCCCACCATTGACTCAGGTCAGTGGTGGTAGTACCGAAGGCGTGCAGCTGGATTGAGTTCGCATGTCCGCGCACTGCTCTGGATGACCGGCGCAGCACTCCTCAGTAAGATAGGCGATCAATTCAAGCATCAGCGGAATATTTGCGCGGTAGCGTTGGAAGCGGCCCTCCTGCTGCACTGTGAGCATCCCGGCCTGAGTCAGCGCTTTTAGGTGAAATGAGAGATTGGTCGGCGGCACATCAAGCGTCGCGGCAATCTCGCCGGCAACCAGCCCGGCGTTTCCCTGTTTGACCAACAGCCTGTAGACATCCAGTCGCAGGCTGGATGAGAGGGATTCAAAAATGCTTGTCGCGGTTATTTTTTCCATGGAGAGACACTACAACTATTGTTGAAATATTGGAACAATAGCTTAATGAGCAGCCTCTTTTTTTGCATATTTATCCAAGCGACTTCCCGCATTTGATCGACCGAGCTTACAGCCAAGTTTCCCAGCACTACCGGCACCGATTTATACGATAGGGCGCAGGAGATGAGCGTGATGCGTCAGCACTCTCACCTAATCTGCTGCCGCCGCAAAGCCGCGACCAGCCATAACTCAGAGACTACCTACTTGGTGGAGTAATGCGGCTGCGATTGACCTGACACGGCTATCGGCAGCGATCGGCCAAAAAACGGCCATCCAAGCAGGATTTGTTAGGATAATACCTATCTGGTCACCAGCCTCTCTGGTTCCTAGGCTGGCTCCCAAGCTGATTGCAAGGCTACCGATTGCGCTACCGCGCAGACGCCAGTAATCCCGTGCACATCTCACACCGCCTCACCCGTGTCTTGGCTAAGACGAATGGGGAGTTTCTGCTGTAATAAAAATGAAACTTAACGCCCTCCCTAAAAAGCGTTGCCGGCTTTCTTGCGGCGTTTTGAAACTGGGCTATAACTAATCAGTGCCGCTAAATTTGCGGCCTGGGCTGTTAGCACGTGATTGTTGCTCGAGTGCAGAAAAAGTCTACCAGCGTCTTTACAGATATAGCTCAGCCACCAATTAATAATAAATAACAAACGAGATCGCAAATGGGTAAGTTGACACGCCGGATATTCCTAAAATACACAGGTAGCGGAGCAGCAGTCGGCACGCTTGCTTTATCTAGCTCAGCCTTCGCGCAACAACCCGCACAAAGCTCTCCGCCGGGAGCGACAACTCTTCCTTATCCCCAGCAGGAGGTTGCAAAATTAAGGGATCTAGAAGTCAATAATCCCGTTTCGTTTTCTTATCCGGACGGCGCATCACCATGCGTAGTAATAAAAAAAGGAAAACCGGTTCCAGGTGGCGTTGGGCCTGAAAAAGATATTGTTGCTTACAGCACCTTATGCACTCATATGGGCTGCCCTCTGCTCTACGACAAATCGGCCGAAACGTTCAAGTGCCCATGCCACTATTCAATATTCGATCCTGATAAGAGCGGCCAAATGGTAATTGGTCAAGCAACGGAAAATTTGCCCAAAATTATACTTAATTATAATGAATCAGCAGAGTCAGTTCATGCCATCGCAGTCCAAGGGCTTATATATGGAAGGCAAGCAAATATAATCTAGCTGTGAGGATAGAATGATGGCTCAGTTCAAAGATCGAATTCCATTACCGCCGGTAGATGCACAAAAAACCAACATGACGTGCCACTTTTGTATAGTCGGCTGTGGCTATCATGCATATAAATGGCCCGTAAACAAAGAAGGTGGCAGATCACCCGAGCAAAATGCACTCAATGTAGACTTCACCCGCCAAGTGCCTCCCATGCAAATTACCATGACGCCCGCGATGGTGAACCGCATCAAGGATAACGACGGCAGCGAATACAACATAATGATCCTTCCGGATAAGGACTGCCAAGTAAACAAAGGATTATCGTCTACCCGGGGCGGCCAGATGGCCAGCATTATGTATTCGGAGAATACGCCTATAGGGGAGCGTCGCCTCAAGGTTCCAATGCTCTATACAGGTGACGACTGGATAGAAACCACATGGCAACAGTCGATGGATATTTATGCCGGTCTTACTAAAAAAATCTTGGATGAGGACGGGCCTGAGGAAATTCTTTTCAATCTTTTTGATCATGGGGGAGCCGGAGGAGGCTTCGAAAACACTTGGGCGACCGGTAAGCTTATTTTCACCGGCATAAGCACTCCGATGGTTAGAATTCACAATAGGCCGGCCTACAATTCCGAATGCCACGCCACCCGCGACATGGGCGTCGGCGAGCTAAACAACAGTTATGAAGATGCCGAGCTTGCCGACGTCTTGCTGGCCATTGGCAACAACCCGTATGAGGCTCAAACAAATTATTTTCTTGCGCACTGGATACCAAACTTACAGGGCGCCACTGTAGGAAAAAAGAAAGAGCGCTACCCAGGCGAAAGCTTCAGCAAAGCTAAAGTTATCTTTGTCGATCCTCGTCGAACGGTTTCAGTTGATATATCCGAAACGGTTGCCGGTAAAGACAACGTTTTGCACTTGGCTATCAACCCCGGAACGGATACGGCTCTGTTTAATGGCCTCCTTACGTATGTGGTGGAACAAGGGTGGCAAGACGATGACTTCATCCAGAACCATACAACTGGGTTTGGTGCCGCCCTTGCTGCTAATAAACTTAGTTTGAGTGAGTGCAGCCATATCACTGGCATCACCGAAGACGACTTAAGGAAGGCGGCACAATGGGCCTATCAGCCCAAGGAGTCTGGGCATCGCCCTCGTGCGATGCACGCCTACGAAAAGGGTGTTATTTGGGGTAATGATAACTATCTAATTCAGTCGTCAATCGTAAACCTTGTTTTAGCCACACATAACGTGGGTCGCCGCGGAACTGGCGTAGTTCGCATGGGCGGGCACCAGGAAGGTTATGTACGACCTCCCTATCCAGGCGGCCGTCCCGCGCCTTATATCGACCAGGAAATAATCAAAAACAAAGGAATGATGCTCACCGTCTGGGCCTGCAACGCATTTCAAACGACGGTCAACGCCGAGGCGTATCGCGAGGCCGTAAAGCGCCGAGCTAACATAGTTAACCAAGCGCTGGCTAAAGCTAGAGGCGCATCTACAGCGCAGTTGATCGATATCATCTATGACGCGGTCAAGAATCAAGGTGGCTTGTATCTAGTGAATATCGATCTCTATCGCACGAAGTTCGCGGAAAGCTCACACATGCTCCTTCCGGCAGCGCACCCTGGAGAAATGAATCTCACATCGATGAATGGGGAAAGGCGGCTGCGGTTGTCTGAGCGATTCATGGATCCTCCTGGCGTTGCTAAAGCGGACTGTATGATCGCTGCAGATATGGCCAATGCGCTAAAACGGCTTTACGAGGGCGAGGGCAAAGCTGAGATGGCCCAGAGATTCTCCGGCTTCGATTGGCAGAGCGAAGAGGATGCGTTCAATGATGGTTTCCGCATGGCTCATGAGAAGGAAATTGATAGCCAAGGTGGGCCTACGGGTCACCTTGCCACTTACGAACGGCTTCGTGCAGCGGGAACGAATGGCGTTCAGCTTCCCATCAAGGAATATAGCAGCGGTAAATTGATCGGAACTGAAATGCTGTACACCGACAACAAGTTCGACACGGATGATGGGAAGGCTCATTTTCAGCCGTCAACATGGAATGGCTTTCCTGCAGTGATCCAAGCGCAACAGAAAAACTATGCGTTCTGGATCAATAACGGCCGTACGAATCACATTTGGCAGACGGCTTATCACGACCAGCATCTGAGCTTTCGTAAAGGCCGTTTCCCTATGGCGCCATTGGAGATCAACCCTGAGGACGCTGCGCTACTGGGCGTCGAGGCCGGCGATATAGTTGAGGTGTATAACGATTACGGCGCGACGTATGCCATGGCCTACCCAGAACCAGATATCAAGCGCGGGCAGGTTTTCATGATGTTTGGCTATCCGAACGGGGTGCAGGGCGACACGGTCAGCGAATGGACCGATCGCAACGTAATTCCCTATTACAAGGGTGCATGGGCCGACATTCGTAAGATAGGCGAGAATGAAGCCTATAAGCATTCGGTCTCGTTCAAGCGACGGCGCTACTCCTGACCCAGCGACATCGGACAGATGCCATTGGTGTCGATGGATGGCCTAAAGTCAGGCAAATCGTAGACAAAAAAAAAGCCGGTCATTCGACCGGCTAAAAGCCCGTCTCCCTATCTTTTTACATCAACCGCTTACTGTCATTTCGCGTGATAACCACAGTTGCCGAACGAGGCCTGCGTCCGGCGCCGTCGGGCCAATTGCTGGCGAAGTTCGTTGGCGTGTTCCCTTCGCCCGGATGTTGAATGTTTACGAACATGGTCCGGAAATCAGGTGTAACGGTAACGCCAGTCACTTCAGCGCCCCTCGGACCGACTAGGAAACGCTTGGTTTCGCCGGTAGCTGGGTCAGACACCAGCATCTGGTTGTTGCCGAAAGGTCCGGCGTTTAGCTGGCTCCCGCTCATATCTGTTTGAATCCACAACCGACCTTCGTCGTCAAACCAGAGCCCGTCGGGACTGGCAAAAATGTTGTGATCTTCGAGCGGGCGGCCTTTCGGATCACTGCTGTCATTCTCTGGACCGGCGAGAATGTACAGATCCCAGTTGAACGTAACACCGGCGTGATCACGGGCAGATTCTCGCCAACGGATAATGTGGCCATATGGATTCGGCGCGCGTGGGTTCGGCTTGTCTGCCTCAGTACGGGAGCTGTTGTTAGTCAGGGTGAAGTAGACCTCGCCCGTATCAGGGTGCACCGCCCCCCATTCAGGGCGATCCATTTTGGTAGCGCCTGCCACGTCAGCAGCGAGGCGCGTGTTGATCAGCACCTCTCCTTGGTCAGCAAATACCACGCCGGCAGCTGCGCATGCGCTTTGGAAGCTGGGGTCTGTAATGTCCAGTGCTAGCCAGTTGCCGGTGCCGTCTGGATTGAAGCGCGCCACGTAGAGTGTACCGTCGTCTAGGAGGCTGCCGTTGCTGCGCTTGGGGCGGTAGGCTTCGCGGCTAACGTACTTGTAGATGTATTCATTCTGGGAGTCATCTCCGGCGTAGCAAACCACCGGGCGGCCTGGTTTGACCGGGGCAAACACCACGCCCTCATGCGCATAGCGGCCCAATGCGGTGCGTTTGATCGGCGTCGAAGCTGGATCAAAAGGATCGATTTCCACGACCCAGCCGAAGGTGTTTGGCTCGTTGCGATAGTCACCGGTGGCATTTTCAGCCCGGCGAGTCGCATCAAATCGTTGAAACTCTTCTCCAGGTGCTGTTTCCCATCCGTAGCGGCCCCCGCCTTGAACTCCGTAGCGGCTCAGCTCCCTTGGTAATTCTTCGTCACGGGTGGCGAAATAACCGGCCCAGTTCTCTTCGCAGGTCAGGTAGGTACCCCATGGAGTTGCACCATGCGCACAGTTATTGAGCGTGCCGCGTGCAGATGTGCCGTCTGGGCTATGTCGCGTTTTAAGAAGAGTGTGCCCGCGGGCTGGGCCGGCAATGGACATCGGTGTCGCGCCAGTGATTCTTCGGTTGTTGGACGAAGGCAGCACAGCCCATTCACCTGTGGCGCCTCGTCGAATTTCGACGACCGAAACACCATGGGCGTTGATCTCCTTTCGAACCTCATCGGCGACGGTGCGCCTGCCGTTCGAGACCGTCGGGCCATTGGGGTGAAGCACCGGAGCATCGATGTACTCATGATTTAATACCAGGAGGCCGTGATCACTGCTTCGGCCGGCTTTATGAGTATCGATTGGGAAAAAATGCATGCCATCATGATGCATCCCTAGTTGGTCTGCCTGATCCGCTGCGCTGTTGCTGGCATCCTCAAGGTACGCCGGGTAACGCCCTGTTATAGGCGTTCCCCACGGTATAAATGGAGTAGCGGTGTAACCCTCCGGAACGATCACCATGTCAGTACGGGAGACCGGGACTGGAGAGAAAGGGACGCGACTGCGTTTCAGTGCGAATCCACCGGCGCGTTGCGCTGTGGAATCGGCGGCCTGCGTCACCGAGGGCACCACACCGAAGAAAGCCAGGACGCCCATCGCTGCGCCGCCAGCAACCACTCTCCGGCGGCCGAGTTCGATGACCTCGTCTATATGAGGATTGGTGGACAGGTTGCTGAGTGGCTCGTCGCCATTTCCGAACAGGATATCGTCTCTTTTTGTCATAGCCTTTCAGCTCCAGACTCGATCACGGGAACTTGACGCTATACAAAAAATGCGACGACGTGATGACACTAGCACCGCTACGTTCTGGATTGCTCAGCCATACCGTGCGGTTGCCTGAGTGCCAAAATATCGCTGCTGCCTTGGCCAAGCTAGGAACATGGCGACAAGGTATGCGGACATGCTGCATGCGGTTAGGGTTAGTTACGTCGGGTGACAACCCCGAGCCGGTCCATTCGGTGTTACGGAACACAAGCGCAGAGCCCGGCCGACTCGGGGGCTACGTGCGTCAAACGCACCCTTAGTTCAACGCGCCGTGGGTTCAAGGCTGGCTTGTTCCCCTGCCCCAAGATCCGAGCCGTGATCGGTCTGGATGCCTACACAACACTCTTCCCGTAGGTAGCCGATCAATTTCTCCAGATGGTGAAACTCAGGAATGCAGAAAATTGTGCGGCTAAGTTTTTCCTGTCTGATCAGGCCAACCTTGGCCATGCGTGCTAAATGATGCGACAACGTGGAAGCGGGAATGCCCAACGCTTTCTGTATATCCCCAACTGGGGCGCCATCATGGCCAGCCTTCACCAAAAAACGGAACACGGATAGTCGATGAGTGTTCCCTAGCTCGGCAAGGGTCGCTGCTGCTTTCTCGTGATCCATGGCGCCTCCGAAATCATTTTCACTATTCTAGAAATATAGTTGACGAAGTAAAAGGTGCGTTCTAGTCTTTTAATACTTCGATAAACCTAGAAATATAGGGGGATGTTATGTCACCACAACTGCTAGATGTCCTAGGCATGTTTGCCTTTCTCGCTGTCGAGCTCTCGGTCTTGTTTCTTGGTATCAGCATGCTGGTCGGGATCGTTCAACGTCATGTTCCACCATCGAAGGTGGAGGCTCTGCTGAGCTCTAACCTGTACCGAAGCTATTTCTTTGCCGCTGGGTTAGGAGCCATTACGCCTTTTTGTAGTTGCTCGACCATTCCGGTGCTCAAAGGATTGATCCGCGCGCGTGCCGGGTTTGGGCCGATGATGGTGTTTCTATTCGCCTCCCCTTTGTTGAACCCCATCATCATTGCTCTATTGATCGCGACCTTTGGCTTTACCCTCAGTGCCGTCTATTTCATCGCCGCTCTCGTCGTCTCACTCGGGGCTGGATGGCTACTGCAATCGCTTGGATTCGAGCGCTATGTTCGCCGCGCCGCAGCCGAAGGGGCGGCCGGGTGTGGCGCATCTTCGAGTAACTGCGGCGCCGAACCGACTGCATTCAGTAGCGCAACGACTAGTCGCGGCGACAATGCTCTGGAGCCGTACTCACTCAGTGTCGGATCCGGGGCCGCCCTATCCAGCGGCGGCGGTGTAAAAACAATTGGATCAGCTGTCAGCAAAAGCAAGTACAGCGGCATATGGCAGGACGCGTGGGGGGATTTCGTCAACGTTCTGCCATATCTACTTATTGGTATAGCGATTGGCAGTGTGATCTATGGATACATGCCCACCGGCTTGTTGGAGCAATATGCTGGCCCAGATAATCCTTTTGCCATACCGGTTGCCGCTGTCATCGGCGTGCCGCTGTATATCCGGGCCGAAGCTGTAATACCCCTGGCCGCCGCGTTAATGGCCAAGGGAGTCGGTGCCGGAGCGGTACTCGCATTGATCATTGGCAGTGCCGGAGCCAGCCTGACGGAGCTCATCCTGTTGCGATCCATGTTCACGCTCAAGCTTTTGGTTGCCTTCGTGGCAGTAATTTTCGCAATGGCGATGATTGCCGGGTATGCCACCTTCCTGCTTCTCTAAGCACGAGCGGCAACGGATGCGGGACATTCGTTCGCTCGACATAGCCAGTCGAAATCAAGTTTGAAGATTCGTTGCAGGCGGGCCATCCAATGGCCCGCTGCCAATCCACGTATCGCTCTGGGACTTCAGGCCAGACCGCTTGCCTTCTGTTTCGGTTGTTTCACCGGACCGGTTAAAGATCTGAGGCTGCGTCAGCTTCGGATCAAGGCCTCAATCTCCGCAGCGGTGCTTCGGGCGGATCGCATTACGCCGATCAAGGTTGCCGAAGCCAAACCTGTCCACTCGCCATACCCGACCAGCCAAAGCCGCGGTTCAACCAGCGAGCGCGTACCTTCAACCTCGACTCGACCTTCATCGTTCACAACGCCGAGCCTGCTTAGATGGGCCAGGGCTGGCCTGAAGCCGGTGCACCAGATCACCACATCGAACTGGGCTTCGGTGCCATCGTCCCAGACGACGCCGCTTGAGTTAAAGCGCTCAAACGGACGGACCGAGTTCAAGACACCTCTTTCACGGGCCTCCACAACGGGTGGGACCATAACGATGTCGCCGAGCCCGCCCACGGGTTGATCGACCACTCGACCTTCTTGCTGAGCTTTCCAGCGCTCCGTAGCGCGCTCGAAAAGTACACGACCGTCAACATCATCCGGAAGGAACAATGGCTCCGCGGGGGTAACCCACGTCGTGGTTGCCATCTTAGATACCTCGGCCAGGATCTGGGTGCCTGAATTACCTCCTCCAACGACTAGCACCTGCTTGCCTGCGAAGGGCTGTGGCTCAACGTAGTGCGCCGAATGAAGCTGCTGGCCGCTGAAGCACTCAGTGCCGGGATAGTCCGGTACGTAGGGGTTACTCCACGTTCCGGTGGCGCTTACGACGGCTTTCGCGTCCCAATACCGGCTGCCGGCATGCACGCGCAAGCCAGCCGGCACCTGCTCAACGGAGGTCACGTGGACGGGACGCTCAATCGTAAATCCGTAGCGAGATTCATACTGAGTCAGGTATTCGATCACATGGTCACGGGACGGGTACCCGTGATGAACGGGCGGCATCATCCATCCTGGGATAGAGCTCCACTGGGCCGGCGAGAACAGGCGCAGTGACTTCCAAGCTTGCCTCCAGGCGCCGCCAGGCTTCTCGCCCGCATCAAGGATGACAAAGGAGAGCTTGGCACGGCGCAGGAAGTAGGCCGTGGCCAGCGCCGACTGCCCACCGCCAATGATGATTACGTCGAGATCCCCTGTACCTGCCTGCATCTCGCCACTCCTGTCACTTTTGCCTTGCTACAGGCTCACGAGCGAGCCACGACATGCCTGGGTAGCGACATGGAAATCAAGGCAGCCAGCAGAACAAACCCGCTCGATACCCACAGACATGCCTCTAACCCATACGCCTGGAACACCCAGCCGGACAGCAGCGTGCCGATCAAGCGCCCCATGGCGTTCGACATGTAATAGAACCCCACGTCCAGCGAGACGCCATCCTCCTTGGCGTAGCTGATAATCAGGTAGCTGTGCAGTGAGGAATTGACGGCAAACAGCACGCCGAACAGCATCAGGCCGCCTAGCAGGACTGTTGGAGCCGACCAGTTCGCGGAAAGGCCCAGCGCAATCAAGGCAGGCAACCCTGCCAGGGCAAGCGCCCACGCGAACGCCGCACGCCCATCCGGCACATGACCTCGCTTCTTGCCAGTGATGCTGGGAGCGAAGGACTGCACGATGCCGTAGCCGATGACCCACGCCGCGAGAAAGCCTCCAACCAACCAAAAGTCCCATCCAAACACCGTGCTCAGGTAGACCGGCAAGGCGATCACAAACCACACATCGCGCGCGGCGAACAGAAACAGTCGTGCGGCGGAGAGCACATTGATTGCCCGGCTCTTGGAGAGCATGTCGCGGAACTTGGGTTTGGCCTTGGCCTTACCCAGATCCTTCTTCAGGAATACCAGACTGCCAACGAAGATAAAGGCCAGCACAGCCGCCATGGCCAGGACCGCGCCTGCAAAGCCGAGCAACGCAAGCAGCGCACCGCCGAGGAAAAAGCCCACGCCCTTAAGGGCGTTCTTCGAGCCGGTCAGGATCGCTACCCACTTGTATAGCGTGCCCTGCTGGTTATCGGGTACCAGGAGCTTGATCGAGCTCTTGGCACTCATTTTGTTCAGATCCTTGGCGATGCCAGAAAGCGCTTGGGCTCCCATTACCCACGGCACGGTCAGCCACGCTGCCGGAACCGTGAGCATCAACAGTGCCAGAACCTGCAAGCCCAGGCCGATGTTCATGGTGCGATTGAGACCCAGGCGAGCGCCGAGGTAGCCACCCACTAGATTAGTGATAACACCGAAGATCTCGTAGAACAGGAACAGCGCGGCGATCTGCAGCGGCGTATAGCCC
>CEQG01143442.1_pt1 | contig 16343 bp, 11 predicted proteins | sample 350301 | NCBI WGS metagenome assembly CEQG01 (sample SAMEA2621242, study PRJEB7988) | marine metagenome | isolation source: saline water (ENVO:00002010), including | reverse complement strand
TCGGCGGCACCCAGTCGCTGCACACCAATTCCTTCGACGAGGCAATGGCGCTGCCGACGGATTTCTCCGCCCGTATCGCCCGCAACACCCAGCTGATCCTCGAACACGAGACCGGCGTTGCCAGGGTCGTCGACCCGCTCGGCGGTTCCTATTATGTCGAGGCGCTGACGAAGGATCTCGCCGACAAGGCGTGGGAACTGATCCAGGAAGTCGAGGCGCTCGGCGGCATGACCAAGGCCGTGGAGGAGGGGCTGCCGAAGCTGCGCATCGAGGAGGCGGCGGCGCGCAAGCAGGCACGCATCGACAAGGGCGAGGAGGTGATCGTCGGCGTCAACCGCTTCCGACCCGCCGATCCGGACAAGGTCGACATATTGTCGATCGACATCACCAAGGTCCGCGCCTCGCAGATCGCCAAGCTCAAAAAGGTTCGCGAGATGCGCAGCAAGTCGGCCGTCGAGGCCGCGCTCGCCAATCTCGAAACCACGGCGTCGTCCGGCAAAGGCAACCTGCTGGAAGCCGCCGTCGAGGCCGCCCGCGCGCGCGCCACGCTTGGCGAGATCTCGGATGCGATGGAGCGCGCCTTCGCGAGATTCCACGCCACCACCCGCGTTATTTCCGGGGTCTATGGCGAGGCCTATGCCGACGACCCGGAATACAAGGCGATCCAGACCCGCATCGCCGAGGTCGCGAAGACGATGGGCCGCAAGCCGCATATCCTCGTCGCCAAGATGGGGCAGGACGGCCATGACCGCGGCGCCAAGGTCATCGCCACCGCCTTCGCCGACATGGGCTTCACGGTCGACCTCTCCGACATGTTCGAGACGCCGGAAGAAGTCGCCCAGAAGGCCAGGACCATGGGCGTCGACGTCGTCGGCGTCTCCTCGCTCGCCGCCGGTCATCTGACGCTGGTGCCGGAACTGATCGATCGCCTGAAGGCCATCGACGCCGGAGACATCAAGGTCGTCTGCGGCGGCGTCATCCCCGAACAGGACTACGCCGAACTCCGCGCCGCCGGCGTCGCCGAAATCTTCGGCCCGGGTTCGAACGTTCTGGAAGCCGCCAACGCCGTGCTGGCGCAGGTGGAAGGGCTGAGAAGGAACCGGTGATGCTCCCTCTCTCCCCTCGTGGGAGAGAAAGCAAAAGCTTGGTCTTGGCGTAGCCAAGTTCTTGGCTTTTGCAAGTGAGGGGGCCGCGATGTCTGCGCCGACAAACCGCGTTCCGGCAATTGCCGCATTCGGGTTTGTCCGCACGTCCGGCTTAAATGCTTGGATACTATTTCCGTGCAAGTTCGATCACATGATGAAATGCGAGGATAGACCGTGAACTCCGCTTTTAATGAAGCGCAAGTGTTTGAACTTGCGCCTGTGGCCATGTGGATCGAGGATTTCAGCGGCGTGAAACGGTTGTTCGATCGCTGGCGCTCCGAGGGCGTCGACGATATCCGCGCCTGGCTGAAGCAAGACGTTTCACGGGTTGCCCAATGTTCCGGCGCGATCCGCGTGGTGCGGGTGAACCGCAAGACGCTGGAGCTGTTCGAGGCGGATCACCAGGACGATCTGGTCGCCAATCTCGACCTCGTTTTCCGTGACGAAATGCTCGTCACCCATATCGAGGAACTGGCGCAGCTCTTCGACGGAAATCGTGAATTTTCAAGCAATGCCGTCAATTACACGCTGACCGGCCGTCGTCTGGATATCCAGTTGCGCGGCTCGATCCTGCCCGGACACGAAGAGAAAATGGACCGGCTGCTGCTGACGACGGAGGACGTGACCGAACGCGAGACCGCGCGCCGGCGCGAGGAAGAGCAGCGCCGTTACGCTGAAGGCATCTTCGAGCATTCCCCGGTGTCGCTCTGGGTCGAGGATTTCAGCGGGATCAAGAAGCTTCTGGACGGGGTCCGCGAAAGAGGGATCACCGATTTTCGCGTGTTTACCGACGTTCATCCGGAATTCGTGTGCCAGTGCATGAGCGAGATCCGCGTCCTCGCCGTCAACAACGCGACGCTCGACCTGTTCCGCGCGCCTGATCGCCATAGCCTGCTTCAGAACCAGCAGGAGATCTTTCGCGACGACATGGAGAAGCACTTCCGCGAGCAGCTCGTCGAACTCTGGAACGGCAATCTGGTCCACAGCCGGGAAGTGTTGAACTATGCGCTCGACGGCACCGAGCGGCATGTCCTGTTGCAGCTTGCCGTGTTCCCCGGCCATGAAGACGACTGGTCTCTCGTTCAGGTGTCGCTGACGGACATCACCGCGCGCAAGAAGGCGGAAGCCTACCTCGAATATCTCGGCAAGCACGACGTCCTGACGCGGCTGCACAACCGCGCCTTCTATACGGAAGAGCTGAACCGGCTCGAGAGGAAGCCGCTGCGGCCGGTCGCCGCCATCATCATTGATCTGAACGGGCTGAAGGAAACCAATGACAGCCTCGGACACGAGGCCGGAGACTCGATGCTGCGCCGGCTGGGCGAAGTGCTCAACGAAGCCGTCGTCGCGCCCAACTGCGCCGCCAGGATCGGTGGCGACGAGTTTGCCATCCTCATGCCGGGAGCCGACTGGGTGGCGGTCGCCACGATGACCGAGAACATCGAGAAGCTGCTGAAAATCAACAACAAGTTCTATTCCTCCGCGCCGATCTCGGTCGCGATCGGCGCCGGCGTAAGCGAAGAGGGCGAAAGCATCGAGGCCGTGATCCGTCGCGCCGACCTCCTGATGTACGCCCGCAAGCAGGAATATTACGACGCCAAACGAAAAGCGGGCCTCGGCAATCTGAGCGCCGCCTGAACGGAATCTCGGATCGAAAGGATCATTGTTGGCGGTCCGGATTGCCGGGCTCGCGTCGACAGACCGAGGATCCCGGCAAGGAATTCACGATGCTGGCGGAGGCGGGAAAGGCGGGGTGAGAGGATTGCAGCATAATCTCGGATTTCGGCGATTAGCCAATGCGTCCACCACAGAGCGTCCTCCTCGGGCTTAACCCAAGACAAGCGCAGCGCCGTCGTCGCCCCGAGGACCCATTCTGCGAAGCTCACTTAGAAAATCTCTTTCAAAGCTGCGCGGAAGAGCGGCTGTTCGAAAATAATCAAGCGGAGAGTTTCTATTTATCTAATATGAATTGTTTGAAAACGATTTTGAACTTTGATTCGATCAGTGTCGCAACCTAGATTGAGCTATGATCATAGAAGGGCGGTACTTGGACGAAATAATGCGAAAGCTCTATGGCGAGCTTTCGACGAGCACCGACACGTTCACAGCAAGTAAAGGCAAGGGGCGGGATCTACTTGGGCCGAAAATTCTGCTCAAAGACCCTCGTGCCCGAATCAGCGCTACAGCTACGCGTGGGGTGCTCATGTCAGCGCTGGCAGAATTTTGCTGGTATATGTCTGGTAGCGCCGACTTGGATTTCATTCGCTTTTACATTCGCGAATATCCTCCGAAAGGAGCCACAGGAGCGCTTGAAGAAGCCTACGGACCTCGCCTCATCGGTACAGGTGAATTTGGACGGTCATTCAACCAGATTCAAAGAGTAATCGATCAGCTCGGACGTAAGCCTGACACGCGCCGTGCAGCGATTTCGATTCTTGATCCTAGCGATCTTGAACTGGGGAAAGCAGAAGCTCCCTGTACAATTGCTCTGCAGTTCATACGCAGACGGGGACGCTTGCACCTCATCGCGATGATGCGATCCAACGACGCCTATCTGGGCTTTCCCCATGATGTGTTCTGCTTCACGATGATACAGGAGCTTGTTGCCCGCTCCCTCGGTATCCAGGTAGGTGAGTATCACCATTTCGCGACGAGTTTGCACCTCTACGAGCACGATCAAGGGAGGGTTGCTGCCTACCTCGACGAGGGATACCAAAGCCCCACATTCGCGATGCCCAAAATGCCTTCCGGCTGTCAGCTCGATAATTTGAAGGCTTTCCTCGATATCGAACAGGCGATTCGAGGCGGCACGATCACAGAGGCGGCGAATATAACGCTGCCAGAGTACTGGCGTGATCTGGCGCTTGTGCTTCTACGACTGGCAGATTCAAGATTCAAAAGGGGCTCGAAAGCGCTCGAAGCTAATTTCTCTAACATAAGCAATAATTTCTACAGGAACTTTTTTATTAGGCGTCCGAAAACATTGCCCAAATCGCCGACATCGGCAATGGTTCAAGATAAATTCGATTTGGGTGATGATAATGTCGATTAGAATTACGAGCCAACAAAAATCTAACCAAATTGACAATCTGCTAAACACCTTTTCTGGCGCCCAATTGGTGGGTTTGGTCAATCAGCAACGAAGATCAGTTTTGGTAGCTCAATTGGTCGATAGTGTCCGTAGGATCGAGTATCTGAACATCACATCGGCTCGAGCTAGGTCTGCCAGTCTTTATACCCCGTATTCGGAGAGCTTTCAGCCTCTTGGCGGCGCAGCGGCACTGTATAAGGCAGGGCAAACAGATGACGCCTATTGGCTGGTGTATCTCGCAACTCATTTTGGGAAACACAAGATTGACGGTTGGAATTTGACCGAAGATTTCTATGGCCGGTTCGGGCAGGGCGGCGTCTGGGATTGGGCCTCGGCGAGTCAGAACCCGGCGGCAATTTCAAACTGGCTCCAGGCAAACTATCCTCATGTTACCAGTGCCGGACGTTCCCGACGTTTCGGCAACCACCGCAAGTTTGAAACATTGAAGCCGGGCCCCAAGGGCACTGGTCACGCCGTTGCTACCTACATTCAATGGATCGCGTCATATGGCTCCCATCAGGCCTTGATTGCCGATGTGCAGAGGCGCGTCGGCCAAAACCCAAAAGACGTATTTGCGTGTCTCTATCGCGAGCTTGATCAGGTAGCTAAGCTTGGCAGACTCGGCAAGTTCGACCTGCTTTGTAATCTGAGCAATTTATTGATCGCTCCGATCCTTCCCGACATAGCCTACATCGCCCAATCGACCGGTCCAAAAGCGGGTGCACGTCTGTTATTTGGCAATGCGTTGAGTGTCGCCCAACTAGAAACCGCCTGCGCGGAAATGGCCGAACATCTCGATGTTAGTCCGCAGGTAATCGAAGATGCGCTGTGTAATTGGCAAAAGAGTCCGGCGATATACATCTACTTCCGGGGTTAGTCTGTCCAGCGATAGCGGCGTTTCAGGCGCTGCATCTGATGAAAACCTATGATGCCCTCATGCTGTAGTTGCCCTACGATCAAGCCCGGCGCTACGCCAACTTTTTTTGCAAATTCGATAATTGGGAATCGCGAACCACCGAGCGAAAGCAATTCTTCACGATACGAAATTGGAACAATGACATGAGCGGCGTATTCGTTCGCTTCGCGCTCGCACTCTTCTTCCGTTAGTTCGGTGTTCTCCAATATCGGCATTTTATCATAGTGCAGCAGGAGATGCGCGATTTCGTGGAACAACGAGAACCAGAACTGATCGTCCGACAAGTAACGAAAACTTACTTGGATATGGGGCGTGCCGTCCGCGAGAATTCGCACTGCTCCACTCGCAGAGCAGCCCTTGGGAGCCCTGACGATCGCGAACTTTACACCGGCTTCGCCGAGCGACTGCTTGAGCTTCGGCAAGAACAGCGCCGGATTCTTGTACCATGTCAGTTTTCGAAAGTGAGAAAGCTGGCTTTCGAGCTTTCTCGGCGACCAGTTTGAGACCTCATCATTTTGTGTCTCGATTTCGCCCTGTCGTAGCCAAGCTGTCGTGGAGACTTCGCAAGATGCATAGGCTGTTGAACGTCGATAGGCCGCGTGCTGAAAAGCGTTCTCATATCGCCCTTGCCACTGCGCAAGCGAAGAAACGCCGAAAAAATTAAGGCATTCTTCTATTCGGTCGCTTTTGGATTGAGTGTGCTCAACCCATCCAAATTTCTGCATGTCGCTGACGGGTAGTCTGGAAATCAGGTCATCCAGACTACTGACCCTGACGTCTTCCGGTTTCGCAAGACTTGCCCTGTAATCGTGTTCCCGCGCCATCCAGAAATTTTCCGAAGCGCCAATGGCTTTCGACAGGCGGTGCGCCAAATCCACGTCTATCGCTTGTGATCCGTCCAGAATTTTCTGCGCTAGCGCAGCGCTGTGTCCGATTTCACGTGCAAACTGTTCGACGGTAAGTTCGCGTTCTTCGAGGATACTCACGATGGTATCCCCCGGCGGGGAAACCCAATTCGGTTTCTCAATATTCTGGTCACTTAACATTGTTGATCCCCATCAGCTTGACCCGCCCGACCGTAGACCAATCGTACACGCTGCCATCGTTTGATACTGGATAATTGGGAGCCATCACGATTGAAAGGAAACCCGGGACTGTCAGAGTGCACAGGTTTCCATCGACAGATACCTGCCCGACTAGCAACTCAAACACATTGCTCGCCGCTTGAATATCAGAATGCCGCGCCTGTAAAGAAATAGCTGCCTTCTCCCCGAGGTGCTCTTTGGCGATGGAATCACGAAAGCAAATATCTCTCAAAAGCTCTGTATTGTACGCGATCAACAAGTAATTCTTGCCTTTTTATTTGGATTCTAAGAGCTTCAAGTTGATTCATTCTTAAGTTCTATTATTCCTCGAAATAAGATTAGATGAACGTCGCGCGATTCGTTCCAGCAAAGTATCCAACGTAATAGAGTGGTTAGGCAAGTAACGAATTGGGGTTTATGATGGAAATCGCCTTTCTCCGGCGTGCGTGTTACTGTCGCAAATTTGTAAGCCGATTTCTTGGCGGATTACATAATTAGCGTGCGTTTTGAATGGATCGCTTGCCTCATTGGTGCGGTATTTATCCACCTCCCGCCAACCTCCCATACCCTTCCTTCCGTCCGCGCAGTGAGCGCCAACGGAGACGAATTTGGACTGGGACCGCGTCATAGCCCGCAATCGCGACATCCTGCTGCGCATCGTCGTGGCGCTGATGGCGCTGGCGGGGATCGGGGAGGGGGATAATCCGGGGCCCGGACCGAGGACATTGCCGCGCTACCGCTTCAATTCCATCCGGCGCATCCTGTGCACGGCCGAATCCGCCGCGCGGCGGCTGGTGGTGATCGCGGCGCGGGATCTCGTCACCATCGGCTTTCCCGAGGGCGTTTTCATGACCGGGTTCGACCCGGACCCGTCGCGCCGGCCGGTGGGCAAAGGCGCCCGGCAGAGGGAAGGGCAGGGGGAGGAAGGGCAGGCCGTGCCGGCCCTGGCGCTGACCGATCCCTTGAAGCGGTTTTCGTTCGGGCCGCGTCGGATCCGGCCAAAGAGCTTTCCGCGCATCACGATCATCGGCGTCACCGAGCCCACGCCGGTCCCCGACGGCTGGTACCGCCTGCCGGATGACGAACTGGCCGCCGGCACGCTCTGCCGCCGCCTTGTTTCGCTGAAACGCGCGCTCGACGATCTAGACGGCCAGGCCCGCCGCCTCGCCAGATGGCAGGCGCGGCGGGATAAATTGCTGTCCGCATCGTTAAGCGACACAGGACAGCGGCTTGCCGCTTACGAAAACGGAAGCCGGCCTGCCGGCGGAGATGTGAGGCCTGTCATCAACAAGCCACGTTCCCCGTTGCGCGTCGGTCGTCCGCCAGGACATCACGCGCGACAGCGCCACGAGGTCGACGCGGTTCTCGCCGATCTCAATTGGCTGGCGCTGGACGCGATCGCGCCGCCCGACAGTTCTTAACGCCGGGCCCCGGCAGCGACCACCATGGCGAGGAGCTTGAAGCCGGGGCAGACGCTCGCGGCGGCGATGGCGCGTGTCTCCCCCCTCCCGCGGTCGCGGGAGGGGGGACATTGCGTTGCGGCAGCGCCTTACTGCGCGGTGACGACCGTCATCACCAGCTTGCCGTCGACCTTGACCGGGCCGTCTTCCTTGGCGCCGAGCGTGTATTCGAAAATGCCGGTCTCCATGCCGCCGTCCTCGCCATGCAGCATCAGCATCAGCTTGTCGCCGGACGCGACCTCTTCGGTCAGGATCGCGGTGACGTCGGTGTTCTCGCCCGCCTTGAGCGGCGCGTGGCCGACAACCGGGCCGGGCTTCATGTCGTCGCCGGTGCGGTGCACGACGAGCCAGCCGTTCTTTTCGGCCATGATCTTCGATGCGGTCACCGTGCCGCCGGAAACGTCCTGGTCCATGCCCTCGACCTTGAGGCCGTGGTCCATGGCGAAAGCGGCGGTCGACAGGGCGAGCGTCGCGGCGGTTGCAATGATCAGTGTCTTCATGGGTTTTCTCCGTTTTGAGCTTCGAACACCCGACATGACGAAACCGGCGGCGGAAAAGTTTCGGGGGCTGGAGAAAGTTTTTTCCAACCGCAACATTACAGAATGTTGCAATTCGTCATCGCGCAAACCGTTGCCATGAGTCCGGTTGCGGCAATCCGCGCCACATTTGCCCATTTTTCGCCTCAATCTTTACCGAGAGGTCGACACTCGGTAAGAGTTTGTTAGTGTTCGTTAACTCGACGCCTATGGAGGGGACGTGCGGCTTTCTCGCGGGGAAGACAGCCAGAACAGGATCGGACGGGGATTTCGCATCGCGGTGCTGCCGCTGATCGCGGTCTTCGCCAATCTCGCATTGCCCACCCAAGCCGCCCTTCCTGAATATTCCGCCCGGGACTGGCCGGCCCCCGCGACCGAAACGCTCGCCACCCGCCTGTCCGGCGAATTCCATGCACCGTCGCCAGTACAGAAGGCCGCCCTTTCCGCCGGCATCGCCAAGCTGCGTCTGCAGCTCGACGAGGAACGCGGCGGCCTGGTCGAACTGTTCCCGGAAGGCGAGACGCCCGCGCCCTATGAAGCCGCGACGATCTGGACGGATCGCTGGTCCGCGCCGCAGGCTGCCGATATCGCGCCGGAAGATCCCGACCGCGCCGTGCTGCGCGGCTTCGGCTCCGCGTCCGAAGATCGCTTCGCCGGCGCGCCGCGTCTGATGGTCGATCCGGGCCGGGCCACCGACGGCAGTCTCGATGCGCTCGCCGTCGCCTATGCGCCTTATGATGCCGGCAAGGTGGTCTGGTCGCAGGCGACCTATCTGTCCGCGCCGAAATTGGGCAAGGGCGATCACGCCTGGATGCTCCGGCCGCTTCCCGCCCATGTCTATAACGAGCGCCAGCAGCAATGCCTCGCCACGGCAATCTATTTCGAGGCGCGCGGCGAGAGCACCAAGGGGCAGGCGGCCGTCGCGCAGGTGATCCTCAACCGTGTGCGCAACCCGGCCTATCCGGACACGATCTGCGGCGTCGTCTATCAGAACGCCAATCAGTACAAGCGCTGCCAGTTCTCCTTTGCCTGCGACGGCATCAAGGACCGTATCGGCCGGCCGAGCTCCTATGCGAAGGCGCAGAAAATCGCCATGGCGGTCACGTCGGGCGAGACCTACATCTCCGAGCTTGGCTCCTCGACCCATTACTTCGCGAATTATGTTCGCCCGAAATGGGCCAACAACATGCAGAAGGTCGCCTCCATCGGCGCGCATGAATTCTTCACCACCCGCGGCGGCGGCTGGAAATAAGATCTGCTGACAGGCGCGGCGCGCTTCGTTAGTGTCGGACCGTGTCTGACAACAAAATCCCCTTTTTCGACGGTCATAATGATTTCCTGCTGCGGCTGATGATGACGGACGAGACGCGCGGCCCGTTCTGGCGAGGTCCGCGCGAGACCGGCCATCTCGATCTGGCGCGCATGCGCGAGGGGGGCTTTGCCGGCGGCTTTTTCGCGATTTTCGTGCCGCCGGAGCAGAAAGGCCCGCGTCGCGATCTCGGCTCGCAAATGGCCAATGCCTCGACCGGAATTCCGCTGCCGCCCCTGATGTCGCATGAGGCGGCCCAGCCGGTTGCGCTCGCCCAGGCGGGATATCTCCACTGGATGGCGCGCGAGACGCCGGAGGATTTTGCGGTTTGCCGCACGGCCGGTGAAATCCGCGCCGCGATGGACAAGGGCATCATTGCCGGCGTCATGCATATGGAGGGCGCGGAGGCGATCGGTCCCGACCTGGATGCGCTTTATCTGTTCCACGAGATGGGGCTGCGGTCGCTCGGCCCGGTATGGAGCCGGCCGACGATTTTTGGCCATGGCGTACCGATGAAATTTCCCGCCGGCCCGGATATCGGTCCCGGCCTGACCGAGGCGGGCAAGGATCTGGTGCGGCTTTGCAGCGAGCTTCGCATTCTTGTCGACCTGTCGCATATGAACGAGGCCGGCTTCGACGATGTCGCCGCGCTCTCCGATGCGCCGCTGGTGGCGACCCACTCCAACGCGCATGCGCTATGCGCCTCGCCACGTAATCTGACCGACCGGCAGCTTGCTGTTATCCGCGAGACCGGCGGGTTGGTCGGCCTGAACTTCGCGACATTCTATTTGCGCGAGGACGGCAGGTTCTCGGCCGAGATGGGGTGGGACGAGATGCTGCGCCATGCGGATTACCTGATCGAACATCTGGGCGAGGACCATGTAGGCCTCGGTTCCGATTTCGACGGCTGCATCGTGCCGAAGCCCGTCGGCGACGTGACCGGCGTCCAGGCCCTGTTCGAGGCACTTCGTGCGCACGGCTATGACGACGCGCTGCTGGCCAAGCTCGCCCGCGACAACTGGCTTGCCTGCCTCGAGCGCACGCTCGGCCCATAGCCGGAACGGAAAGTATGCGCTTACCTAAGGTTAACTGCGTCTTAAATCCGGCGCGGTAGCTTGCCGGGCTAACGCGCCTTGCGCCTGCCTGAGCATGACGCTCGCATGATCCGCCGGTTCGGCATGTCCTCGTGATCTTCGAACCGGAGCTCCGCATCCATGCTGATTTCGCGCAAATTGCCGCTTGCCGCAGCCGTGCTCACAATCGTCTCCATTGGTGTCGCCAGCACCGCCAGCCTGATGATCGCTTCCGGCACGGTCCGGCAGGAAGCCCAGGAAAAGCTTGAGGCGGTCGCTGACGGACGGCGCAACGAACTCGAGATCTATCTCCAGAGCGTGCTGCAGGATCTCGGTACCCAGGCCCTGTCGAAAAACACGATCTCGGCGCTGAACTCCTTCATGGCTGCGTGGAACGTCTCGGGCGACAACGCCCAGGAGGAGATGCAGCGCCGCTACATCACCGACAATCCGAACGAGGTCGGCAAGAAGGACCTGCTCGACACCGCCGGCAATGGCGACGCCTATGACGCGGTCCACAATATCTATCACCCTGCCTTCCGCGAGCATCTGCGCGAGTTCGGTTATTACGACATCTTCCTTTTCGACCTGAAGGGCAACCTCGTTTACACGGTCTTCAAGGAAGCCGACTATGCGACCAACCTCCTGACCGGGGAGTGGAAGGATACCGGACTTGGCAAGGTCTATGCGCAGTCGCTGGAAGCCGAAGGCGCCGGCAGTTTCTCCTTTTCCGATTTCGAGACCTACGCTCCGTCGAACGGTGCGCCGGCAAGCTTCCTCGCGGCCCCGGTCGTCGACAATGGCAACAAGATCGGCGTGATCGCCTTCCAGATGCCTGCGGACCATATCGGCGAAGTTATGTCCAATGTGACAGGGCTCGGCGAGACCGGAGAGACGGTACTTCTCAACAAGGACGGCGTGTTCATTTCGGACGCGGTGCGCACCGGCGAAAACGAGACCCTGACGCAAAAGCTCGACATTCCGGGCTTGGCTTCGCTCGGTCATGACGGCGTCATGGCCGCGACCACCGATGCCTATCGCGACATGACGGCCGATCTATCGATTGCCAGGGTCGACTTCATGGACGCGGGCTGGTCGGTTGCGGCGATCATCGATCGCGCCGAAATCCTGCAAGGCGTAACCTCGATGCGGAACACCGTTCTGGTGGTCGCGCTGATGCTGCTCGCCGTTTCGCTGGCGCTCAGCACGTGGTTTTCGCGCAGCCTCAGCCGCCCGATCGGTGCGCTCGTCGGCGAAATGAAGCGGCTCGCTGACGGAGATACCGGCATCGCGCTGGACGGGCAGGACCGGCACGACGAAATCGGCGACATGGTGCGCTCGGTCGCGGTCTTCCGGGACGCTGCAGTGGAAAAGGAACGGCTGGAAGGTGAGGCGGAGGCCAATCGTTCCCTGTCTGAAAAGGAGCGCGCCGAACGCGCGGCGCAGGAGGCGGAAGAGCAGCGTCGCATGAAGGAAGCCGTCGATGCGCTGGCCGGCGGCCTGGCGCGTCTGGCTGACGGCGATCTCGCGGTGTCGCTTGACGAGCCTTTCATGGAAAGCCTCGACAGTCTGCGTGTCAATTTCAACGCCTCGGTTTCGAACCTCAACGACACATTGTTGATGATCCGGGACAAGTCGGGCTCAATCGACAACAACTCCGCCGAGGTCCGCGCGGCTGCCGACGAGTTGTCGCGGCGCACTGAGCAGCAGGCGGCGGCGCTGGAGGAGACATCATCGACACTCGAGGAGATCACCGCCACAATCAAGGAAACGGCGGGCAACGCCAACGAAGTGGCCGGTATTGCCAATTCGACGAAGGATCATTCTGACCGCTCCGCGGAGGTCGTTACGAAGGCGGCCGATGCGATGCAAGGGATCGAAAAAGCCAGCGGCGAGATCGCGAAAATCATCTCGGTGATAGACGAAATCGCTTTCCAGACGAATCTCCTGGCCCTCAATGCCGGAGTCGAAGCTGCGCGGGCAGGCGAGGCGGGTATGGGGTTTGCAGTCGTGGCCACGGAAGTGCGCGAATTGGCGCAACGGTCGGCACAGGCCGCCAAGGAGATCAAGGAACTGATAACCCGGTCTGGCGACGAGGTCAGGAATGGCGTCGAACTGGTCCGTGCTGTTGCGACCGCGCTGGGCGAGATCACTCAGAATGTCACCAACATCAACGAACGTATCGGTGGGATCGCCCGGGCCACGACGGAACAGCTTTCCGGCGTGGAGGGAATCAATTCTGCGGTTGGGCAGATCGATCAGGTGACGCAGAAGAACGCGGCGATGGTCGAAGAAACCACTGCCGTGGCGCACAGCCTTGCCGGCGACGTGTCGGAACTGTCGAACATGATCGGCGGGTTCCGACTGTCCGGAGACGCGGCATCGGCTAAGGGCCGCCCAGTCGCGGTGCAAGCTTCGCTTAGCCGCCCGGCGCCGGCCGAGTCGCCGGCGCGCAAGCTCGTGAAGTCGGTCTCCAACGCTTTCGGTTTCAAGGGGAACGCTGCGCTGGCCTCGAAAGCCGAAGACGAGTGGGAAGAGTTCTAAGGCCCTACTCTCCGAGCGCGATTCCCTCGCGGCGCGGATCGGCACCACCTTTTAGTCCGTCCGGGCCGATCGAGATCGCGTGCAATCCCGAGTTGAGCTCGCGAACCGAGACCTCGTAGCCGAGGGCTTCCAGCGCCGGCTGCAACGCGGCCATGTCGGTGCCTTCCTCCAGATCGAAGGTGCCGAAGCGATTGAGTGCGTGCGGCATGGAGACCGCCTGCTGCACATCCATGCCCCAGGTCAGATGGGCGAGAATTGCCTGCGCGACATAACCGATGATGCGCGATCCGCCCGGCGAGCCGATGGAGAGCACCGGCTTGCCGTCTTCCATGACGATGGTCGGAGACATGGAAGAGCGCGGGCGCTTGCCCGGCTCGACGCGGTTGGCGATGGGCTTGCCGTCGTCCTGAGTGGCGAAGGAGAAGTCCGTCAGCTCGTTGTTGAGCAGGAAGCCATTGGTCATCAGCCGCGATCCGAAGCCGTTCTCGATCGTCGTTGTCATCGACAGAACATTGCCGTCCGCATCGACGATGGAGATATGGCTGGTCGAGGGGAACTCGATCGACTGATCGTCACCCATAAGCATCGCGTGGTCGAAAGCCGGCACGCCGGGCTCGACGCTTTCCAGCGCCTTGCCGCCATCCATCCGGTCGCCTTCGATAATGCCGGCACGCTCTTCGAGATAGGCGGGGTCGATCAGGCCCTTTGTCGGCATGGGCACGAAATCGCTATCGGCCATGTAGCGGCCGCGGTCGGCGAAGGCGAGGCGGGAGGCGTCGCCGATCATCCGCCAGGTGTCCGGATCCTCGGGATCGCTGATCTCGAAATTGCCGAGGATGCCGAGGATTTGTCCGACTGTCAGCGCACCGGAGGAGGGCGGCCCCATGCCGCACACGTCATATTGGCGGTAGGGCGCGCAAATCGCATCGCGCTGCTTCACGGTGTAGGCGGCGAAATCCTTCATGGACAGTACGCCGGGATTGCCCTCGGCATTGCGGACCGTGTCGACGATATTCTCGGCGATCGCACCGGAATAGAATGCTTCCGCGCCGCCTTCCGAAAAGGTGCGCAACGTGTCGGCATAGGCCGGGTTCTGGATGCGCGTGCCGGCCTGCAGCGGCTGGCCGCCTGGCATGAAGTAATTCGCCGTGGTGGCGAAGCGCGACAGCCGGTCCGTGTCGGATGCGATCAGGCTGGCCAGACGGGGCGAGACCTCGAAGCCGCGATCGGCCAGCGTGATCGCATCGTCGAAGAGATCGGACCATTGGGCGCGGCCCCAGCGCTTCCATGCTTCTTCCATCAGCATGGGCGTGCCCGGCGTGCCGACCGAGCGGCCGCCGACGACGGCGTCGAAGAATTTCAGCGGCTCGCCATTCTCGTCCTGAAACAGGGTCGGCGTCGCTTCCATGGGAGCGGTCTCGCGGCCGTCCAGCGTGGTCACCTCGCCGGTCTTCGCGTCATACCAGACCAGGAACGCGCCGCCGCCCATGCCGGAGGATTGCGGCTCGACAAGGCCCAGGACCGATTGCACGGCGACCATGGCGTCTGCGGCGGAACCGCCATTCGCAAGCACCTTCGCGCCGGCCTCGACAGCAAGCGGATTGGCGGCGGCAACCATCCATTTCTTCGCCTCGACGGGCTTGCCGGCGGCCTTTGCGTCCTGCGCGTCGCGAATCGCTTCCGAGGTCACGGAGATGAAACCGCTTGCGCCGGCCTCCGGGGCGACCGCGTCTGAGGCCTCCTGGGCCGGGATTGCGGCGGTTGTCGCGAGAATGAGGGTTAGCGCCGTCGTGGCGGCCAAGGTCTTGTGCATGGGATTCTCCTTCCAGAGCGGCATTAGACCGCTGAAATTATGACACTGGCAAGATACGACACGGGAAGACTTGCCTTTGGCCTCCATCGGCATGCAAATGGCTCGTCAGGGAGGAACGGCAATGTTCGATCATACGATGCGGTTCGGGTTGGGTGAGGAGATCGATGCGCTGCGCGAGATGGTTCGGCGCTTCGCGGCCGAAGAGATCGCGCCGCGCGCCGGCGAGATCGACGCGAGCAACGAATTCCCGATGGATCTGTGGGAAAAGATGGGCGCGCTCGGCCTGCACGCCATCACCGTGCCGGAGGAGGATGGCGGCTCGGCCATGGGCTATCTCGCCCATTGCGTCGCGGTGGAGGAGATCAGCCGCGCCTCGGCTTCCGTCGGGCTGTCCTATGGCGCGCACTCCAATCTCTGCATCAACCAGCTGCGCCGCTGGGGGACGTCCGAGCAGAAGGCGAAATACCTGCCGAAGCTGATTTCGGGCGAACATGTCGGCTCGCTCGCGATGAGCGAACCCGGCGCGGGTTCCGACGTCGTGTCGATGAACCTCAGGGCCGAGAAGCGCAACGACCGGTACGTGCTCAACGGCAACAAGATGTGGATCACCAACGGGCCGGACGCCTCGACGCTGATCGTCTATGCCAAGACCGATCCGGACGCCGGTCCGCGCGGCATCACCGCTTTCCTGATCGAGAAGGGTTTCGCCGGCTTCACGACGGCGCAGAAGCTCGACAAGCTCGGCATGCGCGGCTCCAACACCTGCGAGCTGGTGTTCGAGGATTGCGAGGTGCCGTTCGAGAATGTGCTCGGCGAGGAGGGCAAGGGCGTCAACGTGCTGATGTCCGGGCTCGATTACGAGCGGGTGGTGCTCGCCGCTGGTCCGGTCGGCATCATGGCGGCGGCGCTCGATGTCGTCGTGCCTTATGTTCATGAGCGCGAGCAGTTCGGCCAGCCGATCGGCACCTTCCAGCTGATGCAGGGCAAGCTTGCCGACATGTATACGACGACCAATGCCTGCCGCGCCTATGTCTATGCGGTGGCACAGGCCTGCGACCGTGGCGAGACCAGCCGCAAGGACGCCGCCGGCTGCATTCTATATGCCGCCGAGAAGGCAACGCAGGTGGCGCTCGACGCGATCCAGTGCCTTGGCGGCAATGGCTATATCAACGACTATCCGACCGGCCGGCTGTTGCGCGACGCGAAGCTCTACGAGATCGGCGCGGGCACGTCCGAGATCCGCCGCATGCTGATCGGACGGGAGTTGTTCCAGGAAACCGCTTAAGCGGCAGGAGGCGCCGCGCCGGGCGGTGGCCCGTATTTCTTGATGGCCGACATCGCGACCCCCTCACTGGCAAAAGCTAAGGGCTT
>CEQG01093564.1_pt1 | contig 16386 bp, 21 predicted proteins | sample 350301 | NCBI WGS metagenome assembly CEQG01 (sample SAMEA2621242, study PRJEB7988) | marine metagenome | isolation source: saline water (ENVO:00002010), including | reverse complement strand
ATGCGACAAGTGATGCGGGTCTTGGCGAGCCTTTCCGCCCCCTATAAGGCACCGCCGAGGCCCGCATCCGCCGATCCACTCCGGCGACAGAAAACGAGACGAGAAACATGATCGCAACCGCGCACAAAGCACCCGACTTCACCGCCGCGCGCCGCCACATGATCGAAAGCCAGCTGCGCACCAGCGGGATCAACGATGCATGGGTGCTCGATCGCATGGCCGCGATCCCGCGTGAAGATTACGTGCCCGAAGCCGCGCGCGCGTCCGCCTATGTCGACCGGACGGTTCCGCTGAGTGCCGGTGCCTTCCTCGCCCCGCCGCTGGCGCAGGGGCAGATCCTGACCCATGCGAAGCCGCGTGCCGACGAACGCACTCTGCTGATCGGCCCCGCGACCGCCTATCTCGCTGCGCTGATCCGGCCGCTGGTCGGCGAACTCCGCGAAGCGACGCCGGACGAAGTGCTGTCGGGCGATGTCGACGGCGCGTTCGATCTGGTGATCGTCGATGGCGCGGTCGAGCATGTGCCCGCGCAGCTGGCAGCCACGCTGGCCCCGTCGGGCAGGCTCGTCACCGGAGTTGTTTCGCGCGGCGTTCCCCGCCTCGCAATTGGCCGCCATAGCGGCGCGGATGTTTCGCTGATGACGCTGGTCGAAAGCCAGCTTCCCCGCCTCCCCGCGTTCGACCGGCCGCAAAGCTGGACTTTCTGATCATGAAACGCACCGCCATCCTCGCCCTGACGGCGTCGAGCATTCTGGCTCTCGCCGCGCCCGCCTATGCGGATACGCTGAACGAGGCGCTGGCCGAAGCCTATCGCAGCAACCCCACGCTGCAGGCCGCGCGGGCCCAACTGCGCGCCACGGACGAGAATGTTGCGATCGAGAAGGCCGACGGACGGCCGAGCGTCACCGGATCCGCCGCGCTGACCGAAGTGCTGATCCAGAATTCGACGAGCTTCTTCGCGCCTGCCCGCTCGCTGAGCGCCGGGGTCGATCTGGGCGTGCCGATCTATTCCGGCGGTGCGGTCAAGAACTCGATCCGCGCCGCGGAGCAGCGGGTCGAGGCAGGCCGTGCGGATCTGCGCGGGACCGAGAGTGCAATCTTCAGCCAGGTCGTCGCCGCCTATATGGACGTGCTGCGCGGCGAAGCGCTGGTCGGCCTGAGCGCCAATCAGGTCCAGGTGCTGGAGGTCAACCTGCGTGCCACCAGCGACCGGTTCGAGATCGGCGACCTGACCCGGACCGATGTTGCCCAGTCGCAATCGCGGCTGGCACTCGCCCGCGGCGACCTGCGTTCGGCCCAGGCCGGACTGATCCAGGCGCGCGAAAGCTACATCCAGCTGGTCGGTTCCGCCCCGGGCGAGCTCGAACCGCCGCCGCCGCTCCCCAACCTGCCGGACGATCCCCGGATGGCGGTCGATGTCGCGCTGGACAATAATCCAGACCTGATCGCCGCGCGCGAACGTGCGCAGGCCGCAGGATACGATATTGATGTCGCCGGGGCGAGCCGCCTTCCCCGCCTGTCCGCTTTCGCCGGCTATGATTATCAGAATTTCCTCGGCTCGGTCCCCGATTCGCCGACCGGGCCCAGCCCCCAGACTGCCGACGCCTCGTCCGCCGGCCTGACCCTGTCGATCCCGATCTTCCAGGGTGGACGCCCCGCAGCGCTGCAACGCCAGGCACAGGCCCGCGCGTCCGCCTCGCTCGATCAGGTGATCGCCGCCGAGCGTGACGTGATCGCGCAGGTGCGCGCCTCCTACGCGAGCTATTCCGCCGCGCTGGCGATTATCGACAGCTCGCGCGAGGCGGTTGCTGCTGCCGAACTCAGCCTCGAAGGCGTGCGCGCGGAAAACTCGATCGGCAACCGCACCGTGCTCGACGTGCTCAATGCCGAGCAGGAGCTGCTGCTCGCCCGCGTCGATCTCGTCACCGCACGACGTAACGCTTACGTCGCCGGCTTCAGCCTGCTGGCCGCGATGGGCCGCGCCGAAGCGCGCGATCTGGGCATCGAAGGCGGCGCGCTGTACGATCCGCTGGCCAATTACGATCGCGTGTCGGACCGCTGGAGCGACTGGGATCGCGACCCCGAACCCGAAGCCGCCGGCACACGGACCGTTGACATTCCCGCCGCCGACGCGGAAGTCGGCACGGTCTACGGCCCGATGATCGGGCCGGAACGGAACTGAACGACCACTGTCGGGGGACGGAAACTTGCGGGACGGCGAAGCGTCGGTCGAGGAAATTCTCGATTCCATCAAGAAGGTGATCGCGCGCGACAACCGCGCGGGCGCGCTGGATGCGCGGCGGCGGCGCGAACGTGCCAGCCGTACGGAAGCAGTTCTTGAGGAAGAGGCCGACGAGGTGTTCGATCTGGCCGACGCCGACCTGGTCGATGACGACGATGCGACGGGCGGCGGGCACGCCGCTGACCATGAAGACGAACAGGACGAACCTCTGATGAGCGCCACCTCGCGCGAATCCATGCGCGACAATCTCGCGACCCTCGCGTTGCTGGCAGAGCCGGGCGCGCAGCCGCAGATCGTGCGCTCGGGCGAGACCTCGCTCGAAGGCATGGCACGCGAAATGCTGCGCCCGATGCTGGCCGACTGGCTCGACAAGAACCTGCCGCCGATGGTGGAGGAACTGGTCCGCCAGGAAATCGCGCGAATCGTCAAGAAGCAGGGCTGATCACCGCTGCGGGTTTTCGCCCCGGCTCACCCCGACTCGTCACCAGAATTCGCTTGCGAGGCGCAGCGACAGGCTTAGTTTCGCGCGCCATGCGCAAGGCTTTCAAACCGCTCGCCCTTCTCGCCGCCTCCGCGGCGTTCGTCACCACCCCCGCGATCGCGCAAGAGACTGCCGAGAGCAGCGCCGCCCAGCCAACGTCCCCGCACCCGATGACCGCGCTCGACCTGGTCACCATGCCGCGTCTCGGGGGCCCGAGCGTCAATGATGACGGCACTCTGGCGCTCTATTCGGTCACCACGACCGATTCCGAATCGCTTGCCCGCAGCACGCAGCACCGGGTCCGAACGATCGCCACGGGGGATGAGGTCACGGTCACCATGCCCGAAGGCGCGTCCTCGCCCGTGTTCGTCGGCGATGACGAAGTCTATTTCCTCGCGCCCGGCGGCGAAGGGGCGACCGGCGCACAGGTGTGGCGCGGGGCGCTGCGCGGCGACGGCACGCTGGGCGATCTGCATCAGGTGACCCAGCTGACCCGCGAGGTCGGCGGATTCGAAGTCTCGCCCAATGGCGAAAGCCTCGCGATCTTCGGCAATGTGCCGCGCGGCTGCGCGCAGTTCGACTGCCCCGATGCCGCCACCACCGCGACCGGTTCCGGCAGGCTCTACGACAATGAAGACGGCTTCGTGCGGCACTGGGATACGTGGGAGACGCCCGATGTGTTCAGCCGCGTGTTCGTGTTCCCGCTGTCGGGCGGCAAGGCGCGCGGCCCAGGCGTCGCGGTTGACGGGCCTGACGGCGAAGGCGCGCTGGTCGGCGACACGCCGCTGCAGCCTTTCGGCGGTCTGGAAGACATGGCGTGGAGCCCGGACGGCAAGACACTCTATTTCGTCGCCCGTGAATCGGATGCGGCAGAGCCGACCTCGACCGACACCGATATCTACAGCTTCACCATGGGGGACACCGCCCCCGCCAATCTGACCGATGCGAACAAGGCGACCGACGGCACCCCCGCACCGTCACCCGACGGCAGGTGGCTCGCCTATCTCGCGATGGAGCGGCCCGCATACGAAGCGGATCGCCTGCGGATCATGCTGCGCGATCTGGCGACCGGCGAGACGCGCGCGCTGACGCAGGATTTCGACCGCAGCTTCGGTTCGCTCGCGTGGACCCCTGATTCGCGCTCGATCGTCGCCACCGCGCAGGACGTGCTCGACACGCCCGCCTTCCGGATCGACCCGCGCACCGGCACGGTGACCAAGCTCGACCTGATGCCCGGCAACGAAGCGCATATCGGTAACGTTACTCCGCTCGATGGCCAGCGCCTGCTGTTCACCCGCGATTCGATCGCCGCCCCGGCCGAAGTCTACCTGTCGCGCAACTGGGGTGAGGCAGACCGGCTGACCAGCGTCGCGACCGACCGGATCGATGCACTCGCCCCGGTCGAGACCCGCCGGTTCGATTTCGCGGGTGCGAATGGCGATACGGTGTGGGGCCAGATCACCAAGCCTTCCGGCGCGACCGGGCCCCTGCCTGCGATTCTCTACGTCCACGGCGGGCCGCAGGGTTCGTTCAATGATGGCTGGTCGAGCCGCTGGAACCCCCGCGTGCTGGCGAGCCAGGGCTACGCGGTGATCTCGGTCGATTTCCACGGGTCCACCGGATACGGGCAGGCCTTCACCGATGCGATCAACCGCGACTGGGGCGGCAAGCCGCTCGAAGACCTGCAGAAGGGCCTCGCCGCGGCGCTCGCGCTCGATCCGCAGATCGACGGGGAGCGGGCCTGCGCAATGGGCGCGTCCTACGGCGGCTACATGATGAACTGGATCGCGGGGAACTGGCCCGACCGCTTCGACTGCCTGGTGCAGCATGACGGCCTGTTCGACATGCGCAGCTTCTATTACGCGACCGAAGAACTGTGGTTTCCCCGCTGGGACTTCGGCGGCAGCTACGCCGTCGCGCGCGACACTTACGAGCGCTGGAACCCGGTGAACTACGTCGACAGCTGGCAGACCCCGATGCTGGTGGTCACCGGAGAGAAGGATTTCCGCGTACCCTACACCCAGGGCATCGGCGCCTTCACCGCCTTGCAGGAGCGCGGCATCCCCTCGCAGCTGCTGGTCTTCCCGGATGAGAACCACTGGGTGCTCAAGCCCGCCAACTCGCTGCAATGGCACGATACCGTGTTCACCTGGCTCGATCGCTGGCTGGGCGAAGACGCCGAATGAACAAGGCCAAGGAACTGCGCAAGGCGCGCGAGGCACTCGCCAAGACGGGTGGAGAGCGCGCCGCGCGGCACATCTTCCTGTGCGCTCTGCCGGAAAAGGCGAAATGCTGCGACCGTGCGCAGGGCAAGGAATCCTGGAACTACCTCAAGAAACGCCTGAAGGAGCTGCGCATTGGCCCGTCTAAAGATGACGGGCAGGATCTGCTGGTCCGGCGGACCAAGGCGGACTGCCTGCAGATCTGCGACGCGGGGCCGATCGCGCTCGTCCAGCCCGATGGCGTCTGGTACCACTCCTGCACGCCTGAGGTGCTGGAGGAGATCATCCAGCAGCACCTTATCGGCGGAGAGCCGGTGGAGGCGTATCGCCTGTATCCGGAGCGCTGAGGGCTCTCAGCGCCGCCAGTCGTCCTCGCCACTGTCGTGCCAGCCATCCTCGTCGGCCAGCGGATTGTGGATCGATTCGTCGTGGCCGGTGCCGTTGGAGAGGAACACCAGCCCCATCAGCGCGCTGGCAAGCAGCATCGTCAGCCCGATGCCCAGCGCGACCGCGATGAAGAAATGCGGGCTGACCTCCGCCTCGCTCCAGAAGATCGCCGCCATTGCCGCCGCGACGACGATGATCGTCACCAGCAGCATGAAGCGCATGATCCGCTTGTAGCGGGCCCAGGCGAAGGCGGCCTGTTCGGGATCGTCGAGCGGGGATTTGGGCGGCATCGGGCCCTCCTGTGGCAGGGTGTCGCGCAGATTCGCCAAAACGCACCCTTCGTGTCATGATCCTCATCTAAAAAAAGGAGAGCTGAGGATGGATATCGAACGGCTTGTCGCGGATCGCGATCCTCATGACATCGTGAGCTGCCAGACGCAAACTCCGATGCGCGACGCGGTTGCGCTGCTCGCGGAGAAGCGGATCGGCGCGCTGCCGGTGATGGACGGCGGCAAGGTTGCAGGCATCTTTTCCGAACGCGACGTGATCTATTGCATGGCTGCGCAAGGCCCGTCCTGCCTCGAAAGGCCAGTGGGCGAGGTCATGACGTCGCCCGCAATCACCGTGACGCGCGATCAGAAGATCGATCAGGCGCTGGCGCTGATGACCAAGCGGCGCATTCGCCACCTCCCGGTGGTCGAGGACGATGCACTGCTCGGCTTCGTCTCGATCGGCGATCTGGTCAAATCGCGCTTCGACGAGGTGGAGCGAGAGGCAGAGGATTTGCGTAGCTACATCCAGACGGCTTGAGGCAAGGCCCCCTCGCGCCCATATCGTAGCTATGACCGATACTCCCGCTCTCACGCAAGCCGCCGCAGCGCGCGTCTCCGCCATTGCCAGCAAGCAGGGCAAGCCCGCGATTCTCAGGCTGGCGGTTGATGGCGGCGGATGCTCGGGCTTTCAGTATCGTTTCGAACTGGCCGATGGGCCCGAGAGCGACGACCTGACCAGCGAAACCGACGGGGTGACGCTGGTGGTCGATCCGGTCAGCCTCGATCTGGTGGCGGGCAGCAAGGTCGATTTCGTCGAATCGCTCGGCGGCGCGGCCTTTCAGGTGGAAAATCCTCAGGCCGCCGCTGGCTGCGGCTGCGGTTCCAGCTTCGGCATCTAATGCATGGTCCGCGTTTCGCCTTCGGCCAAACGCTTGCACGGTACCAGCCCACACCCCCACCCGGCCAACCCGACAGGATAATTCCATGGGCTGGCCGGGTGGGGGTGTGGGCTGGTACCGCCATGTCCATCTGACAAGATGGACAGCCAGAGAAAATGAAAATCGCCACCTTCAACATAAACGGGATCAAGGCCCGTCTGCCCCGCCTGCTCGAATGGCTGGAGGAAACCCGGCCCGACGTCGCGTGCCTGCAGGAAATCAAGTCGCAGGACGACGGCTTCCCTGCCAGCGAGTTCGAGGCGATCGGCTATCAGGCGCTGTGGCACGGACAGAAGAGCTTCAACGGGGTCGCCGTGCTCGCCAAGCAGGGTCTGACGATGGAAGAGCGTCAGCGCGGCCTGCCCGGTGACGAGAGCGACGATCAGGCCCGCTATCTTGAGGTCGAGGTCGATGGCGTGGTCATCGCCAATCTCTACCTGCCCAACGGCAATCCCCATCCCGGCCCCAAGTTCGATTACAAGCTGGCGTGGATGGAGCGGCTGCGCGCGCGTATGGCGGCGCTGTGGGCGCAGGAGAAGCCCACGATCGTGCTCGGCGATTTCAATGTCATCCCGCAGGACAAGGACGTGTGGTCACCGCCCGCGATGGCGGACGACGCGCTGATGCAGCCCGAATCGCGCGATGCCTATGCCCGCCTGCTGGCGGACGGGTGGACCGACGCGATCGACACGCTCAACCCGCGCGGCGGGGTGTGGACCTTCTGGGACTATCAGCGCGGTGCCTGGCAGCGCGATCACGGCTTCCGCATCGACCACTGCCTGCTCTCGCCCGAACTCGCAGACCGCTTGCAGGCGGCGGGCGTCGACAAGCACGCACGCGGGCGCGAGAAGGCCAGCGATCATGCACCCGTGTGGGTCGAGATCGCCTGAGGATGTACCATCACGCGAAAGGGGCGCAGCACCCTCCCGTGCCGCGCCCCTCTTCAAAAAATCGATCCGGTATCGCTTACCGGTAGAAGATGTGCGTCTTGATGGTCGCCCGTGCGACCTTCTTGCGCGCCCAGCTCGGTTTCACATAGGTCGCGTGGAAATAGAGCGAATCTTCCGCTGCGCTGTTCCACATGCCTTCGTGCGCAATCCGCGCGATCTTGCGCGCGCGTTCCCACGCGGCGGCATTGCTGCGGCGGCTGGGGATGACGCCGTTCTTCACGAAGGAGAACTGCGAACGCTGGGTGACAACCCCGCAATAATCCGAAGGGAAGGCCGAGGATTCGGCACGGTTGATGATGACCTGCGCCACCGCCAGCTGGCCTTCGATCGGCTCGCCGCGGGCTTCGAAATAGACTGCGCCTGCCAGGCATTCGAGCTGGCGCGACAGCGTCGCGGGTGCATCGACCTCTGCGACCAGCTCGCGCAGCGATGATGCCTGCGGAGTGGCTGCGTCGGCGACCTGCGCGGTCTCGTCCGCCTTGCTCGTGTTCTCTTCCGGCAGCGGCTGAACCACTTCTTCGGAGATGAACACCGGATCGGCCGAAGCCTCCGGCTGCGGCGCGATGGAAATTTCAGTGTCGCCCTGTTGGGCTTGCGCGTCCGCGTAGGTGAACCCTGCGGATGCGATCAGTCCAGCTGCGACAAACGCCGCAAAGCCGAATTTCGTCTTGCTACCCATTGATCCCGTTCAAAGGGCGGTGAACGAACACAGACGCAGGCTGGAACCATCACGCGCCGAAGCGCTTGTTGAAGTTGTGTAAGGTGTGAGGGTTCTTGAAAGGCCTGCCGGCCGTTCCCCGACTGCGTGCTTATCGATGCGACCGTATTGCCGCTTCGACCGCCTGCGCAAATTCGAAGTCGCGGGCCCTTTGCCTGTGCGGCGCGCTAGGTCAAGTTAAGGCCGCATTTGTGCGACGAACCGTTGTGCATTTTCGACCTGTGCCTCGACGACCCACAAATCCTCGTCCTGAGCGTGTCTGCGATCGCAATATTCGTAGATTTCCCCTTCGTTTTCAGGGGTTTTCTCCTGCGTTACTTGCCATTCGAAGCCAAACCCGGCGGACGGGCGCCTTTCGACTAGTTTCACGCTTCCGTCTCGCTCGCGCAGCAAAACAATATAGGTGCCGCTTTCACGGTCACCTTTGGCAAGGATAACTCCATTGCCACCTTCTGCCGAAACTCGCCGCAAAAGAGCGCTCACCAGCAGGTGAGTCGGCAGCCGCGAATCGCTCATTGCGATTCGTCCGCGTATCCTTCGAGGCCCGAAAGCGGGATTCGCGAGCGCATGAATGTGCCGGTGCCGCGCCCGATCTCGTCACCCTCTTCGTCCACCAGCCGCGATTCGGCGACCAGCACGCGCCGTCGCCCGCTGATCCACACGCCCGACGCAGTCACCCGCCCCTCGCGCACCGGCTTGGTGAAATGGGCGTTGAACGCGGTCGTCAGCAGGAATCGGTCGGTGACCAGGGTGTTGGCGGCGTAGAAGGCCGCATCGTCGAGCATCTTGAAATAGACGGTGCCATGCGCCGCACCCGCCGCGTGATAGACGCTTTCGGTAATATCGAACTCGATCCGCGCGCGGCCTTCACCCTCGATGGTGAGGCCCGATGCGAACAGCGCGTTGATCGGGGCCGAGCGATAGAGCCGCTCGAGCGCGCGATAATGGGCGGCGGGCCCGGGGGAGTCCTCAGGCTGCGTCACGCAGACCCGAATTTGCGATGATCGCGAACAGCTCTTCTTCGCTGCGCGCTTCGAACAACTGGTGCAGCACGCGTTCGTCACGCGTCACGCGGGATATCGCCGCGAGTGCGTGGAGGTGCTGCGCACCCGCATCGCTGGGCGAGAGCAGGCCCACCACCAGCCGCACGGGGATTCCGTCGGCAGCGTCGAAATCGACGTCGCGGTCGAGATGAATCAGCATCGCCAGCGGGCGATCGATCGTCTCCAGCCGGGCGTGCGGGATCGCAACTGCCCGGCCGAAGCCGGTGCTGCCGAGCGCCTCGCGTTCGCGCAGCGCGTCCAGCACCATGCCCTCGTCGAGCCCGTAGGCGGATGCAAATCCGCGCGCGAGCTCGGCAAGAATGGCACGCTTGTCGCTGCAATGGGCGCAGCGAACCGCCTCGGGAAGCAATCGGAACGGACTCGGCAAGGTACTGTGCTTTCGTGAGCTGACGTCAGGTCTGGCGTGATGCCGCAAGAGGCGCGGCGGGCGCGCCCTTGCTGGTTGGCATCAATGCCGAACCGCTGGCGCGTCAGTGAGGCTCCACCCATCCGATCGAGCCGTCGTGGCGGCGATAGACCATATTATGGCGGCCACTGCCAGCATTTTTGAAGAACAGCGCGTTGGTGTCGCGCAGATCGAGCAGCATGACCGCATCGGCGACCGAGACTTCGGGGATGTCTGTCTTCGTCTCAGCGACCACGGGTGCCGCTTCGTCGACCTCGCTCTCGTCTTCTTCGGCCCGTGCCGCGAAGATGCGATAGGCCGCTTCCTCCGCCTCGGGCGACAGTGCGCGGTCGGTGTGCTTTTCGCTCAGCCGGCGCTTGTAGCGGCGCAGCTGCTTTTCGAGCTTGGCGGCCGACGCATCGAGCGCCTGGTGGATGTCATGCGCCTCACCGCGCGACTTCAGCGTCAGGCCCTGCTTGATATGGGCGACGATATCGCACGAGAACGCCCCGCCCGGCACCTTGCCGAAGGTGGCGTGGGCCGAAATCGCGCGGCTGAAATACTTGTCGACGATGGCTGCGAGACGATCGGTCGCGTTTTCCTGCAACGCAGCGCCGGTGTCGATCTGGTGGCCCGAAATCCTGACATCCATGCTCAGCAATACTCCTTCTTATTGGCCGCCTTCGGGGGGAGGGCGAGGCCTATCTATGCCAGATAGGTCTTGTCATACGGTCAAGAAAGGCCGCGTGGGCCGCGAGTTCCTGTTCGCTCGCGGAATGGGGCCGGGCCGGGCGCCGCGGACGATCGCCGGAGGGAAGCATCGCGGCCAGTTCGGGCTCCGCCGGAGCGGTATCGCCTTCGCCAAGCTCGCCAATCAGGCCCATCGCAATCTGCCGTCCGCCGGTCAGCTCGATATAGACCTGCGCGAGCAGCTCAGCGTCGAGCAGCGCGCCGTGGAACACGCGGTGGCTGCGATCGACCCCGTAGCGCGAACACAGCGCATCGAGCGAATGCTTGCCGCCCGGGTTCTTGCGCCGTGCCATCTCCAGCGTGTCGATCTTGCGGGTCAGGCAGATCGGTTCGCGCGTGCACAGCTCCAGCTCGGCATTGAGGAAGGCAAAGTCGAACCCGGCATTATGCGCCACCAGCATATCGTCGCGGACGAAATCGAGAAACTCGTCGACTGCATCGGCGAAACGCGGCTTGTCCGCCAGGAACTGCGCGCTCAGCCCGTGGATCGCCTCGGCCTCGGCGGGCATGTCGCGTTCGGGGTTGTAATAGGCATGGAAGGTTTCGCCGGTCGGCATCCGGTCGATCAGCTCGACACAGCCGATCTCGACCATCCGGTGCCCCTGCTTGGGGTCGATCCCGGTGGTTTCGGTATCGAAAATGATTTCTCGCATGGCCCGAGTATCGTCCTCCATGGGCCAACTGGCAAGGTCAGGCGGGGGAGGGGCGCTCGCTTTTCAGTTGAGCGATAAGTTCGGCGACCTCCGCCTCGGTTTCGGCGAGCGACTGGCCGGTATCGATCACGTGATCGGCGCGCGCGCGCTTGTCCTCGTCCGGGGTCTGCAGCGCGAGGATCTGCTCGAATTTCTCCTCGGTCATGCCCTCGCGCGCCAGCACCCGCTCGCGCTGGACAACATGAGGGGCGGAGACCACCACCACGCGATCGACACCGCCCACGCCGCCTTTTTCGAACAATAGCGGGATGTCGAACACGATGATCGGCTCGTCGCTGTTATCCGCGAGGAATGCCGCCCGGCGCTGCGCCACCGCAGGGTGCATGATCGCTTCGAGCCGGGCGAGCTCTTCGCGGTTGCCGAACACCAGCGCGCCCAGCTTGCTGCGATCGACGCCCTCGGGCCCGGTCGTCCCGGGGAAGGCCGCCTCGATCGCGCCGAGCACCGGGCCGCCCGGCCCCTGCATCGTGCGGACCTCGGCATCGGCATCGAACACGGGCACGCCGTGCGCCTCGAACATTGCGGCGACCGCCGATTTGCCCATCCCGATCGAACCGGTCAGGCCGAGGATCAGCGGGCGCGTCATGCGGTCAGCAGCGCGCGTAGTTCGGCATCGTGCTGGCGCGGCGGCGGGCTGCCGAAAAATAGCCGAAACGCTTCGGCAGCCTGCCCGATCAGCATCGCAAGCCCGTCGATGGTTTCGTGCCCCGCTTCGCGAGCGGCGCGCAGGAAGTCCGTTTCGAGCGGGTCGGTGACGATGTCGTAGGCGATTGCGCCGGGTGGGGCGTGGCTCCAATCGAAAACGAGCGGGGACTTGCCGCGCATTCCCAGCGGGCTCGCATTGATCACGAGATCCAGCAGACCCTGCCGGTCGTCGAACTCGAAATCGGTCGTCTGCGCGAAATGATCCAGCAAGACGGCATGGTGCTGCGTGGTTTGGGGAAGCCCGGCGATGAGATCCTCCGCCTGCTCCACACGACGGGCGGCGATGACGAGAGTGAAGTTTTCCCTCGCGAGCGCGTGAGCAATCGCGCGCGCCGCTCCCCCTGCGCCGAGGATGCGCGCCATGCGGAAAAGGTGCGGTGACTGCAGCTCTTTGGTCAGCGGTTCGAGAAATCCCGCTGCGTCCGTGTTCGTGCCGGCGAGAAGACGGTCATTGTCCGGATAGATCGTGTTGACCGCCCCGATCGACGCGGCCGGCTCTTTCACAGATTCCAGATGCGGCTGGACCGTCTGTTTGAGCGGCATGGTCACGTTGCAGCCGCGCCAGTCCGGGTCCGCTTTTCGCTCGGTCAGGTAATCCGCCACCTCCGCCTCGCTCACCCGCGTGGCGCGATAATCCGCTTCGATGCCGAGTTTCTCCAGCCAGAAACGGTGGATCGCGGGCGACTTGGACTGGGCAATCGGATCGCCGATCACTTCGGCATAGGGCATCGTCATGACGCCAGTTCGCCCTCTTCGCGAAGCGCGTCGAGCACCTGAAGCAGCGGCATGCCGAGAATGGTGAAGTGATCGCCGAAGATGCGATCGAACAGCTGTACGCCCATCGCTTCGATGCGGAAGACCCCGACAGTGTGCCCGACCGCCGGCCATTCGGCAGCGAGATAACCCTCGATGAATTCGTCGCTCAGTTCGCGCACGTGGAGCGCGGCCGCATCGGTGCCCAACCAGACGATCCGGCCATCGCGCGCGAGCGCGGCAGCGCTGTGGAGATGCATGACCTTGCCGGAAAAGAAGCGCAGGTGCTCTGCCGCCTCTTCGCGATTCCGCGGCTTGTCGAAACGCCTCCCATCGACAACCACCAGGCTATCCCCGCCAAGCACGAGCGCACCCGGACTTTCGACCGACACGGCGCTCGCCTTCGCCGCTGCGAGCGCCTGAGCGATCTCTTCGGGCGAGGCCTCGGACATTTCCGCCTCGAGCGCGCGCTCGTCGACGTCGGCGCCGACCGGCTCGACCGACACACCCGCAGCTTCGAGCATGGCCCGGCGCGAGGCGCTGTTGGAGGCGAGAATGAGGGTCAGATCGGCTTCTCCTGCGGTTTCGCCCGCACGTGATGATCGTTGATAAGCTTGATGATCGCCGCCGCGGTCTCTTCGATCGAGCGGCGGGTGACGTCGATCACCGGCCAGTTATTGTCGGCGAACATACGCCGGGCGAAGCGGATTTCCTCCTCCACGCGCTCATGCTCGGCATAGCTCGTTTCCGATCCTTCGTTGAGCGAGAGAAGGCGATTACGGCGGATCTGCACCAGCCGCTCGGGAGCGGTAGTGAGCCCGACGATCAATGGCCCGCTGAGTTCGAACAGCACCGGCGGCGGCGGGCTTTCGATGACCAGCGGAATGTTCGCGACCTTGTACCCGCGGTTGGCAAGGTAGATACTGGTGGGCGTCTTGGACGTGCGCGAAACACCGGTGAGAAGGATGTCGGCCTTGTGCCAATCGTGGCTTCCGACTCCATCGTCGTGCGCGATCGTATAGTGGATTGCGTCGACCCGCCGGAAATAGGCATCGTCCATGCGGTGTTGGCGACCCGGTCGCCCGTGCGCCTCCTGGCCGAAACACGTTTCGAGTACGGCGGTGACTTCGCCCAGCGCATCCACAGCGGGTAACGCGAGCTGGCGACACTTTTCCTCAAGCGCCTTTCGAGTTTCCTCGTTGACCAGCGTATAGAGAATGAGGCCGGGCGATTTCTCGAGCTCCGGCACGATCCGTTCCAGATGCTGGCGCGAGCGGACCATGGGCCAGAAGTGGCGTACCACATCCACCCCTTCGAACTGGGCGAGCGCGGCGTTCGCCACCATCTGCAGCGTCTCGCCAGTCGAATCGGAAAAGAGGTGCAGGTGGGTGCGCGACAAGGCTGCCGTCCGGGTTGTGGAGAAGCCTCAGGATAAACCACTTCACCAATGCGAGGACAAGTCCGGCATCAAATTCATGCCCTTTTCGCGCCGCACTTGGACGGGAGTCTGCCCACAGCAGAACCGGTTTTCGACACCCGTCTGACAAGCGGGATAAGTTTCGATTGACGATGGTACCGCCGCGAGTCGAGGAGCGGATGGAGCCTGCGGGTTTTCCCGTGGGGCCTGTGGGCCGGAGGGTTATCATCGTTGTCCACAGGGCCAACTTACTTCAATCATCTATTAATATAATTATTATTGGGGTTAGAGAGACCTATGCCCGGTCCGCTTCTCGATTGCCTCCACGGCGAAATGCTCGCCCGTCCTCCCGTCTGGTTCATGCGTCAGGCTGGGCGGTACCTGCCCGAATATCGCGTTTTGCGAGAGGAGAAGGGCGGCTTTCTCGATCTGGTTTACGATAGTGAGGCAGCGTGCGAGATCACGCTCCAGCCGATCGATCGGTTCGATTTCGACGGGGCGATCCTGTTTTCCGATATCCTGATCGTGCCGCACGCCATGGGGCAGCACCTGGAATTCCTGGCGGGTGAAGGCCCCAAGCTGTCGCCGCCGCTGGTCGAAAGCGAGCTGAGCGATCTTCATGCGGAAACGTCTCGGTACGAGCCCATTTACCAGACCGTGCGCCTGTGCCGTGAACGGCTGGGACCGGACACGACGATGCTCGGCTTTGCGGGCAGCCCGTGGACGGTCGCGACTTACATGATCGCGGGCGAGGGCAGCCGCGATCAGCACGAGGCCCGTGCGCTGGCCTATCGCGATCCGGCGCGGATGCGCGAGATTATCGGGGCCATCGTCGATCACACCGTCGTCTATCTGCGCGGCCAGATCGATGCTGGGGCAGAAGCGATCCAGCTGTTCGACAGCTGGGCCGGGAGCCTCGCGCCCGACGAGTTCGATCGCTGGGTGATCGCGCCCAATGCGGCGATCGTCGCAGCGCTGAAAGAGTCGCACCCGGATACGCCGGTGATCGGTTTTCCCAAGGGCGCCGGCGAGAAGCTGGTCCGCTATGCCGAACGTACGGGAGTGATGGCACTCGGCCTCGACGAGACGATCGATCCGGTGTGGGCGAACGAGGCTTTGCCCAAGGGAATGCCGGTTCAGGGCAATCTCGATCCGCTGCTTTTGCTCGCGGGCGGCGATCAACTCGACTCGGCCATCGTGCATATCCTGGAAAGTCTGCGCGGCCGTCCGCACGTCTTCAATCTGGGCCACGGGATTGATCGGCGTACGCCGATTTCGCATGTCGAGCAGGCGCTCTCCCGTTTGCGCGATTGGCAGCGGTCAGCATAGCCGTTAAGGGCTGAGGTAATGCAGGAAACGCTCGCAATGCTCTACTACTGGCTCAAGGCAGGGCACATCATCTTCATGGTGTTCTGGATGGCGGGGTTGTTCATCCTGCCTCGCCAGCTGGTCTACATGCACTCGGCTGCTCCCGGTTCAGCGGAAGAGAGCCTGTGGGCACAGCGCACGCGCCAGCTTTCCAAGATCATCCTGCTGCCAAGCATCATCGTCGTGTGGGTGTTTGGCCTTGCGCTGTCGTTCTCGATCGGGGCGTGGGATCAGGGGTGGTTCCACGCGAAGCTGCTGCTGGTGCTGATCCTCAGCGGTTATCACGGTTACATGGTCGCGCTATCGAAGAAGATGGCGCGCGGCGAACGTCCTATCGAGGAAAAGCGGCTGCGCCTGATTGGCGAAGCGCCCGCGATCCTGCTTGCGCTGATCGTCGTCCTGGTCGTCGTGAAACCCTTCTGATCTGGAAGGCGCATTCGGGCACCAAGCGGGCTAAGTTCGATTGACCTGAGCGGTCGTTAGACCTATTTCGGCGATGACCCAGCCGGGCACTCGCGGCGTTCTGCCGACACATTCTTTCGCTTTCTCCAAGCCCTACGAAGATTCCGGCGCGGCAAATCTCGGACAAGAAAACACATGCATCTCAAAGACTTAAAGAAAAAGGCTCCGGCCGAACTCGTCTCCATGGCCGAAGAGCTGGGGGTCGAGGCCGCGGGCACCATGCGGCGGCAGGACCTGATGTTCTGCATCCTTCGCGAGCTCGCGGAGGACGAGGAATACAACGAGCAGATCATGGGGATCGGCACCATCGAGGTGCTGCAGGATGGTTTCGGCTTCCTGCGCTCGCCCGAGGCGAACTACCTCGCCGGGCCTGACGATATCTACGTATCGCCCAACCAGATCCGCAAATGGGGTCTGCGCACCGGTGACACGGTCGAAGGCGAAATACGCGCGCCGCGCGAAGGCGAGCGCTATTTCGCGCTCACCAAGCTCAGCTCGGTCAACTTCGACGACCCTGAAGCGGTGCGGATGCGCACCAATTTCGACAACCTGACGCCGC
>CEQG01153877.1_pt1 | contig 16459 bp, 11 predicted proteins | sample 350301 | NCBI WGS metagenome assembly CEQG01 (sample SAMEA2621242, study PRJEB7988) | marine metagenome | isolation source: saline water (ENVO:00002010), including | reverse complement strand
GTTGTGGGTGCGGTCCATACCCTCGTTGCGAAAGTCTTTTGCAAACTCATAAACACCGTCAAACCCGCCCACGATGAGCCTTTTAAGGTAAAGCTCATTTGCGATTCTTAAATATAAAGGAATGTCTAGCGCATTGTGGTGAGTCATAAATGGGCGTGCAGCAGCTCCTCCTGGTATGGGTTGCAAGATGGGCGTTTCTACCTCCAGATATCCTTTGTCGTTAAAAAACTCACGGATGGTATTGGTGATTTTGGTCCTGGTTATAAACGTGTCCTTGACCTTTCGGTTTACGATGAGGTCCACATAACGCTGGCGGTAACGCTGCTCAGCATCTGTAAAGGCATCATGTACCTTGCCCTCAGCATCAGTGCGGGGCTGCGGTAATGGTTTTAGTGATTTGCTCAATATTTTAAAGCCCTTTACAAGAATGGTCTTCTCGCCCACCTGGGTCTTGAACAATTCTCCCTCAAGACCTATGATGTCGCCTATATCAAGCAATTTTTTATACACATCATTGTACAGGGCCTTGTCATCACCGGTGCAGATCTCATCCCGGTTGAAGTACACCTGTATGCGGCCTTCAGCATCCTGCAGCTCAGCAAAAGAGGCTTTACCTTGTATCCTACGGGACATTAACCTGCCCGCAACAATCACCTTCTCGCCATCCTTAAAATCATCCTTTATCTTTTGCGTGGTGTGGGTAAATGTAAATTGCTCCGCGGGATATGGGTCTATATTCATTTCGCGTAAAGCAGTAAGTTTTTCCCTTCTTACTATTTCCTGTTCTGAAAGTTGCATTTAGCTCTTGATTTTAGCCCGCAAAGATAGTTACTCACAATGACAAATCAATACGTGTAACATAAGCTTGTGCAATGCGACTTATCCATATCATCAATCGATAATCAAAATGAGTTTTTTAAGAGCACTTGTTGCTATTTTTCTCCCGCCCTTGTCTGTGCTTGACAAGGGGTGCGGCTCTGTCCTGCTGGTCACCTTGTTGTGGTTTTGCGGTTGGATACCAGGGGTCATCGCGGCCCTTGTTATCGTAAACAACCCTAGGCGGTAGTGGTTTTTTTGGCTATGGCCAAAAGAAATATTGCTGTATCAATTGTTGTATCTTTGTGGTATGAACAAGAAGATATTTGTTGAAGATCTGGGTCGCAGGGATTATAAGGAAACCTGGGATTATCAGGAGCTTTTGTTCAAGCAGACCCTGGATCAAAAAGTAAGGAACAGGCGAGAAGATACGGCTCAACCTACACAGAACCATTTTCTGTTTGTAGAGCATCCGCATGTCTATACCCTGGGTAAGAGTGGTGATATTGCAAACCTGCTCGTGGATGAAGACCAGCTCGCCGCAAAGGGGGCAACCTTTTATAAAATTAACCGTGGTGGGGATATCACATATCACGGCCCGGGGCAAATCGTGGGCTATCCCATCCTGGACCTTGATAATTTTTTTACCGACATACATAAATACCTGAGGTTGCTTGAGGAGACCATCATAGCAACGCTTGCCGAATATGGCCTGAAAGGAGATAGGTCACCCGGGGAGACAGGAGTGTGGCTTGATGTGGGAACTCCCTTTGCGCGTAAAATATGTGCTATGGGCGTGCGTGCCAGTAGGTGGGTGACCATGCATGGCTTTGCCTTTAATGTTAATGCAGATCTAGGGTATTTTGACAATATCATCCCATGTGGGATACGGGGCAAGGCTGTGACTTCGCTTAATGTTGAACTAGGCGTGCCACAGGTTGACCTTGAAGAAGTAAAGCAAAAACTGCTGAAGCATTTTAAAACACTCTTTGAAGCAGAGCTTATTAAAGAAAAAACCGAGGCTTAAACCTCGGTTTTTTATTGCAATCTAACTATACAACACAATCATACCTTAGTTCAACCTAGCTTCAAGCTTTGCTAGCCTTTCTTCAAGGGACTTGATTTTCTTTTCTTGGTCCCTTATGATTTGCTGTTGCTCTTGTATCCCTTTTAACGCTATTACAGAAAGCTGGCTGTAATTTACCTGCATCATGGTCTCGGGGCTGCCTTCTTCAATCTGTCCTTCTGAAACCACATCAGGAAATAAATCTTTAGCCTCCTGAGCCATTATACCATTATATCTTCTATCAGTAGAGCTCTTGTATTTATAATTGTAGGTCTTAAGGTTCATGATATTTTCAAGAACGTCATCCATCTCAGCAATATCTTCTTTAAACCTCCTGTCAGAAGCTTGACTATATGCCCCATTTTCATCAAAGGTTCCCTTCCAGGATCTATGGTTAACTCCAGATGTAGAATTTTCAACATCAGTAAAATATAATCTAAGGTGTCCAGGTGCTGAGGAGAGGTTAGCTAGGTAGAATTCCCATCGATATCTTTTTTGACTTTCAATCATGGCCACACCATAAAATCCTTGACCTTGTGTTGCAGCGATAGAATAATTACGTGTAAAAATCTCTGGATTATCTCCCACGGTAAGTTGCTCAGTTTGTAGTCTAAGGGGGTTCTTTTCCTAAACCTATAGCATTTTCTGTAGCAATTGTATTTACACCACCTATTGATGAAATATGCAACCTCCTAGGGCTAGTTGTATTGTAGCCTAAACTGATTGCACCACCAGTGGCAGTAGAATTAGAGCCAACGGTCATTGCTGGAACGCTCCAGTTCATGCCCAGATTAGTGCCTATTACAAGCTCTTCATCAGGATTTGTATTAGCAATACCCACATTACCTTCATAATATAATTCTCCAGATGCTTCCGTCCATGGGCTTTCAGCTACATCACCTGGCGTCCAGGTTGAGCCATTGTACTGCAGATAGTTGCCAGTATTTGCTGAGCCAGATACATCAGTAAGGTCTGAAAGTTTTGTGTCATATGATTTTCCGCTTGCAAGGGCGTAAGGAACGGCTAGAATCTCAGGAGATCCCATTTCTGAGCCATTTACACTTACGGTTACATAGGTTTGATCACTGCCCCAGTCTAAAGCTTCATAAGAGCCTGAAACAACACTTCCGGTACCTATTGCTAGATTAAAAACCCCTGCAGGATCTGTCGTTACAGCGTGTGTCTCAACATAGGATGCGGAACTTGATGGGCTGCCAAATTTAATTGCGAATTGAACATTAACCGATTGATTAACAATGGGTCACCGCTAGAATTTCTTGCGATGGCCTGATAGTTAATTGCTGTTGACTGAGCAAATGATACCGCACATATAAATAGCATCACGATTGTAGAATATATGTATTTGAGTTTCATTTTGAGTGATTAATTTTTGATGATTTTAAAAGTTTTTTGTGTGCCCTGTTCTGCATTTACCCTAATGAAATAATAACCCGAACTAAGATTTGATAGGTCGAGTTGATCTTGATTGTCGTTAAGGTCTTTTCGCAAAAGCGTTCTTCCATTAATGTCGATTACCTGCGCGCTTAGATTGTTTATTCCTTGAAATTTGAGAAATAGGACATCTTTGACGGGATTAGGAAATACCGCTATACCGTTGAGGTCTTTTTTTAAAGTATTAACATCTAGGGTTTCACCGGCCGCGGCACCTGCCCAAAATCCCTGTCCCAGGATAGGACCCCCACTAGAAATATTGCCCACGATGGGTTCACCAATGGTAAAGGACAACGTCGTGCTGCTGGATGCAAGTTCTCCACCACCGCTAGAAAATGTGTGTCTTTCAATAGATTGAGCTGCAATGTTGCTTGCTGAGAAGAGCAATATTAAAATGAATAAATTCTTGAAGATGTTCATTTATTACTTATTTAAATTATAGAATGGTTATAATGCTGGGTACTACTTTTTTTCGAGTACCTCAATGCGTTTTTTCAAATCTTTGATGATTTGCTGTTGCTCTTTGATGGCTTTTAGGGCAATTGCAGTTAATTGACTATAGTCAACTAGATAAACACTTTCCTCGCCTTCTCTAGAAGGTTTGTTGTTGACTATTTCTGGGAATATTTCAGCAACCTCTTGTGCAATTACCCCATTGTATGTTCTAGAAGGATTGGTTTTGTAATTGTATTGATATACCTCTAGTTCGTCTAGCTTATCAAGAACAGCTGGTCCTTTTGTAATATTGGTTTTTAGATTTCTATCTGATGTTGCTGAATAATTACCACTTACTGCATCAAATACTCCTCTTCTACTATTCGCATAATAGATTGACATATCCCCATCAGCCACAGATGGTTGTGATACAAAAAATTCCCATTGTGCATCGGTGTCATTCCCATTGATTAAGTTTAAACCAAATGCACCGCCCTGTCCCCCTATATTCTGGACTACGCGTAGTGGATATGTTCTTGCTGTATTAACTCCTGGGCTTCGGCCTATGCTAAGTTGCCTTGTGCGCATCTCAACAAGTCCTTGACCAAATCCATTAGTAGGATCAGTGGCTATAATTCTTGCCCTTTGAAATACAGAACTTGACTCCGCTGAAAATTTATACTCCGTATTACCTACCTGTACAACGCCTCCAGTAGGTCCACCTACGGTTGCAGCAGGGAAGGTCCAGCCTGATCCCAGGTTTGTTCCTATTACTAATTCTTCATCAGGTTCTGTGTTATTAATTCCCACTCTGCCATTTCCTCTTAGGGTAAAAACATCGTTAGACCCGCCAGAACCTTTAAAATTAAAGTTCATTGCACTTTCACCTACTTCAGTGGCCCCACCATCAAATGAAGTCGCACCTATTTGCCAATTGGATATCGTATTTGCTGTATTTGAAAATTGTAATCTTGCTTCGTCCTCACCTTCTTCCTGAAGTAATAGGTTTGCCTTTGACCGCGCTGAATTGCTTTTTAAATGAGCCCACGCTGAGGGGGTTGATACACCTCCCGTTGAAAATTCACCTTGGTCATGAAAGCCAAAATGATTTGTGAAAGACTCAGAACCGCTAACCCTATTTCTGAGAATGAGATTAGCTCCAGAACCCGAAGTTTCAAATTTCCATACATTACCACCATCTGGATAACCTATGTTAAACCCACCGACGTTGCTTTGAACAAAGAGGTCTCCACTCACGTGTAATTTATAATCAGTATCAGGGCTAGCTGTGCCGATGCCTACGGAGCCTGTGGTTCTATAGATTGAAGATCCATTCTCGCTCCATAAGCTTGAGCCGGCAGCACTAGAGGGTGTCCAGTTTGTACCGTCAAATGAAAGTAGGTCTCCAGAGCTAGGAGTGCCAGAAATATCGGTCAGGTCAGACAATTGCATTGATGTCGCTTTCGCGGAAGCGAGTGCATAGGGAACTGCATTTAATTCGGTCGTGCCTACCTCGGTTCCATTCACCGAGGTTGTTATGAAGACATCTTCCAGCCCCCAGTCTAATGAGGCATAATTTCCTGAAATCGCGGTCCCGGTACCTATCTGAATTGAGAACACGCCTGAGGCATCGGTGGTGACCGAATGATTTTCAGAATATTCTGCGGCCCCTGAAGCCGAATATTTTAAAGCGAGGGTCAAGCCTATGGTTTCTTCAGTGAGTAAGTCTCCATCAGAATCACGGGCAATACCTTGATAGTTGATAGCATCACTTTGGCTAAAGCCAAAAGCGAAACTGAACAAGGTGAAAAATAGAACAAAGTAATTTTTTTTCATCTTTTGAATATTAGTTTGTTATACCATTTAAATTAAACAAAACCAAGTGGTTACCTTTTTATATTGGTATAAAATTAAGGAGGTGGTAGCAGGATTGTAAGGGGTATAGGCTCCTTAATGAATAGGGGTTTTTCCCCTTTTTTTCATTTTGGAACAAAAAAAATCGGTGTGTGCAACACCGATTTAAAGATTGGATTTTTGGATGTTTTTTTATTGAGCAAAACGTGTAAGCAGGTTCATTCCTGCCACTTTGCCGTTGTGGTCATAATCAATTTGTTTGACCAGTCCCACACCTTCAGCTATCCACTGCTTTGCCGTGCCCTGGGCCTTAAACCCATTTTCAAACTGGGTGTCATAGGTGATTACCTTGCATTTAAAAACCCCTGCGGGTGTACTCAAGGTCTCCATTTCGCCCACTTCGCGGTTTGTCATCTTATATTTTACATTCATGATTATGGGGGCAACGCTCACATTCATTTCAATTTCTGCATCAGGTAGCTCTTCGCCCTCATCTAACTGGTTGGGTATAACCATATCTGAATGTACAACCTCATAATCCAAATTGGCATATTTTTCTAAAAGAAAACCAGGCACCACAGATTTATAATTGATGGTGATTGCATTGTTTGAGCATTGCAGCTCAAGCGCGGGGTGACCTCCCGTATTATCAGTGCCGTCTTGTACAAAGGCCGTTATCAATGCCTTGTCCCCGGTCGTGGTATGCCATACGTCATTGATCTGATATTGTGTTATGGCAATTAATTTATCATCCCTGCCAAAGGACCTGATCTCATATTTAATGTCCTCTTTAAACGGGTAGTAACGGCTACAATTGTCTTGTGCAAAGGCAGTTAGCGAGAAGAGTGTGATAAGTGGCGCAATAAATCCTTTCATAACGATTACTTATTAAAGTTAACCAGATTAATATTCTAAGTATGATGTTAATCTAGGGGGATAGCTTGATGAACAATGCTTAAAAACTTAACTATGTAATAGATAGCAAGGGTTTTTCTTTTTAATGTAAAGGGGGCAATTATTTTAAACCAAATATAATGAATGCGTGGTATGATTTTGGGAAATCAGTATTTTTTAACATTATATACGATTTGTAAATCCTTATTGATTAAGTTGATATAATAACACAGTGTCAGGCTCTCCTTGAACCACAATGCCTATATTCTTGTTCTTTTCCAGGTAATCAAGGCTGGCTGGTGAAGTGCCATAGATGGGAAAATTGTCCAGAAGTTTCCCTTTTGAGTCAAAGGCATACACCTGTTTGGATTGATCATCCATGAGGAGGATAATTTCATTTTTGCCCACTTTCTCGATTTTTAGGCCCGTGTACAGGCCAAAATCAAGCTCAGTTGTATTGCCATTTATATTAAGTTGATTACCGGCCAATAGTGCGGTGGTGCTTGAAGTAGAGGTATGTTGAAGCTCATTGCTAAGGCCGGTATTTTCTTTTTTGATTTTACCACTTTCAGAAATCGTGAAGTGGTTTGCATTGATATCATACAGGCTAAAGCCTTTGTTTTCTTGTTGCACGCTGGTATTGCCAAAGTCAAATTTATCGTCCACCTTAATGCGTACATCACCCGTTCTGTCAAGAATCTTCAATCCTCCATTGGCAAGCTGGGCGACTATATAATCTTTAGTGCCTATCCTTATATGTTTAGGCGGAAAAAGGAAAGCGCCCGGCGCATCAGTATATTTAAAACCGTTCACGATTTTTGCATCGCTGTTGTACATGAGCAGATTATCTCCCTGAACCACGACCAATCTATACCGGCGGGTACCGTCATAATCAAAAAGTGCCAGCGGTTGTGTTACCTTGTCCTTAAAATCTATGGGGTAGGGTTTGACAGCATTACCTTCACGGTCTATAACCTGTAATGAGGAGGGGGTGGTAAAAACCAGTTGGAGCCTGCCATTCTTATAGAGGTCTATTTGCTGGATCTTCCCCAGGACCCTATCTTTTAATTGCTTTTTCCAGAGAATCTTGCCCTTGTTGCTTATGAGGTAGAGGGTGTTGTCCACATCTTGAACCACGATATCACTGCCCTTTGTACGGTGGTTGGTTACAAATTGTGGGGGTATGGCAAGGGCAGCATCAAGTTTGATTGATGCTAGCTGTGAGACCGCACCTGCCTGTGGTTTTATGGTATTGCGCCGTGCAAGTGCATTGATGTGCATAAAACCATTTTCTTCAGTAAGCTGGATGACGCCAAAGGGGTAACTCTCCAGGTTGAGTTTTTCAAGTTCAGGTTGCGCTTCCGCGGAAACAGATTCCCTTAGACGGCCAAGCAACTGGTCTGTGTTGCCAAAAAACTGAAGGGATGTCTGGCTGGCAAGGTGTGGTTGCAGGTTTTCAAAATTTGATTGATGCTCCAGGTAAGAATTGTTCTTGATGTTTGTGATAAAGGTTTTCAATATGGTCTTGCTTTTGGCGAAAGCCATATAATCATCTGTGCTGCACATATAGGAAACCGTGGGTGGGTTCATGATCTCCTTGAACGCATCGTGCATGAATGTTGAATCCTGAAGTTTGTAGATGGGTGTTTCCCGGAAGGTTTCATCTTCCTCGAGTATGGGGGCGATGAACTCCATGGAGGCTTCCACATCTGGAAATGCAAGTGCCGTGACTTTACCGTCGTTGAGGTAGAGGGTGGATATTTCGGTGGCGTTTGACAATAGGTCTTCTTCGGCAAGCTGCAACTGGCCCAGCTGTAGCCCCCGGTATGCCGCAAGGTTCTGCTTGTACTGCGCCCAGTTATCATAGTTAAAAGAATATGAGCCCAGGGCAGCTGAGGGCAAGATGCTTGCGATTTTTATGGAGGTGGGGCGTACGCCGCGCAGGAGGGCAAGTGTTTTTTTATTATCCTCACCAGGGAGCAACACGCCATTGAGCTGTATGGAAGAGTCCTTGTCGTAAAGGTCGAGACCCACCCAGGAAAAGCGGTTGTTGAGCATGCCCTTTTCATGTGGAAATAACTCGTTAAACAGGTTTGCTGCACGGTCACCGGGCATAAAGATGTTTGCCAGGGCACCGTTATCTGCAGAGCTTTCTATCTTGTTGAATTCTTCGGGGAGATAATCTTTTTGTTCTTTGTTGCGTATTGCATTTTCCAGCAGCAGTGATGATGTGCTGCCCATGAAGGTCTTGCCCCACCGTATGAAGTGCATGGTATTGCCGTTTTCTTCAAGTGTGGATATGGCGGTGCCTTCATAGTCCCTAATGCTGATGTTCTTTTGGCGCAAGCTGTCTATTTTAATGTCTTTGTCATCCAGGTCCGTGATCATGGTGACATCATATTCTGCCTTGCCCAGGGGTACAAAACATAGCCATACCGTGCCCTGGGGATGTATGTCCTTAAAATTTTGTGCTTTTTTCTTAATGAGTTGAACTGCGGGAAGGCCCGTGAGCGCTTCTGTAAATAGATTTGAGTTGAGGGAGTTGTTAAGGTCATCCCAGTCATTGACCTTGATGATTGCCTGTGATTGCAAGGGGATAAGGTTAAGGTGGCTGGATGTTTCCCTATTGTTTTTTGAGCAGCTGGTGCATAGGCAAAGAATCAAAATCGCCAATAGAAGTTTTTTCATAAAAGTGATTTGAAGCGAAATTAACAAGGAGTAGGGGTCATATGTCTATATAACCCCATTATTAATAAAATATTTTTCAACATTTAAAATGGAAGGGAAAGCTGCTCTGGCAATAATCTAAAACTCTTGCGGTGGTAGGGGGTTGCACCATGTGCCCTGATGGCTTCGCGGTGCTCTTTAGTAGGGTAGCCCTTGTTTTTTGCCCAGTTGTATTGTGGGTATTCTTCATGGATTTTCTGCATATAAAAATCCCTCTCGGTCTTGGCGAGTATGGAGGCCGCCGCAATAGATAGAAACCGCCCATCACCTTTTATAAAACACTCGTGTGAGCAGGTTGCATAGGGTTTAAACCTATTGCCATCCACAATGATATGTTTGGGCTTGTTAGTGAGTTGGTCAATGGCCAGGTGCATGGCCTTTATGGATGCATTGAGAATATTGATCTTATCGATTTCCTCAGGATATACATGAGCCATGCCATAGCAGATAGCCTGCTCCATTATAATTGACCGCAAGTCAACACGTTGCTTGTGCGTAAGTGTTTTTGAATCGTTGAGCAAGGTGTTTTTGAAATCTGGAGGTAAGATTACAGCAGCAGCGGTAACAGGTCCTGACAGGCAGCCCCTTCCGGCTTCATCTGTGCCACATTCTATTAACATACTTTGACTAAATAACTTGAGTTTCATTTTGTTAATCACAAAAAAGTACCGAAAAGGTTTGATTAAATTATAGAATTCACAAAGATGTTATGTTAAAATTAAATTTAAGTAAATTTTAGGATTTAATAATGAGTATAAATTTAACTTCAATAAAATATTATTTTAAAATACACACATATTAATTATACATAATTCAATAATTAACCAATATTACTGATAATATCTTAATTTTTGTTTTTAGACAGGTGTTTTCATTATGGGATTTCTTTGTTTTCTTAATAAAAGATTATGAAGTTTGCCGCTGGCTAATTCAATAAATAACATTTTATGAAATCAAAATTTTTTTGGTGCTTGTCGCTGGGATTGCTGTTTTTTACTCAGCTTTCTTTTGCACAAGAACAATCAATTAGCGGTACGGTAACCGATGGTTCTGGAGTACCGCTTCCCGGTGTGAACATTGTTCTTAAGGGAACAACAACGGGTACACAATCTGACTTTGACGGAAATTACAACATTTCTGCAAGTCAAGGGGATGTACTTGTTTTTACCTATGTAGGTTTTGCCGATCAAGAAGTGACGGTAGGAGCCACATCAACAGTCAATGTTTCCCTAGAGGCTGGGGAAGCACTCGATGAGGTCGTGGTTACGGCACTTGGTATTTCCCGTGAGAAAAAAACCCTGGGTTATGCAACTGAAGAGGTATCTGGTGAACAAGTTAGTACGGTTACCCAGGGAGGTAATATTGCTAACTCCTTATCTGGTAAGGTTTCTGGACTTCAGATTAAGCGTAATAGTAACATAGGTGGTTCTACTAACGTATTGCTTAGGGGTACTAATTCCTTGACGGGAAATAACCAGGCCTTGTTTGTGGTAGATGGCGTTATTATTGACAACTCTAATACAAATGGTACCTCACAGCAGCAGGCGGGCGCGGGATTTGACTACGGTAATGCCGCATCTGATATAAACCCTGACAATATTGAGTCTGTAAACGTGCTTAAAGGTGCTGCGGCAACTGCATTATATGGTAACCGTGCTTCTAATGGTGCGATTATCATAACTACAAAGAGTGGTCAAAAATCTGAAGGGATTGGCGTGACCATCAATTCAGGTGTGCAGATAGGGCGTGTGAATAAAGAGACTTTCCCTACTTATCAAAGTCAGTATGGTGCTGGGTATGGTGCTTTTTATGGTGGTACAGATCCTTATTTCTTTGAGGGTGATGTTGATGGAGATGGAAATGATGATTTGATTACTCCCCTCTCTGAGGATGCGTCTTATGGTGCGGCTTTTGATCCTAATCTTTTAGTGTATCAATGGGATGCTTTTTTTGATCCTACCAGCCCTAACTTTAATACTCCTACTCCATGGACATTTGCAGGTGATAATGGGCCTATTTCTTTCTTTGATACGGCAGTTACACTTACAAATAGTGTTGCGGTATCTGGCGGGACTGAGAAATCGGCTTTTCGTTTAAACTATTCTAAGTTTGATGCTACGGGAATTATGCCTAACAGCAAACAAAACAAGAACACGATCAACTTTAATGGTTCTCATGATTTTTCTGATAAGTTTTCTATTTCAACAAATTTCAACTTTGTAAACCAGAAGACCCTAGGAAGGAACGGAACGGGATATAGTGATAACATTATATCAAACTTTCGCCAATGGGCACAGACCAATGTAAACTTTGAAGATCAAAGAAGGGCTTTTGAGCGTACAGGGCAAAACTATACCTGGAACTATACCTCGGCAAGTAATGCTACTCCCATTTTCTGGGACAACCCATACTATATACGTTATAGGAACTTTCAAAATGACGAGCGTAACCGTGTTTATGGTAATTTAGCACTTTCATATGATGTTTCAGACTGGTTTAACGTGCTTGCGCGAGTAACCATGGACTCTTACGATGAGTTCCAGGAAGAGCGTACCTCTGTAGGGAGTAATCCTGTTTCAAAATATTCAAGGTTTAATAGGACGTTCAGGGAGTATAACTATGACCTGATACTTAATTTTGATAAGGATATATCTGATGACATCAGCTTCAATGGACTTTTAGGTACTAACATTCGCCGTAATGACATCAGGTCAATCTATGCAATTACCAATGGTGGACTGGTTGTTCCAGGTATTTTTTCATTGGCTAATTCTCAAAACCCTATTGAGGCTCCAATTGAGCAAGAAGAAGAAATAGGTGTTGATGGAGTGTATGCACAAGCAAGTTTTGGATTTTACAATACTTTTTTCTTAGAGGGTACAATAAGGAGAGATGCCACTTCAACCCTTCCGGAAGCGAATAACTCTTTCTATTATCCATCTGTAACTGGTAGTTATATATTTTCAAATAATATAGATGCTAGCTGGTTGAGCTTTGGTAAACTTCGTCTGAATTATGCAGAAGTAGGTACTGGTGCGGAATTTGCGCAGCTACGTGACGTTTTTGCAAAACCTACTCCATTTGGAAGTGCTAACCTGTTTTCGGTTGGTAGCACAAAGAGAAACCCAGATCTTAAAGAAGAAAGGTTGACCAGTTATGAAGCAGGTCTAGAATTAGATTTCTTCAATAGAAGGTTAGGTCTTGATGTTTCTTTGTACAAAACAAACACCACAGATCAGGTACTACCACTTAGGGTTTCTGGTTCAACCGGGTATACAACCAAAATTGTAAATTCAGGTGAACTTGAGAACAAGGGTATTGAAGTTTCGCTTAATGCAACACCGGTTCAAACAGAAGATTTTGAATGGAACGCAAGGGTGAATTTTGCAAGAAACAGAAACAAGCTCCTATCGCTTTTTGAAGGTACTGACAACTTGGTTCTGGGAAGTTTTCAAGGAGGGGTGACTTTAAATGGAACAATAGGACAGCCTTATGGAGTTATTAAAGGTACTGATTATGCCCGTGATAATAACGGTAATAAGTTAATCGATGAAGATGGTTATTACATCCAGACAGGACCTAATACTGAAATAGGAGATGTGAATCCAGATTATACCGGTGGGGTGTTCAACTCTTTTAGGTATAAAAACCTTAGCTTGAGTTTCTTGATCGATATTCAAAAAGGTGGTAGTGTATTCTCATTAGACCAATACTATGGTCAGGCTACTGGTCTATATCCTAATACTGCATTCACAAACGACCTGGGTAATCCTGTAAGAAATTCTATTGAGAATGGCGGAGGGGTTGTTTTTGATGGTGTCACTGAAGATGGGTCGCCCAACACGACCAGGGTGGATGTAAGTTCATTTGGGGTTTTTGGTTATCAGACTTTCCCCAATTCAGAGTTTGTTTATGATGCTTCGTATGTTAAACTAAGGGAAGTTGCATTGAGCTATGACCTACCATCACAGTTTCTTGATGATATTTTCTTTACAAAAGCAACTTTTACACTTACTGGATCTAACTTGTGGATAATTCATAAGAATGTTCCTTATGCTGATCCTGAAGCAGGTCTTAGTTCTGGAAACCTTCAAGGTTACCAGAGTGGTGTTTTGCCTACGACAAGAGACTATGGTTTTAACGTAACACTACAATTCTAAAATATATCATAATGATTAAGAAAATATTTTTAATAGGTCTGGGACTTGTGCTTGCACAGTGTTCTAATGACCTTGAAGAACTAAATGTGAATGAAAAGGCATTCACTGATGTTCCTGCTGAGACACTTATGTCAAACGGTCAGCGCGAACTTGCAGATCAATTGGTCAATACAAATGTAAACCGCAATGTTTTTCGCCTGTTTGCCCAGCAATGGAGCGAGGCAACTTATACGGATGAGGCGAGATACAATATCTTGACAAGGTCTATACCTGAAAGTCATTGGAATATAATTTACAGGGATGTACTGAAAGATTTTGATGAATCCTACAAAAGGATAGAAGCAGAAGAAATCGTAGAGGTAACCCCTGAACAATTTGCCACTGATACAGCCGTAAAGACTAATAAACTTGCGATTATACAAATTCAACAAACACTGGCATGGTCAATATTGGTAGATACCTTTGGTGATATCCCATTTACAGATGCTTTGGATATTGATAATATAAATCCCACCTACACAGATGATGAGGAGATTTATATGACGATTATAGATAACCTTGAATCAGCATTGGATATGCTTGATGCTTCTTATGACAGCTTTGGAGGTCAAGACCTTTACTATCAGGGCGATGTATCAAGCTGGATAACTTTTGGAAATTCATTAAAGCTAAGATTGGGGATGCATCTTGCAGATGTTAACCCCACAAAAGCAGAGCAAATGGTTTCTGAAGCTGCTTCTGATGTGATTTTGACAAATGCTCAAAATGCTACAATCTCCTACTTTAGTACTACACCTAACACAAACCCACTTTGGGTTGACCTGGTGCAGAGTAATCGTAGGGATTTTGTTCCTGCAGATACATTCGTGACCGCACTTAACGATCTTGAAGACCCCAGGAGGCCGGTGTTTTTTCAAGACCCTGTTGATGGAGAATTCCTTGGGGCACCTTATGGAAGCACCGTGACCTATGATAATTATTCTCATATAGGTGCTTTGTTTTTTACTCCAGATCTTGAGGGGGTGATTTTTGACGCTGCTGAAACCAATTTTCTTTTGGCAGAGGCCGTAGAGAGAAATTTCATAGCAGGAAGCGCTGAAGATTATTATGACGCGGCAATCACTGCAAATATGGAATATTGGGGAGTGAGTAATGCTGACACGGCTGCGTATTTGGCACAGGCCGATGTTGCATATAGCACCGCAGCTGGTGATTTTAAACAAAAAATAGGGGTTCAAAAATGGATAGCTCTTTATAACCGTGGATTTGAAGCGTGGACTGAGTTTAGGCGTCTAGATTATCCACAGCTGGAAGCTCCCGTGCAATCTGCATTTGATGCAGTTCCTAAACGGTTTACTTATCCAGTAATTGAACAAAACCTGAACAATTCAGGATATTCTGCTGCTGCTTCTGCCATAGGCGGAGACGAGTTGAGCACTCCGGTTTTTTGGGATGTTGACTAACAAATAAGTACATATATTATATTAAAAGCCACCCTGATTAGGGTGGCTTTTTTTATTAGTTAAAACCAATATTCTTCTTTAACTTAATTTTAATGTGAGTGATTGATGTATTTGTAAATTGAAAGCTTAAAAATTTGTCAATTTTGAATATTTGATAATTTATTGCATAGCATAATCATTTTTGCATAAAAAAAGTATTAATGGTCATCTTGTGAAGATTATTTAAAGTATATCGAATTTAGTTACAAGAATCTTAATTTATTTTTGTTTTATAACAAAAAATTAAGGATGTTTGCGGCTGGCTAATTCAAATTTAAATACGAAGTATGAAAACAAAGTTTCATTTTCTGCTGACGCTCATGTTAGCGTTAGTGGCGCAAGTCTCGTTTGCGCAAACAAAAACAGTGACGGGAACCGTTACTGATGACAGCAATGTACCCTTACCTGGGGTGAATATTGTGGTTAAGGGAACTTCTAACGGAACTCAGACCGATTTTGACGGAAATTATTCCTTGGTGGTCAATACGGGGGATGTGTTGGAGTTTACCTATGTGGGCTTTACGGATAAAGAAATAACCGTAGGTTCTACCAATACCATAAATGCACAACTGGTTGCTGGGGAATCATTAGATGAAGTGGTGGTAACCGCAGTTAATATTTCCAGAAAACCAAGGGAACTTACCTCTTCAGTATCAACATTAGATCCTGAGCAATTGACACAGACTAAAGCGGTCAACGTGGCCACGGCTATCGTGGGTAAGGTTTCAGGTTTACAAATCAATACCGTAAACAATGGTGTAAATCCCAGCACGCGTGTTGTGCTAAGGGGTAACCGTTCATTATTGGGCAACAACGAAGCCTTGATTGTTGTAGATGGTTTTCCATCTTCAAGAGGCGTTCTTGATAGGATTAACCCTAATGATATTGAGAGTATCAACGTACTAAAGGGTTCTAATGCAGCTGCTCTTTATGGTACAGATGCAACTAACGGTGTTATTGTTGTTACCACTAAAAGAGGTAGCGGTAAGCTGTCAGTGACATACAATACGATTTATCAACAGGAATCAGTAGCATACATGCCAGAATTTCAAGAAGAGTTTGGTGCTGGAGGTTTTCCTGATGGTACGTTATATCCGCTTGAAAATGTTAACTGGGGGCCTAGATATGATGGCAGGTTGATTGATGCTAGTGAGACACTTGACAACGGTGAGGTTCTTCAAGTTCCTTTTTCTCCTATAAAAGATCGTAACAAAAAGTTTTTTGATACCGGTCGCACAATAAGAAATGGTGTAACTGTAAGCGGTGGAGATGACGTGAGTGATTTCTTGTTATCTGTTGATCATACCAATGTTGAGGGTATTGTTCCCAGGGATAGGTATAATAGGACAAACATGCGTTTAAAGGCTAGCCGTACTTATGGTAAGCTTGAAGTGGGCGGTAACCTGTCTTTTTTCCGTCAACACTCTAATACTGTAAGTAACTCAGCAGGTAGGCAAGGTCGTCCAGTTTATTGGAACGTGATAAACACACCTCTCCATATAGACTTATCTGACCCTATGTGGAAAAACTGGAGAACTGGGAAATTCACTAGA
>CEQG01152973.1_pt1 | contig 16534 bp, 19 predicted proteins | sample 350301 | NCBI WGS metagenome assembly CEQG01 (sample SAMEA2621242, study PRJEB7988) | marine metagenome | isolation source: saline water (ENVO:00002010), including | reverse complement strand
GGCAATATTCCCACAGGACAATACTCCGTAACCAAAGGATTGGGCAGTGGCACTTTAAACTTCAACGGCGAGACCCATAAGGTTTTTGGCAAAACATGGTATGACAGGCAATGGTTCTGGCGCCATGATTTCTTTGGAAACAAAGAAAAGCCAATGAAAGGAACCTTTCAGGAACAGGACATGTACTGGACATGGATGAACCTTACACTCGATAACGGAGATGTATTGGGTTTATGGGATATCTATCTTTATGGAAAACTATCCAGTTGGGTGACCATGGCAGAACCGGATGGTTCCCATATTGTTGCAAATGTCGAACCTCTTGCCGAATCTGCAAGCGAGTTCTGGATAAGCCCAATGGGGCAACGCTATCCGACCAATTGGGTCATCAAGATACCCGAACTGGAGGCTGAACTGATCGTAAGGGCAATCAAAAAAGAACAGGAAGTGCCTTCTGACATTTTACCTAAATACGAAGGCTTATGCAATATTACCGGAACTTTTAGAGGAAAACCTGTAACAGGGTACAACCTTGTTGAAATGGTGGGCAACTGGAACAAGGACAGAATGTTCTGATTTTCTGTGTATTTTTATGTTAGACATTGGAACGGGCTGGATTTTAAAAATCCAGCCCACTTCTTCCAACCCTGAACCATTCTAATGGATTAGGTTCAAGGCCATATCGATAATTTATAATCAACTGGAAAACAATACTGTGAAATCAAATCGGTCAGAAGTTAAAAACCATAGAAAAAACAAAGAAATAGAAAAAATCATTCAATTTTCGACAACCAACGAAAGTGATGTGTTTTAAGCATTGGAAACGCTACAGGAACTAAACGGAAAAAGGAGACATAAACCTTACGGATTATATAATTATCAAAAAGGAAGAAAATGGAAAAGTCAACCTCAAGGAAAATACCTACAGTGGGTTTGGTGGAACATTGGGTTCATTGGCAGGTCTGAACACCGATACAATCAATTCAATGAGTACCAATGAACTGCTCGAAAAAGTATCCACTGATTTGTCCAATGGAAAGGTCATGGTGGTCGCCCACATTTTTGAGCAATAGGAAACTCCGTTGAATTCGAGTATTGGGGCGTTGGCAGAAATCTCTCTTGTAGATAAAGATGAAGAAATATCCAAGGCCATCGAAGCCGACCTTGATGCGAAGCATAAGGAAATAGAAGAAGCCAAGGAGAATGTCAAAAACGCCGTTGGCGATGCCAAGCAAAATGCCCGAAGCAAATTGGACGTGCTTGGGGATCAGAGGGACGAAAAACAAAAGAAGTATCGAGATAAAATGAACGCCAAAAAAAACACCTTGAAGACTTGGTTGTCCAACACCCAAGAAAAAATCAAAATTACTATTGACAAGGATTAATTCTTTTTACGGCTGTAAATCTTCAACCAAAAGTGGACTGAACTTAGCCAAAAAATATTTATTAAATATTTGATTTAATCAATTGATCCATTTTAAAAAATCCCACTTCACAATCTTGTAATAGATGCCTGATATGTTTTTCTATGGTATCCGAAAACCACTTGGCAAGGCCACTTTCATACTATCATGAAGTACTGATGAATCGAACCATGTACAAGTATTATTCCTCATACTTGATATGATTATGTCCATTTAAAAAGAGTCACTATAGTATTAAAAGTCTTGCCAACCCAAATATCAATTACTTGGCAATTTAAATAAAGGCATCAATTATATTTGTGCCAATAATCATCATTGATGCAACTGACAGTATATATCCTTGTTTATCCATGGCTCTGGCTCATTTCCAGATTACCCTTTAAAATCATCTACTTTATTTCAGATGGCCTCTTCCTACTTGTGTACTATGTAATAGGATATCGCAAAAAGGTTGTTCGCTACAACTTGGCACTTGTTTTCCCTGAAAAGCCCCAAGAACGACGTCTGCATATTGAAAAAAGGTTTTATCGTCATATGTGCGATATGTTTTTGGAGATGATAAAGACTATGGGAATTTCCAACGAAGAGCTTCAAAGACGGTTTACCTTTGATAATTTGGGTCTACTACACCGGCTCGAAGCCAGAAACAGAAGTGTCATGCTCATGTTTCCACATTATGCCAGCTGGGAATGGGTCATCGCTTTGGATACACACATTGGTTCCAAGGGATATGCCATCTACCAGAAATTGGGAAATAAATATTTTGATCAACTGGTACGTAATATCCGTCAAAAATTTGATACCACCTTGATCACTACCAAAGAAACCTGGGCCCTTGTGGACCAAAACAAACGTGCGGGTATACTTGGGACATATGGGATTTTGAGCGATCAATCACCTATGGTGAAAAAGGCCTTGTTATGGACATCCTTTATGGGGATAACCGTTCCGGCGCACACAGGAGCTGAAACATTGTGCAGAAAACTGGATCTGGCCGCTGTTTACTTAAAAGTCAATAAAATAAAACGTGGCCACTATCATGGTTCTTTCAAGTTGATCACTGAACATGCAAAAGAAATGAAAAGGTTTGAACTCACTGAATCCTTCCTGAAAATGACTGAGGAATCCATTAAAGAAGCACCTGAATACTATCTATGGACCCACAAACGCTGGAAACATATGGGCAAAACACCTAGAACATCCAAACAAAACCAATAGAAAACAGGCAATGGAAACCAAATGTAATTTTGGATCAGGGGTTGTGCCCAATTCAATTCTTCAAATATTATCTGGACATCATTTTCAAAAAAGTAAAATCACCCTGTTGCTCCCATAGCGGAAAAATGTTACCAAGTCCAATAAAGAAAAAATGACAGCAACTTAGAGAGAACATTGTTGTTTTCAAAGTAAAAACGCTGCTATTGTTTGAATACAAAGGGCTGCCTTTTACACATAGCGAGTTACTTTTTTACTATTCTCCTATTGTTGTTCCCCCAGATGGCCATTTCATTGAATACATCCCAAAGACTCTTACCTTCCGGGGTCAAAGTATATTCGACCCTAGGGGGAATCTCCTTGTATTTTCTTCGGATCAATAGTCCATCCGATTCCAATTCCCTTAACTGTTCGGTAAGTACTTTTCTTGAAATGTTCGGGATACGTACCGCCAAGGCCCCAAATCGCTTGGTTCCGGACATGAGCACATATAAAATAATCGGCTTCCATTTTCCGCCAATGACCTCAAGGGTTGCCGTTACCGGGCAATCATAAAACTCCATATTGGCTTTCATTTAGAGTTACCTTTTTGTTACCACTATTTTTCCGACTTCAACCATTTAACTGTAACTTATTTGAACTATTATTAGTTACTTTGAGAAACAAATATAATCCATATTTAAAGTTATTCAAACAAAATGATACTAATCACAGGGGCCACAGGGCACTATGGAGCTACGGCCATAAATTCCCTTTTACAAAAAGGAATCAAGTCCCGTCAAATCTCTGCCCTTGTCAGGAATTTGGAAAAATCCGAAGACCTAAGAAACAAGGGCGTTAATATAAAACTGGGGGATTATTCGGGTTACGAATCATTGGTAGCTGCATTTGAGGGAACGGAAACCCTTCTCTTTATTTCCGGCACAGAGATATCCACCCGCCTCAAACAACATGAGAATGTCGTTAGGGCGGCTAAAAAAGCAGGCATCCAACATATCGTGTATACAAGTTTTCAACGCAGGAACGAAACCGACACCTCCCCATTGGGGCTTTTGGCACATTCCCATTTACAGACAGAAAAAATGATAAAGGAAAGCGGCCTTAGATATACCATTTTAAAAAACAACCTGTACATGGATTACATTCCATTTTTTTTAGGGGATAAGTTTTTGGAGACAGGCTACATATACCTACCCGCTGCCAATGGTAAAATAAGTCCCGCTTTACGTTCAGAGTATGCTGAAGCTACCGCCAGCATACTGGCCAACCCTTCTGCACACATAAACAAAGCCTATGATTTTACCAATGTTGAAGCATATGACTACAGGGAGATAGCGACGTTCATTTCTGAAATCACGGGAAAAGACGTGCAATACCGGGCGCCAACCGCCGATGAATTCACTCAAACTTTGGTTAATTCAGGAGTTCCGATGGAGGAGATTGGATTGATGACCCAATTTTCCATGGCTCAGGCACAAGGTGAACTGGATGTTGCCAGCACCGATTTGGAAAATCTCTTAGGCAGAAAACCAACAACATTAAAAGCTTATCTCGAAACTATTTATCACTAAAAAAATAAAAATGAAAATTACCGTAATTGGAGCATCTGCAGGAATCGGTTTAGAGACCGTATATAGAGCATTAGACCGAAACCACAAAATAACCGCCCTTTCCCGATCGGAAATAACGATTGATCATTCCAATTTCCAATCCATTTCGGGCAGCGCCACCAACAGAACCGATTTGCTTGACGCCCTGGAAGGTGCCGACGCGGTCATCGTGACCTTGGGAACGGGTACCAGCACCAAAGCCACCACACTATTTTCGGACTTTGCAAAATTATTGGTCGATATCCAAGCTGAAAAAGCTCTTGACATCCCTTTTGTTCTCGTAACCGGATTTGGTGCTGGAGAAAGTATCCATTTTGTGCCAGAACCAGTAAGACAAATGATGGAAACCGTCCTGAAGGATGTATATGCCGATAAGTCTAAAATGGAGGAAATCATCGAAGGAACCGAGATGAACTGGATCATTGTGCGTCCCGGTTTACTTTTGGACGGCCCACTGACCCAAGAATATATTATCGAGGACCAACTGTACAAAGGCATTGAAGTAGGTGAAATTAACAGGACGGATGTGGCCGATTTCCTAGTCAAACAAGCCGAGGAACCAAAAAAGACAAAAACCTATTACACCATACGATCCAAAAGATAGACCATAACTGAAAAGTAGAACCCTTAATACAACAACCATGATGAAAAAACACGGATTATTCATTGCAATTTTAGCTGCTTTATCACTAACTGCCTTTACAGTGCAGGAACTTTGGATACTAGATCGACCACATTCTGAATTGGGTTTCAGCATTACGCATTTGGGCATATCGGATATTTCCGGGACCTTCGATGATTTTGAGGCTACCATAGAAAGTTCCGAAACGGATTTTAGTGATGCCCATGTGGAAGCGGTCATACAGGTAGCTTCGATCAACACGAACAACAGCTACCGGGATGACCATTTAAAGGGTCCCGATTTCTTTGAAGTAGAACGATATCCTCTAATAACCTTTAAGAGTAAGAATGTTAAACGTGTAGGAGAGGGTAAATTTAAACTCTCTGGCGAATTGACCGTAAAGGATATCACCAAAAATGTTGACATGGATATGTGGTATCGGGGCACAGTTGAAAACCCTCAGAACCAAAAAACTACAGCGGGCATCAAATTGTCAGGAACCATTAAACGGTCTGATTTCAATATAGGCACAAAATATCCCGAAGCCATGCTAAGTGAAGAAGTACACTTGGACATCAATGCTGAATATCAAAAAAAATAATGCTACATACACATTTTTTTCATTTTGTATATGTTTTGAGTTGAGCAGCACCCTGTTTGGCAGAACAGGGTGCTAAAATATTAAAGATAAGGTCTGTTCAAAACAAAACAAGAATCCAAAATTCTGGAAATGCCTACCTGGTTTCGCATCAACACCGATACACCGATGCTCTTGCTTAATTAGAAAACACCAAGCCATTACATATGTTTTCCAAATGTACCATCCTTATCATCGTCCTTGACGGTGTACCTTCATAAAAGATGGGCCCTACCAAACTCTTCTAATTTATCTATAATGGGCAAAGAATTATAACCTATATTCGTCAAACTATATTCGACACGAGGCGGAATTTCCGGATAGGCCTTTTTATGTACCAATTTATGCTCTACAAGTTGATTTAAGGTTTGTATGAGCATTTTTTCTGAAATACCTGGTATAGATCTTTTTAGCTCTCCATATCGTATGATCCGATTGTTAATCTGATATAAGATAATCAAGGGCCATTTACCTCCCAAAATGGATAATGATGCCTTAACCGGGCATTTTTCATCGGATATATCAATTTTTTTTTGACTGTAATTCATTACTATACTTAATTTTTACTTTTATGTTAGTACCCTACTTATATGTCAGTACTTGCACAAAAGTAACCATTTCCGTAATTTTGAGCAATAATTAAATAAAAAACTATGGGACATATTGAACAATCAGAAAAGGTAACGAGCACAATTGAGTATGGCTCGGTTAGCAATGTTCCCCGATTACCGGAAGGCTTTCAACAAGTTTTCAAGAGTATGATGGTGGATACGGGTGAAATAAACATTCATGCCGTTGTTGGAGGAAAGGGTGAGCCATTATTGCTACATGCTGGCTGGCCTCAGAACTGGTATGCTTGGCGCGATTTAATGCTGCCATTGAGCGAACACTTTACCATAATTGCAATCGACCCAAGGGGTTTTGGACTTTCTGGAAGACCTGATGCAGGATACGATATTAAATCGTTGGCCAATGACATGTTTAGATTGATGGATATCCTTGGGCATGAAAAATTTCACTTCGTCGGGCATGACCTAGCTGTAATGGTTGGATATGCCATGGCTTCATTGCATCCCGAAAGAATACTGAAGCTTGTAGTTGGTGAAGCCATCATTCCGGGTGCCTCACCTTCCCCACCATTGATAACCGATGATAGAAGAACCAGTGATTTTCTTTGGCATTTCAATTTCAACCGTGCATTGGAGGTCAATGAAAGACTGGTAGAGGGCAAGGAAGATGTATATTTTGGGTATCAGTTTGAGTCCAAAAGCGGAACACCCGATGCCATACCAAAATATGCACGTGATTTCTACATCGAAATATTGCGAAGAAAACCAGGCACCTTGAAGGCCAGTTTTGAATATTATAGAGGTATTGACCAAACCATCCCTCAGGTCCGTGAAATGATATCCTCAAAATTAACCATGCCTGTACTCACTTTTGCGGGTGAACTAGGTAGTGGTCCTTTGGTGGAGCACGAATGGCGCAATTTAGCGGAAAACGTGGAATCCGCTATCATTGCAGGCTCCGGACATTTCCCAGCGGAGGAAAAACCAGAGGAATTATTGAAATTACTGATGGATTTCCTAAAATAATTCAGCAAAGAACAAATGGGCGCATAATGCCCCATACCAACAATCTACCGTGGGCCCCAAAATGGCCCCTTACTGATCCTTAAAAAATTTATACGATGATGAAAGTAGAGATATGGAGTGATATAATGTGCCCCTTTTGTTATATCGGAAAACGAAAATTCGAAGCAGCACTGGAACGGTTCCCCCAAAAAGACAAAATCCAGGTAGAATGGAAGAGTTTTCAATTGATGCCGGGATTACAAACCGATGCCAGCGTAAAGCTCGATCGGTTTCTAGCCGATGAAAAGGGAATCAGCTTGCAGGAGGCCAGGGCCATGAACAACTATGTCAGTCAAATGGCCAAAGGAACAGGTCTTGACTACAATCTCGACCGGGCAATCCCGGCCAATACCATCAAAGCGCATCGATTTGCCCACTATGCAAAAGCACTGGGTAAACAAAATGAGGCAAAGGAACAGCTGTTTAACGCCTATTTTATGGAGGGCGAAAACATCGACAATATCGAAACGCTCATTGAACTGGGAGAGAACATTGGCCTGGACGGAAAGGAAATAAGAATAGTCCTGGAAAACAATCACTATGCGGACGAAGTGCAAACGGATTTGTATCAGGCCCGTTTAGCAGGTGTCAGCGGAGTCCCTTATTTCGTTTTCAACAAAAAATTAGCCGTTTCCGGTGCCAAAGAAGCTGATACCTTCCTGGAGGCATTGAACAAGACCTTTGAGGAATGGAGCGAGAACAACATCGAAAAGAAGATGGATATAATAGATGGACAATCATGTTCCACAGATGGAATTTGTGATTGAGCCAATGTGAACCACTAAAATACAAATAAAATGAAACGATTAAAAAACAAAGTTGCCATAATCACAGGGGCAGCCAGTGGTTTTGGTGCCACTGATGCCAAATTATTTGCCAAGGAAGGTGCAAAAATAATGCTTACCGATATCAACGAAGAAAATCTAAAGCAGGTTGCGGAACAAATCATACAGGATGGTGGTACAGCCATATATGCGACACTCAATGTAACGTCTCCGGATGATTGGCAAAAAGTTGTAAAAAAAGCCACCACCGAATTTGGGGGAATTGATATTCTGATAAATAATGCGGGCATAGCTGGTTATTCCTCTTTTTTGGAAAGCGATTATGATACATTCAAAAAAATATTGGACGTCAACCTGAATAGCCAATATCTAGGAATCAAGGCTGTTGCACCTGCAATGATTGAACGAAAGGGTGGCTCCATCATTAACATGTCATCCACAGTCGGCGCTACGGTTGCTCTTCCCGGTGGAGACCCAGGATATGCAACTTCCAAAGGAGGTGTCAGAGCACTTACCATGCAGGCAGCGGCGGAATTGATCGGACACAATATACGTGTCAACTCGATACATCCGGGTATTTTTAGGACGCCGATGAACCAGGCTTTGGTCGATAATGTAGATGCATATCAGCAGGCCGTACAAGGAATACCTGCAAAACGGTTTGGTGAAGCCGAGGAAATAGCCAATGCAGCCTTGTTCTTGGCAAGCGATGAATCTTCATATATGGTTGGATCTGAACTGGTTGTTGACGGAGGATTGACCATCATATAATATCAAACAGATTTGAAGAGGGGCACAAGTAAAGCCCGGCGGCACAATCGTTGTAGTTTGTTGTCCGTTATTCCCCTTGTGTCCCTATTCTGTATTCACATTTAAACAAAAACAACATGGCCTACGTATATATACACTGATTTATTGGTTATCGCCGGGATTATTCTTGTTGTTTATGACTTTCAGTGCATTTGACTTTTTGCTTTCACCCAACATAAAAAATAACTTTTTACCACCTTGGTTTTCCAGATTATTTTACAAATGACCTAGCTATTTGCAACCTTATAGGCTCAGCGGTACTTTTGCTTCCCCATATGCAAAAAAAATCTCAAGCAATTTATCTATTCAGGTTTTTTTTATTTATATGGTCTCAATAATCATTGCCCATACTGCAAAAAATGATCCGGCCATCCATATTTTAACCCCGTTCCCATCCATAGTCCTAGGTTAATTTCATATATATTTTATGAAAAACTGTAAACTTAAACCTCTTTTCACCCCAGATCAAACTTCTTCCTGACAAGAAGGTGGGGCTTTCATTGGAGAAAACCCGTACAGCAACTTGATGTAAATGACAATAAGGGATTCCCTTTTGCATTTCACAAATTAACATACGCTAATAGTTTGACCATTTAGCACCCTTCACTATAGATCCCAGAAACCATGTCATAGTCCATTTCCATTCCAGTGACCTGTTATATTCGATTGCAACAAAGCGATAAAGGTAGAACGGGTGAACATCACAAAAAAAAAATGATGGACCGACATAAAAAATAACTTCATATCCACTTTTGTTATTTGTTTTATAACCAATCTGAACTTTGCAAACCACGGGGTATCCCACTGTACCAAATCCACAAATCCCAGCCTAAAACCCAACATTGTATATGAGGTCCTGATTTCTCTTCCTTATTATTTTCCAATTCCTGATTAAATAAAGAAAGTATCATCCTAGTGCTAGGCAGAGTTGATTTCCTTTCTATGCACTATAATAGTAATGACAGATTAAAAAATTCTCAATATGTAACTACAAACCAATATGTTACGTTATTTTTCAAAAAAAGGTAACCGAATAGGTAACTTTTAACCGTTTCAATATGCTTTCGCTATGCGAAATAATAAATTTTAGTAACATTTTTGATTAATTGAGTTCAAACCACTGGTTAATTTAACTTTCATGTTATTGATTTTTAAATATGCAAGTAAGTGAACCATACTATCTTTTTTAATGAATGGATATGGATTTCAAATACTATTTCCCAACTATTTTTTGTCTATGTAACAATCCCCAGTCCCGCATGGCATCAAGTAACTTTTCTAAAGTTGCCGCATGTTCAGTAAGTTCATATTCCACCTTAGGGGGAAAAGTATCAAGAACGGTTCGTTTTACAAGCTGATTCATTTCCAGTTCTTTCAATTCTTTTGAAAGCATCTTATCACTAATGCCTTCTACCTCTCGGGAAATTTGTTTAAATCGTTTTGTGCCTTCGTAAAGAGAAGTCAAAATAGGAAGTTTCCAGTTTCCACTCAAAACATCCATAGCATCCTTTACAGCTCGAATGCCGCTCGCATGACACTTAACAATATTCCGCTTTTCCATAATTCAAATCTATACTAACCATGAAGATAGTGCTAACCAATAGTATAGTAATTACTATTGGTTAGTAAATTTACATACTATTGTAATACAAACAATACCTCATTAATTAGAAGGTGAATGAGTAAAATTCTAATAACAGGTGCAACAGGTCTCCTTGGTGGTTTGGTCATTGATTTTCTATTGCAAAAAGGAATTGAAGCCAACGAGATTTCGGCATTGGCACGAAGTGAAGAAAAGGCAAAAACCTTAAAAAATGTAAATATCAATATAAAGGTGGGAGATTATAATGATTATGATTCACTGGTAGCAGCATTCAAAGGCACGGAAAAATTACTATTTATTTCGGGAGAAGACCTAACTGCACGATTGTCACAGCACGAAAATGTAGTGAAAGCTTCAAAAGAATCAGGTGTAAAACACGTGGTCTATACCAGTTTTCAGCGCAGAAACGAAACTGAAACTTCTCCATTGGGGTTCCTAGCCCAATCGCATTTATTAACGGAAAAATGGCTAAAAGAAAGTGGCCTTAACCATACCATTCTTAAAAACAACCTGTACATGGACTACATTCCATCCTTTATTGGTGATAGAGTATTGGAAACCGGAACCATTTATCTGCCTGCTGGGAAGAGAAAGATAAGTGCAGGTTTGCGTACTGAATATGCTGAAGCCACAGCTAATATCCTTATCTCAGAAGGACACGAAAATAAAGTCTATGACTTTACCAATATAGAAGCATATAGCTATGGAGACATGGCAAAATCAATTTCCGAAATCACGGGTAAAACCATTCAATACATTTCGCCAAGTATAAACGAATTTACACAAGCTCTTACGCATGCAGGTGTTCCAACGGAAAGCATCGGCGTACTATCCGGGTTTTCCGTAGCACAAGAACAAGGGGATTTGGATGTTACAAGTACCGATTTGAAAAATCTGTTGGGCAGAAATCCAACTACCCTGAAAACTTTTTTAAAAACGGTCTATTCATCTTAAAAATGATATTAACAGAGAAAAAATAAAAAATGAACATATCCATAATAGGGGCATCCGCTGGTATTGGCCTAGAAACAGTTAAAAGAGCATTGGCACGAAAACACACGGTAACCGCCCTTTCCCGTTCAAAAATTGAAGTAGGCAACGATGCGTTGACATCCGTAAAGGGCAGTGCTACCAACAAAACTGACCTGTTAAGGTCAGTCGAAAATGCAGATGCGGTGCTTGTAACCTTGGGAACGGGGACAAGTATGGCGGCAACGACCTTGTTTTCGGATTCTGCCAAGTTACTGATTGAAATTCAAACCGAAAACAAGCTTGATGCCCCTTTCATTTTTGTTACAGGTTTTGGTGCTGGGGACAGTATAGATTACACCTCAAAAGCTGTCAAAGAATTCATAGAAACCGCACTTAAAGATGTTTATGCAGATAAAACAAAAATGGAAGGAATGATTACCAATTCAAACCTAAATTGGATAATTGTGCGACCAGGTGCATTACTGGATGGTCCGATAACGGAAAAATATCGAATTGAAACCCAATTGTACCAAGGTTTCGATATAGGTTCCATAAACAGGGCTGATGTAGCGGACTTTTTGGTTAGACAAGCAGAAAATCCCACGGAACTCAAAAAATATGTAGCCATTTCCGCAAACTGACCACCAAATACAGCAATATTGAGAGGAGCATATAATTTAGAATAAATATAATAAAAAGAAAATATGAAAACAAAAGGAACTGCGGTAATCACAGGCGCAGCAAATGGATTGGGACAGGCTCATGCAGTCAGATTGGCAAAAGATGGATTTGACATAGCAGTGGCGGACATAGTTGAACCTAATGAAACAAGAAAATTAGTCGAGGCTGAAGGAAAAAAATTCTTTTCTTCAATAGTTGATGTGACTTCTGAAGAAGCAACCAAAGATTTTGCGATACAGGTTAAAGAGGAAATGGGTATTGTTACGGCATTAATAAATAATGCGGGAATTTATCCTCATGCGCTGTTCTCAGAGTTGGATTTCAAATTATGGAAAAAGATACTGGATATAAACTTAGATGGCACGTTTCTCATGAGTAAGGCCTTTGTCCCGCAAATGATTGAAAACAACTACGGCCGCATTGTAAATGTAGCAAGTACAACTTTTTTTATGAACGTAACCCATGGGTCTGCCTATCTAGCAAGTAAAGGTGGTATTATTGGTTTAAGCCGTGGACTGGCAAGTGAGGTTGGAGCAAATGGTATTACAGTCAATGTTATTGCCCCAGGACTTACAGATACAAAAATGAATAGAAAATTGGCGGGTGATGAAGCGTTTGAAAGTTTTCTACAACTGCAAGCCATTCCAAAAAACCTTCAACCTGAAGATATGTCCGCAACGGTTTCATTCCTTGTTTCAGAAGACTCTGCTATGATAACAGGGCAAACCATTATTGTAGATGGTGGGCAAATTAGAATATGATGAAAGCTTATCGTACACATTGCGGTAGAACTTAAATATTTTGATGTGACTATGCTTTTTTATTTATGGTCAACAGGCTCATATCCCAATATCCGGTCCAATGTAGTAAGTCCATAGCACCAATTGAGACAATTTGGATTATTGGAAAAAGTTTATTGCCAAACAAAGATGTCCATGAGAGCTATTGAAATAAAAGAGATAAGACCAAAACTGACATGTACATCTTCAATCAAAGGTGTGCTGAACTTCCAAATTTTCTAAGATTGGCCGTAACGGCAGCATTTATTATACAGAATTTTTATCAATTTGTCAAATTGCACATAAAGTATTTAAGTGGTCTTCAAAAATGAGATTGCTTCTACTATTGCTCGTAGTCCCTGCTCAGAGAATTAGAAGATTTACTTAAATTTATTGAACATAAATAAGACCAAACCAATGAAAAACAACCTTTCTATTTTGACTCTATCAGTATTGACGTTCTGCTTACATTCTTGCGATAATGGTGGAGAAGGCGAAAACGGTAATAATGATGACAACGGATTTGACTCGGAGATCGTGGGAGAATCCGGTATTTTGGAAAATTTGAACACTACAAACCTTGATACATCCGGTTTTCCTTGGTTTTATCAGGACGATGTCAACCAAACAGGGTGTGGACTTTCCGAGTTGACCAATGGAAAACTGAAAAGATGGGATATAGAAAATGAGGGTCTGATACCCGTAAAAATCGGTACTGTGGCTTTTGCAACTGAAGCCTTGGACGCCATCGAGGATAAATTGGGAATGACCTTGTTCGATAGGACAAGCATAGGCAACACTCCCAATGAAAATGTTTCTAAGGGACTGATCTTTAGTGATGGGACCGCTTCCGGGCCCAATCCATCCACTGATTGTGGACATGTTTCTTCGGGTGTTGGGACGTTCAGTTACCCGTATGAGGGAGAGGACTCGGAATACTCTTCTGAAAACATATATTTTGAGTATGACAATGAGGGAAACATCGTAGGCCATGACAATCAGATGGTGGGACTAGCCTATGACGAGGCCGGTAATGCTGTGGGCAACATCTTGGAGGACACACCCTTTATTTTCGACGACAATGGAGCCGTGATCGGTATGAAGGCAGATGAAGATGAGTTGATCAAAGATATCAACGGGAATGCCATTTGTACCATACTGTACAATAAGACCCTGTTTGATTCAAATGGAATGGCCATAGGTGCAAATGCATGGATCGGTGGGAGCCATGAAGATCGGGATGCCTACCTGATCAAATACCGTGTGGTCGAAGATCCCTTCTATGATGCAACGGGCCGTATTAATACAGTTCTGTATGTTCATATTGGCTCTTCGGCCTGTGAAAGTGAAATCGATCTGGACTTGGTCGTGCACGAGACAGGGCATGCCCTTGGACTTGGAGCACATTTTGAGGGATTTGGCTATGGCCCTGCAGTGGATGGCAATTTCTGGAACGTCCTCAATACCCTTTACCACAATCCCATAGGAAGCGACGAAAGTTCCCTGAACATCCACCAAATCGAGTTTTAGGCCCAAAGGAAAAAAATATGGAATCCCAACTGGTCTATTTGTCCCCCTGTTGGGTTTGTTTCAAGGTCCTGACGAACTGTTTCAGGTTCTCATGGGAATGGCTCAACCGGCCGTTCACCATAATTACGGGGGTGCCCACTTGGTTGCCGATGACCCCTTGTTCCCTGAGCTTGTCCCACATATAGGCACCGTATTCGGGATGTTGGGTGAAATTGAGCAAGGTAAAGTCCACTTTGTTCTGCACCAGGTAATCCGTCGCATAGGCACATCTCGTACAACCATCCCTGCTGAAGACCACGATCCCCTTTTCAAACTTTTTGTAATCCTCTGGGTCGTAGAGCCTGTCCGGCATAAGGACCTGGTTGTAACCGTAGACATAGCCTATAGGTCCCCCGATTTTTTTGAGTTCGGCCACCAATAAGATCTTTTGCGGCTCCACGAGCTTTACAATGGGTTGCCCATCATGTTCCAATCCAGTGACCTCACTGAGTTCAAAGGTAATTTCCACAGGTTCATCCAAAGTATTCCTTGCCTTGAACACCATATGGTTAGCTGTTTCCTCTTCAAGGATTTCTACAGCAACCTGTGAGAAGGAAAAAAGACCTGATAAAAGAAAGACAAAATGGACAAAAAATGTTTTCATGGAAAAATTAGATTTAATTTAGTAAAAAGAAAAAAGGTCTTGTTAAAGAAAATACCGTTGTAAAATACTAAAAGTACGAATCCAAAAATTACCACAACGTCAAGATATAAAAATAGTTGATTTTTATGCTGTCCGAAAACGGGGGAGCCTTCAAAAAGGGTAAGGCTACACTTTAACGATGGTGCAGTTATCAGACGTGTTCTAGGTTTTGTGAACCGCGGCATCGGTCGTCGATAAGGCCAAATAGTGGCCGTATATGTTGATTTTTAATGTGTTGCGAATAAAACTTGTTGCCAGATCACATAGAGCATCCGGATATGTCGAGTAGGTAAGCCGTAGCGGCGGTCTTTGCAAAATGTCCCTTATCCTACGGCCAAATGTAATCCGGCATTGTTGACTACTGACTTTATTATTTTCATTTTAAATACCCAATGTTATTTGGTCTTTTACATTATGGTACCTTAAAGATGCTTTTATGCATCCCTTTAATTCTGTTTCAGGGATTTTTTGGTTGAGTTTGAAAACGATTGCCCGTTTTCCCTCAAATTGAAATTTGTGGCCGAAGACCAATCTGAAAGTGTCGACTAATCTACTTGTACATTGAAAGTACATAGCATATTGGTCAGGTGTTCTTTCTTTCCAATCCATTCGCAAAGTACTGCCGTTTTTAGTTACAAAACTGGGTTCTCCCCATTTTAAGGTTTCTTCCAAAACGGCTATATCCTGCATTTCTTCTGCCGTTTCAATTACCAATTCCCGCAAATATTGCATCTTATCCCTAACAAAATCAGGATAATTCTCAAATTTCTCAATTACTTTCGGATTGGTTTTTAGTTCCATTATTTATTCTTTAACCGCGACAAATATATCCACTTCCGCATTTTCTCGGTTTTGCGATTTCTCTCCGTAAACCTCAAAATCTGCCGAGTAAGTTCTGTTTATCCCTGATTTCCAAATTCCTTCCCAAGTTTTATAAACAATTCCTTCATTCAAACTACCTTTAGAAACAAATTTCAAGTAATTTCCGCCTTCAAATTCTTGTCCAACCATTCCTTCGGGTATTTTTCGCAATGAACTTACCTTGCAACCTAAAATAGTTTCGTATGGTTGTGTGAAGTCTCCCTGATAATTTGTGTAAATCGAGAAAATTGAATTCTCAACTTTATTGGGGATTTTTTCAGCGATTTTTTCAGTTAAAAATTTTGCCCATAATTCTCCAATGTCTTTTGCTGATTGACCGTTTTCATTTGTTGTCCTTGCCTTAATTCCAATAACGTTAAAAGGCTCAATTTTTACCGTTTGCATAGTTTTAAATTTTATTGTTCGATGCAAAGTTAGATTGACCTTATGTCAAAGGTGTGTCAGGGGTTGAAAGACAATTTTTTCTGCATTCCTCAAAATATTCTTCCAAGGTTATTTTATGTGGATTGAATTTTTTATCGGTTACTACTAGGTTTTGAATGCGGTCGAGCCTAAACGCCCGAAAGGCATTTCTCATTTGGCAATAAGCTATTAAAATCCAATTATCTTGCGTGGTGTATAGTGCAAATGTAGCCTTACCCCTTTTAGGACATCGCTAAATTCATAAA
>CEQG01047890.1_pt1 | contig 16595 bp, 15 predicted proteins | sample 350301 | NCBI WGS metagenome assembly CEQG01 (sample SAMEA2621242, study PRJEB7988) | marine metagenome | isolation source: saline water (ENVO:00002010), including | reverse complement strand
TGGATGAATATGAAATCTCGCGACTTTACGCGGATGCGCGGATCTCGCGGATCTATGCCGGCACGTCCGAGATCATGAAAGAAATCATCGGCCGCAAACTTGGCCTTGATGAACGTCGCAAGGGCTGAGGAGGAAAGCCATGAACATGCAAGACACCGTTGCCGTCGTCACCGGCGGCGCATCCGGGCTGGGCGAGGCAACCGTGCGCGATCTGTGCGCACAGGGGGCCCGGGTCGCGATTTTCGACATGAACGACACGGCGGGCTACGCGTTGGGTCGCGAATTGGGCGAAAACGCGATCTTCTGTAAGGTCGATGTGACCGACGAAGCGAATGTCGCGGCGGCGCTTGCCACGGTGGTCGAGACCTTCGGCAAGATCAGTGCCTGCGTCAACTGCGCCGGCATCACCATTGCCGTCAAGACGCTTGGCAAGGAAGGCCCGCATCCGCTGGATCAGTTCCGCAAGGTGGTCGATATCAATCTGACGGGCTCTTTCAACGTGCTGCGGCTGGCGGCCGAACTGATGGAGCGAAATGAACCCAACGAGGATGGCGAGCGTGGGACGATCGTGAACACCGCCTCGGTCGCGGCTTTTGACGGGCAAAAGGGGCAGGCGGCCTATGCCGCGTCCAAGGGCGGTATCGCGGCAGCCACATTGCCCATCGCCCGCGATCTGGCGCGGGCGGGCATTCGGGTCAACACGATTGCGCCGGGTTTGTTTTTGACCCCGATGTTTGAGGGGCTAGGCGAAGAGGTCTGTGCCCAGCTGGCCCGCGACGTGCCGTTTCCGCGCCGTTTGGGCAAGCCGTCGGAATATGCCCGGCTGGCGCGGTTTCTGATCGAACACCCCTATCTCAACGGCGAAACCATCCGCCTTGACGGCGCGGTGCGTTTGCCATGAGCGGGCCGTTGCAGGGGCTGAAACTGGTCGAGATGGCGGGGCTTGGGCCGTGCCCTCTGGCCGGGCAATTGTTGGCCGATTTGGGGGCCGAGGTGATCGTGATCGACCGCAAAAGCCGCAAGGCCGATCCCACCGATATCAACAGCCGCTCGAAACGGTCTGTGGCGCTGAACCTCAAACATCCTGAGGGGGTTGCGGCGGCTTTGCGGATCATCGAGGCGGCTGATATCCTGATCGAAGGGTTTCGGCCGGGGGTGATGGAAAAACTGGGTCTTGGGCCTGAGGTGTGCCACGCCCGAAATCCGGGGCTGATCTATGGGCGGATGACCGGATGGGGTCAGGAGGGGCCGCTGTCGCAAACCGCCGGGCATGACATCAACTATCTGGCGCTGACCGGGGCCTTGTCGACCATCGGATTGCGCGATGCGCCGCCTGTGCCACCGCTCAATCTGGTCGCGGATTACGCCGGCGGGACGATGTTTTTGCTGCTGGGTGTGCTGGCGGCTGTCATCGAACGCCAAAGCTCTGGCACGGGGCAGGTGGTGGATGCCGCCATGGTGGATGGCGTGCCCGCGCTGATGGGACTGATCCATATGTTTCTGGCGCGCGGGCAATGGGCGCAAGCCCGCGAAAGCAATCTGTTGGACGGCGGCGCGCCGTTTTATCGCTGTTACCGCACGGCGGATGACCAATTCATTGCCGTGGGCCCGCTTGAGCCGCAGTTCTTTGCGATCCTCGTGGAAAAGGCCGGGTTGCCCGCTGCGCACCGGGACGATCAGAATGATCCGCGCACCTGGGACGATCGGCGCGCCGAGTATGCCGCGGTGTTTGCCAGCCGTACCCGCACCGAGTGGGAGGCGATCTTTGCCGGGACCGATGCCTGCGTGGCACCCGTTCTGGGCTGGGATGAGGTCGAGGCCCATCCGCACAATGCGGCGCGGGGAAATTTCATCCGTGTCGACAACGTGCTGCAAGCCGCAGCCGCGCCCCGGTTCAGCAAAACCGACTGCGCCATCCCGACCCCGCCCGAAGCGCCGGGCACAAGCACGCGCGCGGTGCTGGCCGGGCTTGGCTATAGCGACGAGGACATTGCCGCGCTGGCGGAGAAGGGGGTTTTGGTATGACGCAAGGGTCCGAGCCCACCGTGCTCTGCGAAGTCAACGCCGCTGTCGCGACGATCACTCTGAACCGGCCAAAGGCGTTCAACGCGTTCAATGCGCAATTGCGCCGGGAGCTTCTGAAAACGGTGCAAGATCTTGAAGCCAATGCCGCCGTGCGCGTCGTCGTCATTCGCGGCAATGGGCCCGGCTTTTGCGCCGGGGCCGATCTGGGCGAGGGGTTTCCCGATCCGATTTCCGAGCAGATCGAGGCCGAATACAAACCCTTTCTGATGGCCATTGCCGAAAGCCGCAAGATCTACATCGCACAGGTGCATGGCACGGCTGCCGGGATCGGCGCGGCGCTTGCGATGAGTTGCGATCTGATGACGATGGCGGACACCGCGTCGATCTATATGGCCTTCGCGGCGGTCGCGCTTGTGCCGGATGGTGGCAATACCTGGTTCTTGCTGCGCGCGATGGGCTATGCGCGTGCACTGGCGGCCATTCTGGAAGGCACGAAAATTCCGGCCTCCGACTGCCTGACCTATGGTATTGCCAATCGACTGTTTGCGCCCGATCAACTTGACGCGGAGACGGTCGATTGGGCGTCAAAGCTTGCCAAAGGCGCGCCGCTGGCGATGGCTGCCTCAAAGCGTCTGTTGCGTCAGGTCGCGGGGGCATCCCTGTCCGAGGCCATCACGCTTGAGGCGCAGGAACAGAACGCGCTGACCGTGAGCCAGGATTGCCAGCGCGGCATCAAGGCGTTCCGCACCCGCACCCGCCCGGTTTTCAAAGGGGACTGACGGCCCCCGCGCCGGCTCAGTCGAAGAACAGATGCGGCAGCGCCAGGCTGAGGATCGGGAACAAAACAATAAGCGCGACCCGGGCGATATCGACGGCCACAAATGGCAGAATGCCCTTCATGATCTTCGCAAGCGGAACATCCGGCACCACGCCGCGCAACACGAACAGGTTCATCCCGATCGGCGGTGTGATCAACCCGACCTCGATCAGCACCACCAGCAAGACGCCGAACCAGACCGGATCGTAACCCAGCCCGGTGACGACCGGGAAGAACAGCGGCACGGTGAGTAGCACGATCGACAGCGTCTCCATCAGGCACCCGAGCACGAGGTAGATGACGACGATTACAGCGATCACCGCTGCAGGCGGCAGCCCCTGCGCGGTTACCAGATCAAGGATTGCGTGATGCACGCCGGTAAAGTTCAGGAACTCGCCAAAGACGGTGGCGCCGAAAAGCAGGGCGAACATCATCGCCGATGTCAGCGCGGTATCCAAAAAGATCGCATAGGTACTTCGGACCGTCAGCGTGCCCTTGATCAGGGCGAGGATGAAGGCCCCGAAGGCGCCGATGCCGGCGGCTTCGGCGGCTGTGAAGAGCCCACCATAGATGCCGCCAAGCACCAGCGTGAACAGTGCCACGATCATCCAGACGCCCTTCAGGGCCGAAAGCCTTTCGGACAGAGATGATTTCTGAACGCGCGGTGCGGCATTCGGCGCGCGCCAGACGATCCATTTGATCGCGAAGATGTAAAGCAGAATCCCCAGCGCGCCGGGGATGAGCCCGGCGGCGTAAAGCTTGCCGATATGGGTTTCGGTCATGATGCCATAGATGATCATGATAACGCTGGGCGGAATCAGAATGCCAAGCGTTGCCCCGGCGGCGACCGTCGCTGTGGCGAGCTGATCCGAATACCCGAATTCGCGCATGGATGGCAAAGAGACCCGCCCCATTGTCACCACGGTCGCCACGCTGGAACCCGATACCGCCGCGAAGCCCCCGCAAGACACGATGGTGGCCTCCGCAAGCCCGCCGCGGCGATGGCCCACAAGACTTTGCGCCGCGCGATAGAGATCCGCAGAGATACCCGCCCCGGCCAGAAGATTGCCCATCAACACGAAAAGCGGAATGACCGCCAGCCCGTAAGACATCGAGGCATCGCGGGCGGCATGGGCGAGCATGATCGTGCCCTGCGGCCAGCCTACCAGCCAGCCGAAGCCGGCCATGCCGACGAGTGCCAGCGCCATGCCAATTGGGACGCGTGCGAAGATCAGAATGAAAGCGGCCAGAAAGCCGATCAGTGCGGCGGACATTCTATTCCTCCGCCATCGTATGCCGCGTGGTGCGCAGCGACAGCAGGAATGCGATAGCGGTGACGCCCGACAGGACAGCCATTGCCATGAAGACCGGCCAGAGCGGGATGCCGAGGCTTGCCGTGGTATCGCCATAGGATCTGGATTTTTCCGCCAGTATCCACAAACGCCAGGTGAGGATCCCAAACACGACGGCGCCCACCACTGCGCCGAGCGCATCCTTGAGCCAGTCGAATCTTTCCGGCGTCACCGTGTCGAAAAGATCGACCACAAGGTGCCGTTTTTCGAGGGCGAGGATCGGATACAGAAGAAAGGTCAGCCCGGCGAGGGCAAGCTCTGTAAGTTCGGTAGCGCCAGCCAGCGGGCTGCTGAAGACATTGCGCGCGATGACGTCGGTAAACGTTAGAAGCACCAGAAAGCTGAGCAGACCAACCGCCAGCCCACCGATGACCATTTTGATAATGTTGTTCACGGAACGGCCTCTTTTCGGGCTCGGGTTTTCATGTCGAGGGAGGAAAATGGCGCGTGGCAGGGTTTGTCACGATCCTGCCCGCGCCGCTTCGGACTTATTGCGTTGTCAGTTCCGCAATCTGTTGCCGATACCAGGCCATGACCGCCGCCGGATCAGCGAGCCCCTTTTTCGCCGCCATATCCATCGCCGCCCCTTCGACGGGCGCCGCGCGTTCGGCAATCTCGGCAACAAAGGCATCATCCGCGCGTTCGACGGTTTTCCCTTGTTCCCGCATCGTGGCGATGCCGGTTTCGATCGGTTTGTGAAACGTTGCGCCGACCCTGCGGGCCAGGGTTTCGCCCGACAGCTTGGTGATGGCCTGCTGGTCTTCGGGGGCAAGGCGATCCCATGCCATCTGGCTCATGGCAAAGACAAGCACCGTGTTGAACAGCCCGCCGGGGATGATCGTAGCGTGGTCGGTGACCTCGGCCAGCTTGAACGAAACGACCTGATCCAGCCCGGAAACACTACCGTCCATCGCACTGGAGGCGAGGAGTTCGTACAGCTCGGTCACCGGCTTTTGCACCGGGACCGCGCCCAGTTCCGTCAACAACGGAACGGTCGACGGAACGGCCGCTCGGATTTTCAGGCCCTTGAGGTCTTCGATCCCCTTCAGGTTCACGTTGCGCGTAAAGAAATGCCCCGCCGAGACCGTGAATGCCGCCAGAACATGGACATCGCGAAAAAGCCCGGTTTGGGCCAGATGCGTATCGTAGAGCCGCTGAAATGCGACCGCCCCGATTTCGGGGTTTTCGGTCAGCATGGGCAACTCGCCCAGTCCGGCCAGATCGAACCGGCCGGGCGTATATCCCGGAACGAAGATTGCGACATCCGCCAGCCCATCGGACAGCACATCATACTGAGATGCGGCACTGCCGACGACTTTTGGCGTCATCTCGATCCTGACGCGCCCATCGGTCGCCTCGGCCACATCGTTGGCCCAGGGCAGGAATGCGCCTTCGTTCATGAAATGCGTCGCTGGCACGAAGCTGGAATAGCGCAAAGTGGTCTCGGCCTGTGCAACACCACTCGTTGCGACAAGGCCCGAGACCAGCGCAGCCAGGAATGTTTTTGTGAGCATTTGTCCCTCCCCAGACAATACATCGAATTCGGTCGGATCCCCGCGCCGCTTTGGCAAAGCCGCCTCCCCACGGTTCGCGAGTGCGCGTTCGCAAAGCCCGCGCAGTAAGCAAAAGTTACGCGGTAAAACCAGTCAAAGTCAAGTGAGCGCTCACTCGCATATTGTGGCGAATGTTTCGCGCCTTACGCGCGAATCCGCTTCCTTGCGATGAGGCACGCTTTGCGGCCATGCGAGGGGGCATGTGGATGGCGGAAGGGGAAATCCAGAGAGCGAGCGTACGCTGATCAGGTGGATCAGAGCAGGGCCCAGCCGGGAACGCCGGACTTGCACGCCTCATAGGCGTCCGGCTCCAGCGGTTGCAGAATTCCGGTGGTGACCTCTCCGTCGCAGGTGATCCTGCAATGGTGTTCGTTCAGGCCCGAAAGATGGGCGCGAACCGATGGATCATTCAGATCGTACTGGTCGCCCTCGACGAACGGCGCCTCGACAAAGGCGCCTTGAAACCGCGAACCGTCCGGCGAGCCGCCATAAAGCGCGCATTTCATATAGCTGGTCTGATTGCCCAGCCGCTCAAAATGGACAGTTTTTGTCTGGCCTGTCGACAGCGTGTAGTCGATGATGCCTTCCTTGAAGATATGGGTATCTTCCTCAAAGCGCAGGCGCCGCTTGACGTCCAGCACCTTGCCGTAGCGCGGCCGCTCGTCGCCCAGTTCGAACAGGACAAGCCGCCCCCAGATCGCCAGATCCTTCAGCACGATCCAGTTGCCGCCGATCCACCCCGCCTTGGGGGTGCGCCCGTCGGGCTGATAGCGCGGGCCGCCGACCCCGCGGCCAATGCCCCAGTGACGATCGCGCATGCCGCGGCCCTGATCGAAGCCGATCTCGATCCGGTCGCCGCCGATCTGGACCCAGCCTTCGAACGTGCCAAAGCCTTCAAAGCCCGCCGTGACGTGCCGCTGGCTGCCGCGCGGGATGGATTTCTCGATGGAGCCGTAGGCCGCGTTGTAGATCTGACGGTGGGTGTCGATCCAATTCAGGTCATATGTGATGCCCCACTCGTTCTCGACCAGTTGATGCCGCCAGTTGCGCAATCCGGTCAGAATCGTCGGCCGGATCGGGCCGTTGTGCAGATCTGTTCGGTCGGCCCCGATGGGGCGATAGGCACGGATGCTGGTCTGCTGTCCCTTGTAGGTGATGATCGTATAGGCTTCGGCCGTATCCAGGTTGGGATAGAAGGTTCCCCCGGTCGAGATGATCAGATCCCCTGTCTGGTCGTGGAAGATCGTCAGGTGCCGGTCAAAGAATCGCGGGTCCGTGGTGTAGGCAACGCGCATCGGATCGGGCGTCTGGTGGACCAGATGATCGTCCAGCGGCATGAGGGGAAACTGTTCGTCAAGATGGTCGATATCCATGAGACCTCCCGCATGGCTTTGGGGCTTGGCGTTGCCGAACCGGATTAGCGCGGTTCGAGGCGCGCAAGCACCAATTGCATGTTCTCTTCAAGGATGCTCGACTTGTCATATTCGCGCAGCGCCCACCCTTTCAGCACGCGGATGTGCGACAGCAAAAGCATCTGATACGAGAGGGCATAGGCATCGACATCGGCGAAAGTTCCATCGGCGATGCCCGCCCGGATGATCTCGGAGAACGTACCTGCGATTTCCGCCTGTTCCTTGGTGTGGCGCTGTTTGAATTCGTCCGGGAAGTGGATGAATTCGCGGTAGGCCACTGAAATGGAAGACGAATACTCCCACACCCGGTCCCAATAGACGCTGAACGCGGCGCGCAGCTTTTCGGCATGCGATGTTTGTTCGGCGGCAGCCGCGCGCATCGCGGGAATCACGCCAAGATTGAGCTCGTCACAGATCATCTCGAGCAGATCGGATTTCGTGCCGATGTACCGGTAAAGGCCGCCGACGCTGATCGAGGCAAGTTCTGCAAGCTCGTTCACCGATACGGAATCGTAACCGCGTTCCTTGATCAGCTTTTGCGCGACGGAGATCACATGCTCCTTGCGCCGCTGAGTGCGGCCCGCCTGCTTTCCCGCGGTTTGCTTGGTGTCGTTGTTGTTCTGGTCCATCGTTTCTCCGAGCGAGCACTCATATTATCGTTATGCATCCCAGACGCGGCGCGCAAGGTCAAGCGGATACGTTTTGCGCGGCGCCGCGGGTCGGCTCAACGTTGCGGCTCCGCAGGCTTGTGGCAAGCCGCCAGGGGGTGGCGATTGCTGGCTGCGCCCCTTTCGGCCGTGAGGTGCGGAAAAGCCCGTAATTCCGCGCTCGAGCGCGCTCTTGGCGGTCAATCCATCGCTCCAGGCCCGGTTGAGAGACTCTTCTCTGGCGCAAGATCCACGGGTGAACCGGGCGTTGCTGTGATGGCTCCTCCGGGTCCTGGGGCGGCGTCTTCGGGCGGGGATGTTTTCTTTCTGTAACGGGGTCGGTTGACAAGTCTCGAAAAAACAGAATTTATAAAGCGAGCAGTTACTCGCAAAATGCTTGATGCCGGGAGAGTCGGGGCGGTCGGGTGTAGATGGGCAGCAGGTCGGCCAAGGCTTTGCCGGGATGCTGCTGCCGAAAGTGGGATGTGTTCGCCAGCCGATCGTGGCGGCGAGCTTCAGGGAGGAGAGATGACATGAGTGAGGTGCAATACCCTCAGTATTCCAGCCTCGTGCTGGACTGGCCGCTTGACGGTGTGCTGCGCGTTACCATTGCGCGTGGCGCCATGAACTCGATGGACTATGAGCTGCATCACGATCTGGGCGGCATCTGGCGGTTGATCGATGCCGATCCCGAGGTTCGGGCGGTGATCATCACAGGGGCAGGGCGCGCGTTTTCCGCCGGCGGCGACTTCGAGATGGTCGACCGGATCATCGAAGATCACACGTTCCGCATGCAGATGTGGAAAGACGGGCGCCAACTGGTCGATAACATCCTGAATTGCGGCAAGCCGATCATTTCGGCGATCAACGGCGCGGCTGCGGGCGGCGGCCTTGCGGTGGCGCTTCTGGCGGATATTTCGATCGCCGCGCGGTCTGCCAAGCTGGTCGACGGGCACACCACTCTTGGTGTCGCGGCCGATGATCACGGCGTTGCCATCTGGCCGCTGCTGGTCGGCATGGCCAAGTCGAAATACCACCTGATGACCAACGTCCCCGTCACCGGGGAAGAGGCCGAGCGCATGGGCCTGGTCAGCTTGTGTGTCGATGACGACAAGGTCATGGAGCGCGCGCTCGAGGTCGCCGAGAAGCTGGCCGCCGGCGCACCCGAAGCGCTGCGCTTCACCAAGATCGCGCTCAACAACTGGATCAAGGCCGCGTGGCCGGCATTCGAGGCATCGCTCGCTTTCGGCATCCTCGGCTTCGCCGGGCCGGAGGCCGGTGAGGGATTGCAGGCGCTCAAGGAGAAGCGCCCGCCGAACTTCCCCAAGAAAAGTTACGTCTGACACAGATTCAAGGTTGGGAGGAACCATCATGATCAACGAAACGCGCACATATATCGTCACGGGCGGCGGCGGCGGCATCGGCGGTGCCACGGTGCTGCGGCTGTTGCGGACCGGCGCGAATGTGCTGGCTGTCGATATCAGTTCGCGCCGGATGGCCGAGGTGCAGAACGCCGCGGCGGATCTGCCGGGGCGGATGGAAACCTTGAAGGCCGATATCACGGTGCCCGAAGGGGCCGACGGGGCGATTGCCCATGCGCTCGAACAGTTCGGAGATTTGCACGGGGTCGCGAATGTTGCGGGCGGGATGCCCGACTATGTCGGAACCGATATGGACCGGCCGCTGGAAACGATCGACATCGAGTATTTCCGCAAGATGTTCGCGCTCAACGTCGATAGCGCGTTTTTGATGTGCAAGGCGGCGGTCGTCCATTTCAAGAAGAAGCAATATGGCAAGATCGTCAATGTCGCGTCTCTGGCGGCGTTTGCGAACCGCCCGGAGCTGGGGAACGTGGCATATAATCCGGCGAAGAAGGCAGTCATTGGCCTGTCAGAGACCCTCAGCGTTCTGCTTGGCAGGGACGGCATTCGCGCCAACACGATCGCGCCCGGCCTGGTGCTGAGCGACAGGGCTAGCGGCGCTCTTGGCGACGGGTTCAAATCCCGGCATCTTGCGCAAACAGCGCTTGGACGCCTGGCAACCAAGGACGAACTTGCCGAAGGCATCGCCTTTTTCCTCGAGCCGCAGTCAGACGGGGTTACCGGCGAGACGATGCGCGTTGCCGCCGGGTTCCGTTGAGGGCGGGCGGATGAACGAGGTTCAACTCTCCTCCGGTGGCGCCCCGAGCCTGGCCGAGATCGAAGCGGCCCTGCCGGTGTCGATCGCTCGGCTGGTCCGGCTCTCGGTGGCGGGGGCGGATGAGGTCAGCGTTGACGGGCTGCGCACGATGTTCGGGGGCAACGCGCGCAAGGCCTGGTCTTTCGATCTGTCCTACCGGCGCGATGGCGTCCGCCATTCCATACCCTGCGTAATGCTGACCCAGTTCGGCGGCCGTCAGATCGACTCGGATGTCGGGCATGAATATCATGTGCTTGCGGCCCTGAACGACCGGGGCTTGCGCATCCCCAAAGCGATCTGCATGGACCCCGATGGCCGGACAATCGGCTACCCGAGCATCGTGCTGGAGAGGCTGGAAGGAGAGGCGAGCGCGGTCAAGCTGCTGCGCGGCCTGCCTGCCCCTGATCAGGCAGGCATCCTGCGCAATCTGGCGCATGTGGTCGCCGGCCTGCACAATGTCGCGCTGGACCCGGCCGGGCTGGACCCGGCCCTGCGCGGCCTCGGCCCCTCCGATATCGTGCGCGGTCAGATCGACCATTGGCGCGGGCAGTTCGAGGCCAACCGCCAGGAGCCATCGCCGGTGCTGGCCGGGCTGTACAACTGGCTCGAGGATCATCTGCCCGTACCCGATCGCATCTGCCTTGTGCATGGCGATCTGCGGCCGGGGAATTTTCTCTATCGGGATAGCGCGGTAACCGGGCTGCTGGATTGGGAAATGGCCCATCCCGGCGACCCGCTGGAAGATATCGGCTGGATCTATCGCCCGCTCTGGAGCCCCGAGGCAATCCTGCCGCTGGATGAATTCTTGAAGCTCTATCAAACCGAACGCGGATGCCGGGTGCGCCCGCATCACATGACATACTGGCGGATTTTCAGCGAAGTGAAATTCGCGACGATCTCTGTCACGGCGTCGAATGCCTTCGCGACCGGTGAAACCCGCAATATCCGCCACGCTGATCGGCAATCCAAGGTGGCGCCCTGCCTGTGGCGCAGCCTTGATTGGATCAAGCGATTTGAAGTTGAGGTAAGCCATGCTTAAACCAACCTTGGGAGAACTCGTCGGCAATATTTCCCGAAGCCTTCGAGAGGACGTTCTTGGGGAGGTGCCCCGAGGCGCGGCACAGCGTCAGCTGAAGGCGGCCCTGCACGCGCTGGACCGGGTCGAGCGTAGCTGGGGCCAGCTTGGCCAGATGCTGATCGAAGACAACCGTGACATCACGGCGACCCTGCGCGACATCGTGGCCGGACTTGAAACCGAGGGAACGCGCGCCCCGGAGCCTGTCCTGAGTGCGCTGAACGACATTCCGGATGAGGGTTCCGGCAATTCGCAGAGCGATGACTTTTTCGCATCCCTCATGAATGTGAACGAGCACCTTCAGGCGCTGCTGCTGGTGGTGGACCCATGGCTGCGCGACCTCGCGCGTCAACGGCCGGAGACCGGGCAATATCTGGATGATCTGAGCCATCTTTATCGCCGCATGGTCGCGCGTGAGCTGACGGCGACGGCCGGTGACGAATTCACCGCCGAAGAACTGGCCCGGGTGATGCGGGACGCCCAAACCAGAATGCGGAGGGACTAGCCGATGATGCAGGATGAAACACCGAAACGTACTCTCAAGGTGGCCGCGCGGCATCGCGAGGCGGATGATGTCGTCGGGCTGGTGCTGGTAGACCCGGAGGGCGCTGACCTGCCCGCATGGTCGCCCGGGGCGCATATTGATCTGGCGCTGGGCGAAAGCCTGGTGCGCCAATACTCGCTTTGTGGCGATCCCGAGGTGCGGCAGGAATGGCGTGTTGCGGTTCTGCGTGAACCCGAAAGCCGGGGCGGATCGAAATGGATTCATTCCGACCTGAAGGTGGGGCAACTGATCGAAGCCCAGGGCCCGCGCAACAATTTCGGGCTGGAGCCGGCGCGGGAATACCTGTTTGTCGCCGGCGGGATCGGGGTGACGCCGCTTTTGCCGATGATCCAGGAGCTGGCACGCAAAGGTGCCGATTGGCGGCTGCTATACGGGGGTCGCAAACAGGCGTCGATGGCGTTCACCGATGCGCTGGGCGAATATGGCGAGCGGGTGCAGATCCGGCCGGAGGACCAGTTCGGCCTGCTGGATCTCAAGGCGTTTCTGGGAAGCCCGCGCGAGGGCGTCGGCATCTATACCTGCGGCCCCGAACGATTGCTCGAGGCGATCGAAATGGAAACCGCGAACTGGCCCGAAGGCACATTGCATATGGAACGTTTCAAACCCAAGCCGGGCGCGCTCGAAGGTGCCTCGGGCAGTTTCGAGGTGATTTTGGCCAAGACCGGGGGATCGGTCACCGTTGGCCCTGATGAGACGATTATCGACGCGCTTGACCGTATCGGGCTGCACGTTCCGCGATCGTGCGGCGAAGGCACCTGCGGCACTTGCCTGACCAAGGTTCTGGATGGCACGCCCGACCACCGGGATTCCTTTCTGATGGGGCGAAAGCGCGCCGAGAACAAGGCGATGTGCGTGTGCTGTTCGCGCGCGCTGACACCGACGATCACCCTGAAGCTTTGACCCGTCTGCGGCAGCGCGCCGCATATAGCGATGACGAGGAGGATAAACGATGACTTTGGCTCTTGATTTGACCTATGACCCCACCGATCCGGCGGTGCTGCGGAACCCGCATGAGCTTTTCGCGCGTATCCGCGAGACCGAGCCGGTGCATTGGAGCCCGAAGCTGAAAAGCTGGATCGTGACCGGGTATGAGGACGCGACCGATGTTCTGACCGATGCCGAGATTTTTTCCGGCGATCGCTTTCGCCCGTTTCGCGCCCGGCTGCCTGAAAAGGACCGGGCGACCGCCGACGAGGTATTGCGCTGGTTCAACCACTGGATGGTATTCACCGACCCGCCGAAACACACACGGTTGCGCCGGCACATGGCCGCCGTGCTGAACGAAAAGGTGTTCGATACCCAATCGCAGAATGTCACCGATGTGATCAACGAACTGGCCGACAAGCTGCCGCGGGGCGAGGCCTTCGATTTTTTCACGGCGTTCTCGCTCTGGATGCCGGGGATCATCGTGGCAGATCTGCTGGGGGTCGAGCGCGACAAGCTGCTTGAGGTCAAGCAATGGTCGGATGACATGATGACCTTTATCGGCAGCTCACGCGGCGTGACCGACAAATACGAACGCGCGCGGCGCGGCGCGAATGCCATGGGAACCTATTTCCTCGATCTGATCGAGAAGCGCCGCGCGGACCCAAAGCCGGATGTGGCCACGATGTTGATGGACACCGAGGTCGACGGCGAAAAGCTGAACGATGACGAGCTGATCGGCTGCATGATGATGGTGCTGAACGGGGGCCACGAAACCACTGCGAACCTGCTGAACAATTCGATGCTGGCCCTGTCGTCCCATCCCGATGCCGTCGCGGATCTGCGCGCAAACCCCGACAAGATGGAGCGTGCTGTCGAAGAGTTTCTGCGCTATGACAGCCCCGTGCTTTCGGTGGGCCGCGTGGTGATGGAAGAGACAGATCTGGGCGGCAAGACCCTGGCCGAAGGCGACCGGGTGTTTGCCATGCTGGTGGGGGCAAACCGCGATCCGGAGATCTTTGAAGACCCCGATCAACTACAGATCGAACGGTCGTTCAATCCGCATATGGCCTTCGGAAAAGGGCCGCATTTCTGTCTCGGCACGCCGCTGGCGCGGCTGGAGGGCAGGATCGCATTGAACGCAATCCTTGAACGCTTTTCTACCGTCGAGCTTGCAGAGCCGGTTGATGATATTCCGTGGCTGAATTCGTTGGTAACACGGGGCCCCTCGCGGGTGCCGGTGATCCTCAGATAAGGCAGCTTGCGGAATTTTGACGCGTTCCCCGGCATGGATGCTGCCTGGGGCGCCTCACAACCCAACGAGATAGGACGATGAACGAAGCCGCAATCCTCCCGCTCGCAAATCTTGGACGAAAGCTCTCGCCGCCTGCGGCCGGCCGGCACAATATCCGGCGCAGCAGTCTGCTGCACATGCTGCGCCATCCGGACGGCGCGCAGGTTTTTCTGGTCCGTGCCCCCGCGGGTTTCGGTAAATCGACCTTGCTTCGCCAGGTTTCGGCAGAACTGTCGGCATCCGGCTTTTCGGTCGGATGGCTGACGCTTGACCAATCCGATAACGACGTGACGCGCCTGTTGTCCGGTCTGCAAGCGGTCTTGCGGGGTATCGAGGAGCAGGACGCAGGCGCACGCGCGACCCCGCCCTATTTCCAGCAATCGGCGGCGCAGGTCCTTGCCCGGATCGGACAATTGCAGACGCCCTTTGCGATCTTCCTTGATGATGTCGAGCATCTGGCCGAACCTGAACCCGCGCGCCTGTTGCGGGATCTGATCGCGCAGCTTCCGGCGAACGGGCGGCTTTATCTGGGATCGCGCAGCCTTCCCAACCTGCATCTGGGCCGTTTGCGGGTCAGCGGGACACTTGTCGAGATCGGCCTGCCCGATCTGCGGTTCAGCCAGGCGGAGGCCGAAGATTATGTGGTGCGCAAACGCGGGGTTGCGCTGAACCCTGACGATCTGGCGCGGCTGTACCGGATGACCGAGGGCTGGCCCGCCGGGCTCACGCTTGCATCGACGGCGATCGGGCGGCAGGCCGATACCAAGGGCCTGTTGACGCATCTGCTGGGCCGGGATCAGACAGTGACCGACTATTTCGCCGAGGAAGTGTTCGCGCGCCAGACCGAGGCGATTCAGAATTTCCTGCTGCGCACCAGCATTCTGCGCGAGCTTGAGCCCGACCTTTGCGGCGACGTTGCCGGAACGGGCGATGCTGCGGCGATACTCGAGGCGCTCAGCACCAGTGACGTTCTGATGGGCGTTCTGGAAGGCACCCGGACCGCCTATCGCTATCACGGGCTGTTTTCGGAGTTTCTGCGCGCGCGTCTGGAGCAGAAGTTCCCGGCCGCAGAGATCGCGGCCATGCACCTGGCGGCTGCGGAGGGGTATCTGAGGGCCGCCCGGCCGGTTCCCGCGATTGATCACCTGATCGAGGCGCAGGCCTTTGAACGAGCGGCGCAGATGATCGACGCCGAGGTGGATCATCTTCTGGGACAGGGGCGCATGCGCCTTCTGGCGCGCTGGTTCACGCGGCTGCCGGCAGAGGTCATCGACACCCTGCCCGAACTGAGGATTGCGCGCATTTGGGCGACGGGCCTGGCGAAAAGCCCGGCTGCGGCACTGGAGATGCTGGAAAGCAGTAGCTTGCATGCCTCAGATGCGGCGGATGTTTCGGCGCATGTCCGGGCGATGACGGCCACATTTCTTGCGATGACCGGCCGGCTGGACGAAGCGTATGACACAGGCAAGGCCGCCGTGCCGTTTCTTCCCAGTCCGGCGCCTTTTGCGGATACGCTCCTGCTCAACACCATGTCCACGGTGACCGCGCTCATGGGACGCCGGCAAGAGGCGCGGCGCCATAACGAAAACGCCAAGCGCAGCCTGGCCCCCGGCGCCGACATGTTCAACCTGATGTACTCCGAGGCCGGGCGCGGCATTCTGGATCTGCAGGAGGGGCGCCTGCGCGAGGCGCTGGCCCGGCTGCGGATTGCGGTGACCGAAGCCCATCCGAAGCGCCGTGACCTTACCGGCGGAAACGCCTATTCCGCCATTCCCTATGCGGCCGCGCTATACGAGACGGGCGAGATCGACGAGGCAGGCCAGATCTTGCAGGCCTACCTGCCGATGGCGCTTGATCTCGGTCTGACCGATCATCTTGTGCTCGGCTACCGGACATCGGTGCGGATCGCCGAGGCGCGCGACGAAAAAGACATCATGTGGTCAACGCTTGTCCAGATGGAGCACGCGGGTGTCGTGCGCAGTGACGCCCGCCTTGTCGGTGCGGCGCAGCTTGAACGGTTGCGGGTGTTGCTGGTTGAGGGAGAGGTAGACGAAGCCGTTGCGGAATTCCGCGCGGCCGAGGCAAGCGCGCTTTGGGACCATGTCGCCCACATGCGGTACTTGGGTCACGAATCCGAGGATATCGAGATTGCACGCCTGCGCCTGCAGCTGTTCGTGCCTCCGGTCAAAGAGGTTCCACGCGCATTGGATGTCATGCGGCGCGGCGCGCTGCGGGATCGCCGCATGCAGCGGTGGCTGAAGCTTTCGATCCTGGGGGCGCGAAATCTGCTTGCGCTGGGCGAAAGCGGGATGGCGGAAAAGCGTCTGTCCGAGGCAGCATCCTTTGCGCGCGCGCAGGGGTATGCGCGGATCTTTCACGAGGAGGGCGCATGGCCGGGGGGCACGCCTCTCATTGTCGCGGAATTCGGGCCGGTGACGGCGGCTGCCGCCAAGCCAGACGCCGCCCCGGTGGCAGGCGCGGGATCTCAGTGCCGCAAAACGCAGGACGGCCCGCTCACCAACAAGGAGGTCGAGGTGCTGCACCTGCTGAGCAAGGGGCTTTCGAACATCTCCATAGGCCGGGCGCTTGATGTCTCTGACAGCACGGTGCGAACGCATCTGCGCAACATCAACCGGAAACTCGAGGCCCAAAGCCGCACACATGCCGTTGCGATCGGTCAGAGCCTCGGGTTGATCTAGATGCGGCGCCCGGATCAGCCGGCAGCCCAGCCCCCGTCGATCACGAGGTCGAGG
>CEQG01153519.1_pt1 | contig 16605 bp, 11 predicted proteins | sample 350301 | NCBI WGS metagenome assembly CEQG01 (sample SAMEA2621242, study PRJEB7988) | marine metagenome | isolation source: saline water (ENVO:00002010), including | reverse complement strand
CACCTTTTTTCCAAAATCCCGTCCTACTTCATCCCACTTTTCACGTAAGTCTTTTAAAGCGTTTTGCATGGCATCGCGAGAGTTCAAATCAAAATTTTCAACTTTTGTTTTCTTGGGTAAAACCAGATGCTGAATTTGATAGAATTCTAACTTCTTGCCCCTAAAAACTATCTTGCAGCCATCCTTAAAAGGTATGGGCACATAACAGTAATAACCCCCTAGTTCATTCCCCGAAAGCTGTGCTTCAAAAGGAAAAACCTTACCCGAGAACAAATCAGAAAATTTTATCGAAAGATTGGGTTCTTGGCTTTTGCCAAAATAAAAATCAAGGGTATCCTCGGTAGGGGTTGGCGTCCATATCCTATTGATTATCCCTTTTCCCTTAGCTTCAAAAATCACTAGGCTACTATCAGGGTTTTTGCGAATAAAAGAGTACTTGCCACTAAAGCCATCGTTGTTTCCCCCCGTGGTATCATACGATGACACCTGAAGCAATTTAGTGTCATCAATATATCTTGGTAGGTCTTGAATGCTTGCAATCTTTTGGAGTTGAGATGAAGTATTCACCGTTTTTTGTGCTCTTACACCCGTTACTGTAAAAAGTATACATACGATATAAATGAAGTGGTTTCTCACGGTTACTGAGTTATGCATTGTGGGTTTAATGTTTCATTTTCTATAAAATGGCAAAGCTTTTTATAGCGCTCATAGCGAACATTATAAAGCTCATGTTTTTTCATATCAGGATGATATTCTTCCTGAAAACCTTGCCCTAGTTGCTTTACTGCTTCTTGAACATTGGCGTATTCTCCTGCTATTGTGGCCGCAAAAAAACAAGCTCCCAGCGCGCAGGTTTGATCAGAGTTATGAATCTTTATTTTCATCCCGGTAACATCGGCCATCATCTGAGCTACAAGTGGCGATTTTTTGGCCACTCCCCCCACGCCTATCAGTCCATGTATGGCAATACCTTCAGAAAGAAAACGGTCTATTATCATCCTTGAACCAAAACACGTTGCCTCAACCAGGCTCCTGAAAATTTTTACGGCATCGCTTCCTAGATTAAGGTTGTGAATCGCTCCCATCAAGGATTGATTTGCATCTGGTGTACGCCGGCCATTCCACCAGTCTATCGCAAATTCTGAGTATTCATCTATAGGCAGTCCGGCTGCCTTTTCACTAAGCTGTTTCAATAAGGTTTCACTGAGTTCCTTTTGTATTTTTTTGGCTGTAGCCAAATCTATAGAACCCACGGTCGAGATTGATTTTACGGGCCATAGCAAAAGCTCTTTAAACCATTGATAAATATCACCAAATGCCGATTGGCCTGCTTCCATCCCGATCATACCTGGAATTATGGAACCGCTAACCTGCCCACAAATGCCGTTGACCACTTCTTTATTATTTGCATCATTTTGAGGAACCACGAGCATATCACAGGTAGATGTCCCCATGACCTTGCTGAGATAACCAGGCGCAATCTCTCCCCCTACGGCGCCCATATGTGCATCCAGTGCACCGATACCAATTAAAATATCCTGAGAGAGATTTAATTTTCCTGCCCATTCTGCACTAAGTTTTCCTGCAATTTCTGATGCATCATAAACCTGAGGTGGCATGGTATCAGAAATATTTGCAAGTACAGGATCTATTCCCGCAAAGAATGTGTGCGGTGGATAGCCGCCAAATTCTCCTGCCCATAATGCTTTATGGCCTGCAGCACAAACACTTCTTTTTAACTGGGCAACATCATTACCACCTGTAAGCAAGAAAGGCATCCAGTCACAATGTTCTACCCATGAGTACAGGGCTTCACCCACTTGGGTATCGCTATTAAGAACATGTAGAAGTTTTGCCCAGAACCACTCAGAAGAATATATTCCTCCCGAGTACTTTAAGTAATTAATGGCGCTTGCAGCGGCATATTCATTAATGATGCTGGCCTCTTCAAGGGCTGTATGGTCTTTCCATAAAAAGAACATTGCATTAGGATTATCCTTGAATTCTTCCCGCAGGGCCAATGGCCTTCCCTGTTTATCAATGGCAATGGGTGTAGACCCCGTGGTGTCAATGGAAATAGCCTTGATATTTTGCTGTATTACCTGCGGAACATTTGATAACAAATCAAGCATTACATTTTCAAAACTCTCAATATAATCTAGCGGATGCTGCCTAAATTGATTTTTTGAGGCATCACAGAACAGTCCCATCTTAAATCTGGGATATTGTTTTTCGGCCACATTTATTTCATCCCCGTTATGTGCATCTAAAAGCAATGCACGTACCGATGAAGTCCCAAAGTCAACACCAATAACATATACTTTATTATGCTTCATATCGTGCAATTACAGGAGTTCTATTTTTTTCTAGCTTACGTTGATAAAGTGCATAGATTGCCACGACGACAAAGCAGAAAAGCGGCATGTAAAAAGATAGGTTTATACTCTGGGTGATATCGGAAATCTGGCCTTGAACAGCTGTGAGCACTGCTCCTCCCAAGATTGCCATAATCAATCCTGAACCTCCTATTTTAGCATCTTTTCCCAACCTTGTCATCCCTAGACCATAAATCGTAGGGAACATTAGTGACATAAAGCCAGAGATACATACCAGCGCTATAACCCCTGATATTCCAGAACCATAAATCACGATCAAAGTGCAAATTCCGCCTCCCAGGGCGCTAATCAACAACAAAATTCTAGGGGTGAAAAACTTCATCAGTCCAGTGAAAATAAAGCGCGAGACGGAAAATAGCACCAGTGACGCTAAATAGTATGTAGAAGAGTCGTCTTCATTAAGAGATAATTCCTGCATCACATATCTAATGGTATAAGACCAAACTCCAATCTGTGCTCCCATATAGAAAAACTGGGCCACAACAGACCATTTATAATTAGGATTCTTGATTAATCTCTTTAAACTGGGTAGCAGATCAATCTTATTTTCTTCGTCAGAGGCTTTTGGCATTTTTGTGAATTTCACCAAAACCCATATTATGATTAGGACAAAAGCTACTCCCACATACGTACCCATAACCGATGTCAACTCTTCCGATTGAATCGCTGTTAACTCTTCACTACTCATCTGTGCCCTATCTGCCGCACTACTTAGATTGAGGTGAGAAAGAATAAAGACCTTGCTGAGCAATACCCCTGAAATTGAGCCAATGGGATTAAAGGATTGTGCCCAGTTAAGCCTGCGAGTCCCGGTTTCTTCAGGCCCCATGGCAATTATATAGGGATTTGCCGCCGTTTCTAAAATAGAAAGCCCTCCCGCAAGGATGAATAATGCTGCCAAAAAATGACCGTACATCATGGTTATACTCGCAGGATAAAATAAAATAGCACCGAAAATAAAAAGTCCCAATCCTACAAGAACCCCTGTTTTATAGGTATACCTTTTAATCAAAATTGCAGCAGGTAGAGCTAAAAGGAAATAAGAACCATAAAAGGCCATTTGTATCCAGGAAGTCTGAAAATCGGTCATGCTCATGATACGCTTAAAGGCTGCCAGCAGCGTATCAGTCATATTGTTTGCCAATCCCCACAGGAAAAAAAGACTTGTCACCAGGATAAAAGGCCATTTATTGCCGGGGGTTATCAAGGATTTTTTGGATTGTGTTGTCATTGTCTCAATGTATTTTTGCTTTAGCTATACAGCGGTCCATAAACATTACAGGCCCTATAATCTGATCCTTCTTTATCTGTACCAAAAGAATTCCAGGCAGTAGGTCTAAAAATATCTTCATCAGGTACATTATGCATACAAACCGGAATCCTAAGCATGGATGCCAGCGTTATCAAATCACCGCCTATGTGGCCATAAGAAATCGCACCATGATTAGACCCCCAATTATTCATCACGTCATAGACCTTTTTAAATGCAGGTTTGCTATCGTCAAGTCTAGGTACAAACCATGTTGTGGGCCATGTCCTGTCAGTACGCTCATCCAGTATTTTATGCACATTTTCAGGCAGGGAAACCGTCCAGCCTTCAGCGATTTGCAAAACCGGACCAATCCCTTTAGTGAGGTTTATCCTGCACATGGTGACGGGCATGTTTCCTTCTGAAAGGTAGTTCGAAGAATAGCCGCCACCTCTAAAATATCCAAGATTTGCAGGATACCAATTGGTCGCATCCAGGCAATCCTGTACCTCATCATCCGTGATTTCCCAGTAAGGTTTCATCACAGGGTTTCCATCTTTTTTTTGCTTTCCCGTACCATCAAGGGTGGCCGAACCTGAATTTATCAAGTGGATAAATCCTGAGGATGCTTTTCCTTCTGGCTTCCATCCCGTTACACGTTCTACCGCATCCGGGCTCCAGAACGTGCGGACATCAGCAAAAATCTGTGCCGTATTTGTCAATAGATAATTGAACAACATTGAAATACCATTCAATGAATCATTCTCGGTGGCAACCATAAATGGGGCACGCTTACCGTTCCAATCAAAAGATGAATTGAGAATCGCTTCCGCGAAATCGCCATTGGGCAGAAAATCAGTCCATTGCCTCTGTCCCTGAAAACCGGAAACTATAGCCTCATGACCGTGTGCTTCTTCCCCAAAACCTATTTCCTTTAATTTAGGATTCCCTTGCATCAGGTCTTTGATTATCAAGGTCATCTTGACCACGAATTCCCAGTCTTTATCTTTTTGCTCACGAGAACGTTGCTTATGATCTTCGTTAAAATCCTCACCTTCTTTACAATGTTTTTGCGTCCATGCGAGCGCTTTTTCAAATTCATTCCCATCATAGATATTTTGCTCTACCCGGCGCAAGACTTCGCTAGAATCAACATATTCATTGCGCATGCCTAAAAAATCCTGAAAGAAATCTGCATCAATCGCCGAACCTACAATCCCCATGGAAACGCTCCCTATTGCGAGATATGATTTTCGCCTCATAATGGCTACCGCGAGACCAGCTTTGGCGAAAGCCAAAAGCTTCTCTTCCACATCCTTGGGAATTGAGTTATCATCCAGGTCCTGCACATCCTGCCCGTAAATGCCAAAGGCCGGTAGCCCTTTTTGATTGTGGGCGGCAAGTGTTGCTGCCAGATATACGCTCCCAGGTCTTTCGGTACCGTTAAAGCCCCAGATAGCCTTGGGCATTAGCGGGTCAACATCCATTGTTTCAGTGCCATAGGCCCAGCATGGAGTAACTGAAAGGGTGAGTCCTACATTATCATTTTTAAATTTTTCCTCACACTCCACAGCCTCCCGCACACCGCCTATACAGCTATCGGCAATCACGCACTGCACGGGGCTGCCATCAGGATATCGTAGTGTTTCACTATATAGTTTTGCGACGGTCTTTGCCATGGTCATGGTCTTGTATTCAAGGGATTCGCGCACCCCTCCCAGCCTGCCATCAATAATAGGCCGTATACCCACCTTAGGGTAAGATTTTGATTTTAACATAGAGTAAATTATATTTTATACCGACTCAATACATTAAAGTGCGGTTGTTATTTCTTGTAGGCTTACGCCAAAAACGTGCTGCGAAACCGTATCAAGTTTATCCTCATCGCCCATTAAATGAAATACGCTGTGCGTGTGGGATAGTTTCTCTCCAGGCTTGAGAAAAGCTGCTGGAGAAACACTCTCAATCTCATAGAAAGGCCCCATTTGAGAGCCATCCTCTAGGGGACCATCGTTATAAGCATTCACCGCGTCCCCTTGCAATGGGTTTGCTGTAGTGTTCCATTCCTGGTTAAGATAGGTTGCATTTTCATCCACCTGAAAAAGAGTAATGGTTAAAACCTTGTTTAACGCATCATAACTACCGGCCACGGTTCTTGCCCTCTTTGGCGAAAGCCCCAGTTTTCCACGGGATTTACCATCTGCCTTAAAGAAAAGTGTTCCTTCTTTGTGGGTCACCCTATCAGGAGGAATCTGTCCAAAATAATCAGTCGTTGCAACTTTACCCGGCGCATCCTCATTATAAGGGATGACAATCGTGGTCTGGCTACTGGGGTTAAACATATCCAGCATCCAGATGCAGGGTGCGCCTGTGTCTTTTGTCCAATTATTGTCTCCCGTATTCTCAATACTGTTGTTAGTTTCATACCCTACAGATTTGATGGCATCCAGGTTCACATTTAGCAAAGATGCCATCTGGCTTTTGCCAAAAATCTTGACCGAGCGATTAACCCTGATATCAAGCTGGGTGCCTTGGTAATTTTGCAAGGACATCTCCTTGGTCATATTGACCTGTGTATCATTCTTTGATTTGATATCCCAACTTTCTGTATCAAAGGCAGAAGGGGTTTTCCAGTTCTCAAAGACCATTTCGCTCTTAGGCGGAAAATAGAGTGAAAATCTATTTCCTTCCGGGCCTAGCCAAAAACGGTTTTCTCCACCGTACGCATTCATATGTGCATCCTCAGGACCATCAAAAGCCTTATAATTTATCCACCCAAAGCTTAATCCTTTTTCCGCTTGAGCGGAAGAAGTAAAAACCTTGGCCTGATATTTTGCTGAAACAATTACCCTACTGCTATCCTGAGAAAGAACAATAAGGTTGTCGTCATGCTCCTTTAAGAAATCGAGGTCATATTTTAGGGAACCCGTTGTAGGAGCATGCTTTTCGGTCGTGCTTTTCATGGTGTTTTCTTCCTTGGTTTTTTGTTTACAGGAAACCAGCAACGCAATCGATATCGCGATATATACTTTAAAGGTTTTCATGATCAATTTACTTCCAGGTCATTCTTTGAAGGTAGTTCTGGGAACTTGGCATGTGGCTCTGTTTGATACCAGTAGGTCACGGAACTAATGTCAGATTGTTGTTGCAGATAACGGTGGTCACTGCGCCAGCCAAGGTCTTGTATGGTAACTTTTAATTCTTTTTCAAAACGGATAGGATCCTGGATATGCCACCTGTATAGGCCAAATCTTTGCTGGGAATTGTAGACTCCGTCAGGTTTTATGATTTGGTGCAAACCAGCATAAGGTGTAGAAAAGCTCTCATATTGATGGGTTCTCTTATTTTCAAAATTATATGAGCCCAGGAAGTAGTCCTCTGTTCCCGTTCCTGCAATCGTGGGGAATTTTTTATCACCATCCATGTAAAACTTAATTTCCCCTTCTCCCCACCAGCCACGGTTATTTACTTGCCATGCGAGGTAGGTACCTACATATTGCCCCTTGCCCTTGATCCCATCTACTAAAGTATGTATAGAACCTTCCGTAGGGTTGCTCCTTCTAAACTGAGCATGAAAATAACCGGCATCATCGGGTACATCTGTTAGGGTATAATCTACTTGATAATAAAGATACATTTCTTCTGTACCTATATTCTCCATAGTGATTTTACACTTTTTTCTAAATGGCATAGGCCAATAAGTGTTGAAGGCACTACCCGGGTTTACCGTGATGGGCAGCGAATTAAGCGGTGCATACTCACCCCAACCCATCCCAAAGAAATCACCTACCGGGACTTCTATAGAAGGTTCTTTTTCATCATCCCAGTAAAACCGCAAAATAGAAAAACGCCAATTTCCTGTAGGTGTCATCCAGATATGCTGAATCACACCCTCATCCGTAATTTCGGCAAGAGTAAATGTTTCCCCTGGTTGTATCCTGACCGATGGGCTTACCTTCCACCCTTGCCCAAGTTCTCTTGCGGCATGACTTCCGGTACCTTCTTCGGCCATCCCGGCCTTACCGGGTTCACCTGTAAAATTTTCTGGACTTATGGACCTTGTCTTTGCGTCAGATGTTCGATAAATATTTCCCAAGTTAACTTCAACTCCATTAAATTTTTGATTTTGTGCTAGTGCAGAAATGGAGAAAAGAAATAGAAAGAATAAATAATATGTTTTCATCACCTTCTTTTTAAACGATTAAATAAATTTTTGTTATTTGTTTCAAAAATATATTTAATCGATTAAATAAAAAAATTTTTGACGAAATTTTTTAAAGATAATTTTAACATAAGGATGGTATTTTATGCAAAAAAATATTTAATCTTCATTTTTTCTAAGTGAAGATTGCCTAACTATCAATTTTGCATCTAAGCACGAATGCTCTAGCGGTAGTGAATTCTTATCAATATGCCTATTCAGGATTTGAACTGCATTTTTAGCAAGTTCTATCAAGGGTTGCCTTATAAAAGTTAGGGGACAATAAAAAAAGTCAAAGGCTTCTCCTTCGTCAAAACTTACCACGGAAACATCTTCCCCCACGGTACAATTAATCGTTTCAAGATATTTTAAACCGTAGACGGCCAGGGTATTTGTCGCAAAAAATATAGAATCTACACCTTTGCCGTCCTGTAACATGTCATCTACGGCAGGAGCTATTTTTTCTTTTATATCTGCAAAATTAATCTCATGCAACCAAGAAGGTTGAAATTGAATGTCATGATTTTTTAGTGCATCCCGATATCCCCTAATCCTCTCCCGCATATGAAATAACGTATTATCATATGCAAGCATACCTACTTTTTTGTTACCCTGTTCTATAAGATGGCTGGTGGCATCATAGGCCGCCTTGTAGTTATCAATCACAACATGGTTAGAAGGTATTTCAGGATAATACCTGTCTATTAATACAAAGGGAATATTTTGCTCCTTTAAATGTTTTATCTGTTCTTCAGATCCTTCAGTGGGGGTTATGATAAATCCATCGACTTGGCGATTGATTAAATATTGCAATAAGCGCCACATCTTTTTTGGTTTCTCGTCAGAACTGCCAAAGATTACCGTATAATTTTTGGCGGCAGCCTCATCCTCTACAATCCTGGCGATATGTGCAAAAAATGGGTTAGAAATATCTGCAACCACAAGTCCTATGGTAAAGGTCTTGCCCATCTTCAGGCTTTTTGCAATTTGATTAGGTTGATAATTTAACTCCTTTGCCGCTTGTTTTACCCGCTTAGATACTTCTTCACTTACCCCGCTATCTTTTCCTTTAGACAATACATAAGACACTGTGGCGGTTGAAACGCCCACCCTTTCTGCAATATCTTTTAGGGATACTTTTTTCTTCATGTTAATCGATTAAGTTATCTACAGTAAAATATAATTTTAAGTAGCATTTTGTAAAAATAGACAAAAAATCAAATTTGCAAATATACATTTACAACTACCTTTACAACCTTTAAGATATTGACCCCGAACAAATTAAATTGATTCAATACTGTTCTTTACCAACTCGCCTTGAACCCTTCCTCAAGCGCTTCTTTATAATTTACCTCATCAAACGTGTATAGATCCGGGGATTTGTGAGCTCCTCCTTTTCTGGTCTCATCTAGTTTGACAAGGATGTTGTAGTTAAGTATTTTTCTATAAAAATTACCCCGGTTTAGCTTTTTGCCCAGGATGATTTCATACAGGCTTTGAAGCTCTGGCATGGTAAACTTTTCTGGCAAGAGATTGAGGCCAATGGGCCTGTAGTTTAAGTCCTTTCTTAACAGAATAAGTGCATCTTCAACCATAGACCTATGATCCATCATGAGCTGGGGAAGTTTGCGTATATCCTTCCATTCGCAATATTGTGATACATCATCCAGTTGGGGCTCTACATCTTCATAATCCACGAGTGCATAGTATCCAATACTTATAAAACGCTGTTTAAACCATAGTTCTTCGGGCATATCAGCATAAATATCTGAGGTTCTACATGGCGAACCATACGTTTTAAATTGCCTCAAGAAAATATTAGATGCACCAGTACGGTCTAAGAGGGTTTTCTCGGCGGCTGCCTGAATTTCCATATCATGCTCAACAAAACCTCCCGGGAGTGACCATTGATCAAGGTCCTTCATTTTTAACAACAGCACCTTGAGATTCCTGTCATGATATCCCAGAACCACACAATCTATAGAAATATGGGGAAGGTATTTGCTGGCATATTCCTCTTCTAATCCTTGTAAAGTGTGTAATAATTCCCTTTTCATATCCAAGACCAAAATAAAATTGCTAATCCTTACCTTTTATTTCGGTTGAGCCTAAAAGTAAACATTTCTTTGTAATCAACAGGTTGCGCTTTAGTATTGATTGAGAAATTCATTTTTTGGCTTTAAGCCAAAATCTATAAAATGAAAAGACCGCTCAATCAAGATGCGGTCCCTTCAAAACGTAGAATCAAACTAAAACTTTATTTTTCAGGGCGTGAACCATTTTTTATTGGGCTTTCCGGCAAGCTCATATTCTAGTTTTGCACCCTTTTTGATTTCCTGGAGTGAAATATGGTTTTGATGATACTCATCACCATTTACCTTAAGTGAGTTGATGAAATAATTTTCAGGAGAATTATTTTTTGATTCAATTGTCACTGTACTTCCCCAACCTGTTTTGATTTCTATTTTATCAAAGAGTGGAGTACTCAGTTGAAAGCTTGGATCTATATCCACTAATCCCTTAACGTCAAATAATCCCATGGCAGCCATATCATACCAGGCTCCTAACTGACCTTGATCTTCATCCTGCCCGTAGCCATACCCGTGAATGGGCTCAGTACCATAAAATCCATCACAAATCTTGCGTATCCATTTTTGGGTCAGCCAAGGCTCATTTGTATAATTGAAGAGAAAAGCGATATGCAGATTAGGCTGGTTTCCTTGATTGTACAGGTAATTCAAGCCTGCAAAAGCATCAATCTTTTCTCCACCAAACTTTGTCTGCTCTGATACTGTAAAGATAGAATCCAAACGTTTCACAAATTTCTCCTCTCCCATTTTCCCTACCAGTTCCTTAGGTTGATGCGGCACATAAAACGTATACTGCCATGCATTGCCTTCTTGATACCCTATCCACGGGGCAAAAGGGTCAAAGTCTGGTAAAAAGTTACCGTTAGCATCCTTGGGCCGTATAAAATCTGTTTGCTCATCATAAAGGTTCTTCCAGTTCTCTGAAAGTTGCATGAGCTCTTCATATTCCTTTTGTTTCCCCAGTGCCTTGGCAAATTGCGCCACGGCATAAGAGCTAAAACAATATTCAAGTGTGTGCGAGGCTGAGAATCCTGATCCCTGGGCCGTGGTGCTCATTCCCTCAGTGTAGGGCACAAAACCATTTTTCACAAAAGTCTCAAGGTCCATTTTTCCTGCGCCCTCTATCCTATCCTTAAAGCGCACCTCATTTTCATACGCGGCCTTAAAGGCAAGTTCCACATCATAATCCCGTATACCCGCCTGATAGGCTGATGCTATGATAAGGCTCACAAAGTTTGTCCCTACCCCTGATACAAACCTAGAATTTGCAAGGCCATCACCCAACCAACCTGAATTTTTGTAGACCGCAAGATGCGTTTGCACAAGATCATTATAGTATTCTGGCCACGCCAAGGTCCATAGTTGTGTAAGGTTCCAGAAAGCGCCCCATACGGCATCTGTATTGTAAAAATTGAATTCTGGATTTCCCTTTCCGTCAAGCGGAATTTGCCCTACACTGCCATCATTTTGTGGAAACTGACCATTTACATCGCTCGCCAGGCCCCTTCCCAAAAGTGCATGAAAAAGACCTGTGTAGAATTTTGTCTTGTTAACGGTTGAAGAATCAGTTACCTTGATTTTTGAAAGTTCATTTTGCCAAGTCTCAGTGGCGACGGCAAGAGCTTCCTCAAAGTCCATATCTTTTGCTTCTGCCTCTAGATTGGCCTGAGCATTTTCCACGGAAGTGTATGAAAATCCAGCCTTTATTTCAACAGGTTCATTTTCTTCAGTTTCATACCTCAAATAGATACCGGCACCTTCACCGTGTTGCTCCAGAACATTTTTAAAATGTTTTTCATGAATAAAGGTTCCTGCCTCTACGGGCTTTTTATTGATTTTGCCCGAGACATACATCTTGATCTCCGCTCCCTGCTGGTATTTTTGAACGTATTTAGGATATGTGGTCACCCAGCCTGTAAACGTATTGTTCTGGGCATCATAGGCAACTGCGGCATCCTTGACGTCACCGCTTTCCCCCAACTCATTCCCTATATCCAGGATCACATAAGAGCTGTCACTTTTAGGATAGGTGTATTTATGAAAACCCACGCGTTTTGTTGCTGTAAGTTCAGCCGTGATGTTATAATCTTTAAGCTTTACCTTGTAATATCCAGGACGGGCGGTTTCATCCTTTCGGTCAAAACTGGAGCGATACCCTGTTTCAGGTTTATCAAGTTCGCCAGGAACGGTTTTTAGGTCACCGGTCATGGCAGCAAAAAGAAATCCACCTATCTGAAATTCATGAAGGTTTGCAAATCCCTCAATCGTGTTGTGCCTAGAGTCATATCCCGTGGCGTCCCAACCATGAACATTTCCGAAACTCCCATTTGTGGAAGGGCCTAGTTTTGCCATCCCAAAGGGCATGGAAGCGGGCGTATAAAAAAACCAGCGGCTATGTGCCGTTCCTATATTTGGGTCAACCCAATTTAAAGGTGAATCTTTATCAATTTTTGTAGAACTTACCTTTTTATGAGAATCGCATCCCACAAATAAAATGGCTAACACGGCCAAGTATCTAAAAATCATCATGCACGTTTTTTAAAGATGAAATACGTCATAAACACATATGCTGCACAAACTACCAGTACCCCAAAGCTTAGCTGAACCCCAAAGCTTGTGTTTATCAATCCCATGAGTGGAGGAATTATGGCTCCCCCCACAACCGCCATTATCATTAAACCCGAAATCTCGTTAGCGCGCTGTGGCATCTTGTTGACCGTGAGGGAAAACACAATGGGAAAGAAATTCCCAGAAGCGATACCAACAAGAAAAATCATCACATTGGCCATCATCACTGAAGTTGAGAAAATCAATCCCAGCAATAACAACACCGTGGCCAGCGCTGACCATAACAAGAACTTGAGATTATCCACTTTTGACAACAAAATTGCCCCTAGAAAACGGGTAATCATCAAAGCTGCAAAATAGATACTTATGCCCAGGGAAGCCCTTTCTAGGCTTACGCCAAATTGCTGCGTGAGTAAATTTTGAATATTTGTATTGATCCCCACATCAAGCCCTACAATCAAGAAGATGGCAAGGACCATGAGTGCGACAAAAGGATTTTTTAAAAGGCCCAATGCCGAACCAAAAGTAGCCTTGACCTCAGAAGATGATTCTTCAATAGGGGTGAACATGAGCCATAAACCTGCAAGTACCGAGGTGACCCCATAGACTAGAAAAACAAGTTTCCAATCTCCATATTGCGAGACCATAAAGGTCACGATCAATGGTCCCAGGAGCGAACTAATGGCCTTTATAAATTGTGAAAGACTCATAAAGCTGGAGAACTTCTCCTGGGCCACAACATCCTGCAATAAAGGATTTGATGATACCTGGATGATGGTGTTCCCTATTCCCAGCAAAACAAAACAGGCCAGTAGGATTCCATAAGAATACTGCAAGAACGGCAAGAACATCCCTAATGCCGTAAACAGGATACCCACGAGTAAAACCTTGCGCTTTCCCAGGTTATGCTGTAAAACCCCTATGGGTATGGATAAAAAGAAGAACCATACAAAAACCATTGAGGGAAGTAGTTGTGCCATTTCTGGCGAAAGATCAAAATCCCGCTTTGCGAAGCCTGTGGATACTCCTACAATATCCACAAATCCCATGACTATGTAACACAGCAAAACGGGAATGATAATCTTTGAGCTTGTCTTTTTTTCAGCCATTACATCAATTTTAAATCTTCTTTGATTTCTGAATAATATTCTTCATCCAATAATAATGCGCTCCCTATCATGGCAGCTTCTTCGCCAAATTCTGAAACATAAATCTTGGGGATTTCATGTAGTTGCTCCCGTAAAGAAGGTCCAAATAAATCAAAGGCTTTAGAGATATTACCTCCCAGCACAAGGGCTTCTGCCCCAAATTCCTTTAAAAATGGAAGGACAAAATCCCCCAATCTATTCCCAAAATCCTCAAAGACCCTTTTGGCGCTATCATCAGTTTCAGCTTCTGCACAAAGCGCCTTTACGTTATTGATATTCTTGCCGGTTTTTTTCGCGTAAGCGTTAATGATACCCCGTGTGGAGAAAAGCTCATCTGCCAGCGTATTTTGATAATATTGATTGTAGAGGTAGCCACTTTCTGGTACTTTTTTATCCTTCATAATGGGTCTGCCATTAATCAAAAAACTTGCTCCCAGTCCCGTTCCCAGTGTTATGGCCACGACCTTCTTATATTCTGATGCCGGGCCTATCAAGGCTTCTGCGATTGAGAAGGCGGCGGCATCATTTATAAACCTGATGTGTGAAGGCGGGATATTCAATCTTTCGGCCAATTCTAACCTGAGATTGACATCATACAAGGACTGCAGCTTATCTACATCGGCAATCTTGCTTATCCCGTTGTAATAATCAAAGGGGCCGGGCATGGCCATGCCTATCCCATTGACGTCCTTACCTAAAGTATGAATGGATTTTTCTAACGCAGTAACCCATCCATCAATAATTTCCCGCTTATTGCCATGCGGATTCACTTTTTGATAGGTTAGTGTTTGTTGTTCTAGTTTTCTGGTCCCGTGATTATAAACACATGATGTTATGTGGCTTCCTCCTATATCTACACCTATGCTATACATGCTTTTTGTTTTATGAATGTGTGGCTCAAGTCCTACTTCTTTATCAATGACTACCATTTTTATCTTCTTATTTTGAGTTGAGTTTTATGGCTTCTTCATCTCCATATTGTTGTTGAAGTTTTAGCATCTCCGCCATTAATTCCTGTATTTTTTGTTGATTTTCAGGGGCATCATACACGTTATGCATTTCGGTGGGGTCCTTTTTTAGGTCATAAAATTCCCAGCTATCAATAGGATCATAAAAGTGTATAAGTTTATAGCGCTTATCGCGAATGCCATAATGAGCCGTTGAGCCGAAGGATTTTTCATAATAATGATAGTAAACCTTGTCCCGCCATGCCACGGTGTCCTTTTCTTTTGAAGAAAGCAAAGCCTTCATGGATTTTCCCTGCATCTCTTGTGGAATGTTAATCCCGGCATAATCTAGAAATGTAGGAGCAAGGTCCAGGTTAAGGGTGAAGGCATCTATCTTTTGATTCGCCGGGATTTTCTTGGGATATCGTATCATCATGGGTGTCCTAAAGGCTTCCCTGTACATGTAGCGCTTGTCATAAAGCCCATGTTCTCCCAGGTAGAATCCTTGATCAGACATGTAGACAACAATTGTATTTTCAGCCAAATCATTATCCTCAAGATAGTCTAAAATCCTTCCTACATTATCATCAACTGATTGAATACACCTAAGGTAATCTTCAAGATAGCGCTGGTATTGCCATTCAATGATTTCTTTTTCGCCCTTTAATTTGGCGAAAGCCTGAGCTTCTTTAGCATACGCAGAATCCCAAACTTTTCTCTCTTTAGGTGTAAGCCTTTCTATTTCGCGCTTCCATTCTGCCGGTGCCCACCAGTTCACATCAGTCACCGCGCAGGTATCGCAGGATACTTTGCTATCATAACGTATATCAAGGTATCCACCGGTGATTGATGTAAGCTGTCTTTGTAAGGCCTGGCGACCTTCATGGTCATCATAAAAGTTTTCTGGAAGTTTAAACTTCTTGTCATTAAACTTATCCAGGTATTTTAATGGAGGCATCCAGTTACGGTGTGGCGCCTTTTCTTGAACCATGATACAAAAAGGTTGATCCTTGTTTTTCTCAATCCAATTCAGGGAAAGATCTGTGATCACATCAGTTACATAACCATTATAAACCGTGTCCTTGCCCATCCTAATAAACTGCGGATTGTAGTAATGCCCCTGATCTGGTAAAATATCCCAATAGTCAAAACCTTCGGGATTATTAAAAAGGTGCCACTTCCCTATCATGGCAGTCTTGTACCCTTGTCGTCCCAGTATTTTTGGGAAGATTTCCTGTGCGGTATTAAAGCGCGTACCATTGTTCATCATTCCATTTACATGAGAATATTTCCCGGTAAGGATAACCGCCCTGCTAGGGCTACAAATCGAGTTTGTCACGCGAGCTTCTTCCATGAGTGCGCCTTCTTGTGCAATCCTGTCGATATTTGGCGTGTTGATCAGGTTAGAACCATAGGCACTTATCGCCTGATATGCATGGTCATCTGCCAGGATAAAGACAATGTTGGGCTTTATATCTTCCTTATGGTCATCAGGAGTATCCACATTCTTGCATCCCAGCAGTGCCATGCCGGTTAACAGTGTTAAGGTTATTCTCATCACTTGTTTTTTATCTAAAACCATAGTTTAAAAGTTTTTGTGGCATGGGGCTTCATCCAGAAATCACCACCATCCTTTTGCTGTATTTCCTTCTCTTGATTCGTGCATTCCGTAACTCGGGAAGGAGTGAATGATTTATATTTTAGACCGTTATGCAGCGTTCTGTTAGAAAGGTTTATCAGCCGCAGGATTATTCCCTTGCCGTCAAGCGCGGGTCGCATGGTAGAAATTGCGAGCTGGTTATTTTCGCTTAAAGCGAAAGGAACCTTGACCTCAACCCTATCACGTGTCGCAAAGGCCAGTAAGGGTTGAGCATCCTCTAGCAAGGTTTTCTTGCCCTCAGCCGAATCCCTGCCCAATGGCTGGATGGTATAGGCAAACGTTGCCATACCGGGCTGGGATGCCTTGTAATTTGTACGCCATGAATTGTTCATCACCCAGGAATACA
>CEQG01276088.1_pt1 | contig 16629 bp, 12 predicted proteins | sample 350301 | NCBI WGS metagenome assembly CEQG01 (sample SAMEA2621242, study PRJEB7988) | marine metagenome | isolation source: saline water (ENVO:00002010), including | reverse complement strand
ACTTTGGTATCGCCAGCCACAACATCTTCCCCATGTGGGACTGGGTGGGCGGCCGCTTCTCCCTGTGGAGCGCCGTGGGCCTTAGCATTGCCCTATCAGTGGGGTATAACAATTTCAACAAGATGCTTGAGGGCGCACATGCCATGGATGAGCATTTTAAGAATACGCCTTTCGGCGAAAACATTCCCGTTGTACTTGCCATGATAAGCGTATGGTACAACAACTTCCACGGTGCCGAAAGTGAAGCGCTAATACCATACACCCAGTACCTGCACCGCTTTTCTGCCTATCTTGAACAGGCATTTATGGAGAGCAACGGCAAGAGTGTTGACCGCAATGGCAACAGGGTCACGTATCAAACGGGCACAATTGTATGGGGCGAACCGGGCACAAACTCACAGCACGCCTTCTTTCAATTGATTCACCAGGGGACCAAGTTGATTCCCACGGATTTTATAGGGTATAAACATTCACTTCATGGTGACAAGGACCACCATGACAAGTTGATGGCCAACTTCTTTGCACAAACCGAAGCCCTGATGAATGGCAAGACCCATGAAGAGGTCACTGCAGAGCTTGAGCAGGATGGCCTTACGGCAAAAGCCATTGAAAAACTTGCTTCCTTTAAGGTCTTTGAGGGCAACAAGCCCACAAATACATTGCTCATTGACAAGCTTACGCCAAAATCACTGGGCGCATTGATAGCGATGTACGAGCATAAAATCTTTACCCAGGGCATAATCTGGAATATTTATAGTTACGACCAGTGGGGCGTTGAACTAGGAAAACAGTTGGCCAAGAATATTCTCAAGGACATCAATGCAGATGACATGGGCATGCATGATTCTTCAACTTCTTCATTGTTAAAAAGATATAAGTCTTAAAACCGCATCGTTGCAAAAAGCAACAATGTTAAATTTCTGAACGACAACGTTTTAGTGAGCACCCGATTCTCTATTGGGCTAGGGCTTTTTATATATTATTCTTAACATTGTCTTAATATTTAATTTGGCAGATATACTGACTTTTGCCGCAAAATCTAATTCTAAATACTCACTAATGAAAAATGTTTCAAAACTACTGGTTGCAGCGTTTTTTGTCCTTACGGCAGTAAGCTATGGACAGGGAACCTTGACAGGTACTGTACTGGATGGTGACATGAATGCGCCCCTTCCAGGTGTAAACGTTATGGTACAAGGCACAAATGCTGGTGCCAGTACTGACTTTGATGGTAATTTTAATCTTGAAGTTACCCAGTCAACCGGAACCCTTAGAATCTCTTATGTGGGGTTCAAGACATTGAGCGTTCCATTTAATGTTACCGGGGGAGGTACTCAAGACCTGGGAGACCTTGTACTTGAGGTTGATGCAAACTCCCTTGATGAGGTAGTTGTAACCGGGGTTGTAGATATCGCTAAGGACAGGGAAACCCCTGTTGCCGTATCCACAATACGCGCCGCGGAAATACAAGAAAAGCTAGGGTCACAGGAATTTCCAGAAATCCTGAACAACACACCATCGATCTATGCTACAAAGCAAGGTGGTGGATATGGTGACTCACGTATCAACATCCGTGGATTTAGTACTAGGAACAGTGCTGTCATGATTAACGGTATCCCTGTAAATGACATGGAGAATGGTGCCGTTTACTGGAGTAACTGGGCTGGCCTTTCTGATGTGGCATCAGCCATACAGGTACAAAGGGGTCTAGGTTCTTCAAAACTCACGGTATCTTCTGTGGGTGGTACAATAAACGTTGTGACAAGATCTGCTGACAGGGCAGAAGGTGGATTTGTAAGTGCTTCTGCCGGTAATGATGGTTATAATAAAACCGTTGTTTCTTATAACACGGGCATCAATGAAAAAGGATGGTCAAGTTCATATTTATTTAGCCGTACGGCTGGTGATGGATATGTTGACGGAACTAACTTTGAGGGATATAACTATTACATAGGCGTAGGTTACAAGGCAAGTGCTTCTCATGATTTCAACTTCATGATCACAGGTGCTCCACAACAGCACAACCAGCGCAGCTTTGCCCCATCAATAGGCGATTACATACAATATGGTAATGGTACTGATCCTGACATCAGGTACAACAGCGACTGGGGATCAAGAAATGGTGAGCAGTTCACCTTTGGGGGTAACTTCTACCACAAACCCATCGCATCGCTTAACTGGGACTGGAAAATAAATTCTACATCTAAATTGTCAACCTCAGCATATGCTTCATTTGGCCGTGGGGGTTCTATAGGGGGTATTGGCCGTGTTAATGGAGACCAGTCATATTCACTACCTAAGGTAGATAATGGACTTGTACCTATTGACGATATCATAGCTTATAACTCTGGTCAACTAGCAATAGATGGCACAACCCGCGCTGGTTACACCGGTGGAGGCGATGAATATCAAGGTCAATTTGTGAACGGTAACAATTCACCTTCTGCTTATGCGAGTGATGCAGGTTTTGTGTATGGAGCACAAAACGGTATTTCACAAAGGTCATCTGTCAACTCACACAACTGGTTTGGGCTTATCACAAACTATGAAACACAATTGAGTGAATTCTTGACCTTGAACGCTGGTCTTGATTTTAGAAAATATACAGGTTACCACTACCGCAGGTTGGTCAACCTTCTAGGTGCAGATGCTTATGTAGACAGCGACAACATCAATGATCCTTACCGTTTCTTGACTGAAACCTATAAGCCTACCATCCTTAACACAGTCAATGTCTTCAAGAGCATCGATGATGAAGAAAAAATCGACTATTACAATGATGGTAAAGTAGGATGGCAAGGTGCCTTTGGACAATTAGAATATAACAATGATGTTATTTCAGCATTTGTTCAAGGATCTATCTCTAATCAAAGTTTTCAGCGTATCGACTATTTCAACTATCTTGACTCTGACCCAGAGCAAGAATCTGATGTTGAGAACATTATAGGCGGTAACATCAAAGGAGGTGTAAACTGGAATATTGACGAGATGCACAACGTTTTTGTGAACGGTGGCTACTACTCCAAGCAACCATTGTTTGATGCTGTATTCCCCAGTTTTGTAAGCAATGATGTAAACAAGGACCTTCAAAATGAGAAAATCGTGGGGCTTGAAGTTGGTTATGGTTTCCGTAGCCCTAACTTCCGTGGAAACGTAAACCTGTACCGTACCAGCTGGGCAGACAGGTTTGAAACGGTTTCAGCGGTATTTAATGAAGATACTGATGATGAAATACGTGGTAGTGCAAATGTCAACGGCATCACGCAAGTACACATGGGTGTTGAGGTTGATTTTGTTGCTGACCTTATGCACAACTTAAGGATCAACGGTATGTTATCTGTAGCTAACTGGGAGTATAAGGACAATCCTACAGCAACTTATTTTGACGAAAGTAACCAACCCATCCTTATTGACGGTGTTGCTCAAACTGAAACCCTGGAACTTGACGGTATCAAAGTGGGCGATGCTGCTCAATTTACTGCAAGCCTGGGAGCTGCTTATGACATCATTGAATTCTTGACCGTTGATGCATCTTATCGATTTGCAGACAACCTATATGCTGATTATGATGCAACCTCTGTGGGTCCTGATGGTGCATTAAAGCTTCCGTCTTTTGGATTACTTGATGCTGGTGTTTCATTCAAGGTGCCTTCTCTTAGCGACCTTTCATTTAGGTTAAACGTAAACAACGTTACTAATGAAACCTACATATCAGAATCAGACACAAATTATTTTGTAAGGGATGGTGATGATACGTATGATGGTATTTCAACTGGCAACAGGGTATTCTTTGGTCTAGGAAGGACCTGGAATGCTTCAGTAAGGTATAGATTTTAATATCATCCATTAATATTATATAGAAAACCCTTTCCTATTGGAAGGGGTTTTTTATTTGCATAAACTTTATCTTTGCCCAAAACATCAACCTATGTACACCACGGTACAATTCATACATTCATACTGGGCCTACCTTGTGCTGGCCGTCATGGCAATCACCACCATAAATTCACTGATGGGTTATTTTGGCGATCGAGAATTTGGCGCAAAAGATTTTAGGCTCGCATTGTTTACCCTTATCTGTACACACATCCAGCTATTGATAGGTATTGTGCTCTACTTTTTATCTCCCTACACCATTGATGCCATCAGCGAAGTGGGCATGGGAGAAGTCATGAGCAACCCCACACTGAGATTATATGTCGTGGAGCATCCCTTGATGATGATTATCACCATCACCCTGGTGACCATAGGGTATAGCAAGCATAAAAAGAAATTGACCAGCAGGCCAAAATTCAAGATACTTTCCATCTTTTACACCCTGGCACTCATCTGCCTATTGAGCAGGATACCATGGTCAGCATGGTTTGATTAAAATAGAATTAAAGATCCCCGCTTGGCGGGGATCTTTTTTATAGCGCAATTTTTTTGGCTTAAAGCCAAAAAAGTATTTTCTAAAATCTTAATACCAATATCTCAGTACTCACTACTTATTCATCCATTCTTCAATTTCTTCTACCTCCAGCGGGATATTGCGCATCAAGTTGAACGGTTCACCATTTTCCTGAATCACGACATCATCTTCCAGGCGAATGCCAAAACCTTCATCAGGAATGTAGATGCCCGGTTCTACGGTAAAGACGTTGTTTACCTGCATGGGTTCATAGAGCAATCCATAATCATGGGTATCCAGCCCAATGTGGTGCGAGGTGCCGTGCATAAAGTATTTTTTATAGGCTGGCCAGTCTGGATTTTCATGTTGCACATCTGCCTTGTCAAGAAGTCCCAGCCCCAGCAGTTCTGAGGTCATCAACTTGCCCACCTCAATGTGGTATTGCTCCCACATGGTGCCGGGAACAAGCATCTTAGTCGCTTCTTTTTTAACGCGAAGCACTGCGTTGTAAACATCCTTTTGCCGCTCAGTAAACCTCCCCGAAACAGGTATTGTCCTGGTCATGTCGCTGCTGTAGTTTGCATATTCGGCCGCAAGGTCAATAAGTATCAACTCGCCCGCTTTGCACTGGCTGTTGTTTACCACATAGTGCAGCACGTTTGCGTTGTTGCCACTGCCTATGATGGGCGTATAGGCAAAACCACGGCTACGGTTGCGCAGGAACTCGTGCATAAACTCTGCCTCGATTTCATATTCCCAGACACCTGGCTCAGTAAACTGCAGGACACGTTTAAAGCCTTTTTCGGTGATGTCGCAGGCTTTTTGCATGATATCAATCTCAATCTGGTCTTTTACAGAGCGTAACCTTTGCAAGATGGGGTTGCTCTTTGCCACCTGGTGTGCAGGGTACTGCTCCCTGACCCTTTTATTAAAGCGGTCCTCACGGGTCTCAGTTTCCACATTGGCGCGATAATGCTCATTTGTGTTGATGTAGATCGTGCCTGCCTGGGTCATTATCTCATAGAACACCTTGTCAAAATCCTGTAACCAGTACACGGTCTTCACCCCGCTCACTTCCTCGGCTTTTTCCTTGGTGAGCTTTTCACCTTCCCACACGGCGATATGGTCGTTGGTCTCGGTCAAGAAAAGTATTTCGCGGTGCTTTTGCTTTTGCGCATCTGGAAACAGTACCAGGATACTGCTTTCCTGGTCCACCCCGCTCAGGTAGAACAAATCCCGGTTTTGTTGAAAGGGCATGGTACTGTCTGCCCCTATGGGGTAAATATCGTTAGCATTAAAAACAGCAAGGCTATTAGGCTTCATCTGGGCCATAAAATGCTTACGGTTCTTGATAAAAAGACTGTTGTTTATTAAATCGTATTTCATTACTTGTTTGGCTTTTGCCAAATTTACGAACTCACCCCTCAAATACCTGCTAAAACCTGTTAAACCACGCTGCCCGATAACTGGCTTTTATTTGTTATTTTTCCATGAGCAAATCCTATCCCATGAAACCAAACTTTACCCTTTGCCTTTTTATCTGCGCATTTCTCGCTTTCGCGAAAGCGAATGCCCAAAAAACCGATTTTCCCCCCGCTACCGCTGCTGATCAAGTGGTAGGTGCACTCGCCAAAAAAGAGGCGATGAAATCTTCATCTATCGTCAAGAACATACCATTTAAAAACATAGGCCCCTCCATCATGAGTGGCCGGGTGGTTGACCTGGCCGTCAACCCTAAAAACCCCGTTGAATTCTATGTGGCATACTCCACAGCCGGGGTGTGGTACACACAAAACAACGGGACCTCATTTACCCCGCTCATGGACAATGCCCCCACACAAAACGTGGGCGATATCGACGTACACTGGGATTCTGGGACCATCTATGTGGGCACTGGCGAAAACAACTCTTCGCGCTCATCATACGCGGGTATTGGGATCTTAAAATCTACAGACCATGGCGAGACTTGGCAGAACATGGGCCTGCCAGACTCTCATCATATAGGTAGGATCATCGTAAATCCTGATAACGTTGATGAGGTGGTCGTGGGCGCGGTGGGCCATCTATATTCGCCCAATGAAGAAAGGGGCGTTTACCGCAGTATTGATGGTGGCAAGACCTGGCAAAAGACCCTCTTTATTGATGAGGAGACAGGGATTATCGATCTTGTGGCTTCTCCTGATGACTTCAATACCATGTTTGCAGCCTCATGGCAAAAGGATAGAAAAGCATGGAATTTTATAGGAAACGGTGAAGGATCTGCGATTTATAAAAGTACTGATGCAGGAAAGACCTGGAAAAAAACAAGCACTAAAGACAGTGGCTTTCCCACAGGTGATGGCGTGGGACGCATAGGCATTGCGGCCTTTGACAGCAACACGATCTATGCAATACACGACAGTCAATTTCACCGTAAGGAAGAAAAAAAGGAAGAAGAAAACCAGGATATGCTTACCAAGGATGACCTTAGAAAAATGAAATCAAAGCAATTTCTTGCCCTTGATGACAAGAAGGTAGAAGCGTATTTGAGACAAAACGGTTTTCAAAGTAAATACAAGGCCGAGAATGTAAAGCAAATGGTAAAGGATGAAGAAATAACGCCACTTGACCTTGTTAAATATCTTGAGGATGCAAACTCCGTGATGTTTGACACCCCCGTGATAGGTGCCGAGGTTTACCGCAGTGACGATGGCGGCATGACCTGGAAAAAAATGAACGAAGACTACATTGACGGGCTTTTTTACAGCTACGGCTACTATTTTGCCCAGATTGCCGTTGACCCAAGCGACAAGGATAAGATCTATACCGGCGGCGTACCGCTCATACGCTCTGATGATGCAGGGAAAACCTGGAAATTGATAAGCGGCGATAATATGCACTCTGACCATCACGCCATCTGGGTAGACCCCAATATGCCCGGGCACCTCATCAACGGCAACGACGGCGGAATCAACATCTCTTATGATGATGGAGAAACCTGGATCAAGAACAATACCCCTTCAGTGGGCCAGTTCTACTACATCACGGTAGACAATGAAAAACCCTATAATGTGTATGGTGGCCTCCAGGATAACGGCGTATGGAAAGGGGCTCACAATGCTTCCCAGAATACCTCTTGGCATTCAGAAGGTCAATATCCATGGAAGGAAATCATGGGGGGCGACGGCATGCAGGTCCAGGTGGATTCCAGGAATTCAGACATTGTGTATGCCGGGTCACAGTTTGGCAGCTACTCCCGTATAAACCTGAGGACAGGCGATAGAAAATACATACAGCCAAAACATGAGCTGGGCGAATCCCCCTACCGCTTTAACTGGCAGACCCCCATCCTGCTATCCCCGCACAATCAAGACATACTTTATTTTGGCGGGAACAAACTGCACCGATCATTCAACCAGGGCGATGACTGGGAAACCATCTCTGGAGACCTTACAGCAGGCGGCAAAAAAGGAAATGTTGCCTACGGAACACTGGCTACCATTAGCGAGTCCCCGTTTCAGTTTGGCCTTATTTACACCGGCAGCGATGACGGGATGATACATGTTACCAAGGATGGCGGGGTCAACTGGGAGATGATTTCCCAAACCCTTCCCAAAGATATGTGGGTGAGCCGCGTCGTGGCCTCTGAACACAAAAAGAACCGCGTTTATGCCACCCTTAACGGCTATCGCTGGGACAATTACACACCGTATGTTTACAGGAGCGAAGACATGGGCAAGACCTGGGAAAACATCAGTTCAAACCTGCCCTTGAGCCCCGTCAACGTCATTGTAGAGGACAACAAAAATCCTGAAATCCTGTATGTGGGAACAGATGATGGACTTTATGTGACCCTGGACATGGGCGGTACTTGGGCGGCCTTTGATGGCGGGCTGCCACCGGTAGCCGTGCACGATGCCGTTATTCAAAAGGAAGAAAACGACCTGCTCGTGGGCACGCACGGACGCTCAATATACAGCGCAGACCTGGAAGCTATTCACGCTTTCGCGAAAGCAAAACAAGATGAACTGCAGCTTTTTGAACCAGAAGACGTGCGTTTTTCACCACGCTGGGGCAGCAGCTGGGGCACTTGGTATGATGCGTTTACACCCGAAACGACAATCTCATTTTACAGTCCGCAACAGGGGGAGGCACAAATCACAATAACCGGCGAAGATGGCAAGAGCCTAAAACAGTGGGCGGTCAAGGCTGACAAAGGCTTCAACCTGGCAGCTTATGACCTCACGATGACAGAAACCAAGGAGGCCAAGAAAGCAGATGACGGTAATTATTATTTGCCCGTGGGCGAATACAAGGTAAAGATATCCATGGGTGCCAAGACCGCAGAGACCCAGCTCAAGGTGACCGAAGCCCGAGGCTGGGGCAGGATGCCCATACCCAGCAGCGTTGAGATAGATTAACGGTATGGAATTAACATTAGGAATACCAGCACTTCTTTTTCCGGCGATATCCTTGACCATGCTTGCCTATAATGCCCGTTATCTTGCCATTGCGGCGTTGATACGGCAATTGTATGCACAATACCAGGAACGCACCTCCACCCCCGTGGCACAGCAAATCAAGCAATTGCGCAAAAGACTGGGCATCATCAAGGCGATGCAGGCCTCGGCAATCATAAGCTTCCTGCTGGCGGCGGTCACCATGTTCCTCATCTATGTGGAGATGCGCGTGCTGGCCAATGTCATCTTTGGCGTGAGCCTTGTATTCTTGATGGTCTCCCTGATCTTATCGCTTGTCGAGGTACAGCTGTCCACCAAGGCACTCGGGATCCAGCTAAAGGATATGGAAAAGTAGGGACCCGCCTTTCGGCGAAAGCCAAAAAACAGGCATTTCATGGGTGCGGTCATCAAAATCCGCAACCGTTGTCGCCCGCTTCCTTAAACCCGTTTTAAATAAGGAGCAAATAACTGGCAAAGTTTGGGAAACCCGAGGCTGAGCCGTATTTTTGCTCTCCGTAAATCAAAAAGAAATTTAAATGGGAGTAAATTCCTCTTCAATCGCTAGAAAGTTTGCCATGGCACTTTCCGGCTTGTTTTTGGTTCTGTTTCTGGCCCAGCACTTTACCATAAATTTCACCTCGGTCATAAGCCCTGATACCTTTAATGAACTTTCACACTTTATGGGCACCAATTTTTTTGTACAGGCGCTCTTGCAGCCCGTATTGATTTTTGGCGTCATTTTCCACTTTGTGATGGGCTTTGTCCTAGAGGTGCGCAACCATAGGGCCAGGGCCGTGAAGTATGTTGACTTTAGGGGAAGCAAGAATAGCATGTGGGTTTCCCGCAACATGATTTATACCGGTCTCGTGGTGCTCGCTTTTCTATGCCTGCACTTCTATGACTTCTGGGTGCCAGAGCTTGTTTACAAATATGTTGAGGGCAACCCACCGGTTGAGACCCGTTATTTTGAAGAGCTTGTGCACAAGTTTGAAAGCCCGGTGAGAACGATTCTCTATGTGGTTTCATTTGTGTTCCTGGCACTGCACCTCTACCATGGTTTTGCATCGTCGTTTCAGTCAGTGGGCTGGAACAATAAATATTCTAAAGCAATGGGAAAATTCGCTAGGTTTTTTGCAATAGCTGTACCTGCAGGATTTATCTTCATCGCCCTATACCATCACTTTAATCAACTGCATTAATCGTATGGCAACCCTTGATTCTAAAATACCCAAAGGCCCACTCAAGGATAAGTGGACCCAACATAAAAACGATATCAACCTCGTTAACCCGGCAAACAAGCGCAACATAGATGTCATCATCGTGGGCACGGGTCTTGCGGGGGGCAGCGCAGCGGCAACCCTGGCTGAGCTGGGCTATAACGTTAAGACATTCTGTTATCAGGACTCTCCACGCCGTGCGCATTCTATTGCCGCTCAAGGCGGAATCAACGCCGCCAAGAACTATCAAGGAGATGGTGACTCGGTCTACCGTTTGTTCTACGATACGGTAAAAGGTGGTGATTACCGCTCACGCGAGGCTAACGTTTACCGTCTTGCCGAAGTTTCGGCAAATATCATCGACCAGTGTGTGGCACAAGGTGTTCCCTTTGCCCGTGAATATGGCGGATTGCTAGACAACCGCTCCTTTGGTGGCGTGCTTGTATCGCGCACATTTTATGCAAAAGGTCAAACGGGTCAGCAGTTATTGCTAGGTGCATACTCTGCCATGAACCGTCAAATCAACCGTGGCAAGATTGAATCTTTCAACCGCCACGAGATGCTTGACCTTGTGCTTGTTGATGGCAAGGCACGTGGTATCATAGCCAGGGACCTGGTGACCGGTGAAATAGAAAGGCATTCTGCACACGCCGTGGTACTGGCTTCTGGTGGGTATGGCAATGTGTTTTACCTGTCAACCAATGCCATGGGGAGCAACGTGATGGCAGCCTGGAGGGCTCACCGTCGTGGTGCTTATTTTGCAAATCCCTGCTACACGCAGATCCACCCTACCTGTATTCCTGTTTCTGGCGATCATCAATCAAAACTGACCCTGATGTCAGAGTCATTGCGTAATGATGGTAGGATTTGGGTTCCCAAGAAAATGGAAGATGTAAAGGCAATCCGTGACGGAAAGCTCAAACCCAGGGATATTAAAGAGGATGACCGCGACTATTATCTAGAGCGTCGCTATCCTGCCTTTGGTAACCTTGTACCCCGTGATGTTGCCTCTCGCGCCGCTAAAGAGCGCTGTGATGCAGGTTATGGGGTGAACAAGACGGGAGAAGCTGTTTTTCTTGATTTTAACAGCGCCATCATGCGCTACGGTAAGGAAAAAGCACATACCTCAGGTATTCACGATGCATCTGATGCCGAAATACGGAAACTGGGAGAAGCCGTTGTAGAAGCTAAATACGGCAACCTCTTCCAGATGTATGAAAAAATAACGGATGAGAATCCATATAAGACACCCATGAAGATTTACCCAGCGGTACACTATACCATGGGTGGGCTTTGGGTAGATTATAACCTGCAGACCACAATACCCGGTTGCTATGCTGCTGGCGAGGCCAACTTCTCAGATCACGGCGCAAACCGCCTGGGAGCCTCGGCATTGATGCAAGGTCTGGCCGATGGTTATTTTGTGCTTCCATATACCATAGGTGATTATCTTTCAAAGGATATCCGTACGGGCAAGATACCCACGGATTCCCCAGAATTTGACGCTGCAGAGAACGCCGTGCGCGAACGCATCGAGAAACTGATGCACGCAGCCGGCAAGCATTCTGTAGACCACTATCACAAAAAACTGGGCAAGATCATGTGGGATAAATGCGGCATGGCCCGTAATGCTCAAGGCTTACAGGAAGCCATGGAAGAAATCGCAGCACTGCGCAAGGATTTCTGGGAAAATGTAAAAGTACCGGGAAGTGCAGATAGCATGAACCCAGAACTTGAAAAAGCAGGCCGCGTGGCAGACTTCCTGGAACTGGGAGAACTCTTTGCCAAAGATGCACTGCACCGCAATGAATCTTGCGGGGGGCACTTTAGGGAAGAATATCAAACAGAAGAAGGAGAAGCCCTTAGGGATGATGAAAACTTCACCTATGCAGCCGCATGGGAGTTTATGGGAAATCCACGTGAGGCCGTACTTCACAAAGAAGACCTGAATTTTGAAAATATTGAAGTAAAAACAAGAAGCTATAAATAAGTTGCTTTGGCTTTAAGCCAAAAAACATATAAACTCATTGATATATGAGACTAAATTTAAAGATTTGGCGTCAGCCTGATGGAAAGACAAAGGGTAAAATTGTTGACTACAAGCTCGACGGTGTGGATGGAGACATGTCTTTTCTTGAAATGCTTGACGTGCTCAATGAAGAGCTAATCAATAAAGGTGAAGAGCCTGTAGCTTTTGACCATGATTGCCGTGAGGGAATCTGTGGCTCTTGTAGCCTGCAGATCAATGGTGAGCCCCATGGGCCTGACCGCCTGGTAACCACGTGTCAACTGCACATGCGCATGTTCAACGATGGTGATACGATTACCATTGAACCTTTCCGTGCGACGGCCTTCCCGGTAATCAAGGACCTTGTTGTTGACCGCTCTGCCTTTGACAGGATTCAACAGGCCGGTGGCTATATCTCGGTAAATACTTCTGGGAATACCCAGGATGCAAACAACATCCCAGTGCGCAAGGAGGATGCTGACGATTCATTCTATGCAGCGACCTGCATAGGGTGTGGAGCTTGTGTTGCCGCGTGTAAAAATGCAAGCGCAATGCTCTTTACTTCTGCAAAAGTATCTCAGTTTGCATTGCTCCCTCAAGGTCAAATTGAAGCTACTGAACGCGTGATGAACATGGTGAGGCAAATGGACCTTGAAGGTTTTGGAAACTGTACAAATACCGGCGCCTGCGAGATTGAATGTCCCAAGGGAATCAGCCTGGAGAACATCGCACGCATGAACCGGGAGTACCTAAAATCTTCCACTAAAGGATAAAGATTTTTTAAAATGAAAATTGTAGCCCTTCTTTTTTAAGAGGGGCTTTTATTTTTCTTCAAAAAAGGATTATTTGTAATTATATATAGCACTATTAACTAAAATTATAACGTTAAGAACAATTACTTGAAAGCCCTTTTTATTTTCGATGGTCTTTATGATGGGCTGTGAAAAAGATGAAAGTCCTGACCAGCCAGTAGAAAGTTCTTTGGATAAAGAAAAAAGAGTACAATCTATACATTTTGATGATTTACCCGAAGGTCTTCAATCGAGCTTAAGTTTAGCGTATTTGCAAAAGGGAAATACAAAAACAGGATCAACTCCCAATATAAATAAAAAAACTCCTGGCTATAGGATAAAAGCAAAAAACAACACCTATTATACCTTCTCGATTTTAGGTTTTCTACCTCAATCCAAAACAACGAAGGAAAACTCTGGTTTCTATTTTGACAATATAGTATTTACGCAGGATAGCCTTGGAACAGATGATGAATATTTTTTGAGGTATAGACCTACTGAAGACTGGTTAATGAACAACAGGAACTTTAAAGAATTTTCGGGGGCTATTGAGTTTTATGATGAAGTGGCTGATTATTTGGGAAGCTTGACATTTAATAATGGAGAAACCCAAAACAACAATTTAGGCCAAAATAGGACCAGCAGCCCAAACACGCGACAGAATGATGAACTGGATTGTACCATATATTTTGTATCTTATATCTGTACCGGAGGTTACCTAGGTGACGGGAATTATGATTATGATGAAGAGGATTGCACCTATACCTATGAAATAAACTGTGAATCTACGCCTGTGGGCGGGCCCAACGATGATAATGATGGCTCAGGAAACCCTACTGATCCCAATAATAATAATGGCGATGATCCACACGGAACGAGTGGAAACTCTGGTGATGGTGAAACAGGCGATGACGGGGATATCGAGACCGAGCCCGTGTTTGTGGAAGGTGAAATCCTGGATTGCATAAACATTGGCGTGCCCGGCGATGAGACCACGCTTGAGATTGATAGCTTTATAGAGACTGGACTGAGCAGTATAGACCTTGCTTTAATTAACGATTTCTTAAAGGCCAACCAGTGTAGTGAAAGTGCGCAATGGTGTGCCATACAGGTGTTTGAAAGTGGCAATATTTTTGAGCTGGAGGATTGTGATGGTTATGAACCTTTTGATCCTTGTGCAGAATTAAAAGAACAAATTGAGGAGGAGAGTTATAATGATAAGTTTAAAGATTTGAACAGTAAAACGGGAGAACAAAAGGAGGCTGGGTATGTACAAAATACAGATGGAACCTTTACCAAGCTTGACCCTATTAATGGCGGGCATTCTCTAGATTTAGATGGGCTATCTTATGCAAACCTCAATGGCTTTATCCATACACATTTGGATGATTTTCCAACAGGTAAAATTGACAATATAACTGGACTTCCAGAAATAAACGAAATATACAGGATTTTCTCTCCTGCCGATGTGATCGCTTTTTTAAACATTGCCAAAAACTCAAATAACCTTGCCGATGTCTATGCCACTGTTCTTAGCAGTACGGGCGATTACACAATTTGCTTTACCGGTAATGTGAATGAGATACCAGTGCTTAAAACAGCCAAGGAATATAGAGCCGATTATATAGCAAAATTAAAAAGATATGGTAATGAGAGAAGTTTTTTAAAGTTCTTGGACGAAATCATGAATGTGGATGGCATCGAACTATATAAGATTAAAAAACCATTATTTAACAGCACATATAAAATAAAGTCAAAATCACTTGACGAAAATGGCAAAATCGATAGTCAAGATTGTGAATAATAGAACCAACTAAATTATATACCAATGAAAAAAATAATTTTAGCAATAGCATTCTGCTCACTTTCAGCGATAAGCTGCAGTGCGCAGCACATCATACCCCTTGAAGATACATATACATACATAGGCAGTGAAGGAGGGCTCTTGGGTGACAGGGACTATGTGTATGTAAAGGATGTCAACAATCTGCGGGACAAGTTTGTGGGCACATGGAAGGGGCTATATGACCTTAAGAGCTATGAAGTGGTGATCACGCCGAGAACCACGGACGATGGTGAACTCAAGGAAGATGAGCTGCTGCTGCGCTATAAAATAACCGATATCAATGGGGTTGTGGAGAACACCCTGAACCTTCCTGACGACAGTCCGTTTGTTTTGAAGAATGGATATATGAACGAGAGCCAAGGGTATGTTTTTTCATATATAGGCAGGGATGTTGCCTGTGGCCAAAATGGCTGGGTCTTCACCCAGGTCTATGGCGACAATAAGGAAAAACTACAATTCTTTTTGTCTGTTGAAGGTGAGAATTATCCTGAATGCACCACGGGAGCGGCCGTACAGATCCTGCCCACAGAATCAATGGAGTTAATTAAGCAGTGAAAAGCACAACCCTATTTTTTCTGCTCATAACTGCATCAATAAGTTGCAAAGCACAAATACTTCCTGTGGAAGATTACAGAACCTATATAGAACTTGGGGAGGGTATCCCAGAAAACACTACCTATATCAAGGATGTGAACAATGTACTCAATAAATATACCGGCACATGGATAGGCACCTTTGAAGGAAAGACCTATGAATTTAGGATAAAAAAAATAACGGAATCCCGTTACGATGGTGATTTATTGGTTGATCAGCTGATTATCCACTATAAAATAACAAATTCCAATGGAGCAATTTTAGCTGATAATCTAAACTTGCCTGATGACCATCCCGATGTAATCAGTGGACTTTATTTGGGCAAGAATGAGGTTTACAAGCTTCAACATAAGGGAAAAAACCCACAGTGTGGTCAAGGAGGTGAATTACAAATAAAATTAAAGAATGGATCTTTGAGTACCTTATATGCTTATTTGTTCCCTGAGGGAGACCTAGTGGATATTGCGGATTGTCCGGACGGCCCCTATGAACAGATCTTCCCCACAGGGAGCGAAACCCTTATACTTACCAGGCAGCTATGAAAATGCTTTTATTAATCTATAATGCCAAATAAGTTATACTCGAATAAAATACAGTCGCGTGAGATTGCTGCCTTTATAGTTCCAAATGTTTAATTAATGAATTTAATCAAGTATCTAATTGTTTTTATAAGTATTTCTTGTCAATCTCAAATTGATCAGATAAATAAAGATCAAATTCTCATTGATGGGGTTTTGCCTTTAGAATCCTCAAAAACAAGCTTAACAACTCAACTTGCCCCCCCTCAATACTGAAACCGAATACTGGGAAATATATGATAAAAATGTAGAGGTTTTGATTTATGATGGGGCTAAATTTTATTTTGATAACAATAAATTAGTTTCATTTGATTTGACCAAATCAAATTATCATCTAAAACTAAATCAGCAAAACATTGAAGTGGGTGATAGTATAAATACCTTACAGTTAAATTTTCCTAATTCTTATGCATACCGCTCAAATGGGGGTTTTGCGATTAATATTGATTCTGGAGACTTCAGCTTTCTATATTTGAACTATAACTTATCGGGCATCATAACCAAAATTGAGCATCGTTTTTATTAATATCTCAATCTTATTTTTTAATTATTATTTATCTTTCTCCTGTTTATATGTGCGATTAAGCCAATTATGAATTAGTTTAATTTATAGGATATTTAATTTGCCCAATGGCAAAAGAAAATACAGAAAGGATTGACTTGATAAGCTAATGAAAAATATAACTTTAGCAATAGCATTCTGCTCACTTTCAGCGATAAGCTGTGTAATACTACCTATTATTTAGACCAATATCACTTGGTTGTT
>CEQG01151905.1_pt1 | contig 16685 bp, 14 predicted proteins | sample 350301 | NCBI WGS metagenome assembly CEQG01 (sample SAMEA2621242, study PRJEB7988) | marine metagenome | isolation source: saline water (ENVO:00002010), including | reverse complement strand
CTCGCGGTCGGAGGCGCCGGTTTTCGTGGCCTCGATCAGCGCGCGCGCGGAATCATAGCCCTGAACCGCGTATTCCGACGGGATGCGGCCGGTCTTTTCGGTGAAGGCGGCAACGAAATCCTTGTTCTCGGCGGAATCGATGGTGGGCACATAGTGCAGCGCGGTGATCACGCCCTCGGCCGCCGGGCCCTGGGCATTCACATAAAGGGACGAGGTCAGGAACCCCGACCCGTAAAGCGGCAGATCAGCCTTCAGCCCGAAACTGTCATACTGTTTGACGAAGGAAATCGCCTCGCCGCCCGCATAGAACACAAAGACGGCCTCGGCGCCGCTGGCCTGTGCCTTGGTCAGGTAGGGGCCGAAATCCTGTGTCTTGCGGAAGGGGGTGTATTCCTGTCCGACGATCTCGCCGCCCGCGGCGGTAAAGGCCTCGGCGAACGCGTCGATCATCTGGTGGCCTGCGGCATAGTCGGGCGCCAGCGTATAGACCCTGGTGATGCCCTGATCAAACATCCACTGGCCCATGGGGCGGTTCACCTGGCCGTTCGAAAAGGACAGGCGCACGACATAGGGGCTACAGCTTTCGCCGGTGGCCTCGTCATTGCCCGCATTGGCCACGATCAGCGGCACCTTCGAGCCGTGCACCATGTCGCGCACCGCGCCCAGAACGCCCGAAGACACGATGCCCGCCATGACATCGACCTTGTCCTGCAGCACCAGCTTGCGGGTCTTGGCAAGGCCCACCGGCGGGCTGACCTCGGTATCTTCGCGGATCAGGTCAAAGGTTGCGCCGGTCTCGGCGCCATAGGTTTCAAGCGCAAGCGCAAACCCGTCGTCGATGTCCTGGCCAAGGCTGGCATAGACGCCCGAATAGGGCAGCAAAAGCCCGACCTTGATATCTTCGGCCAGTGCGGGCGTGAACGCCAGACAGGTGGCAAGCCCGGCCAGGGCCGCCTTGAGTGTCGTTTTCATGTTGATTTCTCCTCCCTGTGAAATCTCCGGGCCTCTCCCTTGGCCCGGTTGTCGTTATCCCAGATCGCCTCCTCCGACCGGCAGCGTCAGGCCGGTGATGTAAGAGGCGTCGTCGGATGCCAGAAACAGGATCGCGCCTGCCTGCTCATCCAATGTGCCGTAGCGTTTCATCAGGCTGGACTGGACCGTCTGATCGATGATCTGCTGGTACCATTCCTGTTCCTGCGCATCCTGTTCGCCCGGATTGCGCGGAATCGCCCGCGCGGGGGCTTCGGTCCCGCCCGGCGCGGTGGCCACGACGCGCACGCCGCGTTCGGCCACTTCCCAGGCCAGCGACGCGGTGATCGCGTTCACCCCGCCCTTGGCCGCGGCATAGGGCACGCGGTTCAGGCTGCGGGTGGCGATCGAGGACACGTTGACGATCACGCCGCTTTCGCGCTCGAGCATCGTCGGCAGGGCGGCGCGGCAGCACCACAGCGTCGGAAACAGCGAGCGCTGGACCTCGGCCTGAATTTCCTCGGGCGCGTAATGTTCAAAGGGTTTGGTCCAGATCGTGCCGCCCACGTTGTTGATCAGCACGTCGATCCGGCCATAGGCCTTGACCGCTTCGGCCATCGCCTTTTGCGCGCCGTCCCATTGTTCCAGATCGGCGGCGATAAAGATCGCCTCGCCGCCTTTGGCGCGGATTCCGGCGGCGACCTCATCGGCCAGGGGCGAACGGTCGATCAGCGCCAGCGTGCCGCCTTCGTCGGCGACGCGTTCGGCCACGCGGCGGCCGATGCCCTGGGCCGCGCCGGTGACGACGACGATCTTGTCGGTGAACCGGGCCATCACGCGGCGTCCGCTTCGGCTTCGGAGGGGTTGAATTTTTCGAAATGGAAATGCGCCGGGGTCACGCCCAGATCGGCCATATGGCCGCGCACCGCATCCACCATCGGGGGCGGGCCGCACAGGTACACATCGACGTCGCCGCCGTTGAAATCCTCGGCCGTCAGATGATCGGTCACAAAGCCTTTCTTGGCGTGATCGCTGTCGGCATCCGCCACAACGGTTTCCACCGTGAGGTTCGGCATTTTCGCCGCCAGCGCGGTGATCCGGTCCAGTTCGACCAGATCGGCGTCGCGCGTCACCGCATAAAACAGGCGGATCGGATGTTCGGTCGGCTTGTCGGCCAGAAGTTCCAGCATCGACAGGAACGGCGCAAGCCCGGTGCCGCCCGCAAGAAACAGCAGGGGGCGTTCGGCGGGGCGCAGATAGAAGGTGCCCATCGGCCCGGTCAGCTCCAGCGTGTCACCGGCGGCGGCGCGCTCGGCCAGATAGGTGCTCATCATCCCGCCCGGCAGGTTGCGGATCAGAAAGCTGCCCGTGGCGGCATCGGGATGTGAGGAAAACGAATAGGAGCGATGCTGGCCGGTGCCCGGAACCTCGATATTCACATATTGGCCCGGCAGGAACGCAACCTGTTTGGCGGGGGCAACCTCAAGCCGGAACGACGTGTCCGACAGGGTCTCGACCGCCGTGACCGTGGCCGACACTTTTTCCGCGCCGGTCTTGCAGGCCAGCGACGAGGCCGGCACCCGGATCACGCAATCGGATTCAGGGGTCATCTGGCAGGTCAGAACATAGCCTTCGGCTTCTTCTTCCTCGGTCATCGCGTCTTCGTGGTAGAATTCCAGCTCGTAGGAACCTTCCTCGCAGAAGCATTTGCAGGTGCCGCAGACCCCGTCGCGGCAATCCATCGGCACGTTGATCCGCTGACGAAAGGCGGCATCCGTGACCAGTTCGTCTTCGTCGCAATCGATGATGCGGGTGACCCCGTCTTCGAAGTTCAGTGCAATTTTATAGGTCATATCTCTCCCCTCGGCGCGCCAGTCGGATGGCGCGCCGTCCCCGCAGATTTTGGATCAGATGTGGTAGACGTCGATCACGTGGTGGATCATGTCGTTTTTCAGAACGACCTTTTTATCCATGATCAGCGGCTGTCCCGATGCGGTGTCGATCGTGTAGAACGAGGTGCCGAAATACGTATCGGTGGTGTTGTAGCGATAGTTCAGCGTGAACCAGTTGAAGCGGATCTTCACTTCGGTCCCGTCGCGCGACACCACTTCGACATTGCTGATGTTGTGCGATGTGCGCGGCTCGGGCAGGCTGGTCGCCGAGGAGCGGTCCGTCTTGATGCGGAACACGCGGTCCTCGATCCCCGATTTGTCCTGATAATAGATCAGCGACATTTCGTTCGCCGGGTCTTCGGTCGGCGTGTCAAAATCATCCCAAGCGGGCATCCAGAACGGCGCGTCTTCGTGATAGAAGGCCAGCCATGTGTCCCAGTCGCGATCGTCAAGCGCACGCGCCTCGGCATAAAGAAAGGCGCGGATTTCGTCGATATCCAAAGCGGCGGCAGCCGAAACGGCAGTGTTTGTCATCGGCATCTGTCTTACTCCCCCGCCAGGCGCATCGGCGCCACGTTTTCACGTTCTTCCGCGATCGCGTCGTTCATGCGTTCGACCCAGTGATTGTGCTGAATGACAAAAAGGCCTTCGTCCTCGGTGCGCGCGCCCGATGACACCGGCGCAAGCCCGATGGATTTCGCCTCTTCGTCGGGGCCATCAATCCACTGGGTCGCCCCGCGGCTAAGGTCGTTCCATTCGGCGGCGCGGCCCTCATAGCCCAGCTGGCAGGCGCGGAATTCTTCCAGATCGTCCGGCGTGGCCATGCCCGAGGCGTTGAAGAAATCCTCGTATTGGCGAATGCGCTTGGTGCGCGCGTCCTGGTCTTCGCCTTTGGGCGCGATGCAATAGATCGTCACTTCGGTCTTATCGACCGAGATCGGGCGGAACACGCGCAGTTGCGAGCTGAACTGATCCATCAGGAACAGGTTCGGATACAGGCACAGATTGCGCAGATAGCCGATCATCCAATCCGCCTTGGCCTCGCCAAACCGTTCGACCAGCTCGTCGCGGCGCGGGTAAAGCGGGCGGTTGGTCGGGTCGGCCCAGGTCGTCCACAGCATGATATGGCCGTTTTCAAAGGCGTAATACCCGCCCTTCTGCTTGGCCCATTTCGAGGCATCCACCGCCTTGATGTTGTCTTCTTTTTCCTCGCCGCGGCGCGATGTGGTGGCCACATAGTTCCAGTGCACCGCCGACACGTGATAGCCATCCGCGCCGTTTTCGGCCTGAAGCTTCCAGTTGCCGTTATAGGTATAGCTGGACGAGCCGCGCAGAACCTCGAGCCCTTCGTCGGACTGGTCGCAGACCATGTCGATCATCTTGGTGGCTTCGCCCAGATAATCGGTAAGGCTTTGCACATCCTCGCTGAGGCTGCCGAACAGGAAGCCGCGATAGCTTTCGAACCGCGCCACACGTTTCAGATCGTGGCTGCCGTCCTTGTTGAACTGTTCGGGATAGCCCGCGCCCTTGGGGTCCTTGACCTTCAAAAGCTTGCCGGTGTTGCCAAAGGTCCAGCCGTGGAACGGGCAGGTGAAGGTGGATTTGTTCTGGCGCTTGAAGCGGCAGAGCATCGCGCCCCGGTGGCTACAGGCGTTGATGAACGCGTGCAGCTCGCCGGTCTTGTCGCGGGTGATCACGATCGGCTGACGGCCCATATAGGTGGTGAAGTAATCGTTCGGGTTCGGGATCTGGCTTTCATGCGCCAGATAGATCCAGTTGCCCTCAAAGATGTGCTTCATCTCAAGCTCGAACAGCTCTTCGTCGCTGAACATGTCGCGCTTGGCGCGGTACACGCCGCGCTCGGGGTCTTTTTCGACCATACCGTCCAGACGGCGGCTCAGTTCATCAAGTCCTGGCTGGGTAAACATGGTTTTTCCTCCTCGCAAGCCATGGTGTGCCGCAGCCGCGGCACAGTCCTTCCCAAGGCACCTTCGTTTCGTCGCCGTTAGGTGCCGGCCGCCGCAAACGTCACCGAACGGGTCCGATCACGGCTGTAAAAAGCGACCTTGTCTTCATCAAGCGCGACCCCAAGCCCCGGCCCGGTCGGCACCTTTACCGAGAAATCCCCATACTGAAGCGGGGTTGTCAGAATCTCGTCCCGCAGCAGAAGCGGACCGAAAAGTTCGGTGCCCCAGCGCATCCGGGAGATCGTCGCGAACAGCTGCAACGAGGCCGCCGTGCCGACCCCCGCCTCAAGCATGGTGCCGCCATAGGTGTCAATGCCCGCCGCATGCGCGATCGAGATTACGTCGCGCGCCGGGGCAAGCCCGCCGGACTGACCGATCTTGATGGCAAAGACATCGGCCGAACGCTGCGCCGCGACCTGCGCGGCATCCTCGGGGCCCTGAAGCGATTCATCGGCCATCACCGCAATCTCGTAGGACGAGGTCAGCTCTTTGAGCGCGGCGGTATACCCGCGCGGGATCGGCTGCTCGACCAGATCGACGCCGATCTCCTGAAGTCCGGCCAGACCCCAGCGCGCGTCGGTGATGCCCCAGGCCTGATTGACATCCACCCGAATGCTGGCCCTGTCGCCAACCGCCTTCTTGATGCCCGCCACATGGGCCACATCGTCGCGCACGGCGCGCTTGCCGATCTTCAGCTTGAAGACATTGTGCCGCCGGATCTCGAGCATCTCGAGCGCTTCTTCGGCGTCGGTCTGCGAATTACCGCTGGCAAGGGTCCAGGCGACGGGCAGGCTGCTGTGCACCGCGCCGCCGAAGAGCTGCGCCACGGACACGTTCAGGCGCCTTGCCAGCCCATCCCAAAGCGCGGTTTCAATGGCGCAGCGCGCGATTGTATTGCCCTGCACCGTCTTGGCCATCAGCAACGAGGCCGCCGCGACCTTGTCCGCATCCTGCCCGACAAGGGCGGGGGCCAGATAGGCGTCGATCGCCAGCTTGATGCTTTCGGGGCTTTCGGGGCAATAGGACATGCCGCCGATGGTGGTGCCTTCGCCCAGCCCCACAGAGCCGTCCGAAAAGAATACCTTCACCAGAACGATGGACTGGCACATCATTGTCGTCATCGAAAGAACATGCCCGCGGATGGTGGGAATGTCGGCGATGGTTGCTTGAATGCGGTCGATGGTGGTCAAGGCGCCGGTCCAATTCTGAGGTCTATCACACAACGAAAGTGTCAAAGAGCCCGGATTTAGTCCAATACCGGATGGGTCTCAGGCAATACCTTCAGGCCGGGGGGCGTCTGCCCGGTCTGGTGTGAAAGCCCGATCACGCGGGCCGCAAGAGGGCGCTTTTGCAGGGGGTCGCGGGGTTCCCGACAGCGGGGATCAATGCAGCTTGCGGCCGCTTCGGTTGCGGCGCTGCACCACGCTTGGGGTTTCGCCGATGGTCTCGTGGAAGACGCGGGAAAAATGGCCGACATCGGTAAATCCCAGCGCATGCGCCACATCCTTGATCGACCGGTCCGCCAGCATTTCGCGCGCGCGTGACATGCGGTGCGCGGTGGCGAATCTGGCCGGGGTCTTGCCATAGCGGGCCTTGAAGTGGCGGAACAGGCTGGCCTCGCTCATGTGGGCAACGCGGGCCAGTTCTTCGGATGTAAAGCGGGCTTCGGGGTGTTGCACGATGGCCTCGACCACGGCATTCAGGCCGGTGTCGGCCGTGTTTCTGCGGCGCTTTTTCAGCAGATCCGCTTCTTGGGCCTGCAACAGGCGCAAGACCAGCTCGCAATGGGCGGATTCGATCAGAACCTCGCGCAGCGCCCCGGTTTCGGTTTCATAAAGGTGCATGATGCGGTCCATTTGCGCCTGAACTTCCCTGGCCTGACGCAGATGCGCGAAATTCGACCAGTCCAGTTCCATCCGCTCTTCATGGCCCTTGGCGCGAAGCGAAGCATTGATCCGCGTGACGATCCGGTCAAGCTCGACCCTGTCGAACTCGATGACCATGCATTCCGCGGGCCGCTCTGGCGCCGCCTCTGGAAAGACGATGCTCATCGCCATCGAGGCGTTGACGAACAGTGTCTCGCCCGGCAGAAAATCGAACGGCTCGGACCCGTTGACGCGCATGATCTTGCGTCCTGCCCGCATGCAACAGATCAGGGGATTGTCGAATCGAAGGTCCACATGCGCGGTGTCCGTGGTCAGATAGACAGAGGCTTCGCTCTGGGCTGAATGCTGTACACTTCGGTATTCAACAAGCTTTTCTGCGGCCATGACGGCGCTCCTTGGCGGTCCGGGGTGATGCGCAACCTCAACCGGGACAGGGGATATGAGGCGGTGCATCAACCGCCGACAATATAACGCGCGTACGCGAAAAACAAAGGGCTGCGCCCCTGGGCCTGGCAGTAACCCCCCGTCACGAACCACTGGAAGCAACCCCGACGATATGGCTACAAACCACCCGAGCGCGACCGGCCCGCGACGGAATTTGAAAATATCATACAAGAAATTGAGAGTCTTGTGACTACCCTCTTCCTCGCGGGATCCTTATTCTCTCTTGATGCAAAAAATGGGGGGAACTTATGTTTGATTGGCTAGAAACCAGCAAAGACAATGCTGCACCCAGCGCGGCGCGCAAGCTGTTCATCAATGGCGAATGGACGCCTGCGGCTGGCGATACCACCTTTGACGATCACAACCCGACCACCGGAGATCTGTTCGCCCAATGCGCGGATGCGTCCCAGGCCGATGTGGATGCCGCGATCGCGGCCGCGAAGGCCGCCCAGCCCGCATGGGCGGCCCTGCCGCCTGCGGCGCGCGCCTCGTTTTTCTACAAAGCGGCCGAGCTGTTCACCGAGCGTCAGGAACAGTTCGCGCAGGTCCTGATCGCCGAGACCGGGTCCGGCTTTGGCAAGGCCATGTTCGAATGTTCACTGGTGCCGCTGGCCCTACGCGAAGCGGCGGGTCTGACCACGCGTGAAATCGGGGAAATCCTGCCGTCGCAAGTGCCCGGCAAGGTGAACCGCGCCGTGCGCGCGCCTGCGGGCGTGGTGGGGGTGATCTCGCCCTGGAACTTCCCGCTGTACCTGTCCTTGCGCGGCTTCGTCTATGCGCTGGCCCTGGGCAATACGGCGATCCTGAAACCTTCAGAGGATTCGCCGGTCTCCGGCGGTCTGATGATGGCCGAGCTGTTCGCCGACGCGGGCTTTCCGGCGGGTGTCTTCAACGTCGTGACCACCGGGCGTGACGGGGCGGCGATGGTTGGCGACAGCTTTGTCAACGACAAGCGCGTCAATGTGCTGAGCTTTACCGGCTCGACCCATGTGGGCAAGATCCTCAACACCGCCTGTGCGCAGGCGTTCAAACCGATCATGCTGGAACTGGGCGGCAAGAACCCGATCCTTGTGCTGGAAGATGCGGATCTCGACCGGGCTGTGGATCTCGCGTTTTTTGGGGCTTTCATGCACCAGGGTCAGATCTGCATGTCCGCCGACAAGATCATCGTCGCGGACAAGATCTATGACGCCTTCCTTGAAAAGTTCGTCGCCAAGACCAAAAACTTCGTGCCGACCAATCCGCAGGAACAAACCTGCGTCATCGGTCCGATCATCAACGACCGCCAGTTGCAGCGCATCACGGCCCTGATCGCCGAAGCGCAGGAACAAGGCGCCAAGGTGCAAACCGGCGGCGCGGCTCAGGCGCCGTTCTTCGAGGCGACGATCCTGACGGATGTCACCCCGGACATGCGCGTCTGGAACGAGGAAATCTTTGGCCCGGCCACCATCGTGGTGCGTGCGGCCTCGGTGCAGGACGCCATCGACATGGCCAATGACACGCCTTACGGGCTGTCGGCCTCGGTCGTGACCTCTGACATCGCCATGGGCGAAATGATCGCGGAACGGATCGACGCGGGCATGGTGCATGTGAACGATTCCACCGTGCATGACGAACCCCACTGCCCGTTCAGCGGGTTCGGCGCGTCGGGTGGCGGCGGCAAATGGGGGCCGAAAGGCGCCATTCAGGCCTTCACCAAGCAGCGCTGGATCTCGACCCAGCGGGTGCCGCATCAGCTGCCGTTCTAAGGCCAGCCCTTCACTACATGAAAAGACCCGGACGATTGTCCGGGTCTTTTTGTTTCCGCTGCCTAAGTCCGCTGCGGCGTGAAAGGGCGGCCAGAACCGCCCTTTCCGGTCAAGGTCAGCCCACGTTGCCGCGCTCTTCCTTCCACAGGCCCAGCTTTTCCTGCGCGCTGCGATCCGAGAAGAAGAACATGACCGCATCCTCGCTGGCACGCATCGTGCGCCAGGTCCAGCCCGGCAGCGCGATCACGTCATTGGGACCCAGATCGAAGGTCTCGCCGTTGATCTCGATGCTCACATGCCCTTCAGATACCACCATCGCCTGATTGTCGGTCGCGCGATAGGGCGCGGTCGAGAAGCCTTCGGGCAGATAGGTCAGCCAGGCCGCGATCATGGGCATCACCCAGCCGCCGTCCAGCGGGTTCGCATAGCGCAGCGCATAACCGAGATAGGGATCAGGGCTTACCGATTCCTTAAGCGCGAAAAGCGCGTTGCGCGACCGGGCGTAGGGATAGGCGAACACCGGCGAGTTGGCGCCAAACGGCGACACCGGATCCAGCGGCAGCATGCCCGAGCCGAACTCGGCCGTGGAATGGCCGTTCTTCTTGGTGATCTCCTGCTGCGCGTCGGGCAGTTCTTCCGAGAAGCCGCATTCGAAGAAGTTGACCATCGGCACGTCCAGCGCATCGACCCAGATCACGGGGCCTTCGCCGTCATGGCCGTGGTCGTGAAAGGTGCCGCCCGGCGTGATCACCACATCGCCGCGATGCATTTCGCTGCGTTCGCCATCCACGGTGGTATAGCCGCCGTTGCTTTCCAGCACGAAACGCAGCGCACCGGCGGCGTGTTTATGCGCCGGGGCGGTTTCGCCGGGCAGGATCAGCTGCATTCCCGCATAAAGCGTCGAGTTGATCCGCGAGGTCCCCTCGAACGCGGGGTTTTCGAACACCAACACGCGGCGCTCGGCCTCTTCTGCGGTCAGAAGATCGCCCGCCTCCAGCAACAGAGGCCGCACCTCGGTGTAGGGCCAGACAAAGGGGCGCGTCTTGTTGCGCGGCTCTGGCGGGACCAGACCTTTCAGGCGCTCCCACAAAGGGGCCAGCGAACCGGGGGTCAGCTTGTCATAAAACGCCTGACGGTCTTTGGGAAATTCTGCCGTTGTCATTGGTTTGCTCCTTTTGTGTCTTGTGATGTTAATCGGATCGGCCATGGGGAATACCGTCGATCCGGATGGTCATGTGTCCGCCGGGAAGCCGCGACACGCAGCTGCAAAGGCAATCGGCCGCCGCGCGTTCCCGGTCGCTGAGAAACACATCGCGGTGGTCGATCTCGGCATCCGCCGCGTTCACCACGACCTTGCACAGCCCGCATTCGCCTTTGCGGCAATCGCTGAGCACTTGGTGCCCGCTCTCCAACAGCGCATCGAGCAGGGTCTGACCGGCCCCCACTTCGACGGTGCGGGCGCTCTCCTCGACATGCACGGTGAACGGCCGCGTGGGCCGGGTGCCCGAGTTGCCAAAGGTCTCATAGCGCAGGTTCTGCGACGGCAACCCGTGTTCGGCCCAGGCGGATTTGATCGCCTCGGTCAGGCCCATCGGGCCACACATGTAGAGGATGGTCGCCCTGTCCAAAGCCGCGACCAATGCCTTGACATCGAGCGTCGCCCCTTCGCTGGCGTAATGCAGGGTCAGGTCATCGCCCAACAGGTCCTGCATCAGATCGACAAAGGTGGCCTCCTCCGGCGCGCGGGCACAATAGTGCATCGTGACCGACTTGCCGGTTTTGCGCAGGGTTCGGGCCACCCCGGTCATCGGCGTGATACCGATCCCGCCCGCCACCACGACATATGTCTGCGCGCCGTAGCTCACGGGCATGGAGTTGTCGTTGCCCGTAAGCTGGATTTGATCCCCCACCGAAAGGCGCCACATGGCGGCGGAACCACCCTTGCTGGCGGGTTCCAGTTTCACCGCGACCGTCAACATGTCGGGCCTCTGCCCGTCATCGACCACGGAATAGGACCGGTGGATCAACTGCCCGTCATGGGGCAGGGCAAAGGTCACATGTGCGCCCGCCTCGACCGAAATCGGGTCTCCGGCGGTCGCAAAGCGCAGCAAGCGGATTCCCTTTGCGATCTCACGCGTTTCGACCACGGTGGCGGTGGTGTTCATCTGTGTCGCTTGCATGTTTCACTCCTTTCCGCGCTTGGGGCCCTTCCCCCTATGGGCTTAGCCGACACGGCGCAGACCCGCCGTTTCCGCGTCGATCATCTCGTTCACCTTGCGCCGCGCCCACATGCCGCCCGCATCGATGTTGAGGTCATAGAACTCCTTGTCGGGATTGCGGGCGATGGCCTCCTGCTGCAGTTCGAGAATGTCTTCGTCCTGTTTGAAAATCCCGGCCACGGCATTGCGCCACGCCGTGGTCAGGCTCATATCGCCCAGCTTGAAATTGCGGTTGGCGGACCAGAAATAATGCGACGTGGTCTCCGTCGCGGGGGTGATCGAGTTGACGATATAGCCATTCACCCCCTGCGACCGATCGCCTTCGGGCGCACCGGTGCCGGCCACCGCCACCCCGACATCCAGCGCCACACTGCTGGGCGCCAGAAAGTTGATGATCTGCCAGCGGTCCACCGGCCCCGGCACCCCAAGCTGCGCGCCCCAGAAAGGCGGCGGGTCCTGGTTCAGGATCCAGCGCGTTACCTGGGCCGACCGTTCACCGTGGGTCACGCTGAACGGCGCCTCGGCCACCGCATCATTGCCGATGGAACCGTCATGCACGAAGGTCTCGTGCGTCAGGTCCATCAGGTTGTCGATGCCCAGCAGGTAATTCGCCTTCAGCTCGATCAAAGTGCCGTCGCCGGTCCACTCCGGGTCGTCGTTCCAGTGCAGATCGGGCACCAGATCCACATCGGCCAGCGCCGGATCGCCCATCCAGATCCACAGATAGCGGTGGCGCTCGACCAGCGGGTATGTCCGCACCGCCGCAGATGGGTTGATGGTCTCCTGCGAGGGCATATGCACACAGCGCCCGCCGGGTTCATAGACCAACCCGTGATAGGGGCACACCACGTTGTCGCCCGCAAGCCGCCCTTTGGACAGGGGGGCAAGCCGGTGCCAGCAGGCATCATCCATCACCACGGCGGTGCCATCGGCCTTGCGATAGAACACCAATGGTTTTTCACAGATCGTTCGCGCGAGCATTGCGCCCTTTTTCACCTCATAGTTCCATGCCGCGACATACCAGGCGTTCAGCGGAAAACTTCTTTGGGTCATTTTCTCTCCTCCCTAGGGTTGGGCGCCCGCTCTCCTCTTCGGGCGCTAGTGCATCAGATTTGGCAGCCATAGTGCGATGATCGGAAAGGCGATCAAAAGCACGGCGCGGACCACATCCGCTGCGATGAACGGCAGAACCCCGCGAAAGATCGTGGCGGTGGGAATGTCGGGCAGGACGCTGCGCAGAACGAAGATGTTCATGCCCACCGGCGGCGTGATCATCGAGATTTCGATCACCACGATGACCACGATCCCGAACCACACCAGATCGAAGCCAAGCGAGGCTACGATCGGGTAAAAGATCGGCACCGTCAGAAGCATCATCGAGATCGATTCAAGGAAACATCCCAGAACCACGTAGATCAGAACGATCATGCCGATCACCATCATCGGCGACAGGTTCATATCCATCACCCAGGCGCCCAGATCCTGTGGCAGACGCGCCACGTTCATGAAGTTGGCAAACAGGATCGCCCCGATCAGAATGGTCAGCAATGCAACCGAAGTGCGTGCGGAATCGTAAAGCGTGTCCAGCAGGTTTCTTAACGTAAGCCGCCGCCGCACCAGAGCGAATACCAGTGCTCCGGCAGAGCCGATCCCCGCGGCTTCTGTCGGGGTGAAGAGCCCCAGATAGAGCCCGCCCATCACCAGCGCGAACAACAGCAAAATGCCGATAATTCCGCGCAGGCTGGCCAGCTTTTCACCGAAACCGACGCTTTGGGCCGCCGGGCCTATGGCCGGGTTGAACCGCACCCAGATCGACACCGCCGCCATGTACAAAGCGATGCCCAGTATCCCTGGCAATACCCCTGCTGCAAACAGTGCCCCGATATCGCTTTCGGTCATGATCCCGTACAGCACAAGCGCGATACTGGGCGGAATGAGAATGCCAAGCGTGCCGCCCGCCGCCACAGATCCCGCCGCCAAAGCATCGGCATAGTGATACGACCGCATCGGCGGCACAGCGACGCGCGCCATGGTCGCCGCCGTGGCAAGGCTTGATCCGCAGACCGCGCTGAACCCGCCGCAAGATGCGATTGTCGCAATGGCAAGCCCGCCGCGCATCCCGCCGAACCACTTGTGTGACGCGGCATAAAGATCGTCGGAAATACCCGAACGGGCCACCAGATTGCCCATGAGAATGAACATCGGAATGACCGCGAAATCGTAGCTCATCACCGTGTCAGAGGCGACTGTACCGATACTTTTCAATGCTGGCGAAAATCCGACGATCCAGCCGAAACCTGTCACGCCGACAAGTCCGAGCGCAAAGCCGATCGGCAACCGGATCAACAGCAGAGCGAAAAGGCAGATGAACCCTATAACAACAATCATACAGGGCTCTCCGGTGTGTTATCGTTACGTTTGGGAAGGGCGCGGGCGACGCCCTGGATCAGGCAGATCAGCGCGGTCAGACCGGCCAGAACCGCCATGACCCGTACCATCGGTGCAATCGGCCAGCGGGTGAACATCATCACCGTGTTGAACATCTCAAGGGTCTGTGCCTGCGCCCAAAGCTGCGTGGCAGCCACGGCAATCAGCGCCGCCGACAACAGATCGACAAATACGGCAACAATGATCCCAGACGCCGCCCCCGCCCGGATCGGCACAAGATCGACACAGATGTGTTCGCGCCGCAATGTGACGAGCGGCAGCCCGACATAGAACATGGCCCCCACGCAAACCTTGGTGAATTCAAAGGCAAAAGCGATGGGATACCCAAACTGCCGCCCCACCACATCGACAAAGGTGATGGCCACCAGAGCGGCCATCAAAAGACTTGCTGCGATACGCCCGACCCCCTCAAAGGACCGTAGCACAATGGAAAACCCCTGCATCACGGCTGACCCGGCGCAGAGTGGGCACGATAGGCGGAAAGAGCCTGCGCCCCGTCGATACCTGCGGCTTTCGCCATTTTCAGCCATGCGTCCTCGGTCGGATCAAGCGCGGTATGCAGGAACTCCAGCAACGCGCCTTCGGGCACGGAAATCTCAATCCCGTCGGCGATGGCTCTGGGCCGGGCCGCGTCCTGTTCTGCTTGCCAGACCGCGCCCATTTTGCGCGCCAGAACTTCGCCGGATATGGCCGAGATCGCGGCCTGATCCTCGGGTGAGATCTTGTTCCAGGTGTTCTGGTTCATCACAAGGAACATGCTGGCATTATAAAGCCCGCCGGGTACGGCCATTTCGTATTTCACGAACTCCGACACCCGGAATTGATACAGCGCGTCATCAGACAGAGAGACCCCGTCGACGATGCCTTTCTCGAGCGCTTCGCGCATTTCGGTTACCGGAATGCCGATTGGCGTGGCCCCAAGCGCCTCAAGCGCACTGGCCACGGAACTGTTGGTCGAACGGATCTTCAGGCCCGCGAAGTCGTCGGGGGTGTTGATCGGACGGACGCTGTTGAACAGCTGGCCGGGGGGCTGGGTGTGCACGGTCAGCGTGTGTACGCCGGGATGCATGTTCGCGGGTTCCAGAAAATCTTTGAACACGCGCCAATAGGCCACCGAATTGCTGGCCGCGTCGGTGGAATGGAACGGTAGTTCAACCAACTCGCTAAGCGGGAAGGTGCCCGGCGTAAACCCATGCACCCCCCAGGTCATATCTGCGATGCCGTCCATCGCCATCTGATAGTTGCGCGGCGGCGGGCCAAGGGGCCCGGCAGACACCTCAACCACCACCCGGCCTTCGGTGACCTTTTCGATTTCCTCGAAATAGGGGTACAGCACCTGTTCATTCATGAAGTAGGTCGGCGGTAACCATTCGCTGTAACGAATGGTTACCTCTTGGGCAAAGCTTGGCACCACGGCCAAACCCGCCAGTGCAATGCCGGCAAAAAACCCACTAAGTTTCATTGTCTATCTCCTCCCTGATAGTGCCCTTCTGATTTTATTGCGCGGCGGTCGCGATATTCTCCCCTATCGCTTCCACCGACCCGTCATCACGCCACGTGGGCGAGATGTCGTAGATCCAGCTCATGCCCAGATAGTGTTTTTCTACCGGCCAGGAGCTGATCTCGGCGTTGCGCATGTCGCGTGTCGCGCCGCTGGCGTGGTACACTTCACCATAAAGGCGTGCCGTCATCTGAACCCGCGTGGTGCGCAGATAGCGCGCGTCGCGATACCGCACGAAAGCGGCTTCATAGTTGCCGTTTTCATTGACCAGCATATCGACCAGACACACGGCATCTTCGATCGCCATATTCGCGCCCTGCGCCAGGTATTGCAGCATCGGATGCGCCGCATCGCCCAACAGCGCCATAGGCCCCTTGACCCACTCACGGATCGGGTTGCGGTCGTTCAGCACCCACATGCGCCAGTTTTCGATCTTGTCCAGCAAGGTCCGCACTTCGGTGCATTTGTCGGCAAAGCGCAGCTTGAGCTCCTCGGGGTCGCCGAAATCGTTCCAGCCCTCGGAAAAACGGTCCGAGTGGAACACGGCCACAAGGTTGTAGAGCTCACCGCCGCGCAGGGGGTATTGCACCAGATGCGCCTTTTCCCCGGCCCACAGGCACATGGAATTGGTGCGCAGCTCTTCGGGCACTTCCTCGGTCGGCAGAACCGCGCGATAGGCGATATGGCCCGACACCCGCGGCGGCCCGTCATTGGCGATCAACTCGCGGGTTTTCGACCAGATGCCATCGGCCCCGATCAGCGCGTCAGCCTCGACGACCAGCCCCGCTTCGGTCGTGACACGCACGCCGCTTTCGGTTTCGGTGATCTCGGTCATTTTCGAGTTGACCCGAAGATCGACATTCGCCGACGCGAGGCATTTGTTCAGGAAGGTCTTGTGCAGATCGGCACGGTGGATCACCGCATAAGGGAAGCCGAACCGTTTGCGGAAATCTTCTGCTGCCGGGATCTGGGCGATGAATTCGCCGGTGACGCTGTCGCGCATCCGCAGATCGTCCGGAAAGGCCGAGATCGCGTTGACCTCGTCCACGATGCCCAGCCGCTGAAACATCTTGTAGCTGTTCGGGCCAAGCTGAATGCCCGCACCGATTTCCGCGAACTCCGGCGCCTGTTCCAGCACGCAGACGGATTTCCCGATCTGCGCCAGCGCATAGGCCGCCGCAAGGCCCCCTATGCCGCCGCCGATGATCACGATTTCAGTTGAAATCTGTTCACTCATTTCAGTTTCCTCCTAGCCCGCTTTCGCCTGGGCCGCCCCTGTCACCTGCACGGTCAGTTCGCCGATGCCGTCGATCCGGGCGTGAATCGTATCGCCTGCGTGTACCTGGCCGACGCCTTCGGGCGTGCCGGTAAAGATCACATCGCCCGGATGCAGCGTGTAAAAGCTCGAGGCGTATTCGATCAGCTCGGGCACGCTGAGCACCAGATCGCTGGTGTGGGCTTTCTGCCGGGTCTCGCCGTTGACCGTCAGTTCAAACCCAAGCGTCGCGGGATCGGGGATCTCGTCGGCCGTGACCAGCCAGGGGCCAAGCACCGAATAGGTGTCGAGCGATTTGCGGAAGCTGCGGTCCTCGGGGCCGCGCACGGTCATGT
>CEQG01153772.1_pt1 | contig 16764 bp, 7 predicted proteins | sample 350301 | NCBI WGS metagenome assembly CEQG01 (sample SAMEA2621242, study PRJEB7988) | marine metagenome | isolation source: saline water (ENVO:00002010), including | reverse complement strand
CGAAAAATACAAGTCACTTTCCCCTTGGCCCATAGGTTCTTCGTCCGACGAATTGATAAACTTTGATGACCTCGCGCCCACGGTGTTGAGCCTGGCAGGTATCAAGCCGCCTTCTTATATGACGGGAAGGCCTTTCATGGGAAAATTTCGTAAAAATCCCAAGGAATATATATTTATGTCAAGAAACCGCATTGATGAAAGTCCTGGACTCGTTAGAAGTATTACGGATGGCCGTTATATGTACACCAAGGTGTTTCAACCACAATATCCTGAACTGGAATTTCAAAAATATGCGGATGTCTCGGATATAGTGAGGAGGATTCGTCAGGATTATAAGGATGGATCGCTCAACACGGTGCAGGAGGATATGTTGATTCCCCGTAAGACCAGCGAATATCTATATGATATGGAAAGCGACCCGTGGAAACTTAATAACCTTGCTCAAGCTAAAGATCAAGAGAAAAGGCTAGCTGAAATGAGGGGGAAATTATACGGGCATATCCTTGAATTAAGGGATGTAATGTTCCTGCCGGAATATACCATTGATAGTATTTCGCATAAAACCACTCCTTATGAATTTCGCTTAAGCGAAAAATACAACCTAAAAAAAATCCTGAATCAGGCATTTTTGTGTGGAGAAGGGGATAAGACTGCTTCTATCCTGAAAGGTTTGAAAAGCAAGAATCCAGATGTGGTTTACTGGAGCCTTATGGGGATACAAAGTCTTAAGAACTTGGATATTTCCGTCGTAAGGCAAAAAATAATAGAACTGATGGACTGTGATTATCCACCTGTAAAAATACTTGCAGCATCCATAGCCTTTGATAGGATGGAAAAAAACAAGATTGCCATTAATGAACTAAAAAAACTTTTAAAAAGTGATAATCCGCTTATAACGCTACAGGTACTTCAAAATATCCAGTATGCGGAAGATGGGCCAGAATTTTTTAAAGGTGACCTTAAGGATTTTATCAAAAGGAAAAAGGACGATCACGACTTCCTGAATTGCCTAAGTGCAGCAGAAACCATGCTTTTTAATATGGGTGAACAGGACCTGTATTATGAGCAAATGAAAAAGTGGATTGATTTAAAATAGAACAAATGAAAAAAATTATAGTGATAGTAACATTTTTAATCGGAAGTAGTCTACTTGCGCAAAATGTAAAATATGATCAAGTGGATGTGTATAAAAAAACGGAAACACGTGATCTCAACATCTCCTTTGTCTTTCCTGATAACTGGAAAGAACGTACTCGATGGCCCATGATAGTCTTTTATCATGGCGGTGGCTGGGCAGGAGGGGATATTAAACAGTTTTCTTCCCAGGCAGCATATTTTGCGGGCAAGGGGATGGTTTGCGCCTTAGTGGAGTATAGGGTGGCAAAAGTGGATCATACCGATCCTTTTACCGCATTGATGGACGCAAAGTCAGCGATGAGGTATTTAAAGAAAAACAGTGATAGATACAGGATTGACCCAAATAGGATAGTGGCTGTAGGAGGTTCGGCTGGGGGTCACCTAGCGGCGGCAGTTGATCTCGTGGAAGGATATAATGATCCTAATGATGATCTCGATATAAATACCAAGGTTTCTGGACTGGTCTTGTTCAATCCTGTTATTGATAATGGCCCTAACGGTTACGGTTATGAGCGGGTAGGTGAGGCATACAAACAATTTTCCCCGTTTCATCAGGACAAAAGCAAAATGGCCGATGTTCTTATTATGGTAGGAACAAATGACAAACATATACCCGTGCAGACCATGAAGGATTTTTGTAAGGATGCAAAAGATGCTGGGAGTAATTGTGAAGTGATTTTCTATAAGGATGCGACCCATGGTTTTTTCAATAAGGGAAAGGGTGATGGGCATTATTACATTGAGACAAGGGATGAAATGGAAAAATTTCTCAGGGCCCGAAATTTTATCTGTGAAGAATAATATATGAGGATTTTTCAGATCATTTTAAAGATTTTAGTTTTTCCGTGGCTCCTTGTGTCCTGTTCCAGTAATATGGAGCAGGGAAGGGAGGAGCTTAACTGGGATAAGGATTGGGTCTTTCACCTGGGTAATGTGTCAATTGCTGCAAAAAAGGACTTTGATGATAGCGATTGGCGACAACTTGACCTTCCCCATGATTGGAGTATAGAAGGGGAGTATTCCCAAGATAATCCCGCAGGTATTGCGGGAGCTTTTTTACCCACGGGGATTGGCTGGTATAGAAAGGAGCTGGAATATCAGGATGATTGGAAAAATAAAAGGGTAAGTATCCTCTTTGATGGGGTTTACATGAACTCCACGGTTTATATCAATGGGGAAAAACTGGGAACCCACCCGTATGGATATATCGGTTTTCAATATGATTTGACTGATTATCTCGTGGAGGGAAAAAATGTAATCGCAGTTAAAGTCGATCATTCTAAGGCCCCAAGTGGTAGATGGTACACAGGCTCGGGCATTTATCGTCATGTAAGATTATTGATTACTTCCCAAGAGCATTTTACCCGTCACGGTGTTTTGGCAACGCCAAAAGTCATAAATGGTAACGATGGGACAATCGCAGTAAAATCCTCAATAATAAATGATGGGCTTTCGCCAAAGGAAATAAAATTCAATTACAGCATAAAGGATAAAAATGGAGAGGTTGTCAAGAAACTGGAAGGAGAAAAATTTACTTTAAAAAGTAATTCTACCGAAAATATTGAGGATACCCTTCAACTTGAAGATATTGATTTATGGTCCGCTGAAACCCCAGAAAATAGATACGTCCTTGAGGCCCAAATAACTGATGATAGCGGTTCTCTTCTGGATAATTATACTACAAGTATAGGTTTTAGAACTATTGAAGTTTCGGTAGAGAAAGGTCTTTTTGTAAATGGAAAAAAGACCATCATAAAAGGGATGTGCATGCACCATGATGCAGGTCCCGTGGGGACTGCCGTGCCAGAGGAAGTCTTGCGTAGGCGGTTAAAATTACTCAAGGAAATGGGATGTAATGCCATCCGTACGACACACAATCCCTTCGCGCCAGCATTTTATGAAATGTGCGATGAGATGGGATTTTATGTCATGGATGAAGCTTTTGACGGTTGGGAAGTGGCAAAGGCCAAATTCGATTATGGGAATTATTTTGAAGAGTGGTGGCAAAAAGATTTGCAAGAGTTTATTGAGCGTGATATGAACCATCCCAGTGTTGTTTTTTGGAGTATAGGTAATGAAGTGCGTGGATTTACTGATGCGAGACAACATGAACTGGTTGACTTTATAAAAAGAATAGATGATTCAAGACCCATTACCCAGGGAGAAGGAAGCAAGGGAACAGCTATTGAAATAGCAGGGATGAACGGGCACGGTGAATTCAAGGATGCTATTGAAGATTTTCATAACAAACATCCTGAAAAACCTATCATTGGTACTGAAATCACCCATACCTATCAAACCCGCGGCGTTTACAGAACACATACCAGTTATAGAAGGCGTGATTTTCCAGCTCCATGGGAAAAAGGACAATCTTTTGCGCCCATGAAAAACAAAATATATTTAATCCCAGATCTATCGGCAAAGGAAGTCTTTCCAGAATTTGAGCTTCCCTATCAATCGTCCTACGACAATTCTATCGTTAGGATGGGTATTCGTGATTATTGGCGCGTTACTAAGGACAAACCCTATTTTCTTGGTGCCTTTCGCTGGACAGCCTTTGATTATCTGGGAGAATCCTTTGGCTGGCCCGCAAGAACAGCACCTTTTGGGATACTTGATCTAGCTGGCTTTCCTACGGATAATTACTATCTATATCAAAGTATTTGGAGTGATAAGCCCATGGTTCATATGCTCCCACACTGGACACATCCAGGAAAAGAAGGACAAACAATTCCTGTAGTTGTTTATACGAATACAGCTTCCGCAGAACTTTTTCTCAATGAAAAGTCTTTGGGTAAAAAGAAACTGACTGGTGATGAGCTACAATTGGTATGGCAAGTTCCTTATGAACTAGGAGAATTAAAGGTCATTGCCCATGATTCTTCAGGGAAAGAGGTTTCCCAGGTTTATAGAACCGCGGGAAAACCAGTTGCAATAGATGCATCAATTGATTCAAAAGAATTACAAGATGGTGAAGTTGCCCATATCGAAATAAATATCGTTGATGAAAATGGTATTGAGGTGCCAATGGCAAACATGGAATTGAACTTCACGGTTACAGGTGGAGGAAAACTTATAGGTCTAGAAAATGGCGATATACTAGATCTTACTTCTAGCAAGGCTCATCATAGAAAAACATTTCACGGAAAATTATTGGCAATAATTCAAGCGGGTAAGAAAAACTCAGATATAGATGTGGAGATAACCGGACAAGGTTTAAAAACCACACATATTAAACTTCACCACAAGTCTTAGGTTAAATTTTCATTATCAACTTATTATCCTAATTATAAATATGCATTCATCAATGAATATGAACATATTTTCATAGCATTTGATGAATTTTTAAGGTTTTTGAGAGAATAACTCTTTTACATTTGGGATAAGAATTTTTCATAAATCAATAATATCATCCTTTAAATTAATAAAATGTTTAAAATGAATGTTGATTTTTTACGAAATATTCATTTTTTAAACTTTTTTAGGTGATTACTCAATTTTAGACTATTCACATTTATTTAAGAAGTCGATTGTGAGACAGAATACCAGGATTTTTCATTAAAAAATACTGATTATAAAAAGGCATTAAGAATTTTCAATCAATTGAATAATGAATAAAAATATTACTAGGCTCTATTTTATGGATTTTGGACTTAAGAGGTTCTTGATTTGCTTATGCTTTTTGAATTTGATATTTGCACCAGCGGTTTATGCAGCTGCCATTCAATCTACCGTTAAAATAAGCGGTAAGATAATAGATGAAAATAATGTACCCATGATAGGGGTGACGGTGATTCAAGAAAATACTTCTAGAGGAACCGCAACAGATTTTGATGGGAATTTCACCTTAGAGGTTGTTGAAGGGTCCACCATTGTAGTGAGTTATGTAGGGTATCTATCACAAAGATTTGAAAATGTTACGGAAGAAATTAATCCACTTAACATAACGCTCCAGTCTGATGCCACAAACCTAGAAGAGGTGGTTATCATAGGCTATGGTGAACAAACAAAGCAAACTCTAGTAGGAGCGGTAGAGACCGTTGAAGGGGATAAACTTTTAAAGGTGGGTTCAGTAAATTCAATCTCAGAAGCATTACAGGGTCAAGCTCCTGGACTTACGGTAATAAATACAAATGGAAAACCTGGAGCTGATGCCGCGGGTCTTTTTATTAGGGGACGTTCTACCTGGAGAAATTCAAGCCCTTTGGTTCTTGTGGACGGCATAGAACGCGATCTTAATAATATTGACCCTAACGAAATTGAAACAATATCAATTTTAAAAGACGCCGCTTCTACCGCAGTTTATGGAGTAAGAGGTGCAAATGGTGTTATCCTTATCACCACCAAAAGAGGAAAACTGGGAGAACCTTCGTTCAATTTTTCGGCCAACCTAGGAATCAAGCAACCTACGGCAAGCCCAGAAAAAGCAGATTATCTTACCGCAATGCAAGCCTTTAATGAAGCTGCATTTAATGACCGTAATTATGACCAGTTAATCCCTCAATCCAAGATTGATGAATGGACGGCTCATTATGATGAAAGGGGATCATATAATCCATATTTTCCTGAAGTTGACTGGTATGATAAAATCATCGGTACAGGTTATGAGCAAACGTATAACCTAAATGCCAGGGGTGGTGGAGAAACCATAAAATATTTTGCTTCACTGGGATATCGCAATGATGGAGATATTTTTCAATCCGAAGAACAACCTGAATATGATCCTTCCTTTGGGCAAAAAAGATATAACTGGAGAACCAATCTAGATTTTAATATCACGCCCACAACAAAGTTTACCGTGAACTTCTCAGGAAATTATAGGGTGCGTAGCCAGCCTGGATATAGGATTACCGATGACGGTGATGCAGATTTTGAGGATGGTTTTGGTCAACCTCAATTCTTTGATAGGATTTATAGGGCTCCACAAAATCTTTTTCCATTGTATTATTCTGATGGTTTTCCAGGAGAATCTTCGGATGGAGAAAGTAATCTTCTAGTATTTCTTAATGGTGGGGGGCAGCGAAAATATCAATATTATCAAGGATTTTATGATGCACAGTTGGAACAAAAACTTGATTTTTTTACAAAAGGACTTTCTTTTAATGGGGCAATCAATTATTCATCTGCATCAAATTATGCCAAGGATATTTTAAGAAATGGGGTTCAGGGAAATTTTACCGGACTTAATATTATACGGTTTTACAGAGCCTACGATTATTCTAAACCCATGGTGGATGAAAATGGTAATTTGACCTACCCCCTTACAGATGAGATACGATGGCCCACAGTAGATGCACAAGAGGGACCAGTAAATGCAAATCTACCTAGTCTTTATGGGTATAACAGGCAGTTAAATTATCGCTTTCAGATGAAATATAAGCGCAAATTTGATGATCATAATGTTGATGCGACAGCTATCATGTTAAGGCAGAATTTGGTAGGGCGAAATGGTTTTGCACAAAGAAGGGAAGAGTGGATAGGAAGGTTAAGTTACAATTTTAAGAAACGGTATTTAATAGAGGCTTCTGGAAACTATTCAGGATCAGAAAAATTTGCCCCAGGGCTACGTTTTGGTTTCTTTCCATCGGTAGGTGCTGCTTGGGTAATATCTGATGAGCCCTTTATTAAAAAACTCACTAAAAGTTGGTTGGATTTTTTTAAGGTTAACTATTCATACGGTATAGTGGGAAATGACAAGGTAGCCCGTTTTCAATATACCCAAACCTATGGTAGGACTGGGAGTATTCCCTTTGGTTATGACAACCTTACAAATTATGGACCACAATATTCTGAAGGTACTATTGCAAATGCAAATGCAACTTGGGAAACCAGTACACAACAAAACCTAAAGATAAGTGCTGATCTTATCGAAAAAATAAATTTTGAAATTGACCTCTATAAGTCCGAGAGAAAAGACATCCTTATGGAACGTAGAACAGTTCCTTCGTTTGTAGGTTTTCCAGATCTCCCCGATGCGAATATAGGTAGGACAAAAAGCCATGGATATGAGTTAAAAGTGGGCTGGAATGATAATTTGGGTACAGACTTTAATTATTTCATAAACTTTGGTACCTCTTTTACAGAAAATAGGATTGTGTATCGTGATGACCCAGCAGGGCTTGACAAATACCTGAAACAGGCAGGAAAGCCAATAGGATGGAATTCCAGGAGAATAGCAGGGCAGCTTTATCAATCAATTGATGATATATTCAATGGTCCTAATCAAAACAACGGAGCTGGTTTAAGTAATCTTGTCCCCGGGGATATTTTGTTTGTGGATTATAATGGCGATGGAGTGGCCGATGCGAATGATCAGGTACCTATGAAAGATCTCACTTATCCTCAGCGTACTTATAACTTGAATTTGGGATTCACGTGGAAAAATCTGGGTTTTAATGCTTTATTGTATGGTGTGACTGATGTTGCATATAACTATCCAGGTATATTCTATTTTGATTTTCAGGGAGGTTTTGTTCAGGCACAACCTGATGTCTTAACCCGATGGACTCCACAGACTGCAAGTACTGCACAAAAACCTGCCCTGCATCTATCTGACAATCATAATACCACAAATAGTACCTTGTTGTATAAGGATGGGTCATACTTAAGGTTGAAGAATGTAGAGATCAATTATTTATTTACAAATGATTTCTTGAAAGTGGTCGGTTTAAATACCCTTCAGCTTTATGCAAATGGTAATAATATAATTACTTGGTCAAAATTAGGAGATAGTGTAGATCCAGAGACCAACGGCTCAGGGAATTATCCTATTGTAAAAAGATATAATGTAGGCTTGCGTGCTACTTTTTAAATAAAAAATAATGAAAAGAATTCTTTCTAAATCGTACATTCTTCTAGCCTTGCTCACAATGATTTCTTGTGAAGATTACCTTGATATTTCTCCCGATTTTGGAATAACAGAGGATGATGTCTTCTCAGAATTTGAGTCTGCAAGGGGATATCTGGATAATTGTTATGAAGTTCTGCTCGATTATCATAATCCTTTTGCACAAGGGGCTGGGCGCAATAATCTCAATGCACTCTCCGATGAGGCTGGAGCCTTGTTTCAAGGTTCTGTCGTTACCACATTAAATTCAGGATCATGGGCAAACAGATCTGGAGCTCCAGAACTGGGATGGAGCGGTGAAACTGGTGAGAGAGGTCCCGTTATTACAAATTCATTATATGCAATAAGAATTGCAAATAAGGTTATACAACGCATTGACGAAATACCCAATATCACTCAAGAACAATATGATGGGCTTTTAGGCCAGGCGTATTTTTTTAGGGCATGGTATTATTTTCAGGTAATACAGCGCATGGGAGGAATGCCTGCACTTGATAAGGCCTTTAGTTCTAATGATGAGCTTGACCTACCAAGGTTGACCTATTCTGAAAGTTCCGAATTGATAATGGATGACCTGGATATGGCCATCTCATTATTGCCAGGTACCTGGAACGATTCAGAATATGGAAGAGCTAACAAAGTTGCAGCAATGGCAGTGAAGGAAATGGCTGCCCTATATGCCGCGAGCCCATTGATGCAAAATAACCTTGAAACAATACAATACCTTCCCTATGGTCAAGAGTGGAGTGAGAGGGCTGCTGAATATGCAAATGATGTTCTCAAATTTATTGCTCAAGGAGCTGGAGGTGCTGATGTTCATCTCATGGATGGAGACGAATATGAATTCATCTTCTATACCGATGAAAAACAGGTTACTTCTGAATCAATTTGGTATAAACTAAACGGAAATCAAAGAAATCAATCCCGAGATTTAAGAACAAGTTTTTTACCTCAATATTTTTCTGGAGGAACGGGTAATAACGCTTCGGCTTATACAAATCCTACACAGAATATTGTTGATATGTTTGAGGTACTCAATAATGGACAGGCATATAATATTGACGATCCAAATTCTGGCTATGATCCACAAAATCCTTATGAAAATCGAGATCCTAGATTTTACAATGATATTTTGGTGCCCGGAGAAAGATGGGGGGTCAATCAATCTGGTAATCCTATATATCAAGAATTGTATGTAGATGGTAGGGATTATAGAAGACAAACGAGTAGTAACCATACACGAGACCGTTTGTTATCTGGTTATGTGTGTAAAAAATTTATTTGGCCCGAGGCTAATGATTTTACGAGTCAGTATAATAAATATAATATTAACTCCATCTATATAAGGGTTTCACAAATTTATCTTGATTATGCCGAAGCGATGAACGAAGCATATGGTCCCAACAGTGATCCTAATGGATATGGCCTTACGGCAGTAGATGCTATAAATGTTATTCGTAATCGCGTGAATATGCCGAATGTAAGGAGTGAGCAAACGGCAAGTAAGGAAGTATTTAGGAATAAAATAAGACAAGAACGTGCCGTAGAATTAATGTGGGAAAACCAGAGATGGTTTGACTTAAGACGGTGGATGATTGCAGAGGAGGTATTTGATAAACCTATTCAAGGTATTAGGGCTTATCCTCCTGCAGGTCATAGACAGGTGGCAGACAAGAGTACACTGGATTTTGACTATGAAGTTATTGACCTTTCAACAGAGCAACGTGTTTTTGGTTTGAGATATTACTGGTATCCAGTGGCTCAGCCAGATGCATTGAACCTTACAAACTATAAACAAAACCCAGGGTGGTAACATACTATCTAATCTAATATTATAATGAAGATTCATAGATTTTTTACGGTTTTCTTTTTTCTTACTGGGTTAATAACTCAGGTTTTTGGTCAGGAAGGACGGAACTCTGAAATAATAATTAACGCATCAATAGTAAATGAGAACAACGAGCCCATAGGGAATGCTAAAGTGGTTCTTGGTGACGGTAACATTATCAGTTTTACGGATAAGGCAGGAAGATTTGCTTTAGAAGCAAAATCTGATAATATACTTATTATAAAAGCATTGGGGTATAAGGAAAAGACCATTGACCTTGCAGAGAATGGTGCGCCAGAGGAAATTATCCTTGAACGCATGCCCTATTTTAAGTCAAAGCAATATGAGATAGAGCTACCATCAACAATTACTACGTACAAAAGGGAATTTGTAGGTGCTGTGGATAAAATATCTGGTAAGGAACTGGAATCCCAACCTGATATTGTTTTCTCTAATGTCCTACAGGGAAGGCTTTCTGGCTTAACGGCACGTATGACCACGAGTGGGCTGGGTAACAATAATGCATTGCTCTATGTGCGTGGACTGGCAAGAGAAGGAGCTAATCAAGCCATTACCGTGGTTGATGGTGTGGAAAGACCTATTGATTTTTTATACGCACAAGAGATTGAAAGTATTGAAGTGCTTAAGGACGCAAATGCAAAAATACTGTATGGCCCCCGGGCTGCAAACGGAGTAATTCTTATCACAACAAAAAAAGGAAAGGATAATACCCAGGTGTTCAATGTTTCTGCAGAATATGGAGTGGCCATGAATACTAGAATGGCAGAATATCTAAATAGTGCACAATATGCTAGGCTTTATAATGAAGCCCGTATAAATGATGGGTTTTCACCTCTTTACACGGATGCTGATATACAGGGTTATGAACAAAGTACAGGTGCTAATGACCTGTACTATCCAGATGTGGATTACAACGATTATTTTATTAATAATACAAACCCTTTTAGAAAAGCAAATATTGAATATTCTGGAGGGGAAGAAGGCATAAACTATGCTTTACTTGCAGGTTATATAGGAACCCAAGGTATTGAAAAAATAGGAAGACCTGTCAAGCAAGACCGTATTAATGTAAGGGGAAACCTTAAGATAGATATTACCTCTTTTCTTTCTGCAAATGTGGGGGCAAATGGAATTATTGAAAGTAGGAATTGGGGAAAATTAGATCAAGATGAAGTATTTAATGCAATAAGGACGCAGCGACCCAATGAATTTCCTTTTGTCATAATGGATCCTAATTTTCAAGGAGAAGAAACTCCTCTGGGAGAAGAACAAATTCCACCCCTGGGAGGAAGTATTCAAAATCCTGGTAGTCTATATGGAAACCTCGTCTATGGAGGGTATCAGGAATATCAATTTTTCTATGGACAAACTAATTTTGGGTTGGATCTAAAGCTTGATAATTTTATAAAAGGTCTCTCGGCCAGTTCATATCTTACTTTTGATAATTATCAATACCATAGTGCCAACCAGTTCAACAACCCCATACGATATGCAAGGCAAATTGTGTTGGGATCTGATGGGCAGGATTCCCTGGCATATAAAAAGCTCAACAATAGGGTTATTGCGGGAAATAGGAGTGAAAGTGGGAATAATATTGAGAGAAACCTGGGGTGGACCTCTAAACTAGACTATAAGAGGACCTTTAATGAGGTCCATCAACTTTCTGCAACGCTTTCACATTTTTATTATATAAACGATAAAAGAGGCAATAGGCAAAAAGATGAAAATACAAACACATTCCTGAGAACCTCATATGGGTATAAGGATAAAGTGTACCTAGATTGGACTCAATCTGTAATGGGGAGCAATCGCTTTTCAGTAAAGAACAGGTATAAATATTTTAGTTCCTTTGGTGCCGCATATGTTTTAAGTGAAGAACGTTTTTTAAAGAATAATACCGTTTTGAATTACTTCAAAATAAAAGGTAGTTATGGCATGTTAGGATATGATAGGGCAACAAATTTCTATCTCTATGAGACCCGGTATTTTGATAGTGGTCAGGCACAGTTTGGAGAGCGTAATCAAGGGGGTGCACCTAGAACGGGGTATAGCAATTTTGGTAATCCAGATCTTAGGTGGGAGACATCCCATGAATTGAACCTGGGTATTGAAGGTATGGCCTTTAATGAATCCCTTATGTTTGAGTTTAATTATTTTAATGAAATTAGAGATGATATCATTTATGACAACCCATTTTCAATATACTCGCCTACTTTCGGGAATCAATATATACCACAAAACCTGGGTAAGATCGAAAACAATGGCGTTGACGGAAAAGTTTCCTATTCTGGTGGTGCAGGAGATTTTAGATATACCATAGGCACTAATTTCCTGTATGTAAAGAATAAGGTCATTGAAGCCAACGCCATACATAATCCTGAAGGATACAGAGATGTAAGGGGTAAATCATCAGATGTTATTTTTGGGTATGTATCCAAGGGTTTGTTTAAGGATAAAAACCAGGTTTCAAGTGCTCCTTTTCAAACATTGGGTGAGTACGGCGTAGGAAATATTCAGTATGAGGATCTGGATGGTGACGGTGTCATAACAGAACAGGATCAAAAGGTAATAGGTAATAATTTCCCTAGAACATCTTTTGGCGTAAGCCTAAACATAAACTATAAGGGGTTTGGTCTTAGTGTATTGGGTACATCCGAACTGGGCGTGGATTACATTAAGAACAGTACTTATTATAGAAATTCTGGCGAGGGTAAATATTCAGTAATTGCCCTAGACCGTTTTCACCCCGTGAACAACCCGAATGGCTCGCAACCTGCTTTGACCACAAAATATCCTTCTAATGATTATCAAGCATCCACATTCTGGATTCAGGATGCTTCTTTCTTTAGGTTAAAAAATGCAGAAATAAGCTATACGTTTTCAAAGGATACGAGAATAGCAAAAATCATCCGCCTATACCTAAGGGGTACAAATCTATTTGTTTTATCAAATGTTAAAGACCTAGATCCAGAAGTGCCTGACTCTGGCGTGAACAATTACCCATTATTTAGGACGCTTACGGGTGGATTAACGGTAGGATTTTAAAAAAATGAATATGGTAAAGAGAAATAAAATTCAATTGATAAGTACAGTATTGCTTTGCATCCTGGCTGTTTCGTGTTCACTGGACCCGGAAATTGATAATACCTATGGGGATGAGTTTGCATTTAAACTTCCTAATAAAGCTGAAGGATTCCTGATGAATTCTTATGCTAACCTTCCTAATATGATCACAGATCAATATGGGGGTAATTTTCTGGATGCAGCTACAGACAATGCCGTTACAAATGATTATGGAAGTGGAATTTATAGACTGGCTCATGGTGGCTTGACGGGATATGCAAACCCCATGGATCAATGGATCAATGCATATAACCAGATAAGAAATGTGCATATATTTCTTCAAAATGGTCTGGATGAGGAAGTAAACTATGACATAACAAATGAAGAAAACAACCAGAAGAAAAAACGTAATTTAAAGGGAGAAGCCTTTTTTTTAAGGGCATGGTGGAGTTTTCAATTATTACAGGTTTATGGGGGTAAAACCAATGACGGTAGTGCGTTGGGGTATCCTATAATACTTTCTTTTAACAATGATCAAGAATCTGCCCTTGATACGAAAAGTGTAGTAAGAAACACCTATGCTGAATGTGTTGAACAGATAAGAAAGGATCTGGATACAGCCATGGTATATCTTCCTTTTGAATATACAGGAAGTGATCCCGTTACGGGAGAATTGCAATTGGGTAGGGCAGATCAACAAATAGTGGCCGCGTTAAAAGCCAGGGTAGGCGTTTATGCAGCTAGTCCTGCTTATCAACCTGACACTGTCACAACACTGGATGGAATGGGGCAATTCACCGTGGTTGATATGGCAGCCTTTGAGCAAAAGTGGATAAAAGCAGCGCAGGATGCTCAGGCGGCAATTGATCTTATAGGGAATTTCCCTGGACTCTCTGAGCAGGATTTCACTAGCAATAATACTCCTGAAGAGTTTATTTGGAGAAGTTTCCACAATAACCGTTTGTTAGAAAACCAAAATTATCCGATACCTGAATTTGGCCAGGCACGTACAGGCCCTTCCCAAAATTTAATAGATGCATTTTATAGCAAGAATGGCTTTCCCATAGATGATGCCCGGTCAAATTATGATCCGCAAGACCCTTATGAAAACCGGGATCCCAGGCTTTATCTAAATGTGCTGTATAATGGTGAAATATTAAACGATGATGACTTACAGATTTATGAAGGAGGAGAAGATTCACAAAGTGTGTATCCAGGAAATACAAGAACAGGGTATTATGTAAGAAAATGGTTGTCGTTACAACCTGGCCTTATAGGAGTAGAAAATCCTGCTAATGATAGGCATTATAATCCTTATTTAAGGAAAACGGAGGTATATCTAAATTTTGCAGAAGCATCCAACGAAGCCTTTGGCCCCACTGCTGTAGGTACAGGCATGTCAAAATCTGCCGTGCAGGTAATCAAGCAAATACGCAATAAAGCCGGAATTACTAATAATACATATGTTGACGAAGTTGCAGCACAAGGTAAGGAAGCTTTTAGGAAATTGATATTAAGGGAAAGACGTCTGGAACTTGCTTTTGAAAACCAAAGGTATTTTGATATGAGAAGATGGTTTATGCCATTAAATGAACCTATCACTGGAGTAAAGATAAACCTTGAGGAAGATGGCAGTTATAGCTATCAAAAATTTGTAGTAGAAGAAAGAGAATTTAACAATCTAAAATATTACTATTCACCATTGCCTTTCGACCAACTGGCAAAAAGCCCAAACCTAGTAGATAACCTAGGCTGGTAATTAAATAGGGAAAAAAGATGATTATGAGAAAAACCATATATGCCCTCATTCTTGTTTCACTCGTCACCATATCTTGTGAGAAATATGAGGATTATGTAGAAGACTATGACTTTACCATAGCATATTTTAATACCCAAAAACCCTTGCGCACAGTGGTGTCCTATGATCAAATGGATTTTAAGGTGGGAGTAGCCATGGGAGGGAAAAGATATAACACGGTACAGGAAACAGCTACATTTACAATAGACCCCTCATTATTGGACAATGATGTTTTGGCTGGGGCCGAAGATTTTACCCTATTACCACCTTCTTATTACACCTTAAGTGATGAAAACACCATGGTTTTTCCAGAGGGCAGATACATAGGTGATGTAACAGTAATGCTAAACAGAGAAAGTTTTACGGCGGATACCCTAGCTACGACAAATACCTATGCGTTACCCATACGGGTAACCGAAACCTCATTAGATTCTATAGCATCTGGTACATATGATGATGAGGGGAACCAGATTATAGCTCCCAAAAATTTTTCGATAGTTGTTGTAAAATATATAAGCAAATATCATGGCACCTATTATCACACAGGTACCCAGACGGAAACAACATTCAGTGGGGAGATTAATGAGGTGACCTATAGTACTTCCGATCTTATTGATAACGATCTTTGGAAACTCAATACCATCAATGCCAATACTGTGGAAACTTCAGGAATAGGCGATTTTGACGATGCCAGTCTATTGATTACGATTTCGTCGGACGATAGCGTAAGCCTATCCACAAATAGCAATGATATTACGGAGTTAAGCGGGAGCGGAACGTACAACCCTGACGAAAATACAATCTCCATAGATTATTCTTTTACGAGAGATGGCAATGAATATTCGGTGACTGAGGTTCTGTATCAAAGGCGTCCACCGGAAGAAGACCTTACCTTTGAAGAATGGTAAATTAATCCTCTTATAAACTCCAATATAATTCTATTCAGTTAGGTATATGAAAATTTCAAAAAAGAACTTAAAAAAACTTCGGGACATCCTGGGAAAAATGACAATATCATTTTCTATGCTTTTGCTCCTATCTTCCTGTGGAGCAGAAAAGCAAAAGGATTCTAGAAAACCAAATGTCTTACTCATCAACGTTGACGATCTGGGCTGGAAGGATCTGGGATATATGGGTTCTGAATATTATGACACCCCTAATGTTGATGGACTCAGCAAAGAGGGAATGGTTTTTATGCAGGCGTATGCTTCTGCTGCAAACTGTGCGCCCAGTAGGGCTAATATGATTACGGGGCTTTTGGGGCCCAGGCATGGTATTTATACTGTGGGAACTTCCGAAAGAGGAGAGGAGCAGACCAGGAAACTTATTCCCATTCCTAACAATCAGACCATCGCAGACAGTCTTTACACCTTGGGCGAAATGTTCCATGACAATGGCTATGTTACCGCCAGTGTAGGGAAATGGCATATATCTGAAGATCCCAGGGATCATGGTTTTGATATCAACGTTGCGGGAAGTCACAGGGGTGGACCTGGGCCCAAGGGATATTTTAGCCCCTATAATGCCGAACCCCTGGAAGAAGGTCCCAAAGGGGAATATCTTACGGATAGGCTTACCACCGAAGCGATCTCAATTATAGAGGGCAATAAGGACAAACCATTCTTTCTATACTTACCTTTTTATGCTGTACATAAACCCTTGATGGCAAAGGAAGATGTTGAAGAACGCTATGAGCGAAAGAAACCTGGCGATGGTCAATCCAACGCTACCTATGCAGCCATGATCAATACCATGGATGAAAACGTGGGGAGATTGCTCAATACCCTAAAAGATCTAGGGCTGGCAGAAAACACAGTGGTAATCTTTACTTCGGACAATGGTGGGATACGGGATGTAAGTTTTCAAGATCCATTGCGGGCAGGAAAAGGGAGTTATTATGAAGGAGGGATCAGGGTTCCCCTTATCATCAAATGGCCAGGACATATAAAAGGAGGAGAGGTGTCACAAGTACCCGTGACCCAGCGTGATCTATATCCCACTTTGCAAACCATTATCAAGGCCGAAAAGAAAGCTGAAAAACTTGACGGGGATGATCTTTCCCCGCTTTTT
>CEQG01153547.1_pt1 | contig 16797 bp, 10 predicted proteins | sample 350301 | NCBI WGS metagenome assembly CEQG01 (sample SAMEA2621242, study PRJEB7988) | marine metagenome | isolation source: saline water (ENVO:00002010), including | reverse complement strand
TCGCGTATTGCCGGGCGTGATGGGGTGTATTCCGGCTGCCGCCAAAACATACCAGGCAGACATTTGCCCAACATCTTCATTGCCCACAAGACCTTCAACGGCATTCTTATAGGCGCGTTGGGCAATCATTCGGGAATATTTTTGTGTGAGCCAAGGCTGGTTTAACCTGTTGAACAAAAAAGGAACGTGGTGCACGGGCTCATTTGCATGGTTGTAATAATCGTTCCACATCATGTTTTCTGGGGCATTGTCAAAGAAAGAGATAAGGTCATCCGTGACTTTTTCTGTCCCACCCATAAGTTCTACCATACCTGGTATATCCTGTGGTACAAACCAGCCTTGCTGGTAGGGGTTACTTTCCATACAGCCATACCCTTGCTCTAGTCTGCCCGTTTCTGGCCAGGGTGCCCAGTTGCCATTTTCATCTTTGGGCCTGAACCAGTTTTTATCACTGTCCCATAGATTTTTGTAATATTTTGACCTTTTAAGGTATTCCTGTTCATCATCCGTATGCCCCAGTTGCTTTGCAAGTTGAGACAAGCACCAGTCTGCATAAGCATACTCCAGCGTGACAGATAGGCCTATGCCGCCGGTAGAATAACCCAGTTCTTCATTACTGAATTTATTTACAGTATTTTTTGAGAGGGTATATGCCTTGTCTGTATTGTAGTTCCGTATTCCCTTGGCATATGCATCTGCAATTACCGAAACCGCGGGGTTGCCAAACATACACCCACTATAGGAGTTAAGCAGTTCCCATCGTTCTAGATAGTCCTTGTCTTTTTCATCAGCTAGGTAAATGAGGGAGTTGATAACGTCATTGGTAAGTTGGGGGTCTATGAGCGTCTGCAATGGCATCTGACTTCTAAAGACATCCCAGCCACTAAATATTGTGCGTTTCGTGAAGCCTTTGGCCAGGTGGGTTTCTCCGTCGCCGCCCCAGTACTCTCCATTTACATCCTGAAAGATGCGCGGGTCGAGTTTAGTATGGTAGAGCGCCGTGTAAAAAATGGTTTTTTCGTCTTCCGTGCCGCCTTTAATCTTGATGTCGCCCAAAGCTTCATTCCATTGAGTTACTGCTTTGTTATGCGCCGCATCAAAATCAAAATCCTTTATTTCGGTGGCTAGGTTTTCTTTTGCATTGGCAACGCTCACAAAGGAAATCCCGGCCTTAAGAACCACCTGCTCATCCTGCTCAGTGGGGAATTCGGCATAAAATCCCAGGTGCTTGCCCTGTTTTTCAGAGACGTTCGGTATGATTTTAGCTTTTGCAATCTGCGCTTGATATTCTGGGCCTGTTACGCTTTCGCGCAAGCGTGACCAGTCATCTGGTATGTCTGCAGACCATACGCCGTGTGCGGTAAAAGGCTTGCTGAACTGTGCATAAAAGTGTACGGTATATGTTGCCTTGCCATCACCATTGCCCCAGCCACCGCCCTGCGGGGTGCACTTCATCCATCCTTCAATGGTGTGGTCATCCACTATTTTTACAAATTGCTCGGTTGAGGTGCCCCCCACGCGCCTTGCCAGGTCTATCTGTATCCTGGAGGTGTCCTGTTGTGGAAATGTGAACCGCAACATGCCGCTATGCGGTGCAGCGGTAGCCTCTGCAGTGATGCTATAATCGCTCAAAGAAACCTTGTAGTAGCCTGCGCTTGCCTCCTCGCTTTCCTTGTCATACCGTGACCGGTAACCTGCATCTGGGTCGTCAAGCGAGCCAGAAGCCGTGTGGATTTTTCCCGTGGTGGGCATGACCAAAAAGTTACCCAAATCCCCATACCAGCCCACGCCGCTCATCTGTGTAAAGGCAAAACCTTCAATGCTGGTGTGCTCATCACTATAGCCAGAGCCGTTATCGCCACCGGTGATGGTATTAGGGCTTACCTGCACCATCCCATAAGGTGTATCTGCACCAGGAAAGGTCTTGCCCAGCCCGTGATAGATACCGGCATCGCCCACGCTGGTACTGGCCCCTATCATGGGGTTTACGTATGCTGCGGGGGACTTTTCATCTTGTGGGGTTTCTTCGGTTTTCTTGTTTTTTTGGCTGCAGCCAAAAATTAAAAACAACAGGAAAAGGGAACTATATTTTGACATGTACGGTTATGGTTAAACAGGACCCACAATTTACCTCAAAATGATTTCTTTGGTAAATAAATGATGGAAAATTATGGTTGCTCAAGGTCAAAAGTGATGTAATATTCACCGGAACCCACCGCAAGAACTTCATCCTTCCAAGTGACATTTTTGTTCTTTGACACCTCTTTTCCATTTATCGTCAAGGTTGCCGCTTGCGCAGAAGGTAAATGAATCTCTGCAATTGTGTTCACGGGGATTTTCACTTCATAGGTGACGGTGTTTTCGTTGAGTTTCCAGGTTGATTCAATGATGCCATAGTAAGTCTCCAGTGAGCCCGAGACATCTGTCAAGGTCGCACTGTCATTATCATTGGCTACCCTTTCTGAAGCGTAGTTGTTCTTAAAATGAGGTGTGAGGATAATCTTTTTATACCCGGTCTCCCCAATAACTTCTGAACTGTTGATGCCCGCGAGTTCCCTGTACATCCAGTTGCCTATGGCACCATAGGCATAGTGGTTAAATGAATTCATTCCCGGGGTCTGGAAAGTGCCGTCAGGTTTCCTGCCGTCCCAGCGCTCCCAGATGGTGGTGGCACCAGCTGTAACGGGATATAACCAGGAGGGATACGTTTTTTGCATAAGTAGGGTATACGCGACGTCATGATACCCAAAACGGGAAAGTACCCGCGTCAAATATGGCGTGCCCAAAAACCCCGTGGTGAGATGGTAGTCATAGCTCTTTATGTTTTCCACGAGACGTCCTGCGGCGCGTTGCCTAAGGTTTTCAGGGAGCATATCAAAGTTGAGTGCCAGTACGTAAGCCGTCTGTGTCCCCGAGACCAGCCTGCCATTTGGTGTCATGTATTCTTTGGCGAAAGCTGATTTAATATCCTTGAGCAGCGCAGTGTATTTATCAACATCTTCCTGCTTGCCCAAAACTTCTGCTGCATTGATCAACAACTGTGTGGAGTGCGCATAAAAGCATTGAGCAATGAGGTATTTATCAGTCACTGCAGCACGGCCGTCGTTGTCATCAAAGGGTCTGTAAAACAACCAGTCGCCAAAGTGAAACCCGGTATTCCAGAGGTGATCGGTGCTCTTGCCGGTCATATAGCCCACCCAGTTTTTCATGCTCTCGTACTGGTTTTTTAAGATGTCTTCATTGCCATAGAGCAGGTACATGTCCCACGGGATGATTGTTGCCACGTCTGCCCACCCGGCCGAGCCGGCACTGTTTTCACCCAATACATTGGGCACGACAAATGGAACGCTGCCATTTTCCAGTTGGTCTGCTTCTACATCCTTCATCCACTTGGTAAAAAAATTGTCCACGTGCATGTTGTAAGCTGCCGTCTGGGCAAAAACCTGCGCGTCACCTGTCCAGCCCAAGCGTTCATCACGTTGTGGACAATCAGTAGGTACATCAAGAAAATTACCACGTTGTCCCCATTGAATGTTATGTTGCAGCTGGTTGAGGAGTTCATTTGAAGTGGTGAGCTGCCCTGTTTTACGCATGTCTGAATACAGGGCAGTTGCCTTAAAATTGTCAGAGGTGATGTTTTTTACATTGCCCTTAATGCGTATAAAACGAAATCCCTGCCAGGTAAAGTGCGGTTCAAAAGTTTCGGTGCCGTTACCTTTAAGGATGTAGGTGTTGCGCTGGTTTGCAAGGCGCAGGTTTTCAGTATAAAAATTACCATCCTTATCCAGGACTTCGGCATGCTCTATCACAATGCTATCACCCGGATTGCCCTTAACTTCTACTTGCACCCAGCCCACGAGGTTTTGTCCAAAATCAATAACCTTATCTCCCTCTGGTGTTGTGAGCATCTCAACGGGGGTAAAGGTCTCATGCTTTTTAATAAGTTCATTGTAAGTGGCAATCAGGTTGTCATATCCCGTTTGCTGTACTTTAACGGGAGTCCATGCACTTGCATTGAACCCTGGTTTTTTCCAGCCATCAATTTCCTTGCGGGCATCTACCGTTTCCCCATTGTAGATTTCAGATTGTACCACAGGGCCAAAACTGGATTTCCAGTTTTCATCGGTTGCTATAACCGTTGTAGAGCCGTCACTGTATTCCACGTTTATTTGCAGCAATAAGGCAAGGTCATCTCCATAGATATTCTCATTATCTCCCCATCCCAGGGCGCTTTTATACCAGCCGCTGCCCAGCATTGCGCCCACGGCATTATCGCCCTGGTTCAATAAATCTGTGACGTCATATACTTGATATTGCAGGCGCTTGTTGTAACTCGTCCAGCCCGGAGTTAAAAATGCATCACCTATTTTTTTACCGTTAAGGTAAGCCTCATAAATACCATGTGAAGTAATGGTTGCTGTGGCATGTTTTATTTTTTTATCGAGGCTAAAATCACTGCGCAGCACGGGACTTTTACGCTCTGGGTTTGCCTCTCCGGGCTGTATCCATTGAGCAACCCAATCTGTTTTGTTTAAAACTCCGGTTTCAAAATAAGAGTTCTCGCTCCATTTTGAGGACTTTCCTTTTTCATCCCACACGCGTACGCGCCAGTAATATCGCTTAAGCGAAAGCAACTCAGCCCCAGCATACGCCACCCGTACAGATTGGTTAGATTCAATCTTATCGCTATCCCAGATGATACCCTTGCTAAAACTTGCACCGTCAGTACTTACCTGCACCTGATAAGCAGATTGACTTTTTCCATTTTTAGCGGAAGCGAGAAGCCAGGTAAATTTTGGGTTGGGGTTGTCAAGTCCCAGGGGTCTTTCACGGTTTTCGGTGAGCAGGGTTTCAGCAGTGATTTGAGCAGTGACGGAGGTGGCCGTCCCCATACATATTAACAAGGATAAAATCTGAAACTTAATCTTAAAATGCATGATACGAGGTTCTTTTGGGTGGAGATGGATACTTTAATTTATGTTATGAAGGCACATGTTCATACTGCTATGAAGTTCATGTGTCCTTGCTATTATACAATTTTAACTAATCATGAGACTCTAACCATCCTGCTCTTTCCTGCGTATTCCTACTCTTTACGCCTCTCTTAGAGTGAGCTTCTGTACAGTATGTTAAATGGGTTTTTTGTTTTTTCAAAGGTATTTTCCACTAGCATGCGTGCTGCTTTTTCTCCCATTTTTTTAAAATCGGTTGAGACTACGGTAATCCCCAGCAGTTCCTTGAGAGGAGTGTCATTATATGAAATTACACCTATGCTCTTGCCCATGATAAAGCCAGCCTCTCGTATTTGTTTTACAAGGCTTACGAGGTCATTTTCTTCAATGGTTATATACGCATCCATGGGGCGTAGTTCCATACCAGGGTAAATCTCATCAAGGATTTCGTGGTCAAAATCATATTGCTGACAGAATTTTTTAAATCCTCTCAAAATGCGTTTGGGATAGGGGTAAATGGCCTTCATGGGATACACAAGGATGATTTTTTTATATTTTTTCAAGCGGTCCCTGCCAGAGACAAGTGCATCAAAAATGTCATTTTCAAAATCTTGATATACCTCGCGTATGTTCCCCGATATCTTCAGGAAATTATTGTCCAGGATGATTAGTTTTTCTTTTGGGATTTCTTCTACTGCCTCAACGATGTCATCATTACTACTTAGATGATGCAGGTCATGCGATTTAAAATGGGGCATGATGACAAAATAATCATAAGACCTCTTAAACTTATTGAGTGTGTTAATAAAAAGCTGCGTATCGCAGTGGTAAATGCTAAGGTCCACATGAGCATCTGCACCCATTTTATTTACAAATGAGTTGAAAATCCTCATCTTGTAAGAACTGGGCTTGTTTACGAGAAATAGAATGTTCTTCTTATCTAGCAAAAATGTTTTGGCAATGTAAAACCCCTTTCCTTTTACCGATGTGATGATTTTTTGCTCCTTTAAAATATTATAGGCCTTCTCAACCGTGTCCCGGGAAAGATAAAACTCCTCGCTTACCTCATTTATAGAAGGTATTTTTTCGTCTATAGACAAATACCCATTTGAGATACCGCTTATCACCGAATTCACGATTTGCTGGTACTTGGGCACCCGTGAATCTATATCAACCCTAAAAATATCTAGCATCAGCTCTTTTTAATTGAAAACTCAATAAATTTATAGTTAATTGTAACAAGAATAAATAAAAAAGACCAGAACTAATACGGGACACTACAGGATGGCACACAAATGCCATAATCCTAATTTGTCGCCACATTAATTACCATAATCAAAAAAATGCAAGAATTAGTCAAAGATTTTGAGCACGTAGATTACCTATGGAACAAGGATATTGCTGCTGATTTAGGCGATGACCAGGTGGCCCTTTTCCTGTACCGGTCAAACATTTTGGGGGCAGACTTGCGCATCACAAACTACGGCGGGGGCAATACGAGCTGCAAGACCATTGAAAAAGATCCTTTGACAGGACATGAGGTTGAAGTCATGTGGGTCAAGGGTTCAGGTGGGGACATAGGCACGCTTACGCGAAAGGGAATCGCAGGGCTCTACACCAGCAGGTTGCGCAACCTTAAAACGGTGTACAAGGGGTTGCATGATGAAGACCGCATGGTTGGGCTATTTAATCATTGTATTTATGACCTTGACAGCAAGGCACCATCCATTGACACACCATTGCACGGGCTTTTGCCCTTTAAGCATATTGACCACCTGCACCCCGATGCGCTAATTGCCATAGCTGCGGCTAAGGATGGTGAAGCAATCACCCAGGAAATTTGGGGAGATGCCATGGGCTGGGTCCCTTGGCAGCGACCTGGTTTTGACCTGGGCCTCCAGTTGGAAAAATGCCTGGAAGAGAACCCAGGTATACGTGGAATCATCCTGGGTAGCCACGGGCTTTTTACTTGGGGTGATACCTCCCTTGAATGTTATCTGAACAGCCTTGAGGTCATCGAGATGGCATCGGCCTATATAGAGAAAAAAATAAAGCAAAAGGGAGAAGTCTTTGGCGGTCAGAAAGTACAGCCGCTTCCCGCGGAAGCGAGAAGACATAAAGCAGCGCAAATTATGCCCTTACTGCGCGGGCTTACCTCGTCAGAGAATAGGATGATAGGCCATTTCGCGGATAGCGATACCATATTACAATATATAAATAGCCATGACCTGGCGCGTTTGGCACCCATGGGCACATCATGTCCAGACCATTTTTTGCGCACAAAGATTCAGCCGCTTATCCTGGAGCTTGATTCGGATGAAGACCTGACGGATAGTGCTGAGATCCTGAAGAAACTTGGGCCATCATTCAGAAAATATCGAGAAGAATATGGCGCGTATTATCAAAATCATAAGCATGACAACAGTCCGGCAATGCGAGACCCCAATCCCGTAATAATTATCTATCCCGGCGTGGGGATGTTCAGTTTTGCAAAAAACAAGCAAACCGCGCGTGTGGCCAACGAATTTTATGTAAATGCCATAAATGTAATGCGCGGTGCTGAGGCTATTTCACAATACACATCCCTACCTCGGCAGGAAGCCTTTGATATAGAATACTGGCTGCTTGAGGAGGCTAAATTGCAACGCATGCCAGCTGAACAACCGCTTTCGCGAAAGGTAGCCATTATCACGGGCGCAGGCGGTGGGATAGGCAAAGCCATCGCTGATAAGCTGGTCGCTCAGGGCGCTAACGTGGTCGTGACCGATGTAAACGAGGATAATCTTGACCAGGCACTCACTTCTTATGGTAAGGATACGGCTGCAGGTGTTTTATGTGACGTCACAAAACAGGAGTCTATAGCGCAGGCATTTGATGAAGCCGTGCTTGCCTTTGGAGGTGTGGATATCGTGGTCCATTCCGCAGGGCTGGCCATTTCTAAACCACTGGAAGATACCACGGAGAAAGACTGGAAAATCCTACAGGACGTGCTGGTCAAGGGGCAATTTTTAATGGCTCAAAAAGGCGTGGAAATTATGCGTAAGCAAAACCTTGGGGGAGATATTGTAAATATCGCCAGTAAAAACGGACTCGTTTCAGGCCCCAATAACGTGGGCTATGGTACGGCAAAGGCTGCACAGCAGCATATGACGCGCTTGCTCGCAGCAGAGCTGGGTGCAGACCACATACGTGTAAACACGGTAAATCCTGATGGAGTTATCGTGGGCAGCAAGATATGGGAAGGTGACTGGGCAGCAGGAAGGGCTAAGGCCTATGGCATTAAGGTAGAAGACCTACCAGCACATTATGCTAAAAGAAACCTGCTCAATGAAATCATTCTTCCAGAAGATATTGCAAATGGTGTTTTTGCCTGTGTTGCCATTTTAGATAAAAGCACGGGAAATACCATCAACGTTGATGGGGGCATGGCAAATGCCTTTGTGAGATAATAGTAGTTTTTCCCTTTGCAAAATCTCACAGGCTACGGCCTGTGGGGTTTATCAATTTATAAAGAGGGAAGGAAAATATAGAGTATATGAAGATTACCACTGATGACATATCAGGATTTAATAAAAAGGTAAAATCCAGCCTTGAACCCGAAATCGATTTCATGGTAAATCGCCTTACGGCAAAAGGAATAGCGGTTGATAAAATCATTGCTAAAATCATCGATTTTCAAGTCGCAATTCCCAGTTGGGCATTAGGGGCAGGCGGTACACGTTTTGGTAGGTTTTCTTATGGAGGAGAACCCGCCTCGCTAGAACAAAAACTGGATGATATAGGGCTTTTGCATGCCTTGACACAATCGGCGGGAGCTGTCTCCCTGCACATACCTTGGGATATCCCTACAGATGTGCAAGCGATTCAAGAAATAGCTGCCAGTCATGGGATTGTTTTTGATGCGATGAACTCAAACACGTTTCAGGACCAGCCTGATGCAAAAGGGAGTTACCGTTTTGGTTCACTAAATAGCTTGGATAAAGCTGTAAGGCAACAAGCTGTGGAGCATAATAAGGAAGTGGTGCGCATCGGCGAACGGTTAGGTTCAAAAAGTTTGACAGTATGGCTCGCGGATGGGGCAAACTTCCCCGGGCAACTTAATTTTCAAAAGGCATTGCAAAACACAGAAGAAAGCCTGAAGGAAATCTACAACGCAATGCCACAGGACTGGAAACTATTTATAGAGTATAAACCCTATGAACCCAATTTTTACAGTACAACCATTCAAGACTGGGGAACTTCGTTTATGCTGGCAAATGCTTGTGGTAGTCGTGCTTTTACGCTGGTAGACCTGGGGCATCACCTGCCCAATACGAATATTGAGCAAATCGTGGCTACCTTGATGTACAAGGGAAAACTGGGCGGTTTTCATTTTAACGATAGTAAATATGGCGATGATGATGTAACGGTGGGAAGTATAAAGCCATACGCGCTTTTTCTCATCTTTAACGAGCTGGTTTATGGCATGCAAAACAATCCGCAGAACCCCTATCCGGCCTGGATGATTGATGCTAGCCACAATATCAAGGACCCGCTTGAAGATTTGATACAATCTCTAGATGCCATTTTAATTGCATATACGCAAGCCTTGCTTGTGGACCAGGATGCCTTGAGACAGGCGCAAGAAGCTAATGATGTGGTAAAATGCCAAGAAATACTGCAAGGAGCTTACCGCACAGATGTGCGGCCCTTAATTTATTTGGCTAGAGCCAAAGGTGGAGCGGCTATAAACCCTCTGCAGGCCTATAGGGACTTTAAGATACGGGAAACTCTCATCAAAGAACGCGGAATGAAAACCAAGGCCACAGGCCTATAAAAAATAACCTGCGCGAGGGATTGTCGCGTAAATTCCGTTTTGCGACCATAAGGAAGCAAACGGAATTGCAGCAAAAGCCCGACCCGAACCTGTGAGGGTCGCGCCATAAAAAAGAGCAACACAACGCATGAGCAAAATAAAGGTGACGGCCGTTTTTGATATAGGAAAAACTAACAAGAAGTTTTTCTTGTTTGACAAGCACTATCAAGAGGTGATGCGTGAGTATACACGGTTGCCACTCACCGTAGATGAAGATGGGCATGAGACAGAAGATATAGCGCTGCTGGAGGCCTGGGTTAAAGCTACTTTTCATGCTGTTTTAGAAAATGAGAAATACGAGGTTAAGGCGTTAAATTTTTCTACATATGGTGCAAGCCTGGTGCATCTAGACCATGAAGGTAATGTGCTCACACCACTCTATAATTATACTAAACCCATAGACACGACCATCACCGATGCATTTTATGAGCAGTATGGGGACTCACTAAAAATTGCTACAGAAACCGCCTCCCCACAAGCGGGAATGCTCAACGCTGGCCTGCAGTTGTTTTGGTTAAAAAAGCGCTATCCTGATACCTTTAAAAAGATAAAATATTCCCTGCATCTGCCGCAGTATCTCTCATTCTTGTTTACAGGTATTGCGGTGAGCGAGTACACGAGCATAGGCTGTCATACAAACTTGTGGGATTATGATAAGGAAGATTATCACGACTGGGTATATGCAGAGGGAGTGGACCGCATTTTAGGACCCATCGTGCCCACGGCGAGCAGCATCAACACAACCTATCTGGGTGTGAAAATAAAAATTGGTGTGGGTATTCACGATAGTTCATCGGCATTGTTGCCGTATATCTTGAGCAAGAAAAAACCGTTTTTGTTGCTTTCCACCGGTACCTGGAGTATCTCTTTAAATGCGTTTAATGCTCAAAGCTTAAGCCGTGAGGATATAAAGAATAACTGTCTCAACTATTTGCGGATAGATGGTAGGCGTGTTAAAGCATCCCGGTTTTTTATGGGTAATGAGTACCGCATACAAGTAGAAAAGCTCTGTGCATATTATGGCAAGGAGTATGGCTATCACCGGGAGGTGAAATTTGACGAGGGCCTATACATGAGCTTGATGGATAAGCCTGCAATTTACTTTAGGTTTGAGGGGATTTCGCTGCAGCGAAAAACGCTACGGGAAACTGACCTGAAACCCTTTGCCACGTTTGAAGCTGCATATCATCAACTCATGATAGAGCTTATGGAACTTCAGTTACATACCATAAGCAATGCGATAGGCAATTCAAGCATAAACAAGATTTATATAGACGGCGGCTTTACAGACAATGATGTTTTCATGAAGCTTATGGCACATCATTTTAAGGATTTTAAGGTGCTCACAACGCAGTCACCCTTAGGCTCGGCGCTAGGTGCCGCAATGGTTATCTCAAATAAAAAGATTGATGCCAAGTTTCTCAAAGAGAATTACCGTATGAAAAAACTGGCACCTCTTCTACTTAAAAAAATGACCGTAAAATAATATGGCTTTCCCATTTAATACAGCGTATCCTTCTATTGAATCCCTGCGGGAACGTGCCCGGAGGCGCATGCCCAGATTTGCATTTGAGTATCTGGATGGCGGGTGTAATGAAAACATCAACCTGCAGCGCAACACAGCCGAAATACGTGAGGTACAGCTCATACCACGCTACTTAGATAACTATACCACTTCAAAACTTGAGACTGAACTCTTTGGGATAAAATATGACGCGCCGTTTGGGATTTCACCCATCGGGCTACAAGGATTGATGTGGCCCAATGCTCCGGAAATTTTGGCGAAAGCCTCACTAAAACATAATATCCCCTTTGTGCTGAGTACAGTGACGACCACGAGCATCGAGCGCGCCAGCGAACTTACTGAGGGCAGGGCGTGGTTTCAGCTTTATCATCCCACAGAAGACTGGTTGCGGGATGATATAATTAAACGAGCAGAAGCCGCGCAGTGTCCTGTGCTGGTCATTCTTTGTGATGTGCCCACCTTTGGCTACAGGCCTAAAGAGATACGCAACGGTCTTGCCATGCCACCACAGGTGAACCTTCGCAATGTATTGCAAGTGCTGGGGAAACCTGCCTGGGCAATGCAGACATTAAAGCACGGCGCACCACAGTTTGCCACCATGCAAAAGTATATGAAAGACGGCATGAGTATCAAGCAACTAGGGAAGTGGATGGATTCAACTTTTTCGGGGAGGCTTAACGCCGAAAAAATTAAACCCTTGCGGGACATGTGGAAGGGAAAGTTGGTGCTTAAAGGCGTGGTGAGTGATGAGGATGCTGAGGAGGCGATTCGCTTGGGATTTGATGGTATTATCGTGTCAAACCACGGTGGGCGCCAGCTGGATGCGGGGGAGTCTACCATTAAACCATTGACCAGAATAGCCCAGAAATATGGGGATAAAATCACCGTGATGATGGATAGTGGCATACGCTCAGGTCCAGATATCGCCCGGGTAATGGGTAGTGGAGCTGACTTTAGCTTTTTAGGAAGGTCATTTATGTATGGCGTGGCTGCCCTGGGAGAGCAAGGCGGCGACCATACTATTGCCATGCTAAAAATGCAGCTGAAGCAAGTACTTGAGCAGGTATGTTGTGAGCAAACCACCCACCTGAAAAACCATCTCGTTAAATAAACAACCGGTACACATGAGCCAAGCACAAATAGAACAAGAAGTTATTGACGAGGAGTTTTCGGGGGAGTTTGAACGCACACGTGTCCCTGATTCTAAATTAAAAAGCTGGAAGAGTTTTCTGGGTATGTATGCAGGTGAGCACGCTGCAGGAACCGAGTTTGTCATAGGCCCCCTTTTTCTTACCACGGGTGTGAGTGCCTTTGACCTAATTGTAGGCTTGTTGCTGGGCAATTTTATGGCTGTTTTGAGTTGGCGGTTTCTTACTGCGCAAATAGGCACAAAGTTTCGATATACACTCTATTACCATCTTGAGAAAATCTGTGGGAAACGCCTCGTGACGGTATATAATTTAGCTAATGGTATTCTATTCTGTTTCCTGGCAGGGGCGATGATAACCGTTTCGGCGACAGCCGTAGGAATACCATTTAACATGGAAATGCCCAAACTCACAGATACTTTGCCCAATGGCCCCACCTGGATAATCATTGTTCTGGTTATAGGAGCGGTTATCTCAATCGTAGCGGCAAAGGGCTACAGTATGGTGGCTAGAGCTGCGAACTGGATGTCGCCCATAATTATACTGGCCTTTGTGGCATGTGGAGTTGTAGCGTTAACACAACTAGAGGTTACCAGTTTTTCTGATTTCTGGGCGTTATGGGGTGAGGGTGGCGAGCCATTTCCCGGGCAGGTAAAATATACGTTTTGGCATGTGGTGTTGTGGTCTTGGTTTGCAAATGCCGCCATGCACATAGGCATGTCAGATTTATCTGTTTTTCGGTTTGCTAAAAAGGCTCGGGCTGGCTGGACCACAGCTGCCGGAATTTACATAGGTCATTATATAGCCTGGATTGCCGCAGCCTTGTTGTATGCCGTTTACTTAAAGTCGCCAGAAGCGCAGGCTATTTTAGCTGGAGGTGAGGCACCTCCCGTAGCCCCTGGGCCTTTGGCGTACAATGCCATCGGGGTATTTGGTATCATAGCGGTTATCCTTGCAGGATGGACGACGGCAACCCCCACAATCTATCGAGCTGGCTTGGCTTTTCAAGCAATAATCCCAAAAACATCTACCGCCTGGGTTACCATAATTGCGGGTGCTGTGGCGACCATTGCAGGTCTTTTTCCTGCTTTTGCGATGAAGTTGCTGGGCTTTGTAGCGCTTTATGGTTTTATCCTTGCGCCGGTGGGGGCGGTCATCGTTTTTGAGTATTTCTTTGGTAAGCGGTTTGGGATTCAGGCTTTTTACGCTGAGCAGTCTGGTGTGCGATTCAACCAGGCCGTATTCTGGGCGTGGGTGCTCAGTTTTGGGGTATTTTATTTTATTTCTGTTAAGTATGATGTATTTCTTTCATTCTTGACGCTCCCAGCATGGATAAGTTGTGGGGTGCTCTACCTCCTTTTTAGTAGGTATTATCAAAGGCGCACTGCTGGATAGGGCTTGATTCGCCTTCGCGAAAGCGTTATTCATACAATTTACCAGAGATTAAATACAGATTTCTAGCGGGTTAGGATTTTAAGCATTATTTTTAATAATCATTAAAATCTTGCCTTGAGAAATCTCCTGTTTATTATTTATTGCTGTTTCTTGTTCTCAACAGGCTTGTTGCAGGCTCAATCACAAAAGGCAAAATTGCATAACGGTTATGCCGAGAAAGTGTATCTACAACTCGACAACACGGCCTATGCAACGAATCAAACTATCTGGTTTAAGGTTATTGTGATACAGGCAATGGATAACCTGCCCACGGGCATTAGTAAGGTGTTGCATGTAGAATTAATAGATGATGAGGAGCGGGTCATAAAGTCGAAGCTTCTAGAACTAAACCATGGTATTGCTGAAAATTATTTTGAGGTTGATGCCTTTGTAAAACCTGGAAAATATCTTTTACGCGCTTACACATTATGGAATGAAAACTTTGACGCGGCATTTGATTTTGCAACGTATATAACGGTTTATCCCGCCTTTAATGCGGGTGGTGAGGATGCAATCACGTCTATAGAAGTTAGTGCGGATGCCGCTGGCAAGAGCAGGGTCACGGCAGTATTTGACCCAAAATTAATTGATTCTACAAAGCAAGAACGCATTAAGGTTTATTTGCACTCAGGTCAAAAAAAAGATTCTGTTATCCTGCGACAGGGTGAAGATGGCAGGTTTAAACTGGATTATGAACTGGAGCCCAGTGATGAGATGCTTACCATGAATTTCATAACAGAAAATAAGGAAAGTCCCTCAAAGACCATTGAATTAAATGCGCGGGAAATAGACCTGCAATTCCTGCCAGAAAGCGGCAGTCTTGTGCACGGGCAAGTCAATAAACTAGGTTTTAAGGCGGTCGCCAAAGATGGACTGGGAATACAGGTGCAGGGAGAGATTTATGATAAAAATAATACTAAGATTACAGCCTTTAAATGTAATGAGCTAGGCATAGGGAATTGCTCATTTATGGCGGCAGAGTTATCTGGATATTATGCAAAAATACTTAGCCCGGTATCATCTTCAAGCAAAAAATACCCCTTGCCAAAAGCTGCTGCTCAAGGGTACAATCTATCAGTGAATAATGTGGGGGATATGGGTTTCTGCTACCTCAAATTTCAAGAGCCTGGACAGTCTTTTTATAGATGCCAGCATGAGGGGTTTAAAATTCTTTAGGGTAAAGGGCAGATTTAATGAAAAGGGGCAATTTACAAATCTTTTACCACTTAAAAATCTGCCTAGTGGTATTATAGCCTTTACCCTTTATGGTAGCAACGACACCCCAGTTGCTGAGCGGTTGCATTTTCGCTGGGATGAAAAAAATATGCTTTCGCTTAAAGCGAAACCTTCTAAAGAAATATTCAGTAAGCGAGAAAAAATGAACATTCCCATCACAGTAGGGAACGCTTCAAGTGATACCATTACATCCAGTCTTTCTGTAATTATTTTGGACGAAAGTCAATATAATATGCTACAGGAAAAAGGGCAAACTATACTTACACACTTTATGCTTAGCGCAGAGTTGAGAGGGAAGGTAGAGCAGCCAGCCTCTTATTTTAAGGATGGAAAGGTGCTTGCCCAAGAGATGGATAATTTATTGTTAATACAGGGATATAGAAATTATCTTTTTACTGACGATGGCATTGATAGTATTGCGATACTGCCAGAACAAAGCATTGCACTCTCGGGAAAAGTGAGCTCTTTCTTTTCTAAAAAAGGAAAGAAAAACTTATCCTTGACCATGATGACCTTTGGGGAAAACAAGGAGGTTTACATGCAGGAAACTATCACGATGGGAAGATTTAATTTTCAATTGTCTAATAAAATAGGAGCAAGAGTCAATGCGGTGATACAAACCAGTAATGCAAATAATAAAAAAAGGAACCTTGAGGTAGAGCTGGATGCTTTTACAATGCCTGATGTTGCTTATGACCATACTACGCTTCTGGTAAAACCCAGTATAGTTGACAATAGTTATCGCCAAGCAACCCATGAAAATAATGCGAGGGTTGAAAGTTATAACCTAGAGCATGGGGTGAACCAGCTTGATGAAGTATTGATACAGGGCTTAAAGGATACGCCGGGGAGGAAAAAAACTCTTGAAGAATATGGCGAGGCGGATATCATCATTAGAGGTGATGAAATAAGAGCTAAAGAGAAAAAATGGTCTTATGGCCTGTTCAGCGTACTGTTGTTCAATTTTCCTGAGCAGTTAAGAATTAACCGAAAAACGCTCAGTGCTCCACGCGGTTCAGCTATGCAAACAAATATGGGGTCTTACCTCGCTGCACAGGTGGGAGTGGACACGACATTGATAGTCATTGATGGCATACCGGTCAATGAGTTTGATTTAGGGTGAGTGGAAAGCATACCACCATCTGAGGTGGTAAGCGTTGAGATAATCAATTTTGCCAATAATTTTGGGCCGCTCTACAGAGATGTATATCCGCAAGCAGATATGCGGTCTATTCCCTCATGGGGAAATGTAATCGCAATCTATACACAGGCAGGGAAGGGGCTTCATGGTGTAGAAAAGCCAAAGGGTATCCAGCAATTTACCATTGAAGGTTTTGCACCATCAAAAGAATTTTATGCTCCCAAATATGAAACCACTTCGCAGCTTGAGGATGATAAACCAGATTATAGGTCACTCCTGCATTGGCAACCCAATTTGAGCGTGCGCGACTCAACTACCATTTCTTATTATAATGATGATAAACCGGGTAAAAAATATATAGTTATTGAAGGTATATCCCGTGATGGCAGGCTAGGCCATGCTGTTATGAGTTATATTGTACGGTAGGTAATTATATGATTTGCAGGAGGTGAATGAGAAAATAGAACATAAAAAAGGCCTCCATTTCTGGAAGCCTTTGTGGGCGC
>CEQG01153500.1_pt1 | contig 16801 bp, 16 predicted proteins | sample 350301 | NCBI WGS metagenome assembly CEQG01 (sample SAMEA2621242, study PRJEB7988) | marine metagenome | isolation source: saline water (ENVO:00002010), including | reverse complement strand
CTCTTAATTACCAAAAATCGTGTATTCTTATTTACCGATTACACGCTCCCCAGCGCAATACATTCCCACGGATTGTCATAAAATATTTTCTCCTTATACGCATATTCCGCTAAAGTAATAATCTGTGTGAAGAAATAGCCTGCATCTTCATATGCCCTGTTGCGTTGGCGGAAAAATTCTCTTTATGCTCTTCCAAAACCTGTTCTTATTATAGCCAAGAATCCGCTGGTCCATCTCTATACCGATGATACCCTTTGTTTTATATATAATCCGTACATCTGTATCAAGATGCATATTAATTTCTTCATTATTATATGCAACCGCACCATGGCTACATACAACCGGAGGAATATCATCGGTATACTCTGTTTCTATCTTTTTATAATATTCCTTACGAGCTTCAAGAGACATATGCTTCACATCAATCAATATTCGCCTCCCATTCGCTCTGCTGAGAAGAAGAGAAATCATTTTATGCCCCCGCTCATTTATTGGCTCTTCTTTATCAATTGGAGTAAAACCTTTGTCCCTCATTCCATATTCCTGATCCAGAAGTTTTCCGGACATATCAAAAAGGCTTCTTGCATGTGTACAGAGCCCGTTGTAAAAATGATGGGCAAAGGTTACAAATAAAGGAGGTGATTCCCATGATTTTACAGTTGCTACATTTTCTTCCATTCTCCCCCACTGTTTTTCGTCCGTCGGATCTCCACCATCACAAAAAGCATGGCATCCTTCAATACTGGGTATTACAATTAAATTAGCATCACTTTTTAAATGATTAAAATCTTTAAGCAGTTCATATTTTCTGAATTCAGTTAAAACACGATTTAACGCACAGAGATACGTATATTCATTGCATAGATCATTAAAATAATTGTATTTGGAATCCCTGATAAAATGTATTCTTTTTTTACCGAACATGCTCGCGAATTCTGCTATTATAACCTCAAGTGGTTTAAGCTTCTTGTTTCTTATATAAAAAAACTGCTTTTCGATAGGATAAAGGGAAACAAAGGCTATTTTTACCTGAGCATCGGTTAACGTCCTGAAATCGCTTTGTCTGTACCGGCATATACCGAACAAACCTTCTACTACAACATCTCGCCGATCCCGGTAATCTACAAACCAAAGGCATGATGATTCGGTACTGCTACGAATATCTGTTCCATAAAAACTGTTTCCGTAGGGTTTAAGTGTAGAATGCACATGAAGATCAATAATAGGGGTTGAAGTTTGCATAAATAAATTGATTTAAAAATCTCTTTAACAAAAATATTTTTCTAAGTGAATTTAAATATACACATTGATAGGTATTATTGACTATCAATAGCTTAAGAATTTAATAACATGTATACTTATATTAAACCACAGCTTATTATAACACAAAACATTTCAGCATATAGATTACAGGCATACAATTAATGAAAAGCTTAAATTTACACCAAAGTAATACCTCGTGAATAAAATACTCATTATAGACGACGAAGAAAAGCTTAGAAACCTGATGGCGCGTATTATAAGCCTGGAAGGTTTTGAAGTGGTGCAGGCCGCAGACTGTAATTCGGGATTAAAGAAAGCGGAACAACAGGAATTCGATATTATACTCTGCGATGTTAAGTTACCCGATGGGAATGGTGTAGAGCTGACAGCAATTTTAAAGGAAAAACACCCCGCAACAGAAGTCATCCTGCTTACAGCCTATGGCAACATACCTGATGGCGTTCAGGCTATTAAAAATGGCGCTTTTGATTATATTGTAAAAGGTGATGATAATAATAAGATTATTCCTTTAATACATAAAGCGATAGAAAAAGGCAGGCTCACAAAACGGATTTTAAATCTTGAGAGCCGTGTAGATGCTAAATATTCTTTCAGTGCTGTTATTGGTGAATCTAAAAAAATGCAGGAAGCTACAGATCTTGCAAAGAAGGTAGCCTCTGTAGATACTACCGTGCTGCTTACAGGCGAAACCGGCACAGGTAAAGAAGTATTTGCCAATGCCATACACCAGTCCGGTAACAGGAAAGATAAAAGCTTTGTTGCTATAAACTGCTCGGCTTTTAGCCATGACCTTTTAGAAAGTGAAATGTTCGGGCATAAGGCCGGAGCCTTTACAGGAGCTTTAAAAGACAAAAAAGGACTTTTTGAAGAAGCTGACAAAGGCACAATTTTTCTCGATGAAATTGGTGAAATGCCAATAGACCTTCAGGCGAAGCTGCTCAGGGTTATAGAGAATGGCGAATTTATAAAAGTGGGCGAAAGCAAAGTTACCAAAGTAGATGTACGTATTATTGCCGCCACAAACCGTAATCTGTTAAAGGAAATTGAGGCAGGTCATTTCAGGGAAGACCTATATTACAGGCTTTCAATATTTGCTATCAACCTGCCACCTTTGCGGGAGCGCACTTCAGATATTGAGCTGTTAGCATATAACTTTCTTAAAACCTTCAGCCTTAAAACCAATAAAAAGATAACAGGAATATCTAAAGAGTTCCTTCAATTGCTAAAACTGCATAACTGGCCCGGCAACATACGTGAGCTTAAAAATGTACTGGAGCGCAGCGTGATATTGGAAAGTAATACTCAGCTTATGCCTGATAGCCTGCCGTATGAAATGCAGCAACTTGCCCCTAAAACAGAAACAGGAGCATCTAAAACTTTATCAGCATTTTCACTCGCCGCAGCAGAAAAACTACACATCCAAAAAGTATTAAACTATACTAATGGCAATAAAACAGAAACTGCAAGGCTGCTCAATATTGCCCTTACTACCTTATACCGTAAGATAGAAGAATACAATATCGGTTAATTTACTATTGTTTTAAAAGTCCCTACCCTATCATTTTGATAGGGTTTTTAGTTTTACAGAACTCCCCAAGACTAATTATAGACTGAAATTCAACACGTTATAAAACCCAAATAAATCAGGTACAGGTTTTGGCATAAGCTATACAAATTAAAATTATAGATATGCCTTTCTTAAAACATTCGATTGAAACTAACACACTGCGGCTTGCTGAAATTACTAAGCACTGCCTGAGGCAGAAAAAAATTTCAAGGATTAATAAATGCTTTGCCATTGCGGAAAAGCATTTAACAGAAGGAAACACGGCAGTAAAAAATGCTATTTCCAACATCTTCCTTTTTTCTGTATCAACTTTCATTGAGATTCAGCATCAGTACAAAGTAACGCAGCTGCTACCGGAAAATTTACTGGCCGAATATCATAAACAGATTAACACAAGCGGTATTTAATAGAAAAATGGAAACCAAGATTAAAAAAACAATTACCGAATGGTTGCCCGAAGCGTTACAAAATTCAGACACCAATGGCGCCAATGATTACCAGATGCTTCATGCAGTATCTGACTATTGCCTGTCATTGCTTGATAATGCAGCCAACACTGATAAAGTTACCGAAGCTTTTAAAGTAGTAAACATGCTGTATCAGGAAGAACATGCTTACACCAGGCATTGTATCGAAAATGAGTTCATCTGCAATTTAATTGAGAACTCCGCTGCAATCCGTCTAAAGCAGTACCTCAACCTGATGCCACAGCCCCTTAAAGAAGCATTTATAAAAACCCTAATAGAATTATAATCATGACAGCACTTTTTATCCTCTCTCTCGCAGTATTTGGCTACATCACCTATGTACTCATTAAACCTGAAAAATTTTAAACTATGAACAGCGAAATTTTAGGCATAATAGTCACTTATGGGCTGGTACTTATACTGGCCATCCCGCTGGGCAGGTATATTGGTAAAGTCTTTAATTATGAGAATACCTGGCTTGATAAAGTTTTCAACCCTATAGACCGGCTTTTCTTTACAATCGGGGGTATTAATCCTGATAAAGAGATGACATGGAAACAGCACCTTGGCTCGCTGCTTACTATTAACCTAGTTTGGTTCATCCTGTCAATGCTCGTGCTTACCAATATGGCATGGCTACCTTTAAACCCTGACCTGAACCCTTCTATGAACTTAGATCTTGCCTTTAATACATCGGTAAGTTTTGTAACCAATACTAACCTGCAGCATTATTCAGGTGAAACTGCGCTCTCTTATTTAGGGCAGCTCACACTGATGCTGTGGCAATTTATAAGCGCGGCAACAGGTATAGCTATTTGTGCGGTCGTCTACAAAGCCATGAAAGAGAAAACTGCTGATACCCTTGGCAACTTTTACAGCTACTTTGTTCGTTCAGCCACAAGGATATTACTGCCACTTGCATTTGTTGTAGCAACAATACTTGCGTTTAACGGCACGCCTATGACGTTTGAAGGTAAAGATACAGTTACCACCATTGAGGGTAAAGAACAAAGTATAAGCCGTGGACCTGTGGCAGCATTTGTAGCAATTAAGCAACTGGGTACAAACGGTGGTGGCTTTTACGGGCCAAACTCATCCAACCCGATGGAAAACCCCAACTACCTAACCAACATAGTAGAAACGGCAAGTATATTCCTGATTCCGATAGCGTTGGTTTTTGCTTTGGGCTACATACTTAAACGCAGGAGGATGGCCTGGACTATATATGGCGTAATGACATTAGGGTTCCTGCTGCTGCTCACTCCTTCTGTAATAAGTGAAATGAATGGCAACCCTGCAATAGATAATATGGGTATTACACAGCAAATGGGGAGTATGGAGGGTAAAGAAATACGCTTTGGCGCAGCGGCATCGGCTAACTGGGCTACTTATACTACCTGTACGAGTAATGGTTCGGTTAACGCCATGCACGATAGCATGACGCCCGTAACGGGAGCGACTACATTACTCGGTATGATGGTTAACTGCTTTTATGGCGGTGTAGGTGTCGGTTTTTTAAACTTTTACATTTTCATAATACTGGCAGTATTTATAAGCGGGCTGATGGTGGGACGTACTCCTGAATTTTTAGGCAAAAAGATTGAGGCTCGCGAAATGAAAATTGCTATGATGGTAGCGCTCCTGCACCCGCTGCTTATTTTGGCTGGTACTGCCATTGCCAGTTATCTGTATGCCAACAATCCCGAAGAATATGCCGCATGGCTTGCTAACCCCGGGTATCACGGCTTTAGCGAAATGCTGTATGAGTTTACCTCATCATCTGCCAATAACGGCAGCGGGTTTGAAGGCCTGGGCGACAACACACCATTCTGGAACTACGCCTGCGGTGTTGTAATGCTTTTAGCCCGCTACCTGCCTATTATAGGGCCGGTTGCCATAGCGGGCATACTTGCAGCTAAAAAGTATGTGCCGGAAAGTTCAGGAACACTAAAAACAGACAACGCAACTTTTGGGTTCATGGTGTTTACTATCATTTTTATAGTGGCTGCCCTGTCATTTTTCCCTGCGCTAACCCTTGGGCCGGTTGCAGAGTATTTCTCAATGTTAAACTAATTTATTTTAGAAATGAAATCTCAAAACACATCATTGTTTCAGGGCGATTTGGTAAGGCAAGCCTTAAAGCAATCATTTATAAAGCTAAACCCTGCCACACTCATTAAAAACCCGGTTATGTTTACGGTAGAAGTAGGCACGGCGGTAATGTTGTGTGTGTGCCTCTGGATTTTAACCGGCGAGCAGTCTCAGGGAGGCTTTGCCTATAACTTTACAGTGTTCATCATACTATTCTTAACCTTGTTATTTGCCAACTTTGCAGAAGCCATAGCCGAAGCAAGGGGAAAATCTCAGGCAGACAGCCTGAGGAAAACAAGGGAAGAAACACCTGCAAAAAAGATAGATGCCAATAGCAGTGAATATACTGTAGTACCCTCTTCTACATTACGCAAAGGAGATTTGTTTGTATGCGAGGCAGGTGATATTATACCCGCTGACGGTGAAATTACCGAAGGACTCGCCACAATAGATGAAAGCGCCATTACCGGCGAAAGCGCTCCGGTAATACGCGAAGCGGGTGGCGATAAAAGTTCGGTAACAGGAGGTACAAAAGTACTATCGGACAGGATAGTTGTAGAAGTTACCACACAACCGGGCGAAAGTTTCCTTGATAAAATGATTGCGTTGGTTGAAGGTGCATCGCGACAAAAAACGCCTAATGAAATTGCGCTTACCATTCTGCTGGCAGGATTTACACTGGTATTCATTATTGTGTGTGTAACGCTTAAACCCTTTGCAGATTATGCCAATATAACCATTACCATAGCTTCTTTTATATCATTGTTTATATGCCTTATCCCTACTACAATTGGGGGGTTACTTTCTGCGATAGGCATCGCGGGTATGGACAGGGCATTACGTGCCAATGTAATAACAAAATCCGGAAAAGCAGTTGAGACTGCGGGCGATATTGATGTGCTGCTGTTAGATAAAACAGGTACTATTACTATCGGTAACCGTAAGGCCACCCACTTTCATACTGCAAACGGGGTTGACGAAAAGCATTTTGTAAAAGCGGCTGTTTTAAGCTCCCTGGCAGATGAAACACCCGAAGGAAAATCGATAATTGAGTTATCAGGAACAGATCCGCACTCAGTTAAGATTGACAACCCAAGGTTCATAAAATTTACGGCTGAAACCAGAAGTTCGGGTATTGATTTTGGCAGTACTCGCATAAGGAAAGGCGCTTATGATGCCATGAAAAACCTTGTAGAGAAAGCGGGAAATAATTTTCCTGAGCATATTACCGAGATAGTACACAAAATATCGGCAAACGGTGGTACGCCGCTTGTAGTTTGCGAAAATGAAAAAGTATTAGGCGTTATAGAGCTTCAGGACATCATAAAGACCGGGATAAAAGAACGCTTTGAACGCTTGAGAAAAATGGGGGTTAAAACCGTAATGGTTACAGGGGATAACCCACTAACCGCAAAATACATAGCCGAAAAAGCGGGTGTAGATGATTTTATTGCAGAAGCTAAGCCCGAAGATAAAATGAACTATATTAAAAATGAGCAGCAACAGGGTAAGCTGGTAGCCATGATGGGTGATGGTACTAATGATGCCCCTGCCCTTGCCCAGGCAGATGTGGGCGTTGCCATGAACAGCGGTACGCAGGCAGCAAAAGAGGCAGGCAACATGGTTGACCTTGATAACGACCCCACCAAACTTATTGAAATTGTAGAAATTGGCAAGCAGCTTTTAATGACAAGAGGAACGCTTACCACATTTAGTATAGCGAATGATGTAGCCAAGTATTTCGCCATAATTCCCGCACTTTTTATAACCGCAATACCTTCGTTACAGGGGCTAAATGTTATGAACCTGCACAGCCCGGAAACGGCTATCCTTTCAGCAGTAATATTTAATGCCATTATTATACCGCTACTCATTCCGTTGGCTTTAAAGGGTGTAGCTTACAAACCTATAGGTGCTTCGGCTCTGCTAAGGCGTAACCTGTTCATATATGGTATAGGCGGTATTATAGTACCTTTTATCGGTATAAAACTGATAGACCTGCTTGTAGCATTATTCATTTAAAAATTATATTCAGATGAAAACAAATATCATCCCTGCCATAAGGCTCACATTATTCTGCGCAGTTTTCTTCTGCGGATTTTACACACTCTGCATTCTTGGTATTGCACAGCTTGCACCCAATAACGGTAAAGGCGAAATAATAACCGAAAACGGAAAAACCTATCATGTAAATGTGGCACAGGCTTTTACTGAAGATAAATATTTCTGGCCCCGCCCTTCTGCTGTAGATTATAACGGTGCCGGCTCTGGGGGCAGTAATAAAGGCACTTCTAACCCTGATTACCTTGCAGAAGTAGAAGTGCGTATTGACACCTTCCTGCTAAGAAACCCCGGCGTGTCGCGCAAAGATGTCCCTGCCGAACTGGTTACCGCTTCCGGTAGCGGGCTTGACCCTCACATTAGCGTGGCTTCGGCACTGGTACAGGTTAAGCGTGTTGCACAAGCACGTAACCTGCCCGAAGATAAAGTTTCGACGGTTATAGCCGCTAACACCGAAAAGCCGTTTTTAGGACTTTTAGGAACAGAAAAAGTAAATGTATTAAAACTTAACTTAGCATTAAATAAACTATAATGAACACAAAACTAAAAATAACAGCTTTACTATCAGTAGTAGGTTTCGGGGCTTTTGCACAGGAAGATTCTCTTAAAATGCTTCCGCTACAAATTAATCCTGACCTTAAAATAAGCGGATATATAGAAACTTACTACGCTTATGATTTTAATGAGCCTGAAAATAATACGCGCCCGTCATTCTTTTACTCGCATAACCGCCATAATGAAGTTGCCCTTAACCTGGGCTTTATAAAAGCGGCTTATGATAATGGTAAAGTAAGGAGCAACCTGGCACTTATGGCCGGTACTTATGCCAATGCCAACCTTGCTGCCGAAGAAGGTGTACTTAAAAATGTGTTTGAAGCCAATGCCGGTGTTAAGCTTGCCAAAGATGCTAACCTGTGGATAGATGCGGGTATTTTTGCATCGCACATTGGTTTTGAAAGTGCTATAGGCAAAGACTGCTGGACACTAACCCGAAGCATGCTTGCCGATAATTCGCCTTATTATGAGGCAGGGGCTAAACTATCTTATACATCACCTTCCGGCGAATGGTTTGTAAGCGGGCTTATATTAAACGGTTGGCAGCGCATACAAAGGCCTGATGGCAATAAAACGATAGCTTTTGGGCACCAGCTAACCTATAGGCCGAATGCTAAAGTTACACTTAACAGCAGTTCGTTTGTAGGTAATGACAAGCCTAAAGCAGATAAGCGTATGCGTTACTTTCATAACTTTTACGGGCAGTTTCAGCTTACCGATAAATTCGGGCTGATTGCAGGTTTTGATATTGGCGCGGAACAGAAAGCGAAAGGAAGCGAAAGCTACAATGCATGGTACTCACCTGTACTTATTGCGCAATACCGCCTGTCTGATAAAATGGCTATTGGCATCCGCGGGGAGTATTACAGCGATGAAAATGGTGTTATAATAGCTACAGGTACCGAAAACGGATTTAAAACTTTTGGGTATTCTGCTAACTTCGACTATAATATTTACAGCAATGTGGTTTGGCGTGTTGAGGCAAGGAGCCTTAACAGCAAAGACGAAATTTTTATTAATGGTGAAGATGCTACCGCAACCAATACATTTGTTACCACAGCACTTGCAATTTCGTTTTAATGACAGAAAAAGATATAAATGCAAAACGTTTTCTTGACCTGATCCAAAAATCAAGGAAAGGCAAGTTTAAAGTCTACATCGGCATGAGTGCCGGTGTAGGCAAAACGTTTCGTATGCTGCAGGAAGCCCATACACTGCTCCGCAATGGTATAGATGTTAAAATAGGCTTTATAGAAACCCATAACCGAAAAGAAACACATGAGCTTCTTGAGGGGTTGCCTGTAATACCTAAACGTTCTTTATTTTACAAAGGAAAACAGCTTGAAGAGATGGATGTGCAGGCTATAATTAACCTGCGCCCGGAGGTAGTTATTGTAGATGAGCTGGCACATACCAATATTGAGGGAAGCAAAAACGAAAAGCGCTGGCAGGATGTAATGGATATACTGGATGCAGGTATAAATGTTATAAGCGCGGTAAACATTCAGCATATTGAAAGCCTTAATGATGATATTAAAGAAATTACGGGCATTGAGGTTAAAGAGCGTATTCCTGACAGTGTGCTGAAAGCTGCAGATGAAGTAGTTAATATAGACCTTACTGCCGATGAATTGATTACCCGCCTTAAAGAAGGGAAAATATATACTGCTGATAAAATACAAGCGGCACTGGGTAATTTTTTTAAGCCACAGCACATTTTGCAGCTAAGGGAACTGGCACTTAAAGAAGTGGCAAGCCAGGTAGAGCGCAAGGTAGAAACCGAAGTTACAGGCAGTAACCTTCGGCAGGAGCGTTTTATGGCATGCATAAGCAGCAATCACCAAACGGCAAAAACGGTAATTCGAAAAACTGCAAGGCTGGCTAACTACTACCACAGCAAATGGTACTTGTTGTATGTGGAAACTCCTAAAGAAAGCAACGATAAAATTGCGCTTGATAAGCAACGCCATCTGATAAATAATTTCAGGATGGCCACAGAGTTAGGCGCAGAGATTATAAGGGTTAAAAGCGGTAATATTGCCTCTGCCATTACCGAACAGGCAGAAGCACGTAAAATAACCACGATATGCATAGGCAAGCCGCATATCACTCTCTTTAAAGTAATTTTATCAACCAACATATTCAAGTCGTTGTTAAATAAACTAACTTCGAGCAATATTGACCTTATTATACTTTCATAGTTTGTATGAAGATTAAAACCAAATTAACCATTGCGGTAGGCATACTTTTCTTTTTTATTGCATTGCTTTCGGCTTTAGCAATAAGACAGGTGCACCTGCTGTCTGACGATACAAAAAACATACTGGAAGCCAATTACATATCACTTGATTATACTCGCAATATGCACAAGCTGCTTGATGATGCCGTTATGAATAAAGAAGACATAACAGAATTTGAAAAGCTGCTGGAAAAACAAAGCACCAATATTACCGAAATTGGCGAAGAAGAACTGACACAAGACCTTATAAGCCACTTTAGCAAACTTAAACAAGAGCCAGATAATCCACACCTTATAACAAATATCAGGAAAGATTTGAACGATATTATGAAACTGAACATGGATGCCATACTCCGCAAGAGCAATACAGCAGGCAATACTGCTGATAATTCTATATTATGGATATCGGTTACGAGTGCGTTCTGCTTTATTATGGGTTTTACATTACTTGTAAACCTGCCGGGCTACATAGCAAACCCTATAAAGAACCTCACCGAAAGCATAAAGCAGATTGCCGCTAAAAACTACTCACAGCGTATTTATTTTAAAGGACATGATGAATTTGCATCACTTGCAAAATCATTTAATACCATGGCAGAAAAGCTACAGGAATACAGTAATAGTAACCTTGACAGGCTTATGATGGAGAAAAAGCGGGTTGAAACGCTTATCAATAATCTGTCCGACCCTGCTATAGGTTTGGATGAACAGAACAAAATACTTTTTATTAATGAACAGGCACTAAAGATTTCAGGGTTGAAAAAAGAGGAAGCCATTGGCAAACAGGCAGAACAGGTTGCCGTTACCAACGACTTAATGCGTTCTCTCCTGCAAAAAATGGCGCTCAATACCAAAGACCCTGCGCTAAAAATTTATGCCGACAACAAAGAAAGTTATTTTGAGAAGCAACTTGTCCCGATAAGTATTGTACCAACAGGTGAGGAATTAAAGAAGCAGATAGGTTCTTTTATAATATTAAGAAATATCACTGCTTACAAAGAACTTGACGCTGCCAAAACCAATTTTATAGCTACGGTGTCACACGAATTTAAAACACCGATAGCATCAATGAAAATGAGCCTGCAACTGCTTGGCAACGAACAGACAGGAAACCTGAACGAAGAGCAGAAAAATCTTGTTGAAAGCATAAAAGAAGATACTGACAGGCTTTTACGTACTACCGGAGAATTACTGAATATATCTCAGGTAGAAACCGGTATAACCAAAGTTAAGACAGAAGCAGTTGAAGTAAATACTGTTATACATGATGCAATAGAAAATAACCGTAAGCTGGCAGAGCAGAAATCAATTACAATAAATTTTGAAAGCCTGCAAAACCTGCCTGAGGTTTCAGCGGACAGCGAAAAGGCTACATGGGTAATATCCAATCTTATTTCTAATGCCATACGTTATTCGTATGATAATACCGTTATTAACGTAGCTATAGAAACAATAGGAAACAAACTGAAGATAACCGTAATAGACAACGGCATAGGCATAGACCCTAAATACCTGCCGCGCATATTTGATAAATACTTCAGGGTACCGGGCACCGAGAAAGAAGGAACTGGCCTTGGGCTTGCCATAAGTAAGGAATTTATAGAAGCTATGGGCGGAGCAGTAAGTGCAAAAAGTGAATTGGGTGAAGGCAGTGAGTTCACTGTAATTTTACCTGTCAGGTAAATGAAAAACTTACCACCTGTAAGCGGTAAGTTTTTATGTTCTTTATTATCCTAAATCATACTGCTTCTCAAACACGGTTACTAACTACGATTTATCTTCGGCAGGTTTTTGCTGCTTGTCCATCATTGCAGCAACCGCTGTATCAGGCATTACATTACCCATACCAACCATTGCTTTGTTCTTGAAGCCGGAAATAACTTTGTCTTTACCTGACATTAGCGCTTCATAGCCGTCTTTAGCAACATCGGCAGGGTCAGATAAAGATGATTTGTCCTGAATAATTGCGCTTTCTTCCATATCAGCCTTATTGAAAAAGTCGGTATCTGTGGCTCCGGGCAAAAGTGCAGTAACCGTAATGCCACTGTCTTTAAGCTCATAACGTATTCCTTCCGAAAAAGAATATACAAATGCTTTAGTACCATGATAAACCGATTGCCACGGCCCCGGTGCCTTGCTCGCTATTGAGGCAAGATTTAAAATTTTGCCTTCATTGCGCACGAGCATTTGTTTTACAAAATGCTTCGTCAGGATTATTGTGGCAGCTATATTTAAGTCCACTATGTTCAGTTCACGCTCAATATCAGTGTCTTTAAACAGTCCATATACCCCCTGCCCTGCGTTATTAACAAGCACATCAACCTGCAGGTTTTTTGTCTGCACTTCGTGGCATAAAGCAAAAACTTCTTCCCTATTAAACAAATCCTTTGCAATTGTAACTACCTCAACCCCCTGTTGCCTGAATTCAGCAGCTTTAGATTCAAGTTCGTCTGAATGCCTTGCCACAATTATAAGGTTGTAACCATCTGCTGCAAAAAGTTTTGTAAGTTCATAACCTATCCCTTCCGTAGCCCCGGTTATAAGGGCATAATTTCTTTTTTCTGACATAATCAATAATTTATTTTAATAAGTGGATTTTAATGAAGTAATAATCATTTTGATTTATGGAAGTTAGCTGTTAATATGTAAAAGCACTCTTCATTTTATCATAATTATATGGTAATTAACAGTATAGATATTCCTGTGCTTTGTAACAAAAGATACTGACCGTTTAGTTCCGGTAGCTTTATTTTGCTACACACTAATATCAAAATAAATGAAATGGATTTTTGAACCCTGGCCATGGTATGTTTCCGGGCTATTAATAGCTGCTGTAATGGCTGCACTGCTGTTTACAGGTAAAAACTTTGGTATGTCTTCTAACCTGCGAACCCTTTGCTCGGCTTTCGGGGCAGGAAAACACTGCGATTTTTTTTGCTTTGACTGGCGCGGACAGCGTTGGAATCTATGGGTTATTGCCGGGGCAATAGCAGGGGGCTTTATTGCCATACATTTTTTATCAGATAATCCTGTACCGCAAATTAATCCTGAAGTTGTTGCAATATTAAAACAAAGAGGCTTCAGCAGCGCAGGTAGCAGCTACCTCCCTGACGAATTATTCGGCAATACTGCTTTTGCTTCTTTAAAAACAATTATACTATTGCTAACAGGCGGCTTTCTTATAGGGTTTGGAGCCCGCTATGCGGGTGGCTGTACTTCGGGCCATGCTATATCAGGGTTAAGCAACCTGCAACTGCCTTCCCTTATAGCTGTTGCCGGATTTTTTATTGGTGGGTTACTTATGGTGCACCTGCTGTTCCCCATAATCTTTAATTAAAACAATAATGAGAAACTTACTTTTCCTGCTTATAGGTACCTTTTTTGGTATCGTGATGTTTAAATCGGAAGCCGCTTCCTGGTTCCGCATTTATGAGATGTTCCAGTTCAAGTCGTTCCACATGTATGGCATTATTGGCTCGGCGCTAATGTCAGGTATAGTATTGGTACAGGTAATAAAATATAAAAGGCTTAAGCATATTGGCGGCAGCAGGATAGAATTTATCCCTAAAGAAAAAGGCTTTTACCGTTATATGCTGGGTGGCATACTGTTCGGGTTAGGATGGGCGCTTGCAGGAGCCTGCCCCGGGCCGATGTTCACGCTGCTTGGTGCAGGATTTTTGCCAATCATAGTAGTTATAGCAGGGGCTGTAGCCGGAACATGGGCATACGGAATGCTAAAAAATAAACTGCCCCATTAATTTGTATATTTACCCGCAGCTATAAATTTATGGAAGAACTACTTACAGATGCATACGCCGGAATATTTGAACCCGCACTCATAGAGGAAATCTCGGCTGTGGCAAACATAACCGATTTTGAGGAAGGTGACCGCCTTATAGAAATAGGGCAATACATACGGCAGATGCCTTTACTGATAACCGGAGCAATAAAGATACTACGTGAAGATAAAGTGGAAGGCGAACTGCTCTTGTACTTTCTTGAAAAAGGTGATACCTGTGCCATGACACTGGCCTGCTGTATGGGCCAAACCAAAAGTGAAATTCGCGCCATAGCCGAAACAAAAGGCACGCTGGCAATGATACCCATAGGTAAAATGGAAGAATGGCTTGGCAGGTATAAAAGCTGGCGTAATTTCGTTTTTACAAGCTACAACAAAAGGCTGAGCGAAATGCTGTCGGCTATAGATAACTTGGCTTTTATGAAGATGGACGAAAGGCTGCTGAACTTCCTGAAAGAAAAGGCAAAAGTCAATAAGTCTGCTGTAATTGTAAATACCCATCAGGAAATAGCCTATGAGCTTAACACATCGCGCGTTGTAGTGTCAAGACTGCTTAAAGCACTTGAAAATGAAAAGCTTATTAAATTAAACCGCAATAATATAGAACTGCTTAAACAATAGTACTACTGTAACTTTTGTTACTGCTAACAACTAAAGGCAATAGTAATTTAGCCGATATGAAACTTAGATAAACTACATGGATTTTTTACACGTATCAGGTTATATACTTGCGCTTTTGGTTGGCATATCTCTTGGGTTGGTGGGTAGTGGCGGCTCTATACTTACAGTGCCTATACTGGTATATGTTTTGGGTTTTGATGCAGTAACCGCAACCGGATATTCATTATTTGTGGTGGGTAGTACAGCATTTGTGGGCGGTGTTCGTAACGCCATTCTCAAAAATGTTGATTTCAGCGTTGTAATGCTATTCGGGCTGCCATCTCTGCTTACAGCTTATCTTGTCCGGGCGTTTGTAATACCTGTACTACCCCATATTATAGTAACTATAGCAGGGCACACCATTACCAAAGCATTATTATTAATGCTGCTTTTTGCAGTAATTATGCTGGTAGCAGCCCTAAAAATGATATACGCTGTACCTACACATACAGATAATGCCATATTTTCCAGAAGTAAATTAATAATCAGTGGCATCAGTACGGGGTTGCTTGCAGGTGCTGTGGGTGCAGGCGGCGGTTTTCTTATTATACCCGCATTAATATTCCTGGCAGGAATGCCAATGAAAAAAGCCGTAGGTACATCCTTATTCATTATAGCCATACAGTCGTTAGCAGGGTTTGCAGGCGATGCATTTGGCAGAACGGTGGACTGGCATTTTCTTCTTCCTTTTACGGCAGTAGCTGTAGCCGGAATTTTTATTGGCATAGCGGCTTCAAAAAAAATTGAAGGCGCAAAACTTAAAACAGGATTTGGCTATTTTGTTCTTGTTATGGGGGTTTATATTATTATAAAGGAACTTTTCATTCACTAATGTAAGCTGTGCCTTTTGCTTCTTTAGCAAATCTTAAGTAAGAAATTACAACACTAATTGTCATAGTGCGTTAATTTGATATAAATAAAATCATAAATAATATGAAAGCACTAATCATTCTTTTTATTGCGCTTTTGCCTTTACAGTGGGGTACAGATTTTGAAGCTGCCAAAAAAACCGCTAAAGAAAAACACCGCCTTATATTGCTCAATTTTTCGGGGTCTGACTGGTGTGCGCCCTGCATACAAACAAAAAAGGAATACTTTGGCAGCGATGTTTTTGTAAGCATGGCAAATGATAACCTTGTGCTGGTTAACGCCGATTTTCCGCGCAGGAAAAAAAATAAGCTTTCAGAGGCGCAAACCAAGCAAAATGAAGCGTTAGCAGAAAAGTATAACAAAGAAGGAAACTTTCCGTACACATTGCTTTTGGATGCTGACGGCAAAGTTTTAAAATCCTGGAAAGGTAAGCCTGAAAAAAGTGTGAGTAGCTGGGTTGCCGAAGTAAAATCTGTTTGCGAATCTTATAAAAGATAACTGTTATGCAAGACTATTCGCAGTCTTTAAAGTTAATGGGCAATAACTTTACCATTACAGTTGTGGCAGCATCTGAAACTGAAGGTAAAGAACACATAAATACTGCCATTAATGAAATAAAGCGGATAGAAGCACTCCTCACAACTTATAAAGATACCAGCCAGACAAACCTGATAAACCAGAATGCGGGCATTAAGCCCGTTAAAGTTGATGGTGAAGTATATGAACTTATAGAACGGAGTATTGCCATATCTAAAATTACACAGGGAGCATTTGATATTACCTATGGCGGCATAGACAAGAGCCTATGGAACTTTGACCGTAACATGTCGCAACTGCCCTCTAAAGAAGAAGCGCTTAAAGCCGTACACCTGATTAACTATAAAAACATAATACTCAATCCTGAAGATTGCAGTGTGTTTCTTAAAGAAAAAGGTATGCGCATAGGTTTTGGCGGTATTGGTAAAGGCTATGGCGCAGAAATGGCTAAAAGGCTGCTAATTAAAAATAACGTGCAAAGCGGCATTATAAACGCAAGCGGAGACCTTACCGCATGGGGGCTGCAACCATCTGGAAATCCGTGGCGCATTGGTATATCAGACCCTGACAGGCCTGAGAAAGTTTTTTCTTACCTCAACATATCCGGTAAGGCAGTTGCCACATCGGGTAATTATGAAAAATATGTACTTATAGGCGGCAAAAAATATTCG
>CEQG01153870.1_pt1 | contig 16816 bp, 13 predicted proteins | sample 350301 | NCBI WGS metagenome assembly CEQG01 (sample SAMEA2621242, study PRJEB7988) | marine metagenome | isolation source: saline water (ENVO:00002010), including | reverse complement strand
CAGGTTTCCGTTAACCGTTACGTTGCCTGATGCTGATGCACCCCCGGTAGTTGAAACCGTTACGTTATTATAAGTACCGCCAGGCAGTGTTTGTGCTGCTGTGGCAGCATTCAATATTACCGTACCTGTGCCGCCCCATGTCCTTCCTGATGTAAAAGGCGTGCTGCCGGTATTTTGTATCGTTATAGTACCATTGTTTACAATAGTGGATAGCGAACCGGTAAGCGTACTTGTACCCAATGCCAGTGTTTGAGAGGCATCAACAGTAAGTGTGCCGTTAACGGCAAGGTTATTTGCGGCTGTAACCGTGTTGTTATTAGTTGTATTTACAGTAAATGCGTTGAATGCATTAGTGGTTCCCGGCGTTGCCTGGTTAAAACTCAACGAAGGGCTGGTATTACCTGTCACCACAAGGTTAGAAGAAGCGCTGCCCCTTAAGCCTCCTGCTGTGGTGTTGGTAATAGTACCCGCTAAAGTAAGTGTATTGCTACCAATAGATAGCCAGCTATTATTTAAGAATGATATATTACCCTGCACGTTAACATCTCCTGAAAGCTGGGTGTTACCGGCAACAGTAAAGTTTTGGGCCGTGCCGTTAAAATCAGCAAAGGCAGATGTAGGGTTGGCAACAATAACAACATCGTCAAGCGCTATCTCATCATAGTTAGTGCCCGAAACGCCATTTAGTGTCCACCTTAAAAAGTAATAATTATTAGATGCTACATTTATACCTGTAATGGTAACTACTTTATAATAGGATTTCCAGCCCGGCACCTCGTCAGGTGTTGCGGCAGTTGTTTCATTCAAAGAAGTGATATTTGTATATGTGCCGTTAGCGCTTGAGGCGTGGCTGAAGTTAAAGCTGTTCGAGCCCGTTTCATCGTTATATACATATACTTTATAACCAACGCTTAATGATGTTATAGCAGCGCCTGTCTGGTTCTGGAACCTGAAGGTTACAGTACCGGGTACAAAATCAGCAGGGGCAGCCTGAATACCCAGCGCATAATTGCCCGGTGCCACTTCAAAACCGTAAAGCCCCGGATCTGTTTCACCGCCCTCAGATGAGCCACTGTCATAAGCTGTATCTTCATTGTTATTACCACCGAAGTTTATGGCACCATCAGCAAATCCGGAGAACGCCCATGAATATGAGTTAAGCTCTCCCTGTGCCGGCACATTGCCTACACCACCTCCTGTAAAAGCACCATTGTTTACACCATCTACAGTAGTATCAAAATCTATCCTGTATGCTGTGTTAGCTATATTTACCTGCAGCCCAAGCGGTGCATTTTGTGTTAGCCTGCTACCTGTAGCCGGTGATGTGGCGCGGTAGTTTTGGGTACCGCCGCTGCCATTATATTCATAAACAGCCACGTGATAGGTTGTTGCCGCAGTTAACCCCGTAACGGTTACAGATGATGCGCTGCCTGCATAAACTACATAGTTACCTGTACCGAGTTGTGAACCGGAACCAAACGTTGCCGAAGCAGTATAATTAACACCATCCGCAGGGGCAGTATCAACAGCACTGCCGGAACGTATAACAACCAGCCTTTCTGCACCGTTGCCGTTTGTCCAGTTTACTGTAAATGTAGAGGCGCCCACATTAGTAAAGTTTACCCCTGTAGCCGAAACTGACGGCTCTGCTGCCAGTACTTTGCCCGATACTGCAACAAGCCTGTTTGCAGCACCTGTTGTGCTAACCGTTATATTACCGCTATATATTCCTGCAACGGCAGAGGCTTTTAGCCTTGCATATACAGTTACAGGCTGCCCCGTTAGTGTTGTTCCTGAACGTGGCAATATAATAGCATCAGCATAGCCTGATGCGGCTGACGTGGAAACTTCAAAATTAGCAGGGGCTGTAACCGTAACATCATTAGTAAGGTTAGCTCCGCTCACTGTAAAAGTTTGTGATGAGGATGCAGTACCTGTTACAGTTGTTACTGATGGCAATGCCGTAGTAGATGTAATTAAAGACGGAACAAGCTGCGGGTTTATGGTAAATGTAATGCTGTTAGATACAGCAGTGCCATTAGCAACCGTTACACTTGCAGTACCTTCTGAGGCTATATCTGTAGCGGTTATGGTTGCCGTTATCTGCGTAGGCGACACATAATTGGTAATACGGTTAGAGCCATTCCACCTCACTAAGCTGGAAGGCCAGAAATTCTCTCCCGTAACTGTTAAAGTAAACTGCCCTGAGCCTGCTACCGCAGCTGCAGGAGATATTGATATAATTTCAGGTTTTTCTACCGTAACCGAGATATTATCAAATAGGGCATTTTGATTATTCTTTGTTGACGCATTCCAAAAAGCACCTAAAAGCGGCAGCGCAGTACCTGTACTTGCGCTGTTGGTTACAGTACCCTGAGAGGTGAAATTGCCTGTAGAAGGATCCTGGAAGGAACCACCATCATTACGCAGATAGAGCTGCCACTGGTTATTAGAAGGGTTATACGTTACCCTTACGCTTAAATACTGGTTACCAAAATCAGTAAAACCGGAAGCCCCGGAAGACAATAATGTAGTATTGGTTCGAATACCTGCAGTATACCTGATTAGGCGCACAGGGTCGGTCTTGCCGCTGTTACCAAGCAATATGGCATAGCCCGTACCTGTTGTGGCAGTTGTGTTTGATGTTCCTGCCAGTACAAATACCGATGCATACAGGCCGCTTGCAGTACCCGATGGGTTAGAGCGTTGCTGCCTCATATTAAAATTCCATGTAACAAGCCCGGGATTACTACTCAATGTTGTATTATATGGAGTAGTGAAGTTTGCCGCACTTGTATAGGCTAAAATCCAGCCATTTACGTTTGCTGCACCCGATGCATTGTTTGTAAGGGTTAATAAGCCCGAGTTGATTCGTGCACCAAGGTCATTACCACTTCTCAGCATAGACCACGTAGGACTGCTGCCAATAGCACCGTTAGCTGTGGTAAACGATGTACCTGCGGAAGTACTGAAACTATCGCTAAATACAATTTCCTGGCTTTGAGCGTTACTGCCAATAAGCAGGAAAATAAAAGTTGCAGCACCTAAAAATAAGTTGCGTAATTTTTTATTCATACATTCAAATTTTAAATAATCTTCATTAAAATCTGCTGTAATATAGATACTTGTGAAAAATTACCAATTTATTTTAACAAAAATTCACAACTATTAACTTATTTTTTTATGTAATAACATGTAATTTCTTATACAATAATACTTGATGAGTAATTGGTATCACTTATAAACCCAAAATTCTTATTTTAGAAAAATCAGCTTACTCATTTTTTAACTAAAAAAGCCCTTCCACAGAAAGGAAGGGCTTTGAAAATTGTATCGTTGATTTATCAGTTTATAATCTTCTTAATTACATTACCTTTTTCAGTTATAATACTGAATATAAGCAACTGGTTTTTAGGCATTGCATTTGTAAAAATTGCAGTATTCGTATTGATATCTTTCTTCTCTAGGATTTCCCTGCCATGCACATCAAACACCTTTACCGAATGTAATTGTGTACTGCCTGCATCTATGGTTATAACCCCATCCTTTTGGTAAAGGACTACATTTTGTGCTGAGGCAAATGCAGCATTGTCAAGAGCCTCCATAGAATATACTATTTCAAACCTGTCATTTATCTGGCCTGCCCCGGAATTAAAGGTATAACCGGTCTCTTTCAGGTTTACAACCTGTTGTTCTTCTAAATCTTTAAGGTAAATTTCATCTATAGCTGTAAAAACACCATCTAGATTGTTAAGAGCAATGGTATAGGTACCTGCCTGTGATACGCTAAAGCCTAAAAGAACTACATCCTGCACTGCAAATTCTCCCCTTGCCTGCACAGAAAGGTTTTCTCCCATCGCAGTCGTGTATAGCGCAATAGGCCCATCGTTTGCCGAGCGCCCGTCCCAGCCATAATCTATACCTGTTGTTGTTTGTGCATTATAGGCTATTGCCGCCTGGCTAAACTCGCCGTTAACACCTGTAAAGTTGAGCCAAAGGCGTGATATTGCCCAATCATCATTATTATTTTCCGCCTGACGGAAAAACTGGCCATTATTGGCTATAGCACGCATGCTGTTATTAAATACTATCGGGCTGCTGTCAACTTTTACAAAAAAGCCCTGTCCCGGATTGATAACCCAGTTAGCCGGATTTCCTGTAAAAGTATCTGAACCTGTATCGCCACCCGGAGCCTCGTTAGCAACATAAGCAGCCATAGTTATTGTGGCATAAGTAGAGGTGGTTGCAGAGGTGTCATTCCGCTTCCTGAAAAAGTAAAGCGCCGAGCCCGGTTCTATAATACCTGTATTTTCGGTATAAAAGTCATGTATATTAATAGGTGAAGGATATGGGTTACCCACCATATTAAATCCGTTAGCGGTATTAGCCACAGAAACTGTTATCTCTCCGTTATTAAGTGTACCCGTAAAGTTACCCGTCCATTGTACACCCGGGGTTTCACTGCTCACAAACGGAGGGTGGTTATTCGGCATACGGATAAGATAGCCATACCCAAGTTCAAAATCGGTAACAGCAGGATTTAAGCCTGTATAGATATCCAGGTTTTCGCTGTAACTGTAAAAACGTGTCGGAACTGTATTTGGCGAAAAATCAAGCAGGTTTTGCCCTTCAACAGGAGCCGACCATATTGTATAGTCAAGCCTGTACAGCGGCGAACTAAGCTTGGTAACATTGGCGGTACCGGTATTAGCTACATCATTAACCTGTATAAGGTTGGCATTATCTTCTATTATAAATTCACCACCTTCTTCAATGTCAACGGCGTTTGTAACAATAAGGTTTCCGCCACTTTCAATGGTAATACCTGCATTACTTAAAACAGTAATGCTCCCTGCCTGTGCAGTAACACCACTCTCAATTACCGGCAGTACTGTGTTTTCGTTAACAACCACATCGTCATCAGCCGAAGGCACACCTCCACACCAGTTGCCGGGGTTGCTCCAGTCGTTGTCAACAGCGCCCGTCCAGGTATTTGGATTTATCGTTACTGAACCCACTGTTGAATACTGCACAGCGCACACGCCGCTTTGCACTACAGCCCTGTAGTAGGTAGTCTGGGTAACATTACTGAAATTATAGCTTGTTGTTGTGTTGGTTATCTGAACCACTCCCGAAGTAAAATCAGCAACCGGAGCAGACTCCCATCTTATAATACTGCCCGTATGCCCTGTAAGGGTAAAGGTGCCGCTGTTTGAGGTTGTACAGAATGTAAAGCCGCTGCTCAAAGAACCGCCAACCGTTTGCGGATTTACCGTTATGGCAACTGATGAAGAATTTTGCTCTGAGCACATTCCGCTTTTAACTACAGCCCTGAAGTAAGTTGTCTGGGTTAATGCGCCTATCTGTGCCGAAGTTAATGTAGTTGATGTATTGGCAATATCGGTCACACCCGATGTGAAATCAGCTGAAGTGGAGCGTTGCCATTTTACAACGCTTCCAGTATGGCCACTTAGTGTAAGGTTAGCAGGCGCAGTACCAGTACAAATTGTTTGTGCAGAAGATACCGTACCGCCGACTGTCTGTGCATCTACCGTAAAATAGGCTTTGTAATTTGCACCATTATTACTGGCATAAGCAGTACCTCCCTGGCAGGTAATACTCGCATCTGAATATACCTCAAAAGTATAGTTACCGGCAGATAATCCCGCTAAAAGGTTGGTGTTGAAATCAAGCTTTTGCCACCGTTGATTTACACAACCACCGGATGAATTCTCACTGAAATAATTCAGAGCATTGGAAACAAAAGCCCCACCGGAAGTTCCGGTTTGGTAAATGCGATAATAAAGCCTTGTACTGGTAAGGTCGCAGCCGTTGCATTTAAAAACATTATGCTCAGCTCCTTTAAAGATTAAAGCATTGGTATTGCCCGCGCAAAAAGCACCGAGCTGTGCATCATTAAAATCATAATTGCCAGTATTGGCATTAAGGTCATAATACAGGTTACTGCTATTGTTTATACTTAAAACAATATAAGTCGTATTAAATCCTGCACTTTGTGCTATAGCCTCCCCTCCTGTGGCTATTAACATCAATAACAACAGTATTCTTTGTATCATAATATGGCTAAAAGTTAAATATTAAATAAAATTAGCTATTTTAATAATACAAAATTAACACGTATGTCATTACTGATTTTCTACAACGTTTTCGTGTTGATAATTTTTACTATTTATGTTATAAAGTTGCGATTATGGTTAATTATTAATAACTAAAAATTAATTGCAGTTTGTAGTAAATATTTTATTCTTATTAACAGATTGTTAATTATACTATATGAATTAACAGGAATACTTGAAAATCAGCAAATAAAAATGTATTTTTACAACATTCAACTTTATACGCAACTAAAACCACACCTACTATGAATTTTCTACCGGAAACCATTATTGCCTTTGTAGTGCTGGCCGGTATCATTATTTATGCAATTACCGCAAAAGCCTACAGGAAGAAAAAGATTAAGTTACTGGCAAAGTACAGGCAGGCAAGAAAAAAGTCGATACAATACCAGGATACCCTCAGCACTTATATTCTTAGGCATAATGTTCAGCACGAAGTTTTTGTACACGATACAACTTATGGTGAATACCTGAAGCAATTGCAAAAGCACCATATTAAAAACCTCTCTGAAAAAGGATATCAAAGATTAAGGCGTTCGCCGGTGCTTATAAAGCAGAACCTGAAAAAGCTGGAGCGTGAAGAAGCCTGGCTCAAAGAAGCCGGGAATCACCTTTCAGTACTAAGGGAGAAAGAAACAGCTTAGTCTAGCTTTACTTTTGGGTTAGGGTTGGCTACAATATTCGAGGTGTCATAACCACCAAATTTCTTGATATAGCTTTTAAGCGATGTGCCAAAACCGTCCCTGAAGCCGTTTTTACCGTTACTCTTAAGGAAATTTTTTACAGAGCCTGCCCCGGCAAGGTGCGCAGCAGCCAAAAGCCCTGATTCGGTTATTTTAATGCCCTGTATAACCCTGCCTTCATAGCGGGATATCTCATGGCGAAGCTCCCATTTGTTTTTGGCTAAAAGCGCTTTAAAAGCTCTTTCCTGCAGCATGGGGCTGTTTAAGAATTCTTTTGTATTGTTGATGCCAATGGCACGTAGTGTAGTTTTGCCAAACTGGTACTTGCCCATATATCCGTACGGATTAACCAGTTTATATAAGCCCTGCGATTCTTTTATGGCTATAGCCTGCTTAAAGCCTATATATGATTTCCCGGTAAAAGGAACTGTTACCTTTGCTGTTTCATCTATTTCAGGAACATCAGGAACAGTATAATTATAAACTTCATCTTCGGCTAAGTGAAAGCCTTCTATTTTACCAAACTGTTTTGCCTTGGTTAAAGTAAACGAAGAGCTAACGGCTCCAATAAAAATGGCAAGCCCTACAAAATACATCCACTTCTTTATCATATATGGTGTTTTCTCACCGTCTGTCACCCTGGTGAATTTCACAGCTGGCAAATATACGATAAAATTATTTAACTGAAATACAAGACATTAGAATAAGCAGTTAACTTTAACATAACGATTTGCTGATTTTTAAATATAATTTCTCATTCTAAACCCTTACAAATGTTAGCCTAACGCGCTTTGCAGATAACAGCTTTTTTAAGGTAAATTTTAACACAAAAAAACCGATGATGATCATCGGTTTTTAATAATTTAAAGTCTCTTTTATCTTACAATTCCGAGTTTTTGTACCCACGCATGATATTTTCTTGCGTTTTCCTGGTGCTGTGCCGCTGTAACGGCAAACTCATGATAACCGGGCTTTGTTGTACTGGCGCAGAAATAAATGTAATTGTGCTTTTCCGCATTAAGTACTGCATCTATGGCAGAAATATCCGGCATAGCAATAGGCCCCGGCGGTACCCCTTGGTTTTTATATGTATTATAGGGCGAATCTGTGACAAGGTCTTTGTTAAGCACCCTTTTTATAACCTGGTCAAAATCGCCTGATTGTCTTTTAATGGCGTAAATTACGGTAGGGTCGGCTTCCAGTTTCATGCCTTTTTGCAGGCGGTTAAGATAAACTCCCGCAACGCGTGGGCGTTCATCTTCCTTTACGGTTTCTTTGTGCACAATAGCGGCAAGGCTCGATACCTCCAGGGGTGTCATGTTAAGCCTCTCGGCTTTGGCAAGCCTTTCTTCATTCCAGAATTTACGGTATTCCTTAGCCAGCTTTTCTCTTACCTTAAGTGCGGAAGTGTCCCAGAAAAACTCATATGTATTAGGGATAAACATGCTTAACAGGTTATCTTCTGTAAAGTTATTTTCTTCAAGAAAAGTTTTATCAGTAAAAACTTTAAGCAGCGTAAGACTGTCCGGCTCTATTTGCTGCGCTATCCTGCCAATGGCACGCTCAAGTGTTTCCTGGTTGTTAAACGATATATTTACCGGTACAGGCTGGCGTAACGCGTTGATAATGTCGTTGCTGTTCATGCCTCTCTTCAGTATAAACTTACCCGACTTAACATATTGAGGATAGGACTTTTTATCGGCAACCATATTAAAGCGTTCCATATCTGCAATATAGGGCTTCACGCTGTCCTGCACCTGGTTAAAGGTTGCACCGGTAGGAATATATATTGCTACCCTGTCTTCGGAAAAAGCTGTGTTTTCAGAAAAGATATCCTTATAAACAAGATACCCGTAAATGCTGCCGCCGATAACCACAACCAGCGATACCAGCGCAATAATCTTTCTTAGTTTCAATTGATGATGTATTAATTTTCTTTGATTAACTGATAAAATGCCTCGTCATAAAAAACACCGTTCCTTTTATTCCAGCCTTTTTTTACTCCCGAACATTCGAAGCCAAAAGTAGTAAAAAGCGAAACACTTGCAGCATTGGCTATATCTATATTTGCATAAAGCTGATGCAGTTGCAGCCTGTTAAACGCATATTGTATAACCAAGCCCAGCGCTTCGGCACCATAACCGTTGCCACGCTGCGCCTCTTCCTGTATAACAATACCCACACCTGCTCTTTGGTTTAATGGGTCAAACTCAAAAAGATCTATCAGCCCGATAGCTTCAGTCTCCTCTTTTAAGCATATAGCGAGCCGTAGCTGCTTGGCTTCAAATATATCCTGATGTGCATTTTCGAGATACTGCCTTATTAAAAAGCGGCTGTATGGAGTAATGGTATTGCTAACCTGCCAAACCTTTTCATCATTTTCAAGGCGGTATATAAACTCAAGGTCTTCAGGCTCTAATGCCCGCAAATGGATGGTATTTCCGGTTAGGGTTACCATTCTGCCTCTCCTTTAAAAACATAAGTGGCTGGGCCCGTAAGGTAAATTTCTGAAAACTGTTTACCTTCCTGTTTAAAAGAAACTTTCAGCAGTCCGCCCGGCGTCTGCAACCTTACAGTGCTGGCGGTTGTTTTGTTCAGTACTTTCATGGCAATAGCCACGGCAGTAACGCCCGTACCGCATGAAAGGGTTTCATCTTCTACCCCACGCTCATAGGTACGCACTGAAAATTTGTCATCTTCATTCTGGTTAACAAAGTTCACATTGGAGCCTTTATCGCCATACATACCACTGTACCGTATGCTGGCTCCTATTGCCTTAACATTCATCTTCCCTAAATCATCTGTCATTTCTACATGGTGGGGAGAGCCTGTATCCAAAAAAACATAATCTTCGTAAACCGTAACTGTATTTACGTCCTTCATGTGCAGTGAAACCATACCGTCTTCCTGTATAACGGCATGATGTTTACCATCTACAGCAATAAAATCGGCTTCATCATCTATTACACCTAAAAGGCTTGCAAAAGCCACAATACAGCGCCCGCCGTTACCGCACATACTGCTTTCATTACCATCAGCGTTATAATATACCATACGAAAATCGGCATCGCTTACGTTTTCCAGTAATATAAGCCCGTCGGCACCAATGCCAAACCTGCGGTCGCACAGCTGGTTTATAAGTTTGGTATCATTTTTGGGAAATGTATTATCGCGGTTATCAACCATTATAAAATCGTTCCCTGTACCCTGGTATTTATAAAATGTATGTGGCATTTAGTATAGATATATAAAGGGCAAAAATAACAAATAATCGGCTGGTAACCACAGCAACTTACTATAGTAAAATAGAACTTTAACTATTAACCGTTTTAATTAAATACTGTTTACAAATATGAAAAAATTTTCAGGCTTACTTCTTGTGGCGCTGCTTAGCGGAGCCACCACGCTTGGGGGTTATAAATTGATATTTGATGAAGATGTAAACAATACTTCTGCCTTATCAGTTGCCCCGGCACAAAACAATTATACCAGAACTGTTGGCTATGGCGCAGAGAATATTGACTTTACTGCCGCTGCCGACCAGGCTGTGCATACTGTTGTACACGTTAAGAACGTATCATACTCTACCGCTCCCAATAACCCTTTTATGGAATTCTTTTACGGTTACCGCGGTGGCGAGCAGCAGGCACAGGTGGGCACCGGCTCGGGGGTTATAATTACCGAGGATGGTTATATTGTAACCAATAACCACGTTATACAAAACGCATCTGAACTTGAAGTTACCCTTAATAACAACAAATCGTATAAAGCACGATTAGTAGGTACCGACTCTAAAATGGATATTGCGCTGCTTAAGGTAGATACTGATGAAAAACTACCTTATGCAACATTTGGTAATTCTGACAATATTAAAGTTGGCGAATGGGTGCTTGCGGTGGGTAACCCATATAACCTTACCTCTACCGTTACAGCAGGTATTGTTTCGGCAAAGGCACGTAATTTAACTAAAGACGGACTGCAGTCTTTCATACAGACAGATGCTGCCGTTAACCCCGGTAACAGCGGTGGCGCACTGGTAAATACACGCGGAGAACTTATAGGCATTAATACCCTGATTACTTCTATGACCGGCTCTTATGTGGGTTATTCGTTTGCTGTACCATCTAACGTGGCACGCAAAATTATTGAAGACATAATGGAATATGGTAATGTGCAGCGTGGCGTACTTGGTGTGCAGGGTGGCGAGCTTAATGCTTCTGTATCTAAAGAACTTGGTATTAACGAAACCAACGGGTTTTACGTGAACAGCGTGGTTAAAGGATCGGGCGCAGAAAAGGCAGGCGTTAAAAAAGGTGATATTATTGTTGAAATAGATAACAGAGCCGTAAACGGATTCTCTGACCTTAATGCAGCCATTGTTACAAAAAGGCCTGATGATGTGGTAAGGGTTGGCATTAACCGCGATGGCAGGAGGATTACACTGCCGGTTAAGCTTTCTAAAAACGAGATATACTCTTACAGTGGTTTAGACCTTGAGAACCTTACCGCTGCCGAGAAAAAGAACCTTAAGCTTAACTACGGCGTAAGGATTAAGGATATAACCGACGAGCGTTTTATGCCTTATTATGAAGACCTTAAAGGTGGTATTATACTAAGCATTGATAATGTTAAAGCTAAAGATATAGAAACGGTTTCAGATGTGCTGTCGTCTAAAGGGCCAAATGAGAAAACCCGTGTGGAGATGGTAACACGCAATGGCCAGCTTGTACGCTTTTACATATAATACTACATAAACACCTATTATTTAAGCCCTCTGCAAGTGCAGGGGGCTTTTGTTTTACACAACATAATAATAACGTTTGCGTAAACAGCAGCACGGCATGGTTTGGTAATTTTGGCGCAAAAGCACACACAAAACTATAATGAGGAAAAGAACCGTACGCAGGCTGGAGTACTTTCTTCACTTTTTAACGGCCCTACTTTTACTGATAAAAGGTATACACGAAATAAGCAAAGGGCTTTATTACCCCGGAATAATAATCGCCGGCCTTTCGCTTGTCGTTTTTACAATCATATTTTTCTGGAGGAAACTCAATATTAAGCCAAAGCAGGCAAGGGTTATTTGCTGGTACCTGGAAGCTCCTGCACTGTTGGTTAGCTCTTATATGCTGTATCTGGAAAAAAAGGAGTTTATGCCTTACCTGTTCTTTCTTGCCGCGGTTATGTATCCGGCTATGGGTTTTATCTCTTCCAAAAAATTTAAAAGGCTTCGCAAGTCTGCTTCCTGAATTTATAAAGAGTTACATTAAAAAAGGGGCTGCCTCATATAGAGACAGCCCCTTTTACATAGTAACACTATTATGAATTATCTTCTTTCTATACCATCAATTGTCCTTACCTCAGCGCCTGCATCATTAAGTGCGCTCATCACTGCATCATAATCAGAGGTGTCAATATCATTTACAAATGCAGCAGGAACAATTACAATCCTGAAAGACTGGTTATTTATAAATTCAGGGGCTAGTGACAGGTCAAAAGTTGCGTCAGCATAAATTAAAACATCATTGGCTGTAAAATTAAAGTCATAATCAACCTCATCAGGACCACCTAAATAGATTGTCCTTGGTATTTGTTGCCATGCAGAAAAACCGTCATCAATAACATTTCTGTAAACAAGTACAACGTCCGATTCAAATATCGCAGGGTTTAACGGATAAAGTAGCTGGTAACGCCCTGTGTTGTTATCAAATGTAAGGTTAACATTACTTAGCTGTTTGTTTTCACCAATGGTGTCATTATCTACATAAACATCGTCGTCGTTGTTACAAGAGGTAAAAGTTAGTGTGCTTACCACTGATAAAAGTAAAAGTATCTTTTTCATGTTAAATAAAGTTTATTGTTAGTACTATGTTTCCAAAAACTGAACCAAAAAATCATTTAGTACTGATTTTTTAGAATTTTATTTAATTTACCTTTGTTTACTATGGAGCAGAATCTCAAATTATATATGGTTTTACTGGGCTGCACGCCTAAAGGACGCTTAACTGAGCAGCATGATATTTTTTTCGGAATCGGTACTTCGGTACAGGAACTTGTGCCCCAGATGTATAATTTCTGGCCGGATGGCGGGCAGTTGCACATAGATGCATGGCGCGAGATAACACAGGTTGGCGATTACGCTGTTTCAATAGCACCGCACCGTGAAGTACAACAAGAGCAAAAACTCTTTTTTATTAACCTTGGAGGCTATAAAGCCGGAGATTTTGAAGAGTACCACTATAAAACCCTGATAGCTGCAAACACTATGGGCGAAGCGGTTAAGGCTGCAAAGCAGTCTGCTTTTTATAAGCACTATAACCTTAAAGGCGGTGGCGAATCGCATGTAGATGATAAATTTGCGCTTGATGCCGACGACCTTCATAATGTTCAGGATGTATTACCTGAAAATGTAAGGCGGCAGTACTCAATTATTCTTACACAAGCCACTGCTAAACAGGAAGATGAACTGCATATAGGTTATACCAAAATAGGTAAAAAGCCTTAGCTCTCTTTCACCAGCCTCCAGGCCTTGCCTTTATAAGTATCTATAGAAAACATATAAACACCATCCTGAAGGGCACTTATATCTATGACGGAATCTTTACTCCTGAGCGTTCCTTTCATTACTGTTTTGCCCGCCATATCGGTAATCTCAAAACCTGTAGATAGTGTATCATCCCTTAAAACAATGTGCAGTGTGCCGTCAGTAGGATTTGGGTACAGCATAACTGCATCTTTACTATTTGTTTGGCTTCCCAAGTCCGCTTCACTAAGGTAATTTTCAAAAAAAGCAGAAAGATCATAATAACCCAGCTTAGGTTGCACATTTACAAACGGTGCCTGCATAAACCTTTCATTACTCACAAAATAATGCAAACCATCAGTAGTGGTTATGCCTTCAGTTTGATGAAAGGGCGCCGATATATTTACTTTGCGTTTGTTACCGCTAAAAAAATCATTCCCGTTAAAATCGTATAACAGGTAAAAAAATGGCTGCAATAGTGTGCTGTAACCAATTAATACAATTAGTTTTTTATCTTCTATATAGGCTGCTCCTGTTATTAGCCCGTCAACATTATACGTAGTTTTAAGTTCTGCACTATAGCTTCCTGCTGTTTTGGGTAAAGCATACACGCTTGTCTGCCTGCTTAACCATTGCTTTGTAAACAGGTACAGGCTGTCCTGAGTGGCAATAAAGGCCTCGCAGTCAAAATTAGTATTGTTGCCGCCAGCAGGTGTAAAATCGGTTTGGTTGGAATAGGTAAAATTGATGTAGTCAATCTCCGGGGTTAAATCCGATAATGATGATTTCCTCACTTTAATTATCCTGAGGTTTTGCCTGTTGCCGTTGGCATTGTTCCCAAAATCACCAATATAAAAATATTCACTGTCATGTGTTATATCCTCCCAATCATAATTCACGACACCCGGTAAAGCTATAATTTGGTTAACTGATGCTGTCAGTGTGTCTAAAGCATACAAACTACTGTCGTTGCTATCGTTGTGGGTGTAAAGGTAGCCATTCCACAAGGCAAGCCCGGAAGTTTCGCTTACTACTCCCGGCAACTGTACAGTTGTATCAGGAAACACCGTAGCCTGGGCATAGGTGCAGCTGCCATTATTAACAACAGCCGAAGTATTATAGTTCTGTGCCAGAACATCTGTACAGCCCTGTGGCTGTGAATAAAACTGCATAGCGAACAATAGGGGTATTAATAGATAATTATAGTTTTTCATAGCGCTATTTTTTAGTGTGGTATTATAAATTTATGAAGCATAAACAGCAAACCCAATGCATTTATAATAAGTTTAGGATGGCCTTTACCTAAAAATTCGGGAAATGCAAAAAGGATATTTAAGAATTAAAATTTTACCTTTGGGGCTCATTTAAAACTCACGCCATGATATATAAATTCAGAGTAATTCTTGATGCGGAAGAAGATGTTTTCAGGGATATTGCCATACAGGAAGAAGATACGCTGGAAGATTTGCACAATGCCATAGTTAATGCCTTTGGGTTTGACGGAATGGAAATAGCCTCGTTCTATACCTGCGATGAAAATTGGACTCAGGAAGATGAAATACCGCTTTTTGATACCGGAGATGAACCGGGTGAACAAAAAACAATGGCTGATTACCCGCTTAACAGCATACTTACAGAAGAAAGCACTAAGATTATATATGTGTATGACTTCCTGAATATGTGGACGTTTTTTGTTGAGCTTGGCGCTATTGAAGAACCTGAAACGGGTGTAAGCTATCCGGACCTGCTGTTCTCTCATGGTATAATGCCGTTATCTGCTCCTGATAAAAACTTTGAAGCAGCGGAAGGTGAAGACATGTATAGTGACTTTGATGATGATTATGACGATGAAGACCTGGATATGTTTGACAATGATAACTTTGAAGATTTAGGTTTTGACGAAAGCAACTGGAACTAATTAATGCTGTTACTTAATAGTATATATAATGATTAACCTGTTTAACACACACATAGAAAGCCTGTCGGTGCACCGTGTAGGCAACAAAAGCCGTAACGAAGCCATTTTCCTTTCAGAACAGCCTTACGGGCTTAATGACGAGATTGTGCCGCTTTTAAAAGAATATTTTTTTAAGCCATTTCGTGATAAGGAAGAAAACTACTTTCAGTTTGCGCACGATGTGCATTTAGATTACCACGACATGTACACCCTTGCTACTGAAATTTTTAATAATCCCGGGGCAGTGCATGAGGTTTCTAAAAAAATAACCAAGCACCTGTTTGAGCAGTCTAACCACCCGCACATAAAAAACGGTGAGGTTTATATTGCCTATCTTACCAATGTAAGCATAGATAACAATGTTACCGATGCCATTGGCGTTTTTAAAAGTGAAATAAAGACCGACTTCCTGCAGTTTGAAGAAAGGGGCACTAACCTTGAACTGTTGCTACAGCAGGGCATTAACCTGAACAAGCTTGATAAAGGTTGCCTTATATTCAACTACAAAAAAGAAGAGGGCTATAAAATACTGACAATAGACAGTAACCGTTATGATGCCCGCTACTGGCTGGAACACTTCCTTTCGGTAGATGCTTTTCAGGATGAAAATTTCATGACCAAAAAATACATGAAGTTTGTTCAGGATTTTGCAAAAGATGTAGTTTTGCCTGCTGAAGACAAAAAAGAAGAGGTTATGTTCATGAACCGTTCTGTAAACTATTTTGCAAAGAACGATGAGTTTGAAGAAACCAACTTTTTAAATGAAGTACTGGATAACCCCGACCTGATACCGGAGTTTAAGCACTACAAAACAGAGCGTGCGCCAAAGTACAGCATAGAAGATGTTACCACCTTCCCTATTGCTAACGCAGCGGTAACAGATGCAAGAAAGAAAATCAAGAACATTATAAACCTTGATACCAACATACAGATAAAGCTAGACTTTGTTAACCCGGAAAGTGCAGAGAAATTTGTAGAAAAAGGATGGGACGAAGAAAAACAAATGTACTACTATCTGGTATATTTTAATAAGGAGCAAAAAAGCTAACCAATTTAAAAAATGAGTACAAAGGAGCCTTTACGGCTCCTTTTTTGTTAAACGCATGATAAATCTTACATTAAATATTGAATTTTTACGTTACTTAGTCGGAAAACTATAGCTAAGAAAGAGGAGGCGTAAAATGTATTTGAGGATAAAGCTGCTGTTACTGCTGCTGTTGTGGTGTACTGCCCCTGTGGCTGCCCAAAATAACCCTGCACAAAAAGATTCGGTAAAAGAAAAGCGCGATGCCATGTATAAGAGCATACAGGACTACTCTAAGCGCAGCAAGTTTACCAAATTTGTACATAAGCTTATTTTTAAGCCTGTAAAAGAGAAATCTCCCTCTAACAACAGGAAAAAAGAAAAGCAGCGCACACCCGAAATGCAGAATAATTTTCTGAACGTTGAGGGTAAAATAATCCGAAATATAAAAATAGAAACGCTCGACCCTTTCGGGTATTCTATATCCGATAC
>CEQG01037255.1_pt1 | contig 16816 bp, 17 predicted proteins | sample 350301 | NCBI WGS metagenome assembly CEQG01 (sample SAMEA2621242, study PRJEB7988) | marine metagenome | isolation source: saline water (ENVO:00002010), including | reverse complement strand
ATCAGCGGCCGCGCGGACCCAATTGGAAAACTTTCCAGCATCTTGCAGCCAGTGAATTGCGCCAAATTAGACTAAATACTCTCGTGGACTACCCACCAAGGATCTCAGCAAGTCAATCTAAGATTGGCCTTTGCGGCTCAAAAATTTATCCGAAGCTTTCCGCAAGAAAAGCGCTTGAGCAAAGAGTGGGAGAGCAAAGGAAATCACGACAATCATAAGATTTGCGCACCAATACAAAAAAAATAGTATCACGAGCGTCGAAAAGCTCCTCAGTACAACAGAAAGGAAAACGACCCTATCCTGCTCAAGCATGTTCAGAAGAATGCCGTTGGCACCAAACGCGATCTGGATCAAAGTCGCCACGATCAGTATTCGGAGCAGCCCACTCGCGCCCACAAACTCCTCACCAAACAGAAGCGAAATGACCTCAGCCGGGAAAAGTAAAACTGTCAAAGCATAGGGAGCGCATAGGGCGTATGACATAAGAATAGCCCTAGCCCGCAAAGTCGGTATGCGCTCAACGTAACAACTACTATACCTGGGCGCAAGCCAATAGTCCACAGCCAGTATCACGAATTGAAGCGGAGCTAACAGGCGAAATAGCATGTTCACAGTTGTAACGTTCTCCACCGGCAATAAGAATGAGGCGAATACTAAAGATGCCCACTGAGATGCGTAGCTTAAAATTGAAACCGCCCAAATATTACGTCCCTCGAAGACGAGGTCAAATCGGGGTGATGTGTTCAGATTTGGTTTTCCATAAGCCTTTAAACACATCAGAATGATAAATACGAAGATAAACCAAGAAGTAACCATTAAAGCCGCAAGAGCTTCTTCAGCACCGCTCGGAAGAATGAGGGGGAGTATCGCCGCAGTAATGAGCGATATAAGGCCGACTTCCGCTGCCGAGCCAGAAAAATTCATTCCATTCGCCTTCAGAAAGGCAGCGACGATATTACTCGCTGCTAAAGGGAAAAGCGAGACCGCTATGTAAATATAAGTTAGTTCAATAGGAAAGAACAAGCCCCAAACAAAGGCAACAATAATTAAAAGGGCGCACGCCGCCAGTACCAACTTGAGTGCATCAAAAAGATACTGAACGCTTCGTTGCTTCGGTGTTTGCGAAGCTAGGCGAAGAACTAGAATATCGAGACCCATTCTCATGAAAATCGCCAACCCCATCAGGGCAGTGAAAGCAGTAAAAAATCTGCCCGATTGGGTCGCGTCAAGATAACGGGTTGCTGATATAGAAAGAGCTAATACCCCCCCGGCCGACACAATTCGCCCGCCGATGGCAGGAACCAGTCCCGAAGCATTTGCCGCGAGCCTGACTATATATCGTGCGTATGATTGAGCCATGATTGAAACATGAGGATTGTCCAAAGAAGTGAGTGCCAGCGACGACGGCCCGAAACGTGATCATCCCAAAGGCCGCGGACCGAGGAGACATCGAAATAGCCTTGTTGTCTTAGTGTGTCTGGGTGCAGTAAATCTTCGGCCCATTCGCGGAGCGGCCCCCGAAGCCAGTGCTCGACTGGTACACTGAAGCCTTTTTTAGGCCGGTCCATCATCGCTTTTGGCACATGTCGATAAAGGACGTTCCGCAAAACGCCCTTGCCGCCATCGGGACTGTCTTTGAAGTGCGTAGGTATCGACCAAGCGAATTCCGCAATTCGATGGTCCAATATTGGCACCCTTGTTTCGAGGCTCACAGCCATACTAGCACGATCGACTTTCGTTAAGATATCCCCTGGCAGATAGCTTTGCGTGTCGATTACGCCCATCCATTCTCTAAAATCGCTTATAGAATGGAAATCGTTCGGCCCCCATGGATAAGGCAAAGGATCATCGGATCGGGTCAATAAGCTTGCTGGATTGCGAGTATTAGAGACAATGTTGCGATAAAATTCCCCCCTACTGCGAGCGCTTATTACCTCTCCAAATTTTCCTAACCTGTCCCAGAAGCGGCTGACCGGATTTACGGCATCTCTACCCAGGACAGGGATTCGCGCGAGCGTCGCGGAGGACGCGCGACGTACCGGCAATGGGATTCTGTTGATTTGTCTCCAAACCCTGTGCGCCTGCCCATAGCGACTATAGCCAGAGAAGAGCTCATCACCTCCATCTCCGGAGAGGACGACCTTTACGCTGCTTGAAGCCAGTTTTGCGACAAGATATGTCGGGATCTGGGAAGAATCTGCGAAAGGCTCGTCCCAAATTTCGGGTAATTTGGGAATAACATTCAAAGCAGATTCTGATGTCATAATTAGTTCGGTATGGTCAGTACCAAGATGCGAAGCAACCGCTGTGGCATAACTTGATTCGTCGAAGCGCTTCTCTTCGAAACCGATCGTAAACGTCTTCACGGCTCGGGCTGACTGCGCCTGCATCAGCGCGACGACCGTTGTAGAATCAATGCCGCCAGACAAAAATGCGCCGATAGGCACGTCGGACATCATCCGCATTCGAACGGAATCCGACAGCAAATCCTCAAGCGCATCAGCGGCCTCTCCACGCGTGTCGAAGGCACTAGTTTTGCATCGGCCGGGAATGAGATCCTCGACATCCCAGAACGGGCGGGAGGTTGCGGCTTGATCCATAGGAGAAGAGAAGCTGATCCAGTGACCCGGACGCAACTTCTGAAGACCCTCGTATATGCAGTAAGGGTCAGGTACGTAGTTATGCCGGAGATAAAGACCGAGCGCATCTCGATCTATTCCGCCAGTCCAACATGGATGCTGCTTTAGCGCCTTAAGTTCCGATCCGAACAACATAACGCCGTCGGACCAACCGAAGAACAACGGCTTCTCCCCGAAGCGGTCCCGCGCTAGATAGAGGCGTTTTTCTTCAGTATTCCAGGCCGCGATCGCGAACATTCCGTTCGTCCGGACCATTGTAGCCGCAAATCCGTAACGCGCGATAGCATTCACTAACGTTTCTGTATCTGAATGTCCTCGCCACTCGACAATACCAAAATCTCTCTCAATATCCTGCCGAATAGAAATATGGTTATATATCTCTCCGTTAAAAATAATAATCCAACGACCGTCCTGACTGGTCATAGGCTGCGCACCTGCACTCGATAGCTCGAGAATAGATAAACGGCGGTGAGCCAGTGCCAAACCAGTTGCACTGTCGGACCAAACCCCGCTGTCGTCGGGCCCTCTGTGCATAATGGAGGAGGCCATGCGACCAGCGATCGCTGTTGCGTCATCTAGCTTCGAAGATGACCAAAATCCAACCAAGCCACACACTAGTGAGTTCCCGCCGCTAAATTTTGATAGAGGTGCCGGTATTTATCAATCATCTCGGTTTTGGAGAATCTCTCGATGATACGAGCACGTGCTTGTTGCCCCAACCTTTGACGCTCGTTTTCCGATAGTGAGATTATCTTCGACAAACACTGCCCAAGGTGGTTGTCAGAATTAGGTTCAGCCAAGTAGCCGGTCTTGCCAACTATGTGTGAGGCGTCTCCTACCATAGTTGATACGACCGGAACGCCGCAAGACATCGCCTCTCCAACAACATTGGGAAACGCTTCGCTTGTCGAAGACAAGCAGAAAATATCGAAAGCCGGAAAAATTCCTTCGGTACCGATCCTTTGGCCAAGAACATGCGTGCGCGCCTGCGGAAGCCGCTTTAGAAGAGACCTGAGTTCAGGATTTTCCGGCCCGTTATTTCGCCCAACGATCACAGCATGGATGCGCTCATTTTTTTCCATTAAAGGAGCGATTACGCGAAGGAAGGACGCAATGTTCTTTATAGCATTATAGCGGCCGACAAAGCCGACTACAATTGCCTCACTGTTCAAGCCTAATTCTTTGCGCATTGACTCTCTGCGCATGTCGTCTGGCCGCCATCGGTCGGTGTCGAAGCCGTTCGGGATAAGTACCGTCTTAGAATCTGGAAAGCCATACGCTTCATGCTGACGTGCCGACGACAGCGAATTATAGGCGATACGATCAGCGCCCCCTGCTAAGATACGGCTTAGCGCAACTGCGCGCCGAGTTGATATGCTATCTGACCCAAGATTATCTAGCGAATGGCGGATTCCCCAGATAATTTTGGCTCTTTCCAAACCGACAAGAGATTTGCCTACCAGGCTGGCGACTATGTTCGCATGATACATCCACGCATGAATGACGTCCGGCCGAATGGTTTTGATAAGGCGACGCAACCGCGAAAATGCCAATGGAATACGCGATGTTCCAGAAACCCGGAGCAATTCAACGCGGTAACCGAGATCACGAATCAAAGGCCCGTACTGCCCATCACCCAGTAAGCTCACAACAACATCCGAACGAGGCTTACCAGCGCTTGAAGTCAAGACCTCTAGGAGAGAGCGTTCCGCACCTCCAACTTCCAAACCGGTTATTATATGAAGTATTTTGGGGTCTTCCATTTACGAAACCCTACCGATAAAATGGCGATGGCGGAACATGCCACCGGGGAATTTTTCTACTAGCGACACGACGGACAAAAGGCTTTTCTGACCACGTTGACCTCCTTGGTTCTAGTTCAGGCAATATGAAAACCTGGACCTTAAAACGAATTCGGCCTCGCTAAATTTTAATTGCAGGAGATCAAGAGAGCTTTTCGATAGATATCGTTTAAGACGGATATGAATAATTGCGGTGTGAGCCGGGCTACTATGAACTAGCTTCATCGAGAACTGAACTGACAATTGACTCGATTTTTTCAAGTTCACGGTCCGTGAGGGTCGGGTGCGTCAGAAACATCAGACTTGTCTCCCCAAGCTCGCGAGCGATAGGAAGTCGCGAGTCTGGTCGAAAGCTTGCATCCTCGAAAGCTTTTTCCAAATAAACTTCCGAGCAAGTACCTTGAAACAGGGGGGCACCTCTGGCTACGGTCTCAGCAACAATACGATCACGTGACCATCCGCAGCTCAGGCCTTCTGGGCGTACGAAGGCGTAGAAGCGGTAAAAAGCATGAGAGACATCTGGTGCAGGCCACGGAGCGCGAATTGCTCTAGGGTACCGCTGGAGGACCGCATGAAGCCTAGTCGCGATTTTCAAGCGCCGCTCGCTCCAATTTGACATGCGACGCAACTGTATACGTCCGATCGTCGCTTGAACCTCTAGCATTCGCCAGTTCGTTCCAATACTTTCGTGCACCCACCGAAATCCGGGCGGGTGATCTCGCTCAAAAACGGCCTCCCAGTTTTTGCCATGGTCTTTGAAGGACCACATACGAGACCAGAGATCGGAATCATTGGTTGTGACCATTCCCCCTTCACCGCCGGTAGTCATTACCTTGTCCTGACAGAATGACCACGCACCCGCGTGACCGATTGAGCCAACACTTTGGCCTCTATAACGCGCGCCGTGCGCTTGAGCACAATCCTCGATTACCTTGATACCCTGACTAGCGGCGACCTCCATGATGGCGTCCATATCTGCAGGCCAGCCCGCCAAATGTACCACGATGATAGCGCGTGTCCTGTCGGTGATCACAGGACCAATCGTCGCCGCAGAAATGTTGCCGCTGTTTCGCTCGACGTCTGCAAACACTGGAACGGCGCCGGCATTTACTACGCTGCTCACCGAAGCTATGAATGTTCGAGGGGTAACTATGACCTGATCGGTCGCGGCTCCACCGTTAACCGATCCGATGCCGAGCCCCTGCAGCGCCAGGTCAAGAGCAACCGTACCGTTTGCCAACGCGATGCCATGGTTTGCTTGAACCCAAGAAGCAAATTCCATCTCGAATTTCCGACCTTCCTCTCCAGTCCAATAGTTAACCCGGTTGGATAACAAAACTGAGGAGACAGCTTCCACTTCCTCCTTAGTAAATTCCGGCCAAGGAGAAAACGAGGTATTCAACATATTATCTTGCCTCCGAAATTCCAGCAGGGTTACCAACGACCACTGTTTCGCGGGAGAGCATGTTTTTCGCGGCTACCGTAGCCATTCCCACCGTTGAAACTGCACCTATCGAATCGCCCTGCTGAAGTGCCGATTTGGGCCGATATAGGTATTATATTCAATAGTAACATCGCCGTCGCCACGCACACCCGGAGCGAATTTCGCATAGTCGCCATTAACGCAATCGGATTCAAAGCATGAATAAAGGTTTTGTGGAACCATCTGCCAATATCTAGATTTGAGGTTGCTGTAACAAAGGGAAGATTCAGCGCACCATCGTCAATACGAACAGCATCCATTATCACGGAGCTTGGTGCGCGGGGTCCAACGATTTCACGCCCGTAGGCCTGACAGCGCAATTCTAGCATTCTCCGGACTGTAGGGCTCGCTATTGCTATCGCGACAGAACTCCAGGGGCTGGCTCTTGGCGAAAATGGGTCAAACTTTAACCGGAATGACAGTTAGCATGGTCACCGCATCCGTCGTCATCGGTAAAAACAAGCCCCGCTCTATCTCCGAATATTACCCCCGAGCAATAGGTATGATCCCCCTGCCCCAGACACCCGCGCCGTAAACGCCAAAAAAGGCAAGTCATTCCCGGGCCGACCCTTCGAATTTTGACATAGTCGCTTCACCATCCGAATGGATGCCTTCGCGCTGCAGGACCTTAAAAATAGTTTTCCAGAGAATCTGAACATCCAGGGCCATGCTCTGATGGTCTACGTACCAGGTATCGAGCGCAAATTTATCATCCCAGCTCAGCGTGTTACGGCCGTTAATTTGGGCCCAACCCGTGAGTCCCGGGCGCACTTGATGACGACGAGCTTGGTTCTCATCATAATGTTGCAGATACTCCATTAAGAGCGGCCTAGGGCCCACAAGGCTCATGTCTCCTCGGAGAACGTTCCAAAGTTCGGGCAACTCGTCGAGGCTTGTGGAGCGAAGGAAACGACCCAGCGGAGTCAAGCGTTCCGCATCTGATAAGAGCCTTCCTTCTTCCGTACCAGCCTCTACCATCGTCCGAAACTTAATTAGTTTAAACGGGATTCCATCGAGGCCAGGCCGTAGCTGTAAAAAAAGTACGGGCCGACCCAGCCGCCAGTATATCAATGCTGCCGTGACTCCAATGAGTGGGAATAATATCGAGAGCCCAATCACGGCGCCGACTATATCAATCAGTCGTTTCAATGTGTAGGATTCCTTAGAATAACCCAATTTTTAGATGGTTCGCTGCCTTCCCGCGTGGGGCCTATTGGATCGGATTTGACGCTGTCCGCCTGAAACTGGACACGTCCGTTTCAAAGCATATCGCCGCTAGGAGAATGCGTCACCGAGCCGGAGCCAACGGGACACGGTTTCGCTAGTCCTGACATGAGCAGTTCGATTTCGCGAATTATGTCACGATTGACCAGTCGAACGTCGTATTTACGCGAAGCAAGTTGAAACCCTGCAGCGCCCAATGATTCTGCCTCAGCCGGATTTTCAAGCAACCGTAAGAGTGCCGCAGCCAATGCATCAGAGTCGCCTTTCTGCACTAGCAGGCCACTTACTCCATCAACGACTGTATCGCGACAGCCCGGGGTGTCAGTCGTAATAACTGGCCGCCCCATCGCCATTGCCTCGAGGACTGAACGCGGCGTGCCTTCCCGATATGAGGGCAACACATAGATACGAGCGGCCGCGATATAGGGCCTAACGTCCTCCACTGGCCCAAGATATTCCAGCCCAGCTGCTATCCAACCATCAAGCTCAGCGCGAGAGATCGAGTCGGGGCCGGGATCAAATGGCCCAACCAGTTGAAAGCGAGCCGCTGGAAAAGAGCGCTTGGTGGAAATAGCAGCCTCAGCATATTCTCGGACACCTTTATTGCGAAGTAAGCGAGCAACCATTAGAACGGTAGATGTACGAGGTAACGGGACACGTCCATAGTGCACTAAATCTACGCCTGACCCAGAAACCACTCGGGCTTTATCACGGTCTACTATACATCCTAAGGCGAAAAAATCGTCAGCGTCGTCAGAATTCTGAAATATAACACGATCGTTATAATTGGTTGCTACGCGATATAATCGACGAACAATAGTACGAATCACCCATTGCCTTAATGAGGTCTTGGTCGCACCATCGGTGAAAGCGTACCCCAACCCGGTCACCATGGCAATGGAACGCACTCCAGTTCTATTGGCAGCTAAGGCACCCCAAATGTTCGGCTTGATCGTGTAGGTGAGCACTAATTCCGGTTTATCCCTGATGAACAGAGACTTCAGCCGACGGTAATACCTTAGATCACCAAGGACCCCGACACCGGTTCGCCTCATGGGAGTTTCGTTTACCGTCGCTCCCATAGCGGTCAGTTTTTGACGCCACTCTTCCGTCAGGTCAGGCGCACCGACTGTCACTCGGTAACCGAGCGCGATCAGATCCTGGATCAGATTTCCTCGGAAGTGAACTAAAGAAGGGGGGTAAGAACCTAAGAGATAGATAAGGGGGCCTGTTACGGCACTGAACTGCACGGAAGCTACCTTCATCTTACACAAGCCAAAAAAACCAGAGGGCAAAGGTCATCGCGAAATAATAAATGAATATCAAATGCCGAAAGCGACCTGGAAGCTCAAAGAATGACGAAACAATGAACGGAAAGCATGCCGCGACAAACCGGATCGGGTACCCTCCGAAAACGAGACCAAAAACGACAATACTCAGTACAGAGACCGAGATATAGAAAACATCTGTCTTCGCGCTATTTGTTGCGAAATTAATGAGAAAATAATAGAAATACAAGCAAATCCAAAACAACGTGTAGATTAAGGGCGAGTTCATATCTTCATAGTTTACGCGTCGATCTTCTAAACTAGACAGAACAGTGACGAGTAGAGGTCCGGTTAATATCGATATGATAAGTCCGGTAGTAGTAGCAATGAAGAATCGCAGGGACGTCCTGGCTGGTACGTAATTTTGAAAAATCAACGCCACGCCGATTAAAAATATAAATAAGATCGAAGACGTATGAATGAAGGGAGCAATAACAAGGGGCGCAATAAAAGCCCTGCTCCCGCGCTTATAGAGAAGGTAACCTACAGTTAGGATAGACATCGTCAAAGCAAGCCTGCTTTGTGATACGACAAAATCTATAAATAGAGGGTTGAATAGGAGAAAGGCATAACCAGGCTGCCGCCCTCGTACAATAAAAAAAGACGCAACAAGGAAAGACACGAAAGCAATTAAACCGAGTATCTGCGCGCCCGAAAGGCCCAGATTTTCGACTGAAATCAATAAAAGAAAATTCCAACCCCACTCGTTCATGATCTTGCTGAGTAGGCTATCAAAGTCGAACCAATATAATTTGTTCGCTAAACGGTCGATGAAAAAAAGATTATTTTCTCTGTCGATGTACTCAGCGCCCCGGAAAACCCACCAAGGGAATATCGAGACGAACAACGCCACAACGAGTGACGAGGCTATTCCGGGCTTCCCATAGTTTGCCGTGGAGGGGATGCTCCGTGCGGTTTTTTGTGCCATCATAGTGGGATCAGCTTTCAAAGCACGGGGCTTCATAGGTAGACACACAATTCGGGCCAGCTGTTCATCACAAAAGGTGGGCCAAAACTCGTCACTCCTATCCGCATGCCAAACCTACGTATCCACCGAGACCGCCCGAGAATCTAAACTTTATAGCACTTTATGAGGTTAGGCATAAAACGGGCCTAACAGCTATTATAGGGCGTGGCGATCCAAGCTTATAAGCCTTCGGAATTGCGTGTTGGGGCAATCCCTTGCTCACACCATACACATACCCAGTCTTGTCCATGTGGACGGCTACTGTTCACCCAGCGATTAGCGGTTTACCATACAGTACAAAAAGACCTAGATTGATAATTCCCATGTTGTAGCCTTATACTCAGAGGCGCAAGTCACTCTGATCGGCCGCTAGTATATTTTTGAGATCATATAGAACGTGAGAAGGCGCACCATACCTCCGAAGAGCTGCCTCCCCACATTCTGAAAACTGACGGTGGCCGACCGCCAAAATTATCCCGTCATAAGTGCCTGCTGCCGGATCTCTGACGATATTAAGATCGTACTCCTTTTGAGCAGACGAAACATCTATCCACGGATCGTGAACATCAACAGCTATGCCGTGATCACGAAGTTCGCGGACGATTTCTATAACCTTAGTGTTCCGGAGATCAGGACAATTTTCTTTGAACGTTAAACCGAGAATCAAGACCTTTGCTCCGTAGACATGGATACGCTTCCGTATCATGGCCTTGACCATCTGACCGGCAACATAGGCTCCCATGTCATCATTTATGCGACGTCCGGAAAGGATAACCTGCGGATGATAACCAAGGCTCTCTGCTTTGTGTGTGAGGTAATAAGGGTCAACGCCAATGCAGTGCCCTCCAACCAGGCCGGGCCGAAACGGCAGGAAGTTCCATTTTGTGCCGGCCGCCTTAAGCACTGCCTCTGTGTCAATGCCCATTCGGTTGAACATGATAGCAAGTTCGTTAACCAGCGCAATGTTAAGATCGCGCTGAGTGTTTTCGATAACCTTTGCTGCCTCGGCAACACGGATCGATTCGGCCTTGTAAGTGCCCGCAGTGATAATTGAAGCGTAGAGGTCGTCTATAATAGTCGCAATTTCCGGCGTCGAACCCGAAGTAACCTTACAGATAGACGGCAATCGGTGTTCTTTGTCGCCTGGATTAATCCGTTCCGGACTGTATCCACAGTAAAAATCGCGATTATAAACGAGACCCGAGACCTTTTCAAGAATGGGCACACAATCTTCTTCCGTCGCCCCCGGGTAGACAGTTGATTCATAAATCACAATATCACCACGCTTCAGGACTTTAGCAACTGTCTCCGTTGCCTTGAGCAACGGCCTCAGATCAGGGCGGCGGTGAGCGTCTATAGGCGTAGGCACTGTTACAATATAAACGTTGCATTGATCGAGCTCGTTCGGCTCGATCGAGAAATGCAGGCCGGTTGCCTCTGCGAGCTCCCCGGTACTGGTCTCAAGCGTCGCGTCTTCGCCGCGACGAAGAGCCTCTACGCGGGCCTCGTTGATGTCGAAGCCCACGACACTGTAATTACGGCCAAACTCGACTGCAAGCGGCAGACCGACATAGCCAAGGCCGATAACCGCGATTTTAATGTTATTCAGCGATGGCGGTGTCGCAAATTCTTTACTGTGCATACTTACTTCCCAGAATACTTTCGGAACCAATCGACAAAATTGGCAATTCCAATGCGGAAATCCGTAGACGGTCGATATCCGGTTAGATTTTCAAGTAATGAAGCATTTGCCCAGGTTGCTGGAACGTCGCCTTGTTGCATGGGCATATAGTTGCGGATCGCCTTCATACCCAAGCTTTCTTCGATAGCTTCAATGAAGTCTAACAGGCGAACCTTGTCATTATTGCCAATATTAACGATGCGGAAAGGGGCCACGGGGCTAAGGGAGTCGCCTTCGGGGATGTCGGTACGCACCGTTGGACGCTCGGGCACGGCGTCGATAAGCATTCGGATCGCTCGAACAAGATCATCGACATAAGTGAAGTCACGGTACATGTCCCCATTGTTGTATACATCGATCGGCCGACCATCGAGCATAGACTCGACGAACTTGTAGAGCGCAAGGTCGGGGCGACCCCACGGCCCGTACACTGTGAAGAAACGAAACATGGTCGTCGGTAGGTTCCAGAGATGCGCATAGGCATGCGCCATCGATTCGTTCGCCTTCTTGGTGGCCGCATAGATCGTTAGCTGCGTATCGGCTTTTTCAGTCTCGATGAACGGCATATCTGCGTTCGCGCCGTATACCGACGAAGTCGAGGCCATCAGTAGATGGTCCACGCCGCGCCGCCGCGCCGCCTCCATGACGTTGAAGGTGCCAATGACATTGCTGTCGAGATAGGCGCGCGGATTTTCCAAGCTGTAGCGAACTCCAGCCTGCGCGGCTAGGTGGACAACCACATCCGGCTCGAACGCGTCGATAGCCTCATCGAGCAGCGCCTGATCCTCAAGCATGCCTTCGGTCGCCGTGAAATTGGGCTTTTCGCGAAGGTGCCGGTGTCGCGCTTGCTTGAGGCGAACATCATAATAATCGGTCATTCCATCATAGCCGGCAACAAAAAACCCCTCCGAAAGTAACAGCTTGGCCAGATGGAAGCCGATGAAGCCGGCAGTGCCGGTTATAAACACCTTGCGTGTCAAGAATGATCCCCTTGGACTGGACGGTTTGGGTGCCGCTAAACGCGCTAAGGCGCTTGGCGATCATCGGCCGTAATTGCAAGCAACAGATTAACGTTATCGGTCACAACCGCGTTGTTCACTACGGATGTGGCCCGGGGCTCAGTTTTTAACGTAGCACTCCACGATAACCGATTTGGCGAGGTTGCGCGGCAGGTTGACATCGGTGCCTTCTACGCAAGTTACGTGATAGGCGAGCAATTGTACCGGGATTGCATAGACAAACGTCACCATCAGCGGCTGCACCTTAGCAGCTCATAGTAGCGATGCAGCCTTTGCCCGCTTCGGCGAGACCCTGGCCGTCGGAGATCAGCACCACCTTTCCCCCCCGAGCGCGCACCGCCTCCATGTTGGAGACGGTCTTCTCGAACAGTGACCCTGACGGCGCCAGAACCACCACCCGGACCTGATCGTCGACCAAGGGTATGGGGCCATCCTTTATCTCGCCTACGGCATAACTCTCGGCTTGGACGTAGCTGATTTCCTTCAGTTTGAGCGCGCCTTCCAGCGCCATTAAGTAATCGGGTTCCCAGCCCAGCTAAATCTTGTCGCGCGACGGGGCGATCAGATGCGCGACCACTTCGGCCTCTCCCTCGCGGTTCATCAGCCCCCTCCGCATAGACTTATGCACCGCCAGCGCGGCAAGCACTGCAAGCTAGCAGGTGAAGGCCTTGGTCGAAGCGATCCCGAGCTTCGGGCCGGGATGGGCCGGCAGCAGCACATCGGCTTCGCGCGCCATGCTGTTGGTGGGTGCGTTAACCACCGTCGCGATGATCTGGCCGTACTGTTCGCCGTGACGCAGCGCGGCACGCGTATCGGCGGTCTCTTCGCACTGGCTGATAAAAAGCTCCAGTTGGCCTTCTTCCAACATAGCCGCGCGATAGCGGAACTCGCTCGGGAAATCGATATCGACCGGCACCCGAGCGAATTGATCTAACCAGTATTTCCCCTCCGTACACGCATAATAGGACGTGCTGCTGGCAAGGATTGTCACCCGCCGAATGCTAGAGATGTCGAAGTCGAACTGCGGCGGCGCGATCGAATTTTCCGCTTGGCGCAGATAGGAGTGCAGCGTCTGCGCGACCACGGTCGGCTGCTCGGATATCTCCTTCTGCATGTAGTGGCGGTAATAGACCTTCTCGACCGCAACGGCCGAAGCGCCCAAGGCGGCGATCTCGCGCTTGACCTGCTCGTTCGCGGCATCGAGGACCGTGGCGCTATCGCTGCGAACCATGACCAGTCGCCTTCTTCAAGATAGGCGATTCGCTGCGTAGGCGGCGCCAACTCGAGAGCATCGGAGCCTAGGAATATCTCCCTCACATCGTAGCCCAACAACAGCGGTGAACCGCGCCGTGCCGCGCGCCAATTAACATGTCGGGATGGCGCGGAAGGCGATCGCCAGCGCAAAGGCGCCGCGCAACCGCCGCAGCTTAGTCCTGACCGCAGCCTCGGGGCTCGCGCCGCCCTCGGCCTCGCGCGAGACCAGATATGCGGCCACTCCGGAATCGGTCTCGCTGGTGAAATGGCGGCCCGCAGCGCGCAATTCCTTCAAGCTCTCGATGATACCATTGTGGAGCAGCGCGACACGCTCGGTCGCGTGCGGATGCGCGTTGTCCTTGATCGGCGCGCCATAGGTGGCCCAGCGGGTGTGCGCGATACCGATCGCGGCGGGTGCCGGGCGAGTTCCTGAACCACATTGTCAAGCTTGCCCTGCGCGCGGCGGCGGACCAAATCGCCTTCGTGGATCGTGCACAGCCCCCACTGTCGTAGCCGCGAAACTCCATCTATCTTGACCGTCGACCGGCCGGACCGCCACCGCATCCCTGCCCACGGTGCCAATAATCCCGCACAAAACGATGTTCCGCGTTCAATCCCGAGAATGCCGTCGCCGCGCTCTAACAACTATAATGCGCTGCAATTCATGAACTTTAGCAAGTTCCACATCAGCCGGTCCATCACTAGCGGAGGCACAAAAGGAGGGCTACCGTCCCATACTGGGTCGCGACAAGAGTGCTGCACATTAAAGTGGGACAGATGGCAGCATCCGACTACGGACCGACGCATCCCATCTCCGTTCGCATCCGAAGGGGTTTCATAGGTGTTATTTCCAACGTTTGCCGAACGCTGCTACCTAGGCTCAGGACATAAAAAATGGAATCCCAAGAACTTGATACTTTGGTTCAACGGCTGCGCTGAGGAGGCGTTGTCATGAGTGATCGGGTCTGGTCGTCGGCGGCACAGATGCGCCGCATCGGGCCATATTTTCCGCTATCGCATGGAGTGGTCGATGATCTGGAGATCGTCGACAGGAACATCTTCGTGATCAGGGATGGATTGCGCTGGCGGAGCGCTTTGCCGCACTGGCCGCCAAGGGCGGCAGGTCATATCAGGTGATGATCGATGCCACGTATTTCAAGGCTCACCGGATAACTGCCAGTCTGCTAAGAAGGGACTCTTCCCAGACGTATCGGGCGCACCAAAAGCAGTCTAAGCTTTAGCTTCATGCAGTCTGCGATTATTTGGGGCGACCTCTAGTCATGATGCTAAGCGAAGCACAGAAGAACGACTTCAAGGGCGCGGCGCTGACGCTCAACGCGCTCCTCAATCCAGCGCACTGCTTGGCAACAGGGGCCTATGTTGCCGACCGGTTCCTCGCTGCTGTGGCTGACCGCGGGATCACAGCCTGTATCCCGTCAAAAGCCAATCGAAGAGTCAAGATTCCGCGCGATAGAACTCCCTATCGCAAACGTCACAGTGTCGAGAACATGTTCGGCAAGTTCAAGGACTGGCGTCGATTCCCCTATTAGCTACGACCGCTCCGCCCATACTTTCATGTCCGCCATCTGCATCACTGCAGCCGTCATCTGACTCGCTTGATGATCCCTGAGCTTAAATCGAATGATGAACACCAATTTACCTGAAGCCTTAACGTTAGTGACCCGTCCGCCGTCACAGCGGTTCGACCGCTTCACCCTCGGCGCTGGTGAAAGGGAAGGAGTCGACGCCTATCTTCTTCAGTTCGTTGGCCATTTCCCGAGCCTCGGCGGCGCTGTCGTAGGGGCCGGACAGCAGGCGGTTGGCTTCGACCCAGGGAGACACGAAGGGTCCGGTGCCGTCGAGCTTGCCCTCGGCGCTGCGGGTTATGCGGCGCCAGTCGAACTTGAGTGCGGCGCGGTCCTTGCCGGTGGCCACCTGAACCCAGTGGCGCGCGGGATGCGCGGGGGGCGGTGGCGGCTTGGGCCTGACCTTTTCGCGCGGGATGGCGATGCGCGTGATGTCGACCGCGCCGGTCGCAGACGGAGGCGGAGCCGGCGGCGCGAGCGTGAAGCCGTCGAAGGCATCTTCGATCGATGTGCCCGCCGCTGCGCCCGCGCTGGCGGTGCCCGAAGCCAGTGACGCTGAGGCGGTTGCCGTGTCCACCGGCTGCGCGGATGCCGTCGGATCGACGCGCGCGATGACAGTGGGCTCGGGCCGGTCGGATCGTGCGGGTACGGGGTCGTCCGGCACGGCAGCGACTATCCGGGGGCCTGCCGGCGGGTCGGCCGGCTCCTGCGCGGCCGCCTCCCGTGCGGGAGGCGCTGCGAGCGACGGCGCGGGCGTCCCTGGGGCCGGAACAGGGTTCGATGTCGGGGCCGGGGTCGCGGCGGACGCTTCTGCAGGAGCGGCGACGTCCGTGTCCTGCGGCAGCCGATCGGCCGGCACGGGAGGCATACTGCCCGCACCCGGTCGCGCCGGTTGACCGCGTGCCGGAGCCGGCGTTTCGGCCCCTGCACTTGCGGGAGCACCCGGTGCCTGCGGCGCAGCCGCCGGCGCCGCCTGGGCCAGCTGCGCCGGGCGCGGTGCATAGGCGGCGATCGCCGCTTCGTCGGTACCGATGCTGGAGGTGCGCGGGAACACGCCGAGATTGCCAGCGGCGGCCTGCTGCGCGCGGGTCAGGCGGGGCATGTAATCGAGATAGGCGGCCATCCGCGCGCCAAGCCCTGCCGGCAGCACGGTGTTGGCGATATCCTTCGCCTCTTCCGCATCGCCGAGCACCGCAAGGCCGAAAGCGCGCGTGCGGAACGCGGGGACATCGCCGTCGCGAAGCAGCGGCAAAAGCGTGGCTTCGAACGCTTCACGGTCGCCCGAGATCGCCTGGCTGAGCGCCAGCCGCCGCACTGTTTCCGCGCCCGCACCATTGTCCAGTGCCAGACGGTAAAGCTGCTGCGCGCTGGCCGCATCGCCGACGAGATCGAAGGCCAGGCCGCGATCCTGCGCCATCCGCGTATCGGGCACCCCCGCCCGCTCGGCCTCGGCAAACAGGCGCAGCGCTTCGATCGGGCGGTGCGAGCGCGTATAGGCGCGCGCCAGACCGACGCTGGTGCGCGGATTGCCGGGCGACAATTCGTTCGCACGGCCGAAAAAGCCGATCGCCGCATCAATGTCGTCGAGTTCAAGCGCGGCTTCGCCAGCGTCGAGCAGCGCGGTCACGTCCTGCGAGTTGCGCGCCAGCCGCGACAGCGCATCGCTCAGTTTTTGCTCCCCCGCACCCGGCAGGGGCTGCACGATCTCGCGCTGGGCCGAAGCAGGTGCGCCCTGCACCGCCATGGCAAGCAGTACAGTGGCAGCAGCAAGACGCCGGGTCGAAATCATGTCCTATCCTTTGCAGCGCGGGCGTTAACCCGCGCTGAAACGGC
>CEQG01060809.1_pt1 | contig 16837 bp, 17 predicted proteins | sample 350301 | NCBI WGS metagenome assembly CEQG01 (sample SAMEA2621242, study PRJEB7988) | marine metagenome | isolation source: saline water (ENVO:00002010), including | reverse complement strand
GCCTGGCCGTGCTGGCCGACAATCAGCCCGGCTGGCGGCCCGGTCCTTACCGGCAATCAACGCTCGGCTGCCAATGGATTCTGGATTTCCCCAACGCGAAGCTGCTCGATTACCGTCGGCGGGAGAAAGACCTCGCCGGCAGCGACAATCCCTTCGGCCTGGTCACCCTTGCTCACCTCCGCACCCAAGGCACCCGAAACCAGAGCGCACGGCGCTACCGGGCCAAATACCGCCTGATCCGGTTGCTCTATGGCAAGGGCTGGGCGAAAAGCCGTATTATTCAACTGTTACGCATCATCGACTGGCTCATGGCGCTGCCGCCGCACCTGGAACAAAGTCTGCGGCAACGAATCACCGCCATCGAAGGAGAAACTCACATGCAATACGTCACCAGCTTCGAACGCCTCGCTAAGCAGGACGGCGTGCAGCAAGGACAAGTCGAGTTGTTGATCCGCCAGCTCACGCATCGCTTCGGGCCTTTACCAGACGAGATACGCCCCCGCCTGGAGCGAGCCACACCTGCGGAGATTGAAACCTTGGCCGACCGCATATTGGAAGCCAACTCGCTGGAACAGGTTTTCGAGCAAAACTAACCAGCGGGTCGCGTTTAGTCGAGCTCCTGAGTGAGAAGGACCAGTTTGCCCTTCTTGAACTGCTTGATCTCACTGATGCCGTCAAGAATCTCCGCGCCGAGGCTTCTACCACTCATTACGACATCACACTCATCGCCCTCCGCATGGGCAATGGCCTCTTCAAGCCCCTGCTTGATGTGTTCGAACGCGCTTCTCATAAAGATACCTTTTGCGCCAACTTGGCCGATAAGCAATTAAACGCATAAAAGGTAGCCCAGCGAGCTGTCCCGATCAACACCGCGACCGGGCAAACGCAAGACCTGACCCTAATGCCAGGTCCCTCACCCTCCGAACCAAGCCATGCTATAAACGGTCCAATGAAGTAAGCACCGGCCAGCCCGGCAAGGAGGCACCATGCACCGCATCGCCCTGATTACGCTCGCCGCCCTGCTCACCACCGCCTGCGCTTCCTCCAAGCGCGTGGTGGTGGACAAGCAAGGCATCGACGAAGCCCAGTACCAGCAAGACCTCAGCGACTGCCGCGCCGTCGCCGACGAAGTCAGCACCGGCCGCGACGCCGCCGAAGGCGCCGCCGGCGGTGCCGTGATCGGCGGCATCCTGGGCGCCATCTTCGGCAACTCCGGCACCGCCGGACGCATGGCCGGCGGCGGCGCCGTGATCGGGGCCGCCGGCAAAGCCGGGGACGCGGAGCAGGAAAAGAGCCAGGTGGTTAAGAACTGTATGCGGGGGCGGGGTTATCGGGTGTTGAACTAAGCCGCTACCAGCGGGTGCGCGAGCTTGAGTTTGGCGGCCAAGCGTTCGCTATGCTTGGCCAGCCATAGATCGTTTATAACCTGCAAGTTAAGCCAGAATTCCGGAGTAGTGCCCAGCACCTTTGACAGCAGGAACGCGGTTTCGGCGGTCACGCCACGCCGATTACCACACAGCTCGTTCACCGTTTTCCGGCTCACGCCCATGGCTTTGGCGAGCCGCCCCTGAGAGATACCCAACGGAGCAAGAAACTCTTCTTTGAGCATCATTCCAACACTGGTGGGCTGACGAGCGGGCACTCTTAATGTTTCAGCCATACTTCACCTCTCACCTGTACACATGGGCGTCCAGATAGACGCCGCTCGCAACCCCTGCCTTCCATTGGAAGATCACGGCCAACTGTGGCCTGTATCGATACATGTTACAACCGATGAAGCCCAGTACCAGCAAGACCTGACCCTACTGCCATTGGCATAATATGCCAATGGCGATATGCTACGACAAACCGTCCCGACAGGAGCCTTTCCATGCCGACACGCAACGTCGTGCTTAGCGATTCTCAACATGCCTTGGTCGAACGCCTGGTGCAGTCAGGTCGCTATCAAAATGCCAGCGAGGTGCTGCGTGAAGGCCTTCGCATTATCGAGCAACGCGACCAGCGGGAAGCGGTCAAGCTTCAGGTCCTGAAAGAGGCAGCCGCCAAAGGCTGGGCGGATATTGGCGCCGGCCAGTACGACGATGTGGCGGACGACCAGCTTGATGACTACATCGGCCAACTGGGGCTGGCCGCCACTCGGGATCAAACGGCGAATTAAGTGCATTATCGGCTTTCCGCCGCGGCGCGAGCGGACATCATCGACATTCTGGCCTGGACTCACGAGCAGTTCGGAGAAGCGGCCAGAAAGCGTTACGAGGCGCTCATCGTGACCGGGCTGCGCGATATTGCCCACCAGCCCGCCAGACCAGGCAGCCTGGAGCGGCCCGAGCTGGGCGAGGAGGTTCACTCCTGGCACTTGGCGTTGAGCCGGGACCGGGCTCGGATGGACACCGGTATCGTGCGACACCCCCGACATTTCCTGATCTACCGCCGGCTGGACAGTGAGTGCGTTGTCGTCGGGCGCGTACTGCACGACGCCATGGAACTGGCACACCATCTCGACCCTGATCAGGTCCGGGAGTAACGCCCTCGCTACCGCGCCAAAGCGGCAACTAGCCCGGATCACCTAAACGCCGGCTAAGGCTCTGACAGCTCATGAGGGGCAAAACGCAAGACCTGACCCCACCCGCTCTCTCTTGTAAGCGGCATCTTCACCGACAGCCTTACTCCTGAGTAGTATTACCAGCCCCCCATAGGGACCACATTTGCTTCCTCCACGCATGGAGACTCTCAAAAAATTTATCTTTGCCCATTTTTTCGATCAAAGTAGGTTGGGTACCCAGCAGGTTGCGCCCTAAGGCAAAGCCCTGATCCGAGCTTGTCATCACGCTTAAAGTAGTGGCCGCAAGATCCATGGTGGAAGCATCTCTTGCGACTGTCCGGGGGGGCAGATCATCATCAAACACCACATACAAGTTTTTCCTTTCAATCTCGTTAGCTTCTAGCCCAGCATCGTTCCGCATCACCAAATGATCCGACGCTAAAATTAGTATCGTATCTTCATGGACTGGTGACGCTAAAAAATCCTCTATGAAAGAGCCCAGTAAATAGTCAGCACAACTTACGGCATTCAAAATCTGGCTATCCGAATCCCTATAGGAGATACCTTTTTCGATACAGTCGGGTGTTTTATGGCCCAAAGGTGCATGGGTATCCAAAGTTAGCAGAAACAAACCGAAAGGCTTCTTGCTTTCGTGCAACGTGGTTAATTTCTTACGGGCCAACCGCAGCAAGTCGTCGTCGTAAACCCCCCATTTTGACTTCTTCAGCCTTCGGTCTGCAAGGTCCTCTAGTTCCCGAGTCCCATATCGCGTATCAAATCCGTGATCCTTATAGAACTGACCTTTACCTCCAAATTTCAGATCCGCCCCTCCCATATAGGTTAGCTCATAACCCCCTGAGCTCAGAACATCCCCAATACAATGAACTCCTGGCATAAAACTTTTCATGACAGAACGAGAGTTATTTCTATGTCCAAAAGTCGCAAGCGGGATACCGCATTGACTGGCTGTCATTCCTGAAATCGTCCACCCTGTCATCGGCGCCTGCCGAATACCGCTAATCACTAGACCGTGCTGAAGCAAGGCGCCTAAATTCGGGGTAAGGCCCGGAAATCGTTCATCATCGAAATAAGTAAACTCAAGGCTCTCGGCATAGATATAAATCAAATTTTTCTTCTTCGAGCTCAAGCTTTTCGGATCAAATCGGGCAACATGCTCCTCAAAGCGACTCACGCCTTGCTGCTTGTAGTGGTCCCGCACAAGGTGCGTAATATCAGAATACGCTGGGCTGGCCAGAATAGAGAAGGACAAAAGAACTGGGACAAAAATATGTATAAAAAGGGAAAACAAGGAGCCACCTGAGAGAAATATTGCTCTTGATTTCCAGAAGAAGACAAAGAAAGTAACAAAGATGACGGCGACCAAGTATAGGGCCGAGATCATGATAAGCTTGGAGAAGTTGGTTAGATCGATCCCTGACAGACCTATGTATAGATGAAATGCGACGGAATCATCGATTCCTTTTCCAGTAAAGAAATCACATAGCAAATAGAAGCCAAAAAGAAGAAGAAAAAGAAGAGTAAGAAAAAGGCTAAACAACCTAAGCCACGGCGTCACGTTAAAGAGGCGTATTATGATTAATGATAAGCCTAGAGCTATTAAAGAGGGGGCAAAGAGCGCCATATAGTCTTAAATTAAGGCCCCGCCTTAAAGGCGGGGCGCATATTTATTTTTTATCGCTTACACCACAAGCATCAGCGACAATCAGACGGCAGATATTTTGCTGCGACAGTAGTATTAGCGCTACCCACCGCCGAGGTACCACCAGGCGCACTGCCATAGCCACAGATCCATGCAATATCACCAGCAGCTGACGTGGACGGTTGGATCGTCAGAGTGTCACCCGCCAAGTTAGCTGTATGCGCATTATTGCCATAAGTTACGGTGATTACGCCGCCCGCTGATGAAATATCTGACACATAGCTCCCTTCAATAGTGTCGGAGATGCCCAAGGCTGCGTTGTCGGCGGGCCAGCTCCCCCGAGTTGCATAATACTCGGCAATTGTTGTTTTCAGACCTGATGCCAAAGACGGACCTTCAGCAGCTTGGGCCCGAATGGTGTAATCCTGGTAAGCAGGAATCGCCACAGCGGCCAGAATACCGATGATCGCAACTACGATCATCAGTTCGATAAGCGTAAAACCCTTCTGCACTTGTTTCATTTCGGAATCTCCAGAGTCGAAACTTTATTATGTGCTCACCCCCGAGGCGAGCGCCTGCACCAGACCTATGCAGCTATTGGGCCAACTTTCACGCGCCGGGTTTGCGCCTCTGGAGGTCACTTTCCCCACCAAACCGCTGCCGTTTTTTGTCAGGCGCTGACAAAGAGCGTCACCCTTTGTGACCCTTTATGACCAAATCCGTCAGTTAAGGTGGCAATGCAACTAATGGGGCCAACCCCTTGATCGCAGGCTCTTTACAGCCGCCGGGAAGGCTGCCAATCTGCTTCGGGGGTAAGTATAAATAACCATGATCACTTCTTATGAATAGTTCCGCAGCGTCTTTAAGCGGCCTGGCCCGCCGTCTTGTAAAGGAAGGCCACCTTTCCATGGAAGCGGCCCAGACCGCCGCCACCGAAGCGCGGCAAGCAAGGGTCGCTCTGGTCCACCATCTGGTGGCGGGCGGCCATGTCAGCGCGGCCGTGGTCGCACGCTCCGCTGCTGAGGAGTTCGGCGATCCCCTGATCGATCTGAACACCTTCTCCAAAGAGATGATGGTGAAGGACTTGGTTGATCCGAAGCTGATCACCAAGCACACCATCCTCCCCCTGCTACGGCGCGGCAGCCGTTTGTTCGTGGCGGTTTCCGATCCCACCAACCTACCGGCCCTGGAAGAAATACGCTTTAACACCGGGTTGAATGTGGAAACGGTAATCGCCGAAGACGATAAGCTGCGGCGCTGGATCGATCAGCTTGAGTCCGAGCAGGAAGGCAAGGCGTTCGACGATCTGGATGATGATCTCGACAACCTGGAAACGGCCAGTGCGGACGCGGATGCTTCAGGCACTGAAGACGCAGCCGCGGGCTCCGATGACGCGCCTATCGTGCGCTTCGTGAATAAGCTGCTACTGGACGCCATCAAGGGAGGCGCCTCGGACCTGCATTTCGAGCCCTATGAAAAGACCTACCGGGTGAGGTTTCGTCAAGATGGCATTCTGGAGACGGTGGCGAAGCCACCGATCACCACCGCCAGCAAGTTGGCCGCGCGCCTTAAAGTGATGGCGCGCATGGACATTTCCGAGCGCCGGGTGCCCCAGGACGGCCGCATCAAGCTGAAGATTTCCAAGACCCGGGCCATCGATTTCCGGGTTAACACCTGCCCCACCCTCTATGGTGAGAAGATCGTGCTGCGGATCCTGGACGCGGAAAGCGCCAAGATGGGCATCGATCACCTGGGCTACGAGGAAGAGCAAAAGAAGATGTACATGGATGCCCTGAGCAAGCCTCAAGGCATGATTCTGGTTACCGGCCCTACCGGCTCAGGCAAGACCGTGTCTCTTTACACCGGTGTAAACATCCTCAATACCCCGGAGCGCAATATTTCCACAGCGGAAGATCCGGTGGAGATCAACCTGGAGGGGGTCAACCAGGTCAATGTGAACCCCAAGCAGGGCATGGAGTTTTCCACCGCCCTGCGTGCCTTCCTGCGCCAGGACCCGGACATCATCCTGGTGGGGGAAATTCGGGACCTGGAGACCGCCGAGATCGCGGTGAAGGCGGCGCAGACCGGCCACCTGGTGCTCTCCACACTGCACACCAACAGCGCCCCGGAGACGCTGACCCGGCTGCGCAATATGGGGGTGCCCTCGTTCAACATCGCCACCTCGGTGATTCTGATTATCGCCCAGCGGCTGGCCCGGCGGCTGTGCGAGCACTGCAAGGAGCCGGTGGATGTGCCCAAGCAATCGCTGGTTGAGATGGGTTTCACGGACGAGGACATCCAATCCGGGTTTACTGTGTACGGCCCCAGTGGCAAAGGCTGCGAGAAGTGCAAAGGCGGCTACAAGGGGCGCGTGGGGGTTTATGAGGTAGTCCGCATCACCGACGGCATTGCGCGCATTATCATGGAGGAAGGCAATTCCATCCAGATTGGCGACCAGTGCCGCAAAGAGGGGTTCAACGATCTGTACCGTTCCGGCCTGATCAAGGTCATGCACGGCGTCACCAGTCTTGAAGAGGTGAGCCGGGTGACTAGCGGGCACTAAACTATACGGTGGGTCAGGGTTTCGACTATGGCAAAAACAGCGACAGCACAAAAACCGGCGACCTTCACTTATGAAGGCATCGACCGTAAAGGCAGCCGGGTCAAAGGGGAAATCACCGGTAAAGGGCCGGCTCTGGTTCGCGCCGAATTGCGTAAGCAGGGCATTCAAGCCAAGAAGGTAGTCAAGAAACGAGAGATGTCCCTGGGCGGGAAGAAAAAGATCAAGCCCATGGATATCGCACTTTTCACACGCCAGATGGCAACCATGATGAAAGCGGGTGTGCCGTTGGTTCAGGCTTTTGAAATTGTTTCGGATGGCCTGGAGAACCCGTCCATGCGGGAGGTGGTTCTCAAACTGAAAGCCGATGTGGAAAGCGGCAACAACTTCGCTGGCGCTCTACGCCAGCATCCACGCCTCTTCGATGACCTTTATTGCAGCCTGATCGAGTCCGGTGAAGCCTCCGGCTCATTGGAGACTATGCTGGATCGGGTGGCGCTATACAAAGAGAAAACCGAAGCCCTGAAGCAAAAGATCAAGAAAGCGGTGAAGTACCCTATCGCCGTTATTTGTGTAGCCGTAGTGGTTACGGGCATCCTTCTAGTCAAGGTGGTTCCGACATTCCAAGAGCTGTTTGAAGGATTCGGCGCGGAGCTTCCTGCCTTCACCCAGTTCGTGATTGGCTTGTCCGAAGGTCTCCAAGCAAATTTTTTGATGGTTCTGGTTGTGGCTGCAGCTCTGATTATTGGTTTTGTGGAAGCTCGCAAGCGATCGCAAGGCTTTCATGATGCCGTGGACCGAGCATTGCTTCGCCTCCCAGTGGTCGGCCCGATTACCCACAAGGCCACAGTCGCCCGTTTCGCACGCACGCTGTCCACCACCTTCGCTGCCGGCGTGCCGCTAATCGAAGCGTTAGATGCCTGTGCCGGCGCCACCGGCAATGTGGTTTACCGGAAAGCCGTACTTCAGGTTAAAGAAGACGTGGCGACCGGCCAGCAGCTTCAATTCGCCATGCGCTCCACCGGCGTATTCCCAGCCATGGCCCTGCAGATGACTGCCATCGGTGAAGAATCCGGCGCGCTCGACGCCATGCTGGGTAAAGTCGCCACTTACTATGAAGACGAAGTAGACAATCTGGTGGACGGTCTGACCAGTATGCTGGAGCCAATGATCATGGCTATCCTCGGCGTGCTCATCGGCGGCCTAATCATCGCGATGTACCTGCCCATCTTCCAGCTCGGCGCGGTGGTTTAACGGTGCTGCTTCTCGACTACCTGGCGGCCAACCCGGCCGCCCTGATCCTGGTTTGCGTGTTGTTCGGCCTGCTGGTGGGCAGCTTCCTGAACGTGGTGATCCACCGCATTCCCAAGATGATGGAGGCCACCTGGCGTCAGGAGGCGCGCGAGTTGCTGGAGCAGCCCGCGCCCAAAGGGGAAGAGACCCCGCCCATCTTCAACCTGGTAACGCCCGGTTCCCACTGCCCGCACTGCAATCATCGCATCCGCTGGTACGAGAACGTGCCGGTGGTGAGCTGGGCGCTGCTGAAGGGCCGCTGCAGCGGCTGTAAGGCGGCGATCAGCAAGCGTTATCCGATTATCGAGTTGCTCACCGCGCTGGTGGCGGGCCTGTGCGCCTGGCGCTTCGGTTACGATCCCTGGTTGATCTTCATGCTGTACGGCAGCTTTACGCTGCTGGCCCTGGCGGTGATTGATCTGGATACCACCCTGTTGCCGGACGATCTTACCTACCCGCTGCTGTGGGCGGGCCTGCTGGCGGCGGTGCTGGGCATCTCGCCGGTGAGCCTGTCCGACGCGGTGATCGGGGCCATGGCCGGCTATCTGGCGCTGTGGAGCCTGTACTGGGTGTTCAAGCTGCTCACCGGCAAGGAGGGCATGGGCTACGGCGACTTCAAGCTGCTCGCCGCCCTGGGCGCCTGGCTGGGCTGGCAGTATCTGCCGGTGGTGGTGCTGCTCTCGTCCGTGGTGGGCCTGGTGTTCGCGGTGTCGATGATGGCCAGCGGCAGCGTGAAGCGGGATCAGGGGATTCCGTTCGGGCCCTATCTGGCGATCGCCGGGTGGATCGCGTTGCTCTGGGGTGAGGCGATTGTGAGCTCCTACCTGGGGCTGTTTAACCTCGGGTAGCGGTCAATCCCACCGAACGTACTTCTCTGGTATCCTGCCGGCCGGCTTTGCCGGCCTTTCGCGGGCTGGGCCCGCTCCCACACGGCCCGCACCCACAAACACGCTCAGATTGCGGAGTCCCTATGTTTGTTGTCGGCCTGACCGGCGGTATCGGCAGCGGCAAGACCGCGGCCACGGATCATCTGGCGCGGCGCGGTGTGACCATTGTCGATGCGGACCTGGCGTCGCGGGCGGTGGTGGCGCCGGGCGAGCCGGCGCTGGACGCTATCGTCGACCGGTTCGGCGCGGTGCTGCAGGACGACGGCAGCCTGGACCGCCGCGCGCTGCGCGATATCGTGTTCAGCGACGAGCAGGCGCGCCGCGATCTGGAGGCGATCACCCACCCGGCCATCGGCCGTGAGCTCTATCGGCAAATCCACACCAGCGATTCGCCCTATACGGTGCTGGTGTCGCCGCTGCTGCTCGAGGGTAGCCAGAAAGAGATGGTGCACCGTATCCTGGTGATCGACGTGCCGCCGGAGGTTCAGGTGGCGCGCACCGTGGCGCGGGACACCGTGCCCGAGGCGCAGGTGCAGGCGATCATGCGCGCCCAGATGGACCGCGAGCGCCGCCTGGCGGCGGCCCACGACGTGGTGGAGAACCACGGCCCGCTGCGGCACCTGCATGAGCGGCTCGACGCCTTACATGAAACGTATTTGGAACTCGCGCAACGACATGGCGGATAACGAACAGCCCACCCGTATTTACCCCTGCCCGCAATGCCGGAAACCCTCACGCTGGGACGATAACCCCTGGCGGCCGTTCTGCTCGGAGCGCTGCAAGCTGATCGACCTGGGCGACTGGGCGTCGGAGCGTCATGCGATTCCCGGCGAGCCCACCGACCCGATGGACGATTTCGATAATCTGAGCTGAGGGGCGGTGCTTTAGATCCGAAACTCAGGTCGCAACCTGGCCCAATGTTCGATCAAGCGCTCCTTGTGCTCCGGTACCATAGGCAGCGTCTCGAGCAAATGGGGCCAGGTCGCGCGCGCGTTGTCCACCACTTCGCGTACGGCGCCCAGCACCTGTTTTTCGTCCAGCCCGGTTTTTTCGGCGAAGCGCCGCCAATGATCCAGGGAAAAATCGTAGTAGTGCTTGTTCTTCGCCAGATTCAAGGCCAGACCATCCTCCCCTTCCACATACACCTGTGTGAACAGAAGATCGTAGGCCGGGGCCAGAATCGGTGTGCGCCGGTCCGGATAGAGCAGGCTCCAGTTTTTGAGGTGGGCGTCGCCGTTGGCAAGCAGGATGTTGGCCATCAAACGCTGAACATAGTCCCGAAGGCCCTGGGCCGGGTTTAGTAACTCGGCATCGAGAATGCGCCCCAGGGTTTCATAGTTGGTGCGCCCGTATTTGTCGTTGGCGCGCACGTTCATCACCTGAGCCAGGTCCTCCATATGGATTTTCCCCCCGCCGGCTCGATCAAAGCGCCGAATCGCGTAGGCCCATTGTTCGTCCGGCGGCAAACTGAGCGCGGGCAGCCCCTCCAATTGTTCCAGGGGCACCAGCTCAATCTCTGGAATGGGGATACCCGCGGCTTCTGCCAATCGCATGACACTGAACTCATTAACCGGCACGAACGGGTGCGAAACGGAGGGTGTCTTCACGATCCAGTCGCCGGGCTCCTGCGGGTGCAGCAGGGTGTAACGCCCGCCATGGCGTTTCATGGAGAACTTCATCTGCACGCCGGCCAGGGAAAATCCTTTACCCTCCGCCGACTCGGTCGGTGGATCCGCCAGCGCCTCACGATCAAACCCTTGCAGGGCGATGTCCGGAATTTCCTGGCCTGATAACGGCGCGGCGCTCACCGCGCCGGGCAGATCAGCGCCCAACGCCGCCAGTATCGGAAACTCATTGTCGCTGTGAACTTTCAGTCGGCTGGCCACCAGATCCCGTAAAGCGCCTTCCGGCAATAGATTGGAGAACCAGGACGGCAACCGATGTCTGCTCCGCTGTGGCGGCGGCGGCCCTTCGGCAAGCAGGCGATTAAACGCCAACCCCAAGGTGGGACGCGCCGGACCCATGGCGACGTACTCCGGCGCGAAGGTGAAAGCATTTCGCCCGCCTTGATCCCCAGCCAGGTAGCCGACCCGCGTATCGTGCAGACGAATGTCGAGTACTTGGACGGCCTCAGTCATCGTCACGAACCTCGAGGTCGGTGTAAGGGCTGAACGCCTCGTCGTCGAAGGTATCTACTTTTCGATCATACCGAGCGTCAGCTGGCGCAGCATTCAACAGGGCCTGTACTTCGGCGAGCCGATCACGAGGGACCACCACCAGCGCCGCCCCCAGCGCCTTGACCAGCTTTTCCAGCGTGGAAAGGCGGACGTCTTGCCCGCCTTCTATGCGAGCAATATGGGGTTGTTTCAGACCGGTCAGCGGCTCCAAAGCCCGCTGCTCCATACGCAGGCGTTTACGAAGCGCCGCGACCTGTTTGGCTACCGGGAGCAACATCATCAGATAACTCCATCGTTATACGATGGTCAATTTATATCACTTTAGTTATTCCGGGTTCAATAAATAACTTATCCGTTATTTATCCAAAAAGCACGGATACCGGCGAGGCCGTAAGCGCCGTGATGGAGCGCTGTGTCCAGGTCTTGCGGGGTGACGCCGCCGAGGGCATAGAACACCAGTGGTTTGCCTTCCGCCAGGGCGCGGAAGCGGTCCCAGCCGAGGGGTTGGGCGTCCGGGTGCGTGGGGGTGGCGTGGACCGGGGAGAGGGTGGCCATTTGGGCGCCCCACTCTACCGCTTGGGCGATTTCCTGTTCGTTGTGGCAAGAGGCTGAGAGGATGCCTGGGTAGTTTTGGAGGGCCTGTTCGAGGTCTCTGGGATCCTGCCGGGCGCTTCGCGCCCTTTCGCGGGCGGGGCCCGCTCCCACAAGGCCCGCTCCCATAGAGGCCCGCTCTCGCCAGAGCCCGCTCCCATCAAGACCTGTTAGGTGGAGGCCGAAGGCGTGTTCGCGGGTGGCGAGGTGGGCGTCGTCGCGGATCCAGAAGCGGACGCCGCGCGCGCGGCAGCGGGCGGCGAGCTCGGGGAGTGCGTCGCTTTGCGACCATTGCCGCAGATAGAGGCCCTGGCTGTCGGGGTCGAGCCGGTCGATGCCGGCGAGCACGTCCTGGTAATGGAGCCCTTCCGGGGGAATCACCAGCTGCCGGGGCAGTTTGAGGGCGGTGACCACCGGCTGGTTGGCGGCGGGGAACTGGCGGCTGGAGAGCTCCTGCAGCGGCACCCATTCCACCGGCTGGCCTTCGCGACCGTGGGGCTCGCCGGTGTAAGCGGTTACTTCGCGGAAATGCAGCGTCACGCGCAGGTCCGGGTAGCGGTGGCGCACGGTCATAAAGGGCTGGGAGCGTACCGCTTTCATGCCCAGTTCTTCGTCCAACTCCCTGGCCAGGGCCTGCTCCAGGGGCTCGCCCTCTTCCACTTTGCCGCCGGGGAACTCCCAAAGGCCGCCCTGGTGTTTGTGCTCGGGGCGTCTGCTCAGGCAAAGGCGATTCTCCCGATCACGGATGATCGCAGCAACCACAACAATTTCGGGGAGAAATTCAGACATAGGCTCGCGGTGTCAGGGTGTGTCTCTTGGGAGCGGGCCTTGTGGGAGCGGGCCCCGCCCGCGAAAGGGAGCGAAGCTCCCGGCAAAGGTTGCCCCGCAGGATTCCAGAGCCCTGACTAGTGCCATCATAGAAGTCTCTGGAATCCTGCCGGCCGGCTTCGCCGGCCTTTCGCTTGCAAGGCAAGCTCCCACAAGATCAGGTGCGGTATTCGGCGTTGATCTTGACGTAGTCGTAGCTGAAGTCGCAGGTCCACACCTGGCCGGTGCCGTCGCCGGCGCCCAGGTCGACGCGGATGGTGATTTCCGGGCGGGCCATCACCGCGGCGCCCTGCTCTTCGGTGTAGCTGTCGGCGACGCCGCCTTCGCGCACCAGCTCCACTTCGCTGAGCCACACCGCCACTTTGTCCACGTCCAGGCTTTCGATGGGCGCGCGGCCCACGGCGGCGAGGATGCGCCCCCAGTTCGGGTCGGAGGCGAACAGCGCGGTTTTCACCAGCGGTGAGTGGCCGATGGTCTCGGCGACGATCTGCGCGTCCCGGTCGCTGCGCGCGCCGGACACTTCGATGGAGACGAACTTGGTGGCGCCTTCAGCGTCGCGGATCAGCGCCTGGGCCAGCTCCACGAACACGGCTTTCAGGGCCTGGTACAGCAGCTCCGCGTTGCGGTCGGCGCGGTCGTTGATCTCGGCGCCCACCTGGCCGCTGGCGATCAGCATGCAGGCGTCGTTGGTGGAGGTGTCGCCGTCCACGGTGATGCGGTTGAAGGAGCGGTCCGCCAGGCTTTTCACCCACTGATCCAGCAGCGGTTGGGCAATCTTGGCGTCGGTGGCGATGAAACCGAGCATGGTGGCCATGTTGGGCTTGATCATGCCGGCGCCCTTGGCGATGCCGGTGATGGTGATGGTGTCGCCGTCCAGCTCGATGCGCCGGCTGGCCACCTTGGGCACCGTGTCGGTGGTCATGATGCCTTCGGCGGCGCGGCCCCAGTGGTGTTCGCTGAGGTCGTCCAGGGCCAGCGGCAGGCCTTCCTCGAACGGTTCCATGGGGAAGGTCTGGCCGATCACGCCGGTGGAAAACGGCAGCACTTCCGAGGGCGCGCAGTGCGCCAGCTCGGACAGCAGCAGACAGGTTTCCTCGCAGTAGGCGTGGCCCTTGTCGCCGGTGCCGGCGTTGGCGTAGCCGGTGTTGATCATCAGGTAGCGGGGCGCTTTCTCGGCCAGGTTGCGGCGTGCCACCTGCACCGGTGCCGCCTGGAAGCGGTTGGTGGTGAACACGCCGGCGGCGCGGCTGCCCTCGGCCAGCTCGATGACCACCAAATCCTTTTTGTTGGGCTTTTTGATGCCCGCTGCGATGGCGGCGAGTTTAACGCCGGCCACCGGGAACCATTCGGTCTGTGTCATGGTTAGTCCAGCTTTCCGTGGCACTGCTTGTATTTCTTGCCGGAACCGCACGGGCAGGGTTCGTTGCGGCCCACTTTACGGCCTTCGCGCACCACGGTGCGCGGCTTCTCCGGCGGCCCCTGGGTCTGGCCGGTGCCGTCGCCCTGGGCGGTGGGCGCGGCCACCTCTTCCTGCTCGGCCTTCATTTTCTCGGCCTGCACGCGGGCTTCTTCCTGGCGCTGGGCTTCCAGGCGCTCCACTTCGTCCTCGCGGCGCACTTCGAAGTTGTGCAGCACGCGCACCAGCTCATGCTGGATCTGGTTGAGCATGGTCTGAAACAGCTCGAAGGCTTCTTTCTTGTACTCCTGCTTGGGGTTCTTCTGGGCGTAGCCGCGCAGATGAATGCCCTGGCGCAGGTGGTCCATGTTGGCCAGGTGTTCTTTCCAGTGGCGGTCGAGGATCTGCAGCATCAGGTGCTTCTCGATCGGACGCAGGGTCTCGGTGCCGATCTCCTCTTCCTTGCGGGCGTAGTCCGCTTCCAGTTGCTCGATGATGCGCTCGGTGACGCCCTCGATGTGCAGGCCGTTGTCTTCGTCCAGCCATTGGCGCACCGGGATATCGCTGCTGTATTCCGCCTGCAGGCTTTTCTCGAGCCCTTCCACGTCCCACTGGTCCTCCACGGAACCCGGCGGCATGTAGCTGTGCACCATCTCGGGAATCACGTCGCGGCGGATGCTCTCCACCGAGGACGCCAGGCTCTCGGCCTCGAGAATCTGCTCACGCTGGCTGTACACCACGCGGCGCTGGTCGTTGGCCACGTTGTCGTATTCCAGCAGGTTCTTGCGGATATCGAAGTTGCGGGTTTCCACCTTGCGCTGGGCGTTCTCGATGGCGCGCGTCACCCAGCGGTGCTCGATGGCTTCGCCGTCCTTGAGACCCAGTGAGCGCATCATGTTGCGCACCCGGTCGGAGGCGAAAATACGCATCAGATCGTCTTCCATGGACAGGAAGAAGCGGGTGTAGCCCGGGTCGCCCTGGCGGCCGGCCCGGCCGCGCAGCTGGTTGTCGATACGGCGGGATTCGTGGCGCTCGGTGCCGATGATGTGCAGGCCGCCGGCTTCCAGCACGGTGTTGTGGTTGGCTTCCCACTCGGCGCGGATCTTCTCGGCCTTCTCCTCGGAAGGCTCGTCCATGTGCTTGATCTCTTCCTCGGCGTTACCGCCGAGCACGATGTCGGTACCGCGGCCGGCCATGTTGGTGGCGATGGTCACGGTGCCCGGGCGGCCGGCCTGGGCGATCACCTGCGCCTCGCGCTGGTGCTGCTTGGCGTTGAGCACCTGGTGCTTGATCTTTTCCTTGGTGAGCCGCTCGGCCAGGTATTCGGAGGCCTCGATGGTGGCGGTACCCACCAGCACCGGCGCGCCGCGCTCCACGCAGTCGCGCACTTCCTCGACGATGGCGTCGAATTTTTCCTGCAGGGTCAGGTAGATCAGATCGTTGGCGTCTTTACGCACCATCGGCCGGTTGGTGGGCACCACCACCACGTCCATGCCGTAGATCTGACGGAATTCCATCGCCTCGGTGTCGGCGGTGCCGGTCATGCCGGCGAGCTTCTCGTAGAGGCGGAAGTAGTTCTGGAAGGTGGTGGACGCCAGGGTCTGGTTTTCCTGCTGGATGCGCACGCCCTCTTTCGCTTCCACCGCCTGGTGGATGCCCTCGGACCAGCGGCGGCCCGGCATGGTGCGCCCGGTGTGCTCGTCGACGATCACGATCTGATCGTTCTGCACCACGTACTGGCGGTCCTTGTGGAACAGGGCGTGGGCCTTGAGCGCCGCGTGCACATGGTGCAGCAGCGTCAGGTTGTGGGCCGCGTAGAGGCTTTCGCCGGCTTCCAGCAGGTTGCTCTCCACCAGCATTGACTCGATCAGCTGGTGGCCGTCCTCGGTGAGCTCCACCTGGCGCTGCTTCTCGTCGATGTAATAGTGCCCTTCGGGCGGCTGGCCGTCTTCACCCTCTTCCTCGCGCTGCGGCTGCAGCTTGGGGATCAGGGTGTTCATCTGCTTGTAGAGTTCCGAGGAGTCCGCCGCCGGGCCGGAGATGATCAGCGGCGTACGCGCCTCATCGATGAGGATCGAGTCCACTTCGTCGACGATGGCGTAGAACAGGCCGCGCTGCACCCGGTCTTCCAGGCGGAACGCCATGTTGTCGCGCAGGTAGTCGAAACCGTATTCGTTGTTGGTGCCGTAGGTGATGTCGCAGGCGTAGGCCTCGCGCTTTTCCGGCTGCGGCTGCTGGGAGTAGATCACGCCCACGCTCAGGCCCAGGAATTCGTACAGCGGGCGCATCCAGTTGGCGTCCCGCGCGGCCAGGTAGTCGTTGACCGTGACCACGTGCACGCCCTTGCCGGCCAGGGCGTTCAGGTAGGCCGCCAGGGTGGCGGTCAGGGTTTTACCCTCACCGGTGCGCATTTCCGCGATGCGCCCTTCGTGCAGCGCGATGCCGCCCATCAACTGGACGTCGAAGTGGCGCATGCCCATCACCCGGGTGGCCGCCTCGCGGACCACCGCGAACGCTTCCGGCAGTATCTCGTCAAGGGTCTTGCCGTCGGCGAGCGCGGCCTTCAACTCGGCGGTCTTGGCCTGCAGCGCGCCGTCATCCAATTCCGCCATGGCGTCGCCATGGGTGTTGACCCCGGCCACCAGACGGCTGATCCGCTTGAGCTCGCGGTCATTCTTGGTCCCGAAGACTTTTTTGACGATGGTAGCCAGCATGAAACGTCCGTTTATTCTCAATGGGTGGGGCGAAAAAGAGCCATTCTAAACACAATAGACCAAGGAGATAAGGTGCGGAGGGCGACTATTCAAGACCGGGTGAAATAACCACCCGGCCGATACAGGATGCAGGATACAGGATACAGCGCGGGAGAGGCCGGGGGTGTCGGTGTTGCCGTGCCCGCGCCT